>Ga0172380_10001560_pt1 | contig 39030 bp, 41 predicted proteins | sample Leawe162metaG_FD_119747 | JGI IMG/M metagenome (GOLD analysis project Ga0172380, IMG submission 119747) | Leachate microbial communities from a municipal landfill in Southern Ontario, Canada - Leachate well 162 metaG | ecosystem: Engineered > Solid waste > Landfill > Unclassified | place...
ATGAAGCACATCCAGTTCCGCGAGGAGAGCCGCTATCCGGGCTTCTACTATCGCACCGACAAGAACTTCGTCGATGAGAAGAACTGGCACTGCTTCGTCAACTCGGTCTATGACAGGAAGAGCAAGAAGTGGACCCTGTTCAAGCGCAAGCACATCGACCTGGTCGACAAGTCGAAGCTGTTCCTCGCGGCAGCGCACTGAGCAGTTTTATGATGTAATGATCGGGCGCCCTTGGCGCCCGATTCTTTTAGCGGCAACCCCATCATGTCCGGACCCGAGATTCCTTTTCCGCAAAGCCCCGTCGTACCGGCGATGGTCGAGGGCAGCCACCCCATCCAGTTCCAGTGCCGCAAGGGAATAGACTGCTGGAACGCCTGCTGCTCGAACATCGACATCACCCTGACGCCCTACGACGTGGTGCGGCTGAAGCGCCGCCTCGACCTGACCTCCACCCAGTTCCTGCGCGATTACACTCTGCCCTACGAGATGGAGAAGGACGGCATCGCCGGCGTCAAGTTTCGCCCGGTCGAGGGCGGTAGCGCCTGCCGCTTCATGACGCCCGAGGGCTGCGGCGTCTACAGCGACCGGCCGACCGCCTGCCGCTACTATCCGGTGGCTCTGCTCTCCATGCGCAAACAGGACGAGAGCAGCGACAAGGACTCCTACGCATTGGTCAAGGAAGCCCACTGCCACGGCCACGCCGAGCCGCGCACCATCACCATCGCCGACTACCGGAAAGAGCAGGGCCTGCCCGAGTACGACGATCTGGCGCGCGGCTGGCGGCAACTGGTGCTGAAGAAGAAGTCCTCCGGACCCAGCCTGGGGGCGCCGTCCTTGCGCAGCCGGCAGCTCTACTTCATGGCCTGCTACGATATCGACGTCTTCCGCGAATTCGTCGGCAGCGAGTCCTTCGACAGCGTCTTTGCCCTCGCCGCCGAAGACAAGCAGAGCTTCAAGGACGACGTCGCCCTGCTGCAGTTCGCCTTCCGTTTCCTCAAGCAGGTGCTGTTCGGCGAACAGAGCATCGCGCTCAAGGAGGAAGCCGCAAAGGCGCGTCAGGAAGCGCTCAAGGCCAGGCGCATGGAGGAGGAGCGTGATGCCGCGGCGCGCCTGATGCGCGAGGAGGAAGGGCCGACCGCGCCGGAAGACGAGGGCTTCGACCACTGAGCATCGATCATGGATGCCGTCATCGCTGATTCGACCGCGCTCGAGCAACGCGCCCGGGCGGTGCTCGCGTCGGCGGCCGCGCCCGATGCGCGTTTAGCGGCACAGCAGTTCGTGGCCCAGGTCGACCGCCGGCGCAGCGTCGCCCTATCCACTACCCGTCGCAATACATCTGCTCAGCGTCGAATTGCTGTTTCTCTGGCTGCCGTTCGGCAAGCTGGCGCACGCCTTCCTCGTCTTCATGTCGCGGGGGATCACGGGAGTTGCACTTGCGCGCAAGGGAGCTGTGCTATAAAGATAGAGACCGCGGAAGGCAAACGCCTGCGCCGTATCCCAACCTATTCTTCCCCACCCGACGCCGAGGATCGTTGATGAGTTCAATCATGGGTAGCTTTTTGCAAATGAAGATCTCCGATCCCTCGGCCGACCGTCTCCGCGACGAGCGCGAGGTGCTTGAGACGCTGTTGCCGTTCGAGGGGGCCGATGTCCTGGAACTGGGCTGCGGCAAGGCGGAAAAGACCCGGGCGATCGCCAGCGCCGGGAAAGTCGCATCGATCACCGCGATGGAGGTGGACCGCATTCAGCACGCCGCAAACCTGCGCATCGCCGATCTGCCCAAGGTGACGTTCGTATATGGCGGTGCGGAAGCCATCCCCACCCCCGATGCCACATTCGACATCGTACTGATGCTCAAGTCGCTGCACCACGTGCCGCTCGAGAAGATGGATCAGGCGATGGCGGAGATCCGCCGGGTGCTGCGCCCGGATGGCCTGCTCTATGTTTCGGAGCCGGTGTTTGCCGGGGACTACAACGAAATAATGCGCCTCTTCCACGATGAACGTGCGGTACGCGAGGCGGCTTTCGCCTGCCTCAGGAACGCCGTCACCACCGGCCTGTTCGAGATGATCGACGAAATATTCTTCGATAGCGAGAACTGCTTCGAGAGTTTCGAGCAATTCGAGGCGCGCGCGCTCAAGGTGACGCACAGCGATCACCGCCTGTCGAGCGAGCTCTACGACACCGTGAAGCGCAAGTTCATGTCCCACGTCGGACCGCAGGGGGTCCGCTTCCGCCAGCCGATGCGCGTCGATCTGCTGCGCCGGCCGCCCGATCGCCGCTAGCCGCTCACTGCCTTTGGCCGCAGCCAGTCGTGATCGCCGTGAAGCGTCCCCGGAAGACGTGAGCGTCGTCGTCGACCAAGCGTGCCGTCCGCGGCTGGGCAGCACGCCATCCTGGCGTCGCAACGCATCACTGTCGCCTGATCGATGCCGATAGAGCGAGGACCTTGCGAGCGAAACGCTGCATGAATTGGAACATCCTGCAATGGCCGTCGCTCAAGACCCGGGTGACCCTGACGATGCTGGCGATCTTCGTGACCGGCATCTGGTCCCTGGCCTTCTATGCCAGCCGCATGCTGCGCGACGACATGGAGCGCATGCTGGCCGACCAGCAGTCTTCGACCGTTTCCTATGTGGCCGCCGAACTGAACGATGCGCTGCAAGAGCGGCTTGTTGCGCTGGAGGACTACGAGTGGGGGTTATCCGGCACCACGGGCATCGCCGTCGAGGTGCTGGGGAGCGATCGCGAACTCCGCTTGCCTCCGGAGATGGAGATCGCGCTCTATCGTATCGCCCAGGAGGTACTGACCAATTGCGCCAAACATGCCAAGGCCACGACGGTCACGATCGCACTCGATGGCGATGCCGAAAAGCTGGTCTTTGTGATCGACGATGACGGCATCGGCTTCGACCCGATGCGGCTCAGCGAAGGCGAGAACAGGCCCGGGCTGGGCTTGCTGTCGATGCGGGAAAGGGCCGAGGCTATCGGCGCAACACTGTCGGTCGAGTCGGCGCCCGGCAGCGGCACGCGCATCGCGGTCCGGACCTGAAGCGACTCCTCAACTCAGGCGGGCGCTTCCCGCATCATCAGGCGGTATTGAATCTTCATGGTCGCGGCGGCGCCGGCGATGATGGAGAAGAACGCCAGGAAGGAGCCCAGCGACAGGGTGGATACGCCCGTGAGGCCCTGGCCGATGCTGCAGCCGACGGCGGTGACGCCGCCGAAGCCCATCAGCAGCGCACCGATGATGTGGCGCAGCATGTCCTCCGCCGAGGAGAAGTATTCCAGGCGGAAGGACTTGCTGACCATCGCGTAGAGGAGCGAGCCGATGGCGACCCCGATCAGGGTGGCGATGCCGAAGCTCACGCCCTTGGAACTGTCCGACCAATAGGACAGCAGTTCGAAGAAGTAGGCAGTCGGGCCGGTGAAGGACATCGATTCGGCGAGGTGGGAATTGGTGCCGAAGTAGGTGAGTTCCAAGGTTTCGGGATTCTCGGCCAGGCCGAGATGGCCGGTGACGTACCAGCCGGCGGTGATCACCAGGCCGATCAGGATGCCGGCCAGCCTGTTGTCGAACTGCTGGCGGAACTCGAAATCGGAAAACGCCCAGGCGCCCAGCAACAGTGCCACGACGCAGGCGGTCGCCAGTTGCGTTGCGCCCAGATCGCCGCCGCCCATGTTCGCCAGGATCGCCGGCAGGCTCTGTCCCGGCTCGATCTTCACGACGAATAGCGGCGCTTGCAGCACCTTGAGGCGGAATACGCCGAGCACGCCCTTCATGGTCATCATCGCCGCCAGTCCGAAGAAGACCAGAACGACCAGCGACTTGAGGTTGCCGCTGCCGATGCGCACCATGGTCTTGTTGCCGCAGCCCGAAGCCAGGGTCATGCCTATGCCGAAGCAGGCGCCGCCGACGATGTAGGCCAGCCAGGGAAAGATGTTGCCGGTGTAGCTGGTCTTGGCCAGGTCGAGATAGCCCGCGTAGGCGAGCAGGTTGGTGCCGAGGATGGCGACGGCGATCGCCAGCAGCCAGGCGCGCATGCGCCCCCATTCACCCATGTTGACGATGTCGGAAACCGCCCCCATGGTGCAGAAATTGCAGCGGTTGGCGATGAAGCCGAATACGACACCCAGAGCAACGCCGCACCAGGCGACGGTGGCGGCGACTTGTGCGGGTTCCATAGGATCTATTCCCCCGCTTCAGGCGACGCTGGTCTCGCCGGACAGCGTCTCGCCCTTGTTGTCTGTCGTCTTGATCGCCACTCTGTCACCGGCCCTGGCGCCCTTGACGCGGAAACCGATGACCGGGTCCTTCGATACGGAGGGTCCCCAATGGGCGTCCAGCACGATCTTGCCGTTGAGGGTGGCCACCAGTCGCTTGATGAAATGCGCCGGGATCACCTGTCCGGAGGCAGGATCCTTGCGCAGACCGGTCTCCATGATGTGGGTCATGCGTGCTCTGACCTCGGCCACGTCGCCTTTCAAGGTCGCGCGAATCTTGATCGCTTCAGCCATGTGCGCTCTCCTCTCAGCAGCCGCTGGTGGTGACGGAGACTTCTCTGACGGTGAAGTAGCTCTTGCCACCGGCGCGGGCGACCGCCCGGATACGCGAAGTCTCGGCCATCTTGGTGACCAGGAAGATGTAGGGCTCGGCGCCGTTCACGAAGTTCACGTCGGCCACCAGGGGGCGCGGGTTCTTCTCCACGAAGATGGCGATGGAGGTGGTGCCGGGAATCCTGCTGCTCACTTCCAACTGCACCACGGCGCCGTTCTCGGCGTGCTCCTGGACCTTGAGGAGCAAATCGGGGCTCTCGAAAGCGCCGATGGCGCCGCTCTGCTTGAGCGCCTCGGCGATGCTGCCGGCGTCGAAAGCCAGCTTGTTCCATTCGGCGGCCAGCGCCAGCACCGGTTTGAGCAGTCCGCCAGCGAGGGCCAGAGCCAGTGCACCGGCCTGAGCGCAGCGGTTCACCAAGGATCTGCGTACTGCATCCATCGGACTCCTCCCTAGCAACAACGCAGCCCAAGCCAGTGGCGGCGAGGTCTGGCGGGGGCACATGCATCGAGCAAAGCCCAAGCATTTTCACGCCATTGTAGGCAGTAAATCCGGCGGCCGAGCAAGAAAAATGTAATTGTCGGATCAATGGCACATCTATCACAATCTTCTAATACAGTCGTCATGGATCAAATCCATTTACCGCCGAACAAGAACATGTGATCATTGTATTGCGGTGGCAGTGCAGATTCAGCCTCCGCCATGAGCGGACGCTGCTCAGAATCGCTTGCTCGTGCTGCTATCACAATCCGGATAGGGGGGGACAAGATGAAGAAGAAGCTATGGGGCCTTGCGCTGTTCGCGGGGGGCATTGCGTTCGCTCAAGCGCTGCCGACATGGGCGACGACGGCCTCGACGCCGGCGATGCTGTCCAACACTTGCAACGGATGCCACGGTACCGATGGCAACAGTGCCGGCGCGAGCAATCCGAGCATCGCCGGCCTGTCCGCGAGCTATTTCGACGCGGCGATGAAGCAGTTCCGCAGCGGCGAGCGGCCGTCGACCATCATGGGTCGCCTGGCCAAGGGCTACAGCGATGAACAGTTGAAGGCCATGGCCGACTTCTTCGCCGCCAAGAAGCTCCTGGCCGCCAAGCAGTCCTTCGACGCGGGCAAGGCCAAGCAGGGCAAGGCAGTGCACGACAAGAGCTGCAAGATGTGTCACGCGAAGAACGGTGCCAACGGGGTGCTGGCCGGCCAGTGGAAGGAATACCTGCAGGTCACGCTAGAGGAATTTCGCGCCGGCAAGCGCAAGGGGCCGGACATGATGACGAAGGCCTTGACGAGCATGAGCGAGGCCGACGTCGAGGCGTTGATCAACTACTACGCCAGCCAGAAGTAGGCGCCCGGAGGACACAGACATGACCATGAATCGCAGAGACTTCGTCAAGCTGGTCGGTGCCGCAACCGGTGCCGGTCTGCTGAGTTTTCCCCATATTGGCGCCGCCGCCGACATCATGCCGAAGACCGGCCGTCGCGTGGTGGTGGTCGGCGGCGGTTCCGGCGGCGCCATCGTCGCCAAGTACCTGCGCCTCGCCGATCCATCCATAGAAGTGGTGCTGATCGAGGCGGACAGGCTCTACGTGGCCTGCCCGTTGTCCAATCTGGTGCTCGCCGGCCTGCGCAACCTGTCCGAGAATGTCATCACCCTGGTCGACCTGGCCGCCCGGCACAAGATCAAACTGGTCTACGACACCGTCACCGCGGTCGATGCTGGCGCCAAGAAGGTGATCTGCTCCGCCGGCGCCATCGCCTATGACAAGCTGGTGTTGTCACCGGGAGTCGACTACCGCTTCGAGGAAATCGAGGGCTACGACCCGGCCTCGACCCCGGGGATCATGCCGCACGCCTGGAAGGCCGGGCCGCAGACCCTGCTCCTGAAGAAGCAACTGATGGACATGAAGGACGGTGGCGTGGTGGTGATGACCATACCGCAGGCTCCCTACCGTTGCCCGCCCGGCCCCTATGAGCGCATTTCGATGATCGCCCACTACCTGAAGCAGAACAAAGCGAAATCGAAGATCATCGTCTGGGATGCGAACGAGACCATCGCCGCCAAGGCACCGCTGTTCAAGAGGGGCTGGGCCAAGCACTACGGCTACGACGAAAAGGACTCGAGCAAGGGCATCATCGCCTACAACGGCAACAGCAAGTTGGCCAAGGTGGACGTCAAGGCCATGACCGTCGATAACGGCGTCGAGTCGCTGAAGGGAGATGTCATCAACGTCATTCCGCCGCAGCGCGCCGGCGTCATCGCCCAGAATGCGGGCGTCGTCGGTCTGGACAAGAAGTGGTGTCCGGTCGATCAGATCAGCTTCGAGTCCACCCAGGTCAAAGACATCCACGTGATCGGCGACGCCTGCTTCGCCGGGCCGCTGCCGAAGTCGGCCTACGCGGCCAACTCCGAAGCCAAGGTCTGCGCCCTCAATATCGTCCAGGCGCTGAATGGCAAGGAGTTGATCGCGCCCTCGCACGTCAATGTCTGCTATAGCTACATCACGGACAAGGAAGCCGTGACGGTCTCCGGCGTCTACGTCGAGAAGGATGGCAAGACCGTCGCCGTGCCGAATTCCGGTGGCTTGTCGCCGGACCTCAACGAGGCCGAAGGCGTCTACGCCAGGAGCTGGATGAAGAACATCCTGACGGAGATGAGCACCTGAGGCAAAGCCCGGAAGACCCCGGCGCAAGCCGGGGTCTTTGCAGCAGACGCCTGGCTAGCTCTTGCCCATGTCGCAGCTGATCTTCATGCGCTTGCCTATGGACATGAGGAACTGCAGCGCGGCCTGATTGTCGGCATCGCCCATGAGGCGCAGCATGGCCATGAGGCCGCCGGGCGGCGGCGCCAGCTGCTTGGCGTCCTGGGCGCCTTGATTGAGACAGCCGGCGAGGCGATCGATCATCTCGATGTGTTCTATCAGGCGCGGCAGCCGGTCGGCGAGGATGTCGAGGGAACCCGAGTTGTTGAGGCGATCGAGGATGTCGATCAGACGGCCGACGCCGCTGCGGTTCAGGCGGTCGATGACGTTGAGGGCTTCGGCGGCCATCTGTGCCACGCGCCCGACCATGTCGTCGTTCATCGCGTCTTCGGCCGCCGCGACGGTACGGGCGATGTCGACCACCCGCTGCAGGTCGCCGTTGTCGAGCAGCCGCTCGAGTATCGGCAGGGCGCGCTCGAAGCCGCTGCGGTTCAGGCGGTCGAGCAGATCGAGCGCCTGGGCGCCGTTCTCGGCCAGACGCGAGATCATGTCGTCGCTGACCGAGTCCTTCGCTGCCTGTATCACCCGCTCGAGTTCAGGCACGGTGGCTGCACTAGTGTTGTCGCTCATGTTCGTCTCCTCACAGCAGACCGCGTGCCGAGATCCAGTAGAGCTTGTTGTAGGCAAGCTTGAACCAGTGGATGGCGCGGGTCGGCGCTTTCGGATCGGGCGGTTGCAGGTAGTTGAACATGGCGTAGGTGGCCTTCTCCGAACCGGCCTGGATGAAGCAGAAGACCTTGCCGTCATACTTGCGCACCGGGGCGCCGAACCTGACCATGGCGGCGATGTTGGAACCCACGGTCTCCGCCTCGAAGTGCGCCGTCGAGCCGGCCTTGCTGATGGGGATGTTGGTGGTGTCGCCGAGGATGAAGACGTTGCTGCGCCCTTCCATGGCCAGGCTGTAGCGGTCGGTGGGAATCCAGCCGTTGGTCCCGAGCTTGCCGTCCTCGATCACCTGCATGCCCTTGTGGGCCGGTATGGAGATGAGCAGGTCGTAATTGGCCTCGGTGCCTTCCTCGCTGTAGACGATGCGCTTGGCGCCGTCGACCGACTTGATGTTGAACAGGGTCTCGTAGGTGATGCCCCGCCTGTCCATCTCCGGTTGCGCCCACTTGGCGACGTTCTCCAGCGTATGCACGCGGCCGATCGGGTAGGTGTAGTGAATCTTCACCTTGTCGCCGAGGCCGCGCTCCTTGAAGAAGTCGTCGAGCATGAAGGTGATTTCCAGCGGCGCCATCGGGCACTTGTGCGGCACCCCCATGGCGATGACCACCTTGCCGCCCTGGAATTCACGCAGCCGGTGAAACATCTTCACCGCCGATTGCTCGGTGTAGAAGAACTCGGCGTTCTCCGCCAGGCCGGGTGTCGCCTCGGGCCACATGCGCGAGCCGGTGGCGATGACCAGGATGTCGTAGCTGTGCACCTTGCCGCTCTTGGTCTTCACCTGATTGTTGTCGAGCATGAACTGCTCGACCGGATCGACGTGGAACTGGATGCCCGGTTCGAGCAGGCTGGCCTGATCGCGGTAGAGTTCGTCGGGCGTCATGCGGCCGACGGCGACGTAGAGCAGGCCCGGCTGGTACATGTGCTTGTCCGAAGCGGAGAGCATGGTCAGCTGGACCTTGCCCGACTTCATTTCGTCTTGCAGGCTACGTGCCACGTTGTTGGCGAGGATGGTGCCACCCATGCCGCCGCCGACGACCAGTATCTTCATGTCTGTCCCCTCTTGTTGTCGATGGAGATTGGCAGCTCCCGCCGCCGTCCTGGACCTGCCTTGCCTGACGCTGCTACTTGCTCCTTCTGACGTTCACGTGCCAGACACCAGCCTCTTCGCGGGTGCCGAGATGCTCGTGCCCGACTTTTTTGATCCACTGCGGTATCTCGTTCGCCGAGCCCTTGTCGGTGGATAGTATCTCGATCTCGTCGCCGACTTCGACCATTTTCATCGCCCCGATCAATTCCATCAGCGGGCCGGGGCAGAAGCTGCCGCGCGCATCGATCAGTTTTTTCTCAGCCATGGCTGCACCCTCCGTCGTATCAGAATGACCAGACCTGCCCGCCTTTGGCCTCGTCGAGAAACATGGTCAGACCCATGGCTTCGCCGACGTAAGGCTCAAGATCTTCGGATTCGAAGCCGAGCAGGTCCATGGCCATGGAGCAGGGGTGGATCTTGGCGTCGCCCAGGCTCACGGCCTGTTCAAACAAGGTCTTGAAGGGAGGCACCTTCTTGCCCTGCATCAGGGTTCCGACCGGCCCTTCGGCCGGGGCCTCTATGTCGGCACCCTTGGCGAAGTAGCGCAGGGCATTCATCGACAGGAAAATTAACACCTCGTTGCCGCTGACGGCGCCGACCGAGGCGATCATCGCCGCCATCTGCAATTGCTCGCGCTTGTCCGAAAGTACGACGACGCTGATCTTGTTGGATTCCGCCATGGCTTCCTCCGAATGCTCGCGCCGCTTATTGTTGTTTTGCGCAGACGATCAATATACCACCGGACTGGCGGCGGGTGCAGAAGCTTTACACTTCCTCGCGGGCGCAGCCCCGACTATCTTGCCGCCAAGCTCACCAGCTTCTCGGCCTTGATCAGCTGGCCGTCAAGTCCCGCCTCCTTGGCCGAGCCGCCATAGGCGACGGTCATCAACTGCGAGTAGTAGACCACGGGCATGTTGAACTTGGTGCCTTGCTTCCTGTTGATTTCCGACTGGTACACTTCGACATTGGCCTGGCACAGCTGACACGGGGTGACGATCATCTCGGCGCCGTGATCGTAGGCCGACTCGACGATGGCGCGGATCTGCTGCTGCGACTTGTCGGGCTCGGAGAAGGCCAGGGCGCCGCCACAGCAGCTCACCTTCTGGTCGTAGGGCACAGCCTCGGCGCCGACCATGTTGATCATGTTGTCGAGGTAGACCGGATTTTCGAAGGACTCGCCCATCATGCCGAAGGGGCGGTTGGTCTGGCAGCCGACATAGCCCGCCATCTTCAATCCCTCGAGCGACTTGACGATGGGCGCTTTCATGGCCTCCCAGCCGATGTCCTCGATCAGCACCTCGATGAAGTGGCGTGGTTGCACCGTGCCCTTGTAATTGAGCCCGGCCTCGGCAAGGGCCTCGTTCACCTCGGCCTTGGTTTGCGGGTGCTGCTCTAACCGTTCCTTCGTCTCGCGGTTCGCCAGCCAGCAGGCGGGGCAGACCGAGACCATGTCCTGGCCGGGCAGCTTTTGTTCCGTCAGCGCCAGGTTGCGTGCGCCCAGCGCCAAGCGTGGCAGTTCGCCACCCTCGCCGTAGGCAATGGAAGCGCCGCAGCAGTTCCAGTCGGGCAGCTCGTTCAACTGCAGCTCGAGCTTCTTGCAGACCACGTCTATCGAGCGCAGGAAGTTGTCGGCCGAGTCGCCTCTCTGCGACGAGCAGCCGGGGTAGAAGGCGTATTCTCTCTTGGCGCTCATGCGGTTTACTCCTGCTGTTGCGCGGCGATTCCACTCGCTTCGATCCGGCGCGCCTCGATGGCACGCGCCTTGGCGATGATCTTGCGGATGCCCGACTTGTCCCGGCACTGGTGGCCGCCGAAGATGGCGAAGGGATTGAGGCGCTTCGCCTTGAGCATCTTCAAGCCGATTGTCTGCATGGCCAGGGCGTTCTTGATGCCCTGCACGAAGCCATCCTTGAAATACAGCGCCAGGGTGAATTTCAGTTCGTTGACGCGGCCGCCCTTGACGAAATTGTTCCAGAACAGGCGTGCTGTCTCGCGCGTCGGCTGGCCCTTGGGCGCCAGCTTGAGGCGGTGGGCGTAGTGCGCGAGGCCGTGCATGATGTGGGTGATCGGCAGCTTGCGCGGACAGCGGACGATGCAGTTGTAGCAGGAGGTGCACATCCACATCGAATCGGAGCTGAGCACCTCCTCGCGCTTGCCGGCGCGGATCATCATGAAGATCTTCTGCGGAGAGTGCTGCCAATGCGGGCCGAAGGGGCAGGAGCCGGCGCAGACGCCGCATTGCATGCACATCTTCACCCGGCTGCCCTCTTCGACCTGGGCTTCGACTTCCCGCAGGAAGCGGTTCTGGTAAGCGGCGTTCGCTGTCATGATCAACCGAATCCCTTCATCGGGGACAAGCCAATTTCCTGGATTTGCGCCACGTAGTCGTCGATCAGCTTGGCCACGCGGGCGTTATCGGTGATGGCGATCTCGAGCGTCTGCACCCGCTCCGGCTCGAGGCCCATCTGCTTCATGGTGTCGTCGATCTTGCTCATGCGGTAGAAGGCCATCTCCGAGCCCTTGACGAAGTGGCACTGGTAGTCGTCGCCCTTCTTGCAGCCCATCATCATCACGCCGTCGTAGCCCGCGCTCAAGGCGTCGGTGATCCAGATGGTATTGACCGAGCCCAGGCAGCGGATGGGAATGGCGCGGACGAAGGCCGAATAGGTCAGACCTTGCAGGCCGGCCATGTCCAGCGCCGGGTAGGCGTCGTTCTCGCAGGCGAGGATGAGGATGCGCGGCTTCTCTTCGAATTCGTCGGGGACGTTGACCGCCTTGATCTGCATGCCGACGGTGTCCACCGAATAGTTCTCGAAGGAGATGACGCGCACCGGGCAGGCCCCCATGCAGGTGCCGCAGCGGCGGCAGCGCTCTTCGTTGAACTGCGGGAAGCGGCGCTCGTCCTCGTCGATGGCGCCGAACGGGCATTCCACCGTGCAGCGCTTGCATTGGGTGCAGCCTTCGAGGCGCACCAGGGGATAGGAGAGGTCTCCCGAGCGTGGATGGGCGGCGCGCCCGGTGGTGGCGTTTTCCACCGCCTGGATGGCCTTGAGGGCGGCGCCGGTGGCGTCGATCATGGCCTGGTCCATATCCATCGGCCGGCGCATCGGGCCGGCAGCGTAGATGCCTGTGCGCCGCGTCTCGTACGGGAAGCAGATGAAGTGCGAATCGGCGAAGCCGTGCTTGAATTGCGGCATGTCCGGGCCCTGGCGGTAGGCCAGTTTGAGCACGGAGCTTGAGCGAAGTTGCTCCTGCTTCGCTTTGGCCGTCTCGTCGCCGCTCTCGGCGGCTGTCGTGACCTCGGTCCATTGCTCGAGATCGGTACCGGCGTTGGGTACCTGGCCGGTGGCCAGCACCACCAGGTCGGTATCGAGCGCGACCTGCTCGTCGAGTATCAGGTCCTTGAACTCCACCCTGCACGATGTGCCGCCGCTGACCTTGGCCACGCTGCCCTTGGTGAATACGACACCTTTGTCCTGGGCGCTGCGGTAGAAGTCCTCACCCATGCCCGGCACGCGCAGGTCCTGGTACACGACCATGGCCTCGATGTCGGGATTGGCATCCTTGAAATACATCGCCTGCTTGATGCTCGTCGCGCAGCAGTGGCCGGAACAATAGCTGAGGTGTTGGCCGCTGGCGTCCCGCTGTCCGGCGCATTGCAGGAAGACAACGGATTTGACCTCCTTGCCGTCGGCGCGCTTGATCTTGCCACCCGCAGCCGAAAGCGCCAGGAGTTCGAGCCCCGCTTGGTCCACCACGTTGGCCTGGCCGCCGCCGAGTTCGGGCAGTTTGTTCACGTCGTAGGGAGTGAAGCCGGTGGCCTGGACGATGGCGCCGACCGTCTCTTCGCTGATGCTGCCTGACTCCTGGGCGATCTTGACCCGGAAACGCCCGGGCGCGCCGGCGGTCTCGGCCAGAGTCGAATTGAGATGGACGCGGATGGCCGGGTGGGCGCAGACGCGCGCGGCGAGTTCGGCGACGCCGGTGGGCTGGGCCGCGGCGTGCGGCGCGGCGAATGGCACGCGCTGCCATAGCTGCCGGGCGAAGCCGCCGAGTTCTCCGCATTTCTCGACTAGCAGCACCTGGTAGCCCGCCTCGGCGCTCTCGAGGGCGGCGGTCATGCCGGCCATGCCGCCGCCGACCACCAGGATGCGCTTGCTGTCGGCGCCACCGGGGTTGCCCGCGGGCAGCTTCATCTTCTTCACTTCGGCGCAGCCCATGCGCAGGTAATCCTCCGCCATCTCCTGGCGCACCTCGTCGTGCTCGCTGCCTTCGGCGACCACCCAGAGCACGCCTTCGCGCAGGTTGGCGCGCGCCACACAGGCCTGGGGAAAGGCGAAGGCCTCGGTCTTGGCGCGGCGCGAGCAGGCGGCGATGCACAGGTGGGTGACGCCACCCTGGGCCACGTCGTCATTGATCATCTGCACGCCTTCGGCGTTGCAGAGGAAGGGATGGCTCTTGACCAGGGCCATCTTGCCCTCCTTCTGGGCGATCTTCTCCAGTGTGGCGACGTCGAGCCTGTCGCCGATGCCGCAGCCGGAGCAGATGTAGGCCGCGAATTTATTGTCGGCCATCTCAGGCGACCTCCGTTGAAGCGATCTTGTGCACCACCTGGATGGCCTTGAGGCTGGCCGCGGTGGCGCTCTGTACCGAGCGGTTGACATCGAGCGGGCTGGCGGCAGCACCAGCGGCGAACATGCCGCCCTCCGCGGCGACGCCAGCGCAACCCTCGATGAAGCCGGAGGAGTCGAGCTGGATGTCAGCGGCGAGGCTCTTGCCGAGCAGACCCGTGATCTCAGGCTCCATGCCCACGGCGAGAACGATCAGGTCGTGCTCGTTGGCGTAGCGGTGATAGCCCTCGGTGTCCACGCCTTGCAGGACGGGATTGCCGTTGGCTTGATTGAGGGTGATGTTGGCGACCTTGGACTTGACGAAGGAGACGCTCGGGTCGGCCTGCACCATCTGGTAGAAATCCTCGAAGCGGTCGATGGCGCGGATGTCGATGTAATAGACGGTGGATTTGCCTCCGCTGCCGGCCTCGCGCAGGTACTGGGTCTGCTTCAATGTGGCCATGCAGCAGATGCGCGAACAATGGCGCAGGTAGTTCTCGTCGCGCGAACCTGCGCACTGGATGAAGGCGATGTTGCTGGCTGGCTTGCCGTCGGACGGGCGCAGCAGCCGGCCGCCGGTCGGTCCGCGCGGATCGGCCAGGCGCTCGAACTCGACGCTGGTGATCACGTTGTCGAATCGGTCGTAGCCGTAGGGCTGGATCTTGTTGGCGTCGAAGGGGCGCCAGCCGGTAGCCCAGACGATGGCACCGACCGTCACTTCCCGCGTTTCCTCGGCCATGGAGAGATCGACGGCGTCTACCGGGCAGGCGGCGCGGGCGGCCTCACCTTCGGCGCCGCCGACGATGGACGGATCGATCACATAGCGCTGCGGATAGGCCATCAGGTGCGGCAGATAGGCGGCCTTGGTCTTGCCCAGGCCGTAGTTGAAGGCATCGGGGATTTCGCTCGTCACCGCTTCCGCGCATTTGCCGCAGGCGGTGCAGTTCTCATTGACGTGGCGGGGCCTGACCTTCAGCGTCACCCGGTAGTCGCCGCGGCGGCCGCTGACGGCGACCACCTCGGTCATGGCCATCACGCGCAGCCTGGGGTTGCCCTTGAGGCGCTTGAGATTGATTTCCAGCCCGCAACTGGGGTGGCACATCTTGGGAAAGTAGCGGTAGAGCTGGGAGGTGCGACCGCCCAGGGTCGGCGATTTTTCCACCAGGAGCACCTGCTGGCCACATTCGGCAGCCTCGAGCGCGGCCGTCATGCCGCTGATGCCGCCGCCGACGACGAGGATCATGCGGCTGGTTGCGGTGGGAACTGTCACAGCGAGTCTCCGGACGTGGACATACGGTGAGCGCGATTCTAGCGTCCGCCATTTGCCGGCGCTTTGACGCAGGCCCAAATGTTTTTATCACGCCATAAGCGGTAGCCCGAGTAAAGCCATGGCCACGATCATCGGTCCGCGACCGTGAGTGTCTGATACGATGCAGACACTTCTCCGCTTATCGGGGGATAAAAATTTCCTGAACCCAAGAGGATCAATTTTTGACAGGATAGGTAAAAAGAGGAACTTTTCTCACCCACAATTTGACGAGGAAGACACGATGAATTTCGACAAGGAACTGGATGCCCGTGGCCTCAACTGCCCATTGCCCATACTGCGCACCAAGAAGGCTCTCGCCGACATGCAGTCGGGACAGGTGCTGAAGGTCGTTTCCACCGATCCCGGCTCGGTCAAGGATCTGGCCGCCTTCGCCAAGCAGACCGGCAACGAACTTCTGTCGTCGGAGGAAAAGAACAAGGAGTTCGAGTTCTTCCTCAAACGCAAGTAGGCGGAGCGGGTTTAATATCAATGCATGATATATACGCATAACTAAAAATCATTCGCCGGCGCAGGGCAAGTACGGCAGTATTCGTGAATCACGGCCCCGGCCCGGCACAAGTGGAGACATAGGCATGAGCGATACCCCTGACCTGGCAGCAATCGACGAGCTTGTTCGCCGCCGCATCGAAGAGATCCTGCCGGCCAGGATAGAAGAGAGGCTGAAGGAAATTCAGGAGAGCAAGACCCCTTCCCTGGCCATCATCGCCACCAAGGGCACCCTGGACTGGGCCTACCCGCCCTTCATCCTGGCTTCCACAGCCGCCGCTCTGGGCTGGGACGTTTCGGTTTTCTTTACCTTCTACGGCCTCAATCTGCTCAGGAAGGACGTCTCCGATCTGAAGGTAAGTCCGCTCGGAAACCCCGCCATGCCCATGAAGATGCCCTTCGGGCCGGACTGGTTCCAGGGCGTCAACTGGAATATTCCCAACCTGGTGCAGGCGGGAGTTCCCGGATTCGAGACGCTGGCAACGACGCTGATGAAGCAGACCATCGTCAACAAGGGCGTGGCGAGCATCAAGGAGTTGCGCGAGGCCTGCGTCGAGGGCGACGTCAAACTGCTCGCCTGCCAGATGACGGTCGATCTGTTCGGGTTCAGCCACGATGATTTCATCCCCGGACTGGAATTCGCCGGCGCCGCCACTTTCCTGCCAGTGGCGCAGCATTCCGACGTCACTTTGTTCATCTGACCACAGCGCGGGATTCCCGCGTCTTGCCCCTAGCACCGTACCCTGAACGGGAGGGGATACTCGCTGTGACGATACGCGTCGCACTGCTGAGCTGATGCATTGCATCCTTGCCCGCCTGGGCAACCGACGGCTATTTCTCCCACGGATACGGCATGACCGCCAAAGGCATGGGCGGCGCCGCCACGGCTAGGGCGTCGAAAAAAATGATACAGGTCAAGTAGTCAAGTGTTCTTGTCAACTATGATGTACCGACCAATCACCGGAGCCTGACCATGACCACCATACACATCCACACCACTCCCGATGCCATCTATCCCTTCGATGCCCGGGGCATCGCCAAGCGCTTCCGCCACGCAGCGATATTCGGCGCGCTCGATGCACTGAACGCGGGCGAGACCATGCGATTTACCAACGACCACGATCCGCTGCCGCTGCTCGAACAGTTGCAGGCCCGCTACGGCGAGGCGGTGAGCATCCGCTACCGGCAGCGCGATGCTGGCGGCGTCGTCATCGATTTCGTCAAGCAGTGAACTTCTCGGCGCTGCCGCTCTGGCAGGCGGGATTCCGGCCATTCTTCGCGCTGGCCTGCCTGTCGGGGCTGTTGATGCCGCCGCTCTGGATAGGGCTCTACGCCGGCTACCTGCCGGCGCCCCTGATCTCCTTTTCCATCGTCCAATGGCACGCCCACGAAATGTTCTTCGGCTTCGGCTGGGCGGTGCTCGGTGGCTTCCTGCTGACGGCCAGCAAGAACTGGGTGGCGATACGCGGCTACCATGGTTGGTCCCTGGTCTTCCTGGCAGCGGCATGGCTGGTCGAGCGCGTCGCCATGTTCTGCCAAAGCCTCCTGCCGCAGCCGCTGTTCGTGCTCGCCAACAATCTGTTTCTGGTCTCCATCATCGCCATGCTGCTGTGGACCCTGATACGGCATCACCAGCGCGACACCTTTCGCGACAACTACTTTTTCCTGCTGCTGCTGCCGCTGTTCGTCGTCGCCAAGGCCCTGCTGCTCGACGGCGACCATTACCGGGTGGGGGTGCTGATGAGCCTGGGCCTCTTCCGCCTGGCCTTCCTCATCATGTTCGAGCGGACGCTGACGCAGTTCATGCGCAACGTCTTCAACGCCTCTATCCTGCGCGACCCGCGCCTCGATCTGACGATCAAGTTCCTGGCTCTGCTGCTGGTCTTCGCCGGTCTGTTGCCGGCGCCGCTGGCAGCGGCGCTCAATCTGATTCTGGCGCTGCTGCTACTCTGGCGTTTTGCACACTGGAAGCCGCAGCTGGCCATGCGCAGGCTGGAGATCGGCATCTCCTATCTTGGCTATCTGGCGATAGTTGCGCAATTGCTCATCGCGGTGCTGGATCGGGTGGCGCAGCCCAGTTGGGTGGGTACCGTTTCGGTGCACCTGTTCAGCTTCGGCGTCATGGGCCTGGTCATCCCGGCGATGATCACGCGCATCTCCAAGGGGCATACCGGGCGCAAGGTGGAGTTCGAGGCGCGCGACAAGGTGGTGCTGCAGATCATGATCGCGGGCGTGCTGCTGCGCCTGCTCGGCCCGCAGTTGCTGTCCTCCGCCTATCCGGCCTGGCTGGCATTGTCGGCTGGCTGCTGGAGCGTCGGCTTCGCCCTGCTCACCTGGCGCTGCCTGCCTTTTCTGCTGCGTCCTCGGGTGGACGGCAAGGAAGGCTGAGTTCGCCCTGTATAGCCGCCGAGACTCTGCACCGATCTCCGAGCGAGTTTGCGGTGTTGGCTTCGCAAATGTCTTTCATGCAGCGAACTGCAGCCGGGCCAGGTGCGCGTAGAGGCCATCCTGTCCAACCAACTGCGCGTGGGTGCCGGTTTCGACGATGCGCCCCTGGTCCATGACCACGATGCGATCGACCCGCTGCACGGTCGCCAGCCGATGCGCGATCACCAGCGTCGTGCGATTCTTCATCAGCCTCTCGAGCGCCGACTGCACCGCCCGCTCGCTCTCTGCGTCGAGCGCCGAGGTCGCCTCGTCGAGCAGCAGTACGGGCCGATCGGCGAGCAGCGCCCGGGCGATGGCGATGCGCTGCCGCTGTCCGCCGGAGAGACGCACGCCGCGCTCGCCCAGGTCGCTGTCGTAGCCCTGCGGCAGTTGGCGCACGAAGGCCTCGGCGTGCGCCGCGGCGCACGCCGCCTCCACCTCCGAACGTAGCGCCTCGGGTCGCGCGTAGCGCACATTCTCGAGCACGCTGGCGGCAAAGATGACCGGTTCCTGCGCCACCAGCGCGATGTGGCGGCGCAGCGCCGCCGGATCGGCTTCTGCGAGCTTCACGCCATCGAGGCGCAGAGTTCCCTGCTGCGGATCGTAATAACGCAGCAGCAGTTGGAACACCGTGGTCTTGCCGGCGCCCGACGGGCCGACCAGGGCGACCGTCTCGCCCGGTTCCACGGTCAGGTTGAAGGAGGAGAGGGCAGGGCTATCCGGGCGTGAAGGATAGTGAAAGCCGACCTCGGTGAATTCGATCAAGCCGCGCACCGGCCGTGGCAAGGCGCGCACCTCGGCGGGAGCCTGGATTGCCGGTTGCGCCGCCAACAGGTCGAGCAGGCGTTCCATGGCGCCGGCGGCGCGCTGCAGGTCTCCCCACACTTCTGAGAGGGCGCCGACCGAGGCGGCGACCAGCGCGGCGTAGAAGACGAAGGCGGAGAGTTGCCCGGGACTGATGTGTCCGGCCAAGACGTCGTGTCCGCCGACCCAGAGGATGAGCGAAACGGCGCCGAAGACCAGGATGAGCACGGCGACGATCAGCCCGGCGCGATTGGCTATGCGGCTGCGGGAGATGGCGAAGCCGCGCTCGACGAGCATGGCGAACTCCTTGCGGTCGGCATCCTCGTGCCCATAGGCCTGCACCGTGCGGATTTCGTGGATGGTCTCGTCGATCCGGTTGCCGAGATCGGCCACCCGGTCCTGGCTGGTGCGCGCCAGGTTTCGCACGCGCCGGCCGAAGAAGATGATGGGAACGACGACGAAGGGCACTCCGGCGAGCACCATCAGGGTGAGCTTCAGGCTGGTGGAAAAGAGCATCGCCAGACCGCCGACGAGCAGCAGGGTGTTGCGCAGGGCGATTGACAGGCTGGAACTGACGGCGTTCTCCAACTGCACGGTGTCCGAGGTGAGGCGCGAGATCACTTCGCCGGTACGTCCCGACTCGAAGTAGGAGGGCGGCAGCGACAGCAGGTGGTCGAAGACTCGCTGCCGCAGGTCAGCGGTGAGCCGCTCGCCCAGCCAGGAGACGTTGTAGAAGCGGATGTAGGTGGCCAGCGCCAGCAGCGCGATGACGCCAAACATCAGCAGCAGGGCGCGGTCCAGCCAGGCCGGGTCGCCGGCAGAGAAGCCGCGGTCGATCACCGCGCGCAGTCCCTGGCCGACGCCGAGCATCGCCAGCGCTGCGACCACCAGCGCGACGGAAGCCAACAGCACTCGTGCGCGATAGGGGCGAAGCAGGGACCACACGGCGAGCGCCGGGGTGCGCAGGGAACTGGCGGCGGAGGACATGGGCGAAGTCCTAGCGTCGGACGGTGAAACCATCCACGTTCGGCATGGCGGTCGCTGGGCTGCGCCCAGGCAGCGCGCCTGCGCCGCTTGAGCACTGCGGCTGCTCGTCGTCAGCAATCTCCATGCTCATCAATATAGCATTGCCTGTGTGCGGCGTTCGCGCCCTGCGCGTCATGGGAGGGCGCCCGATCCGCGGGGCGCCGTGGCCATTACCGGTGAAAAGATGGTGATGGCATAATGCGGAGCAGGTCTTCGACAGATTATTATTTCTAAATCATGCGCTCTAATTTTATCGTTTGTTGCTATGCAGCATCCTAGATAGAATTTGCTCTGTCTCCTCCAGGTCCTCCTCCTCCTTTGGAACTGGATTTAATGCCCGCCAAAAGCGGGCATTTTTTTGCCTGTTCTGGGTAGCCAGTCCGAAGGCATTGCACTAGGCGCGGATGATCTTGTTGGCGATGCTGGCGATGGCGTTGCGATGGAATGATTTGGGCCTTGAATTCGCGCTTGGGTCTCCTTAGGCGAGCTTGTTTGGCGGCTGAAACGCTGCCAACCATGGAAAGTGCCGAGTCCTAGCTTACGATAGCTCGGCTGCCGCGGAGGAGCAGCCGCTGCGCAGCGATGGTCAAGGCTCGGCGACTTGGATATAATTAGCAGTTCTTGGATATCCCCTTCGGGGCTGCGTCGAGTCGCGCTATCTCTCTCAACATTTCTCCTATGGCCAATACCCTTTATTGCTACCACTGCCGGGTGTATCACCCGAAAGAGGAAATGCGTCAGATCGAAACCAAAGGCGGCAAGCGCTGGCGCTGCATCAAGAGCATCCAGGCGACCAAGCGTGGCATGGAAGCGCGCGAAGCCTTCGGCCGGCAGACGACCAACATCAATCGCGCCGAGGCGCAAAGCAAGGCGCGCCTGGTGTTGAACGCGGGAAAGTGAGCAGGCTTGCCCCTGCCCATAGCCCGCGTTACTCCCCCCCCTCCTCCAGAGTAAATCCGGCAGTCGCATCCTGCGCTAGGGACCTTGCCAGATAGGGCATGGTCTCGCGCAGCGTCTGCGCCAGTTGCCATGGCGGATTGGCCACGAACATGCCACTGCCGGCCATGCCGAATCCGTCCACCGCCACTTCGCGCACGCGCAGCGTAACGTTCAGCCAGCGCCCGCTGGGCAATGACTTCAATTTCTGCGGCAAGGTGCTCGCTTCTCTCTTTTCCAGCAAGGGATACCAGACAGCGTAGATTCCCGTCGCGAAGCGCTCCAGTCCGTCTTGCAGCGCCGCGATCACCCGGGCATAGTCGGCTTTTTCTTCGTAGGAGGGGTCGATCAATATCAAGCCCCGCCGTGGCGGCGGCGGCAGAAGCGCGCGCAGCCCGCCGTAGCCGTCGGTCGCCGCTATGATCACCTGCCTCCCGCATGCCGCGAATTCATCGCGCAGCAGTCGCGCCTCGGTCGAGTGCAATTCAAAGAGGCGCAGGCGATCCTGGTTGCGCAGCAGGGACAAGGCGATGCGCGGCGAACCAGGGTAGCGGCGCAGCTGGCCGTCGGGATTGGCCAGACGCACCAGTTGCACATAATGCTCCAGCGCTGGCGGCAAGTCGCGGCATGGCCATAGACGGCCAATGCCGTCCACGTATTCGGTCAGCCGCGTGGCGTAGCCACTGTTGAGCGGATATTGTCCGGCACCGGCGTGGCTATCGATGACCCAAAAGGCCTTTTCCTTCTGGCGCAAATGGCGGATCAACTCGACGAGCAAGACGTGCTTCAGGACGTCGGCGTGATTGCCGGCGTGGAAGGCGTGGCGATAGCTGAGCATGGGGGATTGTAACGGGGGATGAAACGCCGGCGAAAAAACTGGTAAAGTCGCTATCGTAAGCACCAAAGCACGCGCTCAACGTCACCGAGGAAAGCGTCACCATGAATTCTGAAGCGCCGGAAAAGGATCCACGGGAACAGGCGGCTCGCTTGCGCGAACTGCTGGCGATTCCCGAGCGTCAGCGCACCGATGCGCAGTGGGACGAGATCATAGATATCGAGATAAACCTGGGACCGAAAAAGCCGAGCGGCGGCCAGCCGCCCCGCCAGGACACAGGCGATGGCAGGCGGCAGCAGGCGAAGCGGCCTGGCAACAAGCCCTCCGTTCCGGGCAAGCATCTGCGCAAGCATCGCCCCTGAAATAATCCCGACGGCGATTTATGCTCAGGTAATGCTTGGGCGCTTTGCGATACTGCCCGTTTTATGGGAAACTCCGCCAATATTGCCTGAGCCAGAGCGGCGGTGACAGGCGCGGGATTATCGGAAATCGAGAAGGATGGCATTATGAAGATGAACGAACTGCCTGACGCACCGGCGGGGCAGTCGCTGCAATTGGATGCAAAAGGCAAGGATGTCAGCTTTGAGTATTTTGCCGACGGCGAGATCCTCTTTTGGACCGACGATGGCGTTTGCCTGGAATTCGACCGCAAGAACGTCACGTTGTTGTTGGCGGCGCTGCGCCAGCAGGAGAAGCTGCCAAAGTCTGCGCGCCCATTGCCGACGGCAAGCGCTGTGCCCATCCGCCCGGCAAGTCCCCTCGCGGCAGCCAGCCTGAGAGGGCGCATAGAAGTGGATAAGCCCAGGTCGCGTCCTCCGAATCGCGCTGTAGCAAAGGAAGCCAGCGGCTGGGGCGCGACGCTGATCGTCGACGGCCAAGCGCAGCGCTACTATTACGACAAGCGCGACAACGCCAGAGAGGCAAGGGCGGAGCACGCGATAGGCGAGGCTGGTCGCATAAGCTGAACGCTGGCCGACGGGGAGCGTTCAGGGCTTTTGCGCGCGCAGCTCGTATTCCTGCCAGAGCGCCTTGGCGAAGGCCTTCCAGCTGTTTCCGCCATGGGTCAGGAAGCCGCGCTCGGCGCTCTCCTGCATGTTCTTCAACATCAAGGCGGCCAAGCCGAACAGTTCGGCCTTGAGCAGGGCTTCGCCGCTCTTCTGCACGCCGGCGCTACTCACCGTCGCGGCGGCGTGGTCGATTGCCTCGTGCGCTAGCGCGCGAACCTCGGCTTCGTTGTCCCAGTCTATTCCCAGGGCGACGCCCAGGCCGGCGATGCGATGGCCGATTTCGTCGGTGTGTGCTCTGAAGGTATCCATTGCGTTCAGGACTCCAGTACATAGCTACCCGGTGCATCGGCGAGCGCCGGGTACTCTGTCGTGGCGACGGGACCGGCGGCGACCAGTTTGCCCGATTGCGGCTTGAGCCAGGCCATCCAGTCTTCCCACCAGCTGCCGATGTGGTGTTCCGCGCGGGCGCGCCACGCTTCGGCGCTGTCGTGGCGCTCGGCGGGGCCGACCCAGAATTCCCGTTTGGGCGGATTGATGACGGGGTTCACGATGCCGAGTATATGGCCAGAAGAAGACAGTACATAGCGCTTCGGTCCCGAAACGTGGCTGTTCACCCTGAAAGTCGATTTCCACGGCGCGATGTGGTCGTCGGTGGCCGATACCGAATAGACCGGCTGAACGATGCGCTGAAGATCTATCTTCTCCCCGGCTACGGTCAGTTGATCCTTCCTCGTCAGATTGTTGTTGAGATAGAACTCACGCAGGTACCACTGGTGCATCTTCGCCGGCATGCGCGTGGTATCCATGTTCCAGAACAGAACGTCGAAGGGCGGCGGCTTCTCGCCATAGAGATAGCCATGCACCACGTAATGCCAGATCAAGCTGTTGGAGCGCAGCAGGCGAAAGGCACTGGCCATCTCCTTGCCGTCGAGGTAGCCCTTGTCGTCCATGCTGCGCGAGAGAAATCCCAGACTGCCTTCGTCGAGGAAGACTTCGATGTCGCCCGGGCGCCGATAATCGACCAGGGTGGTCAGCAGGGTCATGCTTGCCACCGGCACCTCCCGGGGCGCGAAACGCCGGTTGGCCCAGGCCATATAGGTGGTGACTGCGGCGCCGCCGATGCAGTAGCCCACCGCATGCACCTGCTGACTGCCGCTGACGCGACGAGCGCACTCGACGATGGCGCCGACGCCGTCCGTAATGTAGTCGTCGAAGCCGACATCGTGCATGTCGGCGCCAGGATTCTTCCAACTGGTGATGAACACCGAGTATCCCTGGTCGAGCAGGAACCTGACCAGGCTCTTTTTCGGCGTCAGGTCGAGGATGTAGAACTTGTTGATCCAGGGTGTGACGATGACCACTGGTATCTCTCGATTGCGCTCCTGCGTCGGCGTGTAGTGGATCACCTCGAGCAGGCGATTTCTCAGCACCACCTTGCCCGGCGTCGTCGCCAGGTTCTTGCCGACGCTGAAATCGTCGGGCCTGGCCATCTGCACCGTGCCGGCGCGTAGGTCGGACAGGAATACCTGCATGCCCTGGATCAGGCTGTCGCCGCGCGTCTCGAGCGCGTGGCGGATGGCCACCGGATTGGTCCAGAAGAAGTTGGTCGGAGCGACGGCATTGAGCCACTTGCGCCACCAGAACGCCGCCCGGCTGCGATCCTTGGCCGACAGGCCGGGCGTCTCATAGAGTTTGTCCTGCAGATGGTGGGTGAATAGCAGGTACCATTCCTTGGCGATGTCCCAGGGTGCTGCCTGGTCCCACACCGGATCGCTGAAACGGCTATCGTCGGGATGGGGCTTCTCGATGTCCTCGCTGGTCTCCCCCAGCATCCGCTGCCAGGCGTGCCACTGCAGGGCCAGCATGTCGCCGCCGATATCCGACAGCGCCTGGGCCAACTCCTTGGGGTGGGACAGCCAGGCTAGCTGCGCGTGCAGCAATGGCGTCACCATACCCATGGGATCGAACCTTGCCTCGATCGCCTGGTCCATCAGCTGCAGTGCCTCCTTTGCCGGGAGGGGTGACACGGGATTCCTGCTCATCAGACTTCCTGTGGCCGGCGCAGGCTGAGGAGGAACATTTCGCCGCCATCCTGGGTGCGCATCTGCGCGATGGTGAGTTCCACGGCAAATCCGTTGCCGCGCAGATCGACGGCCATGAAGCGGTGCCAGTCAGCGTCCCCGCTCAGGTAGGCAAGCCTGCGGGCGCCGTAGCTTTGCGCTGCGCCGCCGACCTCCAAGTCGGAGATCAGTGCCGAAATGGGCCTGCCGGCCATATCCGCGTAGTTGCCGCCGAACAACTGACTGGCCGCCGTACCGCAGCCGCGGATCTTGCCCGTGCTGTCGAGGATGATGGTGCCGCATTCTCCGCTCATCGGGCCTCCTCCTGGCATTCTGTCGCTGCCCGTCGGCAGTTTCTCATCCTGGCGAGATAGGGAACGTAATCCATGTCGGTCTTCTGCACGTGGGCTTCCAACCAGGCGCGAAGCAGCGCGATCAGGTCGGTGGAGATGTCGTGGTCGAGATAGCTGCGCCGCAGCTCGACGAGCCGGTGCCTGAAATCGTCGTGCGCCTCGATGTGCTCTTCTATGTCCGGGTAACCGCCCATGCGCATCAAGCGCTCTTCCGCGGCGAAGTGCTCGCGCGCATAGCGGCTCAATTGCTCCATGGCATGAAAGGTGGAGAGCATGGTCCGCTCGGTGGCGGCTCTCTCCAACTCGGCCACGCAGAAAAACAGCGCTTGATGCTGCTGGTCCAGCATGGGCACCCCGGTAGCCAGATCGTCATTCCAAGCCGGCGCTGCCGCTATCGATGCCTCGGTCACCGGACATTCCTCGTCGTCGCTTTCATGGCGAGACTATAGGTGGCTGCGGCCCAGGTGGAAATACACCCCCTGCCATAAATCGGAGTACTTGTTTACCGGTATCGGCCCGCGGCAGAAGGGCTAGGCGGAAATCAGCCCTTCGCGGATGGCGTACTTGGTCAGCTCGGCGACGCTATGCAGGTTGAGTTTGCGCATGATGTTGCGGCGGTGGACTTCGACGGTACTCGTGGCAATATGCAGTCGCTCGGCTATCTTCGCCGAAGTGTGGCCGTCGACCAGCAGTTGCAGCACCTCGAGTTCGCGCCGGCCAAGCTTGGCCTCGCCGCCGAATTCGTCGTTGCCAGTCGGACTCTTCACCAGCATGGCGGCGATCTCCTGGCAGAGATAGGGCTTGCCCGCCGCCAGGGCGCGTATGCCCTGGAGCAGTTCATCGCGCCCGGCTGCTTTATTGACGTAGCCGGTGGCGCCTGCCTCTAGCGTCTGCGTGACGATGCGGCGGTCGAAGTAGGTAGACAGGGCGAGAACCCGTATCTCCGGCTGCACGGCCAGTACGCGCCGCGTCACCTCGATGCCACTGATGTCGGGCAGGGCGATGTCCATGACGATCACCTGGGGCCGCAGCCGCCCGACCAACTCCAGCGCCGTCGCGCCGTCGCCGGCCTGGCCCGCCACTTCGATATCCGCTTCCTTCTCCAGGACCGAGGAGAGTGCTTCACGCACGATCTTGTGGTCGTCGACCAGCATCACCCTTATCATTTTCCAATCTCCTGTCTTTGCCCCGCCAGCGGCAGTATCAGCACGACCACCGTGCCGTCGCCGGGGATGCTGTCTATTTGCACTTCCCCGCCGATGTGACTGATGCGCTCGCGAACGCTGAACAAGCCATAGCCACCACCGGCCGACGGCACGACCTGCTTGGTCGCATCGAAGCCGGCACCGCTGTCGCTGACGCTGAGTATAAGGCAGCCGTCCACAACTTCAATCGAAACTTCGGCGTGTTTCACGCCGGCGTGCTTGGCGACGTTGATCAGAAGTTCACGAACGGCACGAAACAACATGTAGCTGGAAATCTGGTCGAGCGGCTTGTCCTGAGCGTCGTCGCGCACCAGGACGGACAGGCCATAGGAGCGCTGAATTTCCTCGGCCAGCCATTCCAGCGCCGCCACCAGACCCAGTTGGTGCAGCACCGGGGGGCTGAGCTGCAAGGACAGCGAGCGTACCGACCGGTTGGCCTGGTCGATCATGGCCTCGACCTCCTTGATCTGCCGCAGTTGATCGTCCCAGTCGCCGCCGCTCGGCGCTTCCAGCGCGGTCAGCTTGAGCTTGGCGATGGCCAGCACCTGGCCGAGATCGTCGTGCAGGTCCTGCGCCAGCATCTGCCTTTCCCGCTCTTCGGCGAGCGTGACCTCCATGGTCAAGGCGCTGAGCTGGGTGGTGCGCTCGCGTACCTGCTGCTCGAGCTTGCGCGCGAATGCCCGTTGCGACCAGTTGCGGCGCAGCAGCCAGGCGAAGGCCAGCGTGGCGAGAACGAAGAAGGTCGCCATGATGCCCATTTGCAGCACTTCCTCGCGCCACTTGGCGAGGTACTCTTCGCGTCCCAGCCCGACGATGATGTAGAAGGGATGATCGTGGATCTTGCGGTAGCTGACCATGCCCACGACGCTGCCCGCTCCCTGCGCCGTGAAATAGGTCGCCTCGCTCTTGCCCGAGGCAATCCGGTCGCGAAGCTCCGGCGATACGTCCCTGTTGCCGACCGCGCTGCCCACGCGGTCCAGTTCCGGGCGACGGACGATCAGCCCGAGTTCGGCGTCGCGTACGCTTATCACGCCATGGCGGCCGACGTCTATCCGCTCGAAGAAGCGATAGAAGCGCTCGAGAGCAATCGCCGCATAGACCACGCCGCCAAAGCCGCCATCGGGCCGCTGGATGCGCCGCGCCATGATGATGACCCATTTGCCGCTGATCTTGCCGAGCACTGGTTTGGAGAAGACCAGGCCGGCATCGGGCTCGTCGCGCAGGCGCTGAAAGTAGTCGCGGTCGGCCGCACTGACGCGCGGGCGCGCCGTCGCATCGACGCCGATGCCGTAGAGCACATCGCCCCTGGCGTCGGTGACGCGCAGGCTGTCGACATCCGGCTGCCAGCCGTACTCGCGCGAAATCGACTGGTTCAACTCGCGGGCGTCGATGCCGCCGGCGGCGATGCTCCTCTCGCACTCGCTTTCGATGTCGATCAGGCTAAGATCGATGCGATCGAGCGCCGCGTCGATGCTCTGCTCCAGCGCCGAGGCCAGGGCCTGCGTGGTCCCCGCCGCCTGCTCCTCATAGTGGGTTCTGCTGCGCTGGAGCGACACGGCGATCATTCCGAGCACGAACAGATTGAGCAGCAGCATGCCGGCGATCTGCGCGACGGCGGGGCTGACCTTCAAGCCGCCCCTCTCGTGCTGCGTGCGCCAATGAGCTTCAAGGCGCGGTTAGCCAGGCCGCCGTCCATGCCAGCGCCGCGTCGAGATGGGCGCGCGCAGAAGCGCTGAGCCCTTCGCCCAGCTCGAAGCGCTCACCACGGATGGCGAGGAGTTGCGCTGGCGGCGGCTCATCGCCATCGACATCACGATAGACCTGGAGCAGGGCCTGCGGCGTCAGGGCGTGGCTGCTGAAACTGGCGTCGCGCGCCGGCCCTATGGACGATACCGCGAAAGGCGCGGTGCAGGCCATGCTGGCGTCCACGAACAGAACGCGCTGCCTGCCGCGCAAGTCGAGAGCGTGTTCGATCTGCAGCTGGAAATCCGTGAGCGCGGCAAATCGCTGCCATTCTGGATGCGACACGGCGAGCGCCTCCAGGCCCTCGATGAAACGCGGACCGAGGGCGTCGTCGCCGCGGCTGGGATTACCCCAGGCAAAAACCAGGGATGCTTCGGTCATCGCCGCTAGCGGTCCACGGCGCCTGGCTCGCGTGTCAGGCGGTCTATTTGCCTTCCCGCGGCATCGCTCAAGCTGACTTCCAGCGGCATCTTCCCCAGCGCGTGGGTGGCGCAGGAGAGACAGGGATCGAAGGCGCGGATCGCCACTTCGATGTGGTTGAGCAGCCCTTCGCTGAGCTTGCGTCCATCGAGGTAGTTCCTGGCGACCTCGCGCACGGCACTGTTCATGGCCTGGTTGTTGTGCGTGGTTGATACGATCAGGTTGGCCATGGAAACGAGATCGTTGTCGTCGACGCGATAGTGGTGGATCAGCGTACCGCGTGGTGCCTCGATGACGCCGACACCTTCCGCTGCACGCGGCCCACTGGTGATCAACTGGTCGCCGGACAGCGCGTCATCGTCGAGCAGGGTGGCGATCGTCTCGGCGGCGAAGAGCATTTCGATCATGCGTGCCCAGTGGTAGGCGAGGGTCGCGTGCAACGGTCCGCTCCTGCCGTTCTCTGCGCCGTAGGCGAGAAATTCCTGGCGCTCCGCCTCGGCCAGGGGTGTGCCTATGCGGTCGCAGTTCTGCACCCGGGCCAGCGGCCCGACCCGATACCAGCCGTGCTCTTCGCCGAGGCTGGTGAGGTAGGGGAACTTCATGTAGCTCCAGGGCTTCACCCCTTCGCTGATCAGTCGGTCGTAGCCCTGGTAGTCCACCTGGTCGCACAGCAGCCTGCCATCGGCATCGCGCACGCGCAGCTGGCCGTGATACAGGTCGAGGCTGCCATCGCGCGCCACCAGACTCATTGAATTGGCGCGGAAACTGGCGAAGCTGTCATAGAGTGCTGGATTCAGCCGGTGTAGCTGTTTGATGGTCTGTACCGCGGCCTGGCTCCAGGCGACCATCTGGGCACTGTCATGGCGCAAGAAATCGCGCTCCTGGCGCGACAGCGACTTGTTGACGCCGCCTGGGATGGAGCCCGTGCCATGCACCCGTTTGCCCGCGGTAGCGCGTATCACTTCCTGGCCGAACTTGCGCAGCAGTATGCCTTGCTTCGCCGTTTCCGGATGCGCGCTTGCCACGCCGACGATGTTGCGCCGGGAGACTTCGGAATCGAAGCCGAAGAGCAGGTCGGGCGATGACAGGTGGAAGAAATGCAGGGCGTGCGATTGCAGGATCTGGCCGTAGTGCATCAGTCGCCGCAGTTTCTCCGCGGTCTCGGTCAGCTGACGGGCGCCGACAATGATGTCCATGGCCTTGGATGCGGCGAGGTGATGCGATACCGGGCAGATGCCGCAGAGGCGCTGCACCATCACCGGCACTTCCCAGTAGGGCCGGCCCTGGATGAACCTCTCGAAGCCTCTGAACTCGACGATGTGCAGTCGCACCTGCTGCACGCGGTCGTCGTCATCGAGCAGGATGCTTACCTTGCCGTGGCCTTCGACGCGTGATACCGGGTCGATGGCGACGCGGCGCAGGCGCTCTGGGTGGGCGGCGGTTTCCAGTTCGAATGCCATGATGTTCTCAGTCGTAGTGGAGCAGGCCGTGGCCCAGCGTCGGCGTGCGGCCGGCGAGGAGATCGGTGAGGAATTTCCAGATGGCATCCGCCGGCGGCGGGCAACCGGGAATGAAGTAGTCGACGCGGACGATCTCGTGGATGGGATGCACCTTGTTCAGCGGCAGTGGCAACTCCGGATCGTTGGGTATGGCGCTGCCCGGCGCCAACCCAGGGCTGGTCTGATAGACCTCTCCGAGGATGTCGCGCAGATCGAGATGATTGCGCTGCGCCGGCAGACCGCCGTTGACCGAGCAGGCACCGAGCGCCACGATGATCTTGCAGTGCTTGCGGAAGTCGCGCAGCACCGCGACGTTTTCCGCATGGCAGACGCCGCCCTCTATCAGGCCTACGTCGCAGGGTCCGACGTTCTTGATGTCGTTGATCGGCGAGCGGTCGAACTCCACCAGTTGCACCAGATCGAGCAGGCGCAGGTCGATGTCGAGCAGCGACATGTGGCAGCCGAAGCAACCGGCGAGCGAGGTGGTGGCGATGCGCGTCTTCATCGGGCTGAGGGCAATGTGTTCATGATTCTTCGGCGGAACTGATCGGCGCCTTGTCATAGCTGCGGTCGCCGATCGGCACCGCGAAGCCGCGCCGCTTGTGCAGGATGACGCCTACCGGGCAGATGCTGGCGGCGCGGTCCTTGCTGCTCATGGTGGTGTCGGCGAGCCGGCCGGTCGGGCTATTGACTATCAGATGGGTATTGATGCCGCGCCCGGAGATGGCGAAGACGTTCTTGTTGTCGACGTCGCGGCTGGCGCGCACGCAGAGTTCGCAGAGTATGCAGCGATTGAAGTCGAGGAGCAGTTCGGGGTGCGAGGCGTCCACTGGGCGGTCGGGGAAGAAGTGGTCGAAGTGCGGACTCATCATCTTCAATTCGTAGGCCGTGGCCTGCAGCTTGCAACCGCCGCTCTTTTCGCAGGAGGGGCAGAAGTGGTTGCCTTCGACGAAGAGCATCTGCAGCAGCGTGCGGCGCTTGTCGTCGAGTTCTGCCGTGCGGTTCTCGACGCTCATGCCTTCGCGTGCCGCCACGGTGCACGCGGCGCCGAAACGCCCGTCGGCCTTGACCGTGCACAGTTTGCAGGATCCGTGCGGCCGGAACTCGTGGTGCCAGCAGAGGTGCGGGATATAGCGGCCGGCGGCGCGTGCGGCCTCCATGATGGTCTGGCCGGGGATGAAGGGAATTTCTTCGCCGTCGAGCAGAAAGGTCACGATTCGTTCCCCAGATGCGCGCCTGGATCATCGCGGCCGGTCATCTGCCGGGCTTGGGAGAGCGCGTAGTCGAGATCGAAAGCCGGCTCGAATTCGAGCGAATGAAGGCGTCGCTCGTAGGCCGGCCGGAACTTGTTCAGGGTATCCACCACGGGGTTGCAGGCGGTGTGGCCGAGACCGCAATGGGCGGCCGACTGCATCAGTCGATGCAGTTTGAACAGCTCGTTGATGTCGTGGGATGAACCGTGGCCGGCGTTGAGCTTGTCCATCAGGTTCTTCACCAGCGAGGTGCCGACACGGCAGGGGGTGCAGAAGCCGCAGCTCTCGTGGGCGAAGAAATGCGCGAAGCTGCGCGCCACCTGGAACATGTCGCGGCCGTCGTCGAAGACCATGAAGGCGCCTGCGCTCGGCAGGTCTTCGAAGGCCAGGTGGCGGCCGAATTCGTCGGGCGCGACGCAGACGCCCGAGGGACCGGAGACCTGCACCGCCTGGGTATCGCTGGCACCGCAGTCGGCCAATAGCTGGGCCACCGTGACTCCAAAGGGATATTCGTAGATGCCGGGTCGGGCGCAGTCGCCGGACACCGACATGAGCTTGGTTCCGGCGGACTTCGGCGTGCCGATGGCGGCGTACCAGTCGCCGCCGTTCTCTGCGATCAGGCAGGCGCAGGCCAGCGTCTCGACGTTGTTGACCGTCGTCGGGTGATCGAGGTAGCCGTGTGTCACGGGGAAGGGCGGGCGGATGCGCGGCGTGCCGCGCTTGCCTTCCAGCGATTCGATCAGCGCTGATTCTTCGCCGCAGACGTAGGCGCCGGCGCCGAGATGGATGTCGATGTCGAAGTTGAAGCCCTTGCTCCCGAGTATGTCCCTGCCGAGCAAACCGGCAGCCCGCCGCGCGGCCAGGATGGATTTGAGCGGCTCGCGCAGATACTGGTATTCGCCGCGCAGATAGAGCAGGCCACGCTCGGCACCGACGCAGAGTCCGGCAATGCTCATCCCTTCGAACACCAGATCGGCATAGCGCGTCAGCAGCACGCGGTCCTTGAAGGTGCCCGGCTCGCCCTCGTCGGCGTTGCAGACGACGTAGCGGGCTTCGCCTTGCGCTTCGCGGCAGGCCTGCCATTTCTGGCCTGTGCTGAAGCCGGCGCCGCCGCGGCCGCGCAGCTTGGCCGTCAAAATCTCCCCGAGCATGGCGGCGGGACCACGCGCCAGTGCCGCTCTCAGGGCGGCACCCGGTTTGAGCGAATGATTGAGCAGGATGTCACGACGACGGATATTGTCATCAACCGCAAACCATTCTTCTGGCCAGGCCTCGACCGCGGTCCCCGCGCGGATGGCGTCGACCATGGCGGCAACGCGCTCGCGCGTCATCTTGGTGACGGTGCGGCCATTGACCAGCAGGGCTGGTCCCTGGTCGCCCATGCCTATGCAGGAGGCGTAGCCGACGCTTACCAAGCCGTCTTCGGAAACGCGCCCTGGCTCTATCCAGAGCCTGCGGCACATCTCCTCGCAGAGTTCGATGCTGCCCTGCATGTGCTCGATGACGTTGTCGCTCCAGTGCACCCGGTAGCGCGCCTTCTGTCCGAGGTCGAGGAAATGATAGAAGCCGGCAACGCCTGCCACGCGCGCGTAGGGCAGCTTGAGTTGGACGGCGACCACAGCCAACACATGACCGGGGAGGTAGCCTATGGCCTGCACCAAGTCGCGCAGAATTTGCACCAGCCGCGTCGGGTCCCGGTGATGGCGCTCCAGGACGGCGGTGGTGACCTCTGCGTGTTCACGCGCGGACACGGTGTACTCCCTCTTCGTCTTATTGTCGCTAGGCACGCGCAGGGGCGCGATGCTGTGGCGCACCATCAGCATAGGCGCGGATGGTGATGGCATTTTGAGCTAGATCAAAGAAACCTGCCGATGCGCGCTACCTTACACGTACTGGCCGCACTGAAGTGCGGCCTCAGCTCGCGGCGGCGGCTCGGCTGCGGTGAATCAGCAGCCAGGCGCTGGCCAGGGTGGCGATGATTATCATCGGCAGGGCGAATTGGTTGAGGACGCTCCATCCCTGGCGCACCAGAATCGCACCGGCTACCAGGGAAGAAATCCCCTGGGTAGCGAAGACGATGAAATCGTTGGTTCCCTGGACCTTGCCCTTCTCGCTTGCGCTGTAGGTTTCGGTGAGCAGCGTGGTGGCGCCTACGAATAGAAAATTCCAGCCTACGCCGAGCAGGAAGAGCGAGGCCCAGAAATGCAGCAGGGTCTGACCGACCAGGTCGATGGCGACGCAGGCGAACATGGCGACGGCGCCGGCGAGCATGACACGCAGGACGCCAAAGCGCTTGATCAGCGAACCGGTGAAGAAACCGGGCGCGAACATGCCGATGACGTGCCATTCGAAAACCAGCGCCGTATCGGCGAAGGAGTGCTGGCATATGCTCATGGCCAGCGGCGTGGCCGACATGAGCAGGTTCATGGTGCCGTAGCTCAGGGCGGCGACCGTGATCGCGACGATGAGAGCTGGTTGCCGCAGCAGCTGTTTCAGCGGCCGCCCGGGAGCCTGGGCGAGGTCCGCTGCCGGGGGCGGGATGGTGAGACGGCTGGCGATCAAGAGGGCGATGATCGCGTACCCGGAGAGCGTCACGCAGGAGGCCATGAAGGGGATGGACATCAGGTCGCGCGTCAGCTTGCCCGTCTCCGGACCGAGGATGCCGCCGAGTATGCCACCGGCGAGCGTAAACGAGATGGCCTTGGCCTTCCAGTCGGGGGGCACCATGTCGGCGGCGGCAAAGCGATACTGCTGGCCGAAGGCGTTGTAGCTGCCGGCGAACATGGTGCCCAGCGCCAGGAGCCAGAAGCTCTGCATGTACACCGCCAGAGCGCAGACTAGTCCGCCGCAGATGCCGAGCAGGGCGCCGAGCATGAATCCGGCGCGGCGCCCGTAGAGTTTCATGAACCAGGCCGCGGGAAGGGTGGTGAGCGTGGTGCCGATCACGTAGCTGGTGACGGGCAAAGTGGCGAGACGCTTGTCAACCGCCAGTTCGTAACCGAGCAGGCCGCTGATGGTGATCATGGTGACGCCGTTGCACAGCAGCAATCCCTGCGCCACCGAGAGCAGTATGATGTTGCGCCGGAAGTTCGCCCTAGCTTCCAAGGAAGGCGATCAAGGCGTCGAGCACCGCGTCCGGCTGCTCGGTCATCATGGCGTGGCCGGCGCCGGGCAGGACCAGGCGATGCGCCTGGGCCAAGGCTGCGGCGACTTCCAGGGTGGCTTTTGCCGGCGTCATCTGGTCGCCGCCGCCGCACAGGATGAGCGCCGGGCATTTGACCCTGGCCGCCTGTGCCAGCCCCTGGCGATACGCGTTGCAGGCCGACAGGTCGGTAAACAGCAGGCCAGGTTCGGCGCGCTGCATCAGACGCTGATTCATGCCCATCATCCACAGCCCCGGAACGGCGCTGCCACCGATCTGAGCGCGGGCGCTGTGCGACCACAGATTGACCATGCGTTGCGCCAGTCCCTCGTTGTTCTTCGCCGCCTCGAGCAGTGCGTCCGACACCGGCATCGGTGCCGCGTGGCCGAGCAGGGCGATGGCGCTGACGCGATCGGCATGGAGCGCCGCGGCTTCCAACGCCACCAGTGAACCCATGCTGTGTCCGACCAGGGCCGCGCGCGCGAAGCCGGCGGTGTCGAGCACGGCCATCAACCAGGCGCACATCGCCGCTATGCTGGCCAGCGGTGGGCCGGCCGAGCGCCCGTGGCCAGGCAGATCGACAGCCATGGCGCAGTATCCGTGATTGGCGAACCAGCGGCTTTGCAAGCTCCAGCAGGAGTGGTCGAGCTCGGCGCCATGGACGAAAACCAGGGCCGGCAGTTCGGTGAGCAGCGGTTTGCCGGCGGTATAGACATAGACACCGGCGCCGTTCACCGTGAGTTCCATGTTCAGCCTCGCTTGGCCGCGCTGAGGCCGCGGTTCAAGTCTTCGATCAGGTCCTCGGCGTCTTCCAGGCCGACCGACAGGCGCACCGTGCCTTCGAGGATGCCCGCGGCGGCGAGAGCCTGGGCCGACATGCGGAAATGCGTCGTACTCGCCGGGTGGATCACCAGCGACTTGGCATCGCCGACGTTGGCCAGGTGCGAGAAGACGCGCAGGCTTTCGATGAAGCGCCTGCCGGCGGCCCGCCCGCCCTTCAATGCGAAACTGAACACCGCGCCACAGCCCTTGGGCAGCAGGCGCTGCGCCAGATCGTGATCGGGATGGTCGGGCAGTTCCGGGTAGGACACGGATTCGACCAAGGGGTGGGCTGCCAGATGGGCAACGAGTCTGCGGGTGTTGTCCACATGGCGCGCCATGCGCAGGGGCAAGGTCTCGACCCCTTGCAGGATCTGGAAGGCATTGAGCGGCGACATGCAGGCGCCGAAATCGCGCAGTCCCTCGCGCCGTGCGCGCAACAGGAAGGCAGCCACCGGCGACTCAGCGGTGAATTCCATGCCGTGGAAGCCCGCGTAGGGCTCGGTGAGGGTGGGGAATTTCCCGGCCCCGGTCCAGTCGAAGCCGCCGCCGTCGACCAGCAGGCCGCCGATGGCCACCCCGTGCCCGCCCAAGAACTTGGTCGCCGAGTGCAGCACCAGGTCGGCGCCCAAAGCGAGCGGCTGCATCAGGTAGGGCGTGGTGAAGGTGGCATCCACCATCAGCGGCAGGCCCATCTCGTGCGCCAGTTCGGCGACGCGTGGCACATCAAGCACGTCGAGTCCGGGGTTGCCCAGGGTTTCGCCGAAGATCAAGCGCGTCTCCGGGCGGATCGCCGCGCGCATGGCGTCGAGATCGCGCGGGGCGACGAAGCTGGTCGCGATGCCGAAGCGCGGCAGCGTGTATTCGAGCAGGTTGTGCGAACCGCCGTAGAGGGCGCGCGAGGCGACGATGTGGCTGCCCGAGCCCATCAGCGTGGCGATCGCCAGATGCAGGGCGGCCTGGCCGCTGGCGGTGGCGATGGCGCCGACGCCGCCCTCGAGCGCGGCGATGCGCTCTTCGAGCACGGCATTGGTCGGATTGGAGATGCGCGAGTAGACGTGGCCGCCGCGCTCCATGTTGAACAGCGCCGCGGCTTGCTCGCTATCCTTGAATACGTAAGAGGTGGTGAGATAGATCGGCGTGGCGCGGGCGCCGTACTGCGAGTCCGGCACCTGGCCCGCGTGCAGGCTCAGGGTGTCGAAGCTGTAACTCTTCGGCGCGGCCACGCTTGATGAACTGTTGCTGATCGCGTCTGCCTAAGCCGGAACGTCCGGCTCGAGCATGCGCTCGATCAGGACCATGCGGTCTTTTAGCAGCAGCTTGCGTTTCTTCAGCCGGCGTAGCAGCAGCTGGTCCTTGGGCGGGGTGGTCAGCAGCCTATCGATCGCCTCGTCCAGGTCGCGGTGCTCGACGCTCAGTTCATTGAGCCTGGCGCGCAGTGTTACGGGGTCTTCTGTGTGCAGCATGGCCTTATCTTATTCGCGGCGACGACGAAATTCAAGAGGCAGGCAATTATGCATGCAGCACTTAACAAAATGCGTGATAAATGTTAGGGTTATCACCTGTTGCTCAAGCACACATGAATTTCATGCCTGACAAGATAGGGCGTTTCGAGATTCGCCGCGAACTCGGCCGAGGGGCGCAGAGCGTCGTTTATCTGGGTTACGACCCGCATTTGCAGCGCGAGGTGGCGATCAAGACGCTGCAACTGGGCGGCACCGGCGCCGACGAGCGTGTGCGGTCGGAGAACGCCCGGCTGATGGCCGAAGCGCGCACCGTGAGCAAGCTGCGCCACGCCAATATCGTGCCCATCTTCGAGGCGGGCGAAGATGGTGGCGAACCCTATCTGGTGTTCGAGTACGTCGAAGGACGCAGCCTCGACCAGTTGCTGCGCGCCGATGGCCCCCTGGGACCGGCGCGCGCCGCCGAGCTGATGCTGGCGGTGCTCGGCGCCCTGGTGGCGGCGCACGAGCAGGGAATCATCCACCGCGATTTGAAGCCCTCGAACATCATCATCGACGCCGCCGGTCAACCGCGTGTGATGGATTTCGGCATCAGCGTCAGCGTCGCCTCGGACCAGATGCAGGAGGCGCTGGTGGCTCTGCTCGGCACCCCCGCCTATATGGCGCCGGAATACGTGGTCAGCGGCGTCGTCACCCCGGGCTGTGACCTCTATGCGGCCGGGCTGATCCTGCTCGAACTGCTCAGCGGGCGGCGCGCGGTCGAAGGCAAGAGCGTAGGCGAGATACTCAAGCGGGTGGCGACGCAAGCGCTGACTCTGCCCAACGACGTGGCCATAGACGAGCGCCTGTGCAACATCATCCTCAAGGCCTGCGCGCGCGATCCTGCGGCGCGCTTCGCCGATGCAGGGCAGATGCGGCAGGCCCTGGCCGCCTATCTCGGTCAGGGCGAGGCCGAGGCGAAGGAGCAAGCCGAGCCCGACTGGAGCGAGAAGAAGCAGAGCACGCTGGAATTTCTCCTGCGCCGCATGCGCCACAAGACCGACTTTCCTGCCCTCTCCGATTCCGTGGCGGCGATCAACCGACTCACCGCCTCGGAGAAGGAGAGCATCAACAAACTCTCCAACGCCATCCTCAAGGACTTCGGCCTGACCAACAAGATCCTGCGCCTGGTCAATTCTGCCTACTACCGCCAGGTCGGCGGCGGCAACATCAGCACCGTTTCGCGTGCCGCCGTCGTGCTCGGCTTCGACGCCATCCGCAACATCGCCATCACCGTGATGCTGTTCGAGCACCTGCAAAACAAGGGCAACGCCGGACAACTGAAGGAGGCCTTCCTGCGCTCCAACTTCTCCGGTCTGCTGGCGCGCGAGATGAGCAGCCGCACCATGCCGCGCGATTGCGAGGAAGCCTTCATCTGCTCGCTCTTTTACGGCTTGGGCCGCCTGCTGGCCCAGTACTATTTCCCGGAGGAGATGGAAGAGATCGTCAAGGTCATGCAGCAGAAGAAGTGCAGCGACGAGGCCGCCGCGGCCAAGGTGCTGGGCATAAGCTTCGAGGATCTCGGCGTCGGCATCGCGCGCAATTGGGGTTTCCCCGGAGCCATTGTCGCCAGCATGCGCAAGCTGCCTGCGGGGTTGGTGAAGAAGCCGGTAGTGCACGACGAGGTGATGCACGTCATGTCGGGCTTCTCCAACGAACTGTGCGAGGTTATCGCCGGCGCGTCGCCGGAAGACAGGCGCAAGGCCCTGCGCAAGATCAGCGAGCGTTTCGCCAACAGCCTGCAATTCTCCGACGACCAATTGAAGGACACCCTGGAAAAGTCCCTGCTCAACCTGACCCAGGTTGCGGGCATCCTCCGCGTCAACCTGAAACAGAGCCCCTTCGTGCGCCAGGTCAAGGGCTGGACCAGCGGTGCGGCGGAGGTGCCGGCAGTGACCGGCGACGAGGAGGTGCTCGACCAGACCATGGTTCTCGGCCGCGACGCCGGGGCGCTCGATGAGGAACCGGAAGAAGAGGCGGTGCCGCCGGTGGAGGCGGATGCCCAATCGATACTCGCCGCCGGCATACAGGACATCAGCAATTCGCTGGTGGAGGATTCCAGCCTCAACGACGTGCTGCGCATCACCCTGGAGACCATGTACCGGGCGATGGGCTTCACCCGCGTCATCCTTTGTCTGCGTGACGCGAAGTCCAATCAGATGGTCGGCCGTTTCGGCTTCGGCCCGGACGCCAATGAGGTGGCGCGCGACTTCCATTTCTCCCTGAACTTCTCACCGGATGTCTTCCACGCCTCGATCTCCAAGGGCCTGGATATCTTCATCACCGACGTCGGCGATCCCAAGATCGCGGAACGCATACCCGATTGGTATCGCGCGCGCGTGGTGGCGCAGACTTTCGTGCTCTTTCCGCTGGCGATCAAGGGCAAGCCGGTGGCCCTGATCTATTGCGACAAGGAGAAAGCCGGCGACATCGTCATTCCCGAGAAGGAATTGTCGCTGCTGAAGACGCTGCGCAATCAAGCCCTGCTCGCCATCAAGCAAGCCGCTTAG
>Ga0172380_10001561_pt1 | contig 39016 bp, 53 predicted proteins | sample Leawe162metaG_FD_119747 | JGI IMG/M metagenome (GOLD analysis project Ga0172380, IMG submission 119747) | Leachate microbial communities from a municipal landfill in Southern Ontario, Canada - Leachate well 162 metaG | ecosystem: Engineered > Solid waste > Landfill > Unclassified | place...
ACTTGAGCAAGCACGTCTGAACGGCATGGGCAGCGAACGCGAAGCGCGGCTAATGGGAATGGTCGATATCCAGAGAAGCCAAATAGCAGCCAAGGATGTATTGATCGAGAAGTTGCGCGAGGCGATACCGGTTCGCTTGCCGGATGGTTTCATACGATTCGGTAGATATTACGCAGAACACGAGGATGTTTTTACTCCAAAGCATGTCGATATGAGCCGATTCAAGCGTGATTTCTTGGATCAGTGCGAGAAAGCTCTCGCCCTACCGCACGACGACACCGCCCTACGCGAACATGATGCCGCCAAGGATGCGCTGATTGCGAAGCTGCGGGAGAGTCTTGGAAGCTGTCTCGAATGCACAGATATCCCCGGATGGAGTAGAGAAGAGCAACTGTTGGAAGTTCAAAACGACGACACCGCCCTCAAGGAGCTGCTCGCCAAGGAGCGCAAGGCTATATTAGCAGAAGTATTTCAACAACCAGGAAGCTAATAAGAAAAATATTCCATGAACTACATCTATCTATTAAAGAAACTATTTAATTATAATACATATTTAAAATACCGTGAACATATTAAGATAGATAAAGATAGTAAGGAAATCTATTGGCTCTTTAAAGCCCTTGATAATATCATGGAGCAAGTAAAGAAAGATATTACTCAAGAAGAATACTTTCTCTGGGTACAAGTTAATCTTGGTGCTGATTACGAAGTCTATCTTAAATTAATTAAAGGTCAAGATAGTAATGACGACATCATTCAAGAAACTCTCAAAGTACTACAAGAACGTAGTATAGCTACTAAGATAGCTCAATGTGCATTATCCTTGAGTGAGGGTCGGTCATCTAAATCTGACCTCCTTAATCTTATTGAAGAACTTACTAATGAAGAGAAAAAGAAAGACTCTCCATTTATAACTGACGACATAGAAAGTATTATTAATGACAGAAATGAACATCCAGGTTTCAATTGGAGACTTGCGTCTCTTAATCAAAGGCTTGGGCCTATTAGAAGATCACACTTTGGGTTCATCTTTGCACGACCAGAAACAGGTAAAACTACTTTCCTCGCATCTGAAGCTACTTTTTTTGCAGAACAAACGACAGCAAAGAATCCAGTCCTTTGGCTCAACAACGAAGAAGGTGGCCCAGCAGTCAAACTAAGGCAGATTCAAGCTGCTCTTGGCATTAAAAAAGAGCAACTAGAACAAGATCCTCATTATTATAATGAGTTATATAAAGAGTCTTTCCATAATAAAATAGCATTATATGATAGTGCTAATATTGATAAAAGAACTATTCTTGCTTTAGTAAAAGATTATAATCCAAGTGTTATTATTATTGACCAAATTGATAAAATTAAAGGATTCTCTGATGATCGTGAAGACTTAAGACTAGGTAAGATTTATATCTGGGCTAGAGAATTAGCTAAAGAATATGCACCAGTAATTGGTGTATGTCAAGCTGACGCTAGTGCAGAAGGAAAGAAATACCTACACATGGACAATGTAGCTAATGCTAAAACTGCTAAACAAGCAGAAGCTGATTGGATGTTAGGTATAGGTAAAAGTCATGATCCTGGTTTTGATATGATTAGACATTATAGTCTATGTAAAAATAAACTAACAGGTAATCATGCTAAATGGGATGTTCTTATTCAACCAGATATTGGGCGTTACAAAGATATATAATGGCTAATGTATATTATACTTTTACTAAAACAAAAACAAAAGAAACTTTTGATAGATCACATATTTGTTTTAGTCAACTAGCTTATCAAGCACAAAGTCTTCACTTAACTCCACAGGATACTGTTACTTATAATTTAAAGAATTATAAAAATAGAACTGATAAACAAATCAGACAGTATCTATATGTTATTCGTCAAGTACCTGAATTTAAGAAACTACTTCCTAATCCAGAAAAGATTATTAAAACTAATAGTATTACGTATACTCTAGGTACACCACAATTACAAGTCTTTCTTGGATTTACTCTTCTTAGAGCTATTGATGAAGAAGGTATTCTCTTTGACTTAATTAGAAAGAGTAGACCATTACTTAAACTATATAATGCTATTGATATTATCAAATTACTTTCTTATATTACAGAGAACTATAATCACTGGATTAGTGGTATGGTAATAGATATTCCTATGTTATATAGTGATTTTAATTATACAGGTTTTAATACTAAATCTGTACTAGAAAAAGGTAGACTTGGTGGTATCTTTAACTTTATGAATGTAGATGTTGGTTGGACTAATGCTAATCATGGTAAAATCTACCATGATTTTCTAAAGTTACATAAGGATGTGTATGCAAAGCCGTAATAGAGAAGCTGGCAAAGGTAGTAAGCAACGACTAGTGCAGGATAAACAAAAGTTTGAAGAGAATTGGGATAGAATTTTCAAACAGAAAGAATTTAAACAAGAATGTCTTGGTTTCTATACAGATGGAAATAGTTTAGCACAACAATGTGAACACTATAGAGAAAAAGGTATTTATAATTGTGCTTTCTTTTTAAATCATAATTGTGATGATATAGTATGAAGACTACAAACACAAGCACAGTTGAGCTAATAGATCATATGGGTTCTGACTTAACAGTAGTTAATGCAGCCCGTGTTAGTTTTGATAAAGAAAGTAGTTGGGAATATATTAATCCAACAGCAGTAGATGAATTTTATCTACCTATTCCAGAACATTCAGAAAAAATATTATCTAAACAAGATGAAAAACTTATACAGTATCTGGCGAAACATAATCATTGGTCTCCTTTTGCTCACACTAGTATTCAACTTCGTATTAATGCTCCCATTTTTGTGGCTCGCCAATTGGTCAAGCATCAAGTTGGTGGAGTATGGAATGAGGTCTCTCGTCGATATGTTGATGATGAGCCTACCTTTTTCTTCCCAGAAAAGTGGCGCTGGCGAGCAGAGAATGTAAAGCAAGGAAGTGGAGAAGATACAAATGATGCAACAAATAAAGGAACATCCTTTGTCACTACAACACTATGCTCTTCTATACTAGAAAAGTATAACATTCTTATAGAAGCTGGTATTGCACCTGAGCAAGCGCGTATTATACTACCACAAAACATGATGACCTCATGGTATTGGACTGGTAGTCTTAAATTCTTTCATCGTGTATTTATGGATCGCACAGGAGTTGGTGCACAACAGGAGACTAAAGATGTTGCAATTGGAATCGGAAAGATCTGCAATGACTTGTTCCCAACAAGCTGGCAAGCACTCACACAAAAAGATTAATTATTTAATCTTAGTAGATAACTCAGTATTTTGTAGTGCCCATTCATTTAGAAGTGCTTTATCTCTTATTGAAAAACTGTCTTCTCAATATTGGAACTCACTTACAATTCAGAAGGTAGAAGAATGATCTGCTATAAAGATAGAACTTATTGTGATGATTGGTGTAATACTATTGAATGTTCTAGGAATTACAGTAAGATTGACTGGAAACATGTAGAACAAGTAGGTTTACCAGTTAGTTTCTTTGTAGCTGTACCAATGGGATGTTCTGAATATACACCAAAAGAAAAGAAAGAATCATAATGCATTGGGTACTTGGTGCTAACTTTAAACAGGAAACTAAAATGAAATTTGATATTCCAGTGAACTTTACCATTGAAGCTGACTCAGAGAAGGAAGCAGAAGAACGCCTTACTTCTCTACTAAAGAGTGTTATGATTACTGATGGTCAAGAGCTTGGTATTAATAAATGGGAATTTATGAAATTTATTTCTAATGATATCTATTGACGTAGAAACTACTACTATTAATAAAGGTGATCCATTTTATCCAGATAATAAATTAGTTTCTGTAGGTACTTATCAAGAAAGTACACTTTATAAAAGTAATTTTAATCTTAAATATAAAGAAGGAAATTGGAATGGATCATTTACTCTTTTAAATGAGACCTTAGTTGGTCACAATATTAAGTTCGATCTTCATTGGCTTAAGCGTGTAGGTATTGACTTCAGTACATGCAAGGTGCGCGATACTCAATTAGCTGAGTTCATCATTAGTAATCAGACTCATGCTTATGCTAGTCTTAATGAGTTAGCTGCTAAGTATTTAGATCAGCAGAAGATTGATACTATTAAACTTAACTATTGGGATAAAGGTATTGACACTTGGTTTATTCCACAAGAAGAACTTGAAGAATACTTATGTGAGGATCTCCGTCTTACACTAGAAGTATATAAGATTCAAGAAAAGATTCTTAAAGAAAGTGGTAAATGGCCATTATATCTTTTACATTGTGCAGATTTATTAGTATTAGAAGAGATGGAATGGAATGGTATTCTCTATGACAAAGAACAAAGTGTACTTCTTGGTGATAACTTGGAATCTAGTATTAAAAAACTTACTGATTCTATTATTTCATTCTCTTCTTGCCCTAATATTTTTAATGTCAATAGTGGGGATCATGTCAGTGCTCTTCTATATGGTGGGACTATTACTGAAAAACGCCACATTCCTATTGGAATCTATAAGTCTGGCGCTAAAATAGGTCAACCAAGATTTAAGATAGATATTATAAAATATCCTCATCTAAAATTAGTTGAGCCACTTAAAGGCTCTGAGTTAAAGAAAGATGGTTACTTTAGTACTGATGAAGAGACATTACTTAGTCTTAAAACTAAAGATAAAAAAGTTAAGGAACTTATTAGTAACATTCTAAGTCTAAGCAAACTCGAAAAACTTCGCGGTACTTACTATCATGGTATCCCCAAACTTATGGATAAGAATGGTTGGAGAGATGGAGTTATTCATAGTCAGCTTAATCAATGTGTAGCTCGTACTGGTAGACTTAGTAGTAGTAATCCTAATCAACAGAACTTTGATCCTGAAGTAAAGAAACTATGTCGTAGTAGATATGACTAAAGAACAATTTGAAATGCTATGGCAAATACTTTATGATATTCATCAAGTATTACTTGAAATTAGAAATAGGTCTTAAGTAATGGCTATTGTTAATGCATTTGATTATATTAGATATATAAAACAAAATGATCAGAAAATTCCAAATCCAAATGCTTGGATTGATGAGATGTTTCCAGATGAAATAATCTATGCTAATGTTGCTGCTGCTAATCCTATAAATAAACCACAACTAAAAGTTAGAACTATGTTTGAGCAATCCCTAGAAATTCTAAATGAAATTCCTAAAGATCTATATAGTCAGAAGTCTTTGACTGGTAGTTACTACATTACAGATAAAAAAGCATATAATGATATTGATTATATCCTGTATACAGAACATCCTAGAATTTTAGTAGAAGAACTAACTATTCGTAAGTATAAACGATTAGGTAATGGTGAATATCCAGAAGGAGTATGGGCGTCTTATAGACAAGGCCCACTTAATATTATTATCACAGACAATTATCAGTACTATATTAAGTTTTGTGCTGCTACCCAACTAGCTAGAGTTTTAGATCTACAATCTAAAGCAGAACGTATTAAGTTATTTGATTTAGTTCTTACTGATTTAAATGATAAGGTTGTATTTTGATTGTCAACGCTGATGCGAAAGCACTCGAAATAAATGGATGCGCATATCTTAGTCAAGATGAGATTCTTCTTCAAGAAATCTGGAACAATGTAGATATCCATGAGGAGAATAGAAAGAGATTTAATCTTCCTACTAGACTCATTGCTAAAACATTCGTCTTTAGATTAATCTATGGTGGTAGTGCTTACAGTTATGCTAATGATCCTGACTTTACTAATGTAAGTACTAATGAAAAGTTCTGGCAGAAAGTCATTGATGCTTTCTATGAGAAGTACAGTGGTGTGTATGACTGGCACAAGGAGATCATTCAAACAGTAACCATGACAGGGAAGCTTGTCATGCCTACAGGAAGGCAGTACAACTATGCGCCTAAGCCTGGGTGGGGCGGTGGTCTTAAATGGCCTGAAACTACCATTAAAAACTATCCTGTACAGGGTTTAGGTGCTGACATCATGGCTATTATTAGAGTTGACTTTGCACGTAGGTTCAAACAACTAAACTATGGTGTTCTTGTTAGCACTGTTCATGATAGTATTGTAGTAGATATACATAAAGAATATCTTGAAGATACTGTTAAGTTATTTAACAATGTGTTTAAAGATATGCCTAAGAGATTTTATAATTTATTTAATGTAGAATATAATCTACCATTAAAATGTGAATGTAGTTATGGTAATAATATGAAAGAACTAGAGGAATATAAATGACTATTTATATATGTCCTAAATGTGGTTCATCTAATCTTACACAAACTTGTGAAGTTGATGTAAATAATGATAAAGAAATTTTAAATTATTATGATGATTACACTTGTCAAAATTGTGAAGCAACTTTTAAATATCCAAAGGAATTAAATTATAATGAGTAACCTAGTAATTGAGATTATCAATGTAAGTGTTGAAGTTAAACCCACTAAAGTAGCAGGTAAAACCTACGAACTTTTCGATGTAGCTTTTAAGAATAAAAGCTTTCAAGATAAAGTAGAAGGTAAGAAGATTGCTGCTTTCGTTAGTCCAAAGGTAACTGCAATTTTACGTGCAGCTAAATTTGGTGATACATATACCGTTGTTCGTGAGAAGGATGGTGAGTATTGGAAGTGGGTTGATATGGTAATACCAGGACAAGAACAAGAGGAAAATACAAATATGAATACACCAGTTAAAACTAATCCTACTCCTAAGAGTAACTATGAAACCAGTGAAGAACGTGCAGCACGGCAGGTAATGATTGTACGTCAATCTAGTATTAGTGCTGCTGTTAATGCACTTAAGCTAGATAAGGCACAGCTTAATGCTACTGAAGTAATTGCTATGGCTAGAAACTTTGAAGCTTATGTGCTTGGTACTGATGATGCTGAACTAGATGATGTTCCTATGTAATGATATGCCCTAAGTGTAAACAATACACTCATTGGAGATACAAACGATGTCCTATATGTGGAGCACTTCTTGATCGCCCTAATTGATGCTGACATTGTAGCATACAGATGCGCTAGTAGTAATAATATCATGGACGAAGGGGCACAAGAGATTGTGCTTCAACGTGCTGATAAACTTATGAGTGACATTCTATATGCTACAGATGCTAAGGAGTACAGAGCTTTTTTAAGTGGACGAGATAACTTTAGATATAAAGTCTATCCTGAATATAAAGCTAATCGTAAAGCTACTCCTAAACCTTTCCATCTTCAAGCAGTACGCGAGTTCTTAATTAATGAGTGGAAGTGCGAAGTATGTAATGGCTATGAAGCAGATGATGCTCTTGGAATTGAGCAAACAGAATTAAATAAAGAACTATGTCGTTGTGGGCATTGTGGTGGAGATGAAGCATCCATTATCTGTACCATTGATAAAGATCTTGATATGATTCCAGGTATGCATTATAATTTTGTGAAGGGAACAATCTACGAAGTATCAGAAATCGAAGCCATTAGATTCTTCTATAAGCAGCTTCTTATTGGTGATACTAGCGATAACATTACTGGTATTCACGGTATTGGTAAAGTAGGTGCAGCTAAACTAATAGATCATCTAGATGATGAGAAAGAAATGTATGAAGTGGTTAAAGAACTTTATAAAGATCAAAGGCGGCTCTGCACCAACATGCAATGCCTCTGGATCTGGCATTAATATTGGTAGAATATATACATTAAAAAGTACCAAGTCCCCTTGGAATGATGGTATAGTTAAAGTTAGAGTTTATGATGTAAAGGAAGGTTTTGTTCGATATAAATTTATTTTGTTCTCTTCTTTTTCTCATGGACCTTATATGAATAAAACTATAAAGTCTTTTAAAGATATATATGATTGATTTTAAGAAATCAATAACTACTCGCAATGGTATGGAAGTTAAGTTCTATGAAGTATTTGAGTACTACATTAACGGAGCTTACTTCGATGATAATAAATGGAAGATATGTTCTTGGACAGTGCCACATGGCTATTGCATTCTAGCCTTATCAAAAAGAACTAGCAAGTATGATCTAATTAATAATGAACCATATAAACAGAGCTAATAAAAGATTGTATTGGATTTATCATGATGCTAAACGTAGATGTATAAATCCTAAACATACAAAATATAAAGATTATGGTGGTCGCGGTATAGAGTTTAGATTTAATTCTTTTGAAGAATGGTTAAATTATATTGGACCTAGACCAGATAACTTTGAACAAGATAGACTAGATAATAATGGTCACTATGAAGTAGGTAATGTTAAATGGGTTAGTATTCCAGAACAACAAAAGAATAAACGAATTTATAAAAATAATACTTCTGGTATTAAAGGTGTAAACTTTGTTACTTCACTAAGAAAATGGATTGCTAGATGTAACAATAATGGTAATGGAAAGAGAGATTACTTATATGCAGGAAAAGACTTCTTTGAAGCATGTTGTACCAGGAAGAGCTGGGAAAACTTACAAGGTACGTAGCAGATTAGAAGTTACTCTTGGTAGTATACTTAATAATATTGGTACTGATTGGGAATATGAAGTAACCAATATAAAATATAAAATACCAGAGTCAAACCATACATATAAAGTAGACTTTACACTAGGCAATGGTACTCTTATCGAGGGAAAAGGATATCTATCAGATCATGCTGAAAGAACTAAATATATTCTTCTTAAAGAACAACATCCAGATCTTGATTTAAAGTTCGTCTTTGCTAATCCTAATAAGAAGTGTGGTGGTATGAAGATGACTCATGGTGAATGGGCAACTAAACATAAATTTGATTGGTGTGCTATATCCGATCATGAAAAAATAAAGGAATGGTGTGTTAAAGAAAATAATTAAAAAGATATTACTAGTTCTTATTCTTCCTATTGTATCTATAGGTATACTAGCTAATATTATTTATGGAGCTTTTATGGCAGGTATACTTGTTTCAAATGAACTACTGGATTATTTAGATGACTAAACATCTTGTGATACCAGACGTTCAGTATAAGGATGGTCTAAGCACAGAATATCTAACTTGTATTGGTAACTTTATTGTAGATAAGAAACCAGATGTAATTGTACAGATTGGTGACTTCGCTGATATGCCCTCTCTAAGCTCATATGACGTGGGTAAGAAGATGTTTGAAGGGCGTAGGTACACTAAAGATATTGAAGCCACGCATGAAGCTATGCGTAGCCTTCTTGGGCCTATTAATGATTATAATCATCAACAATATAGAAACAAGAAGAAAATCTATTCACCAAGAATGATTCTTACATTAGGTAATCATGAAGAAAGAATTAATAGAGTTATTAATCTTGATCCCAAGTTCGATGGTACTATATCAATTAATGATCTGGACTATGAAGGATTTGGTTGGGAAGTATATCCCTACCTTGAAGTTGTTTCAGTGGATGGTATCGCTTATTCTCACTATTTCTCTAGTGGTATATTGGGTAGACCTGTTACCTCGGCTCGTGCACTAGTACAAAAGAAACATATGAGTTGTGTTATGGGTCATGTACAGAACATGGAGATTCATACTGAGTATCGTGGTGATGGTTCTAGAATCACTGGTCTCTTTGCAGGTACATGCTATGAACATGACGAAGATTACTTAGGTGCACAAGGTAATAACTACTTCAGAGGTATTCATATGCTCTATGATGTACAGGATGGTGAGTTCTTCTGTCATAGTATTCCATTAAAATATCTTAAGGAACATTATAAATGAGAATGAATGCACTCCATAATTGTAAGAATCCATTCCAGGGTGAAGCAAAGAAAGTACTTTGTGTATGTAGTGCAGGATTATTACGCAGTCCTACACTAGCTAATGTTCTTCATAAAGAGTTTGATTATAATACTAGAAGTTGTGGTGTTCATGACTATGCTCTTATCCAGTACGAGCATGTGCTTGGTGAGTGGGCAGATGAAATCGTAGCTGTTAATAGAGATATTGCATATTTCTTACCTGAGATTATTCCAGAAAAGCTAACTGTTTTAGATATTCCAGATGATTATGAGTATATGAATCCAGAATTGCAGAAGCTTTGTCTTGAACAGTATAAAGAACAACATAATGGGTGATGCTAGTGATCTTAGATGGGAAGATCCAGAGTTTTATGACAAGAATGTAGCTAAGGTTGTTACACAATTAAAACATAGATCTGATGTTGGTTATAATAAATATAAAACAACTACAGAAAGAACTGACATTGACTTACTTGGATGGTTACAACATCTACAAGAAGAACTTATGGATGCTTCTATCTATATAGAAAGAATTAAAGAAGAATTAAAATGAGTATTACAATTGCAGAATTAAAGAATAGAATTGCATCTAGTTTAGATGAATGTGATATCCTTGACTTACTTAAGATTGACAGTTATAAATTGGTAGAACTTTTAGAGGATGAGATTATAGATAAGTATGATGATATTCTTCCTGAACTTGAGAAGTTCTATGAAGAAGACGATACTGATGATGACAATGATGAAGATATTTTAGATGAGATCATTGATTGAAGACAATGAATAAACTACCATCTCTCTATCAAGAAATCATAGCAATGTCGCGCTATGCTAGATATATTCCTGAACTAAAGCGGCGCGAGACTTGGGAAGAAACTGTACAAAGACTAGTAGAATATTTAGCAGGTAAATTAGATACACTAACTGTAGATAGAGGCTCTACTTTTGTAACTCTTCTTGAACTAAAAGAAGCTATTCTTAATCTAGAAGTAATGCCTAGTATGCGTCTTCTTATGTCAGCAGGAGAAGCATGTGAGCGTGATAATATCGCTGCTTATAATTGCAGTTATCTTGCTGTTAATAATAAGAGAGCATTTTCGGAGGCTCTCTATATTCTCATGAATGGTACTGGTGTAGGATTTAGTTGTGAGCGACAAGAAGTAGCACAACTTCCACAAGTACCTAATCAGATTATGAAGGTAGAAGATGTAATCTCTGTAGGAGATAGTAAAATTGGATGGGCAAAAGCATTTAAGAAACTACTGTCAAGTCTATACCAAGGAGAAATCCCACATATTGACTATAGTAGAGTACGCAAAGCTGGCGCAAGACTTAAGACTTTTGGGGGAAGGGCTTCGGGGCCAGAACCTCTTAAGAGATTATTTGATTTTACAATCCAGACTTTTTCCAATGCACTAGGTCGTAAGCTTAACTCACTAGAAGTACATGATATTATGTGTATGATTGGTGAGATTGTAGTAGTAGGTGGTGTACGTCGTAGTGCTCTTATTTCACTTAGTAATTTAAGTGATCGTAGAATGAGGGAGGCTAAAAGTGGTGCATGGTACAATGAAGCCGCATGGCGTGGTCTGGCAAACAATTCCGTTGCCTATACAGAGAAGCCAGATGCTGAAACCTTCATGGAAGAATGGCTGGCTCTGGTCAGAAGTAAGTCCGGAGAACGTGGAATATTTAATAGAGTTGCTTCTCAACGACAAGCATCAAAGTGGGGTAGGCGGTCTGAGCTTCTCTCCTATGGGACTAACCCTTGTTCAGAAATCATTCTCCGCGACAAACAGTTTTGTAACCTCACCGAAGTGGTTGTCAGATCAGGAGACAGCTTTGAAAAACTCAAACGAAAGGTCGAACTTGCAACTATTCTAGGTACTATCCAGAGTACTCTTACTAACTTTCAGTTTCTAAGTGAAGAGTGGAAAAAGAATACTGAGGAAGAACGCTTACTTGGTGTAAGTCTTACTGGTATTATGGATAATGCAGTTCTAAATAATACTGCATATATTGGGGCACAGCTAGGGGCTTTTTATAAAGGACACGATAAGGAATATGACGGAACTTTAGAGAATACTCTTGAACAACTGAGAGATCATGCAAGGAGTGTAAATGAACTTTGGGCAAACAAATTAGGAGTACCAGTCAGTGCGTCTATTACCTGTGTTAAGCCGAGTGGAACAGTCAGCCAACTTGTCGACTCATCTTCGGGCATTCATGCTCGTCATAATCCTTACTATATTAGACGGATTAGAATGGACAAGAAAGACCCTATCTATACTTATCTCAAAGATAAAGGCGTCCCTGTAGAGGACGAGCAGTTCAGACCACATAGTACTGCTGTCTTTAGTTTCCCTATGAAGGCTCCTCAAGGTGCTGTATGTCGTAAAGATAAAACTGCTATTGAACAACTTGAACTATGGCTCATCTACCAAAGACATTGGTGTGAACACAAACCAAGTGTCACAGTTAGTGTCAAAGAAAATGAGTGGTTAGATGTAGGTGCTTGGGTATATAAGCATTTTGATGAAATGAGTGGAGTAAGTTTCCTTCCTTTCTCAGATCATACTTATACGCAGGCTCCTTATGAAGATCTCTCTCATGATGATTACTTAGCTCTTCAAGCTGAGTATGAAGCAATTGAAGTAGACTGGTCTGACTTCCTAGAGGAAGATGATAATACAGAAGGTGCACAGACACTTGCCTGTACTGGCGGTAGTTGCGAAATTTAAGGAATATTATGAAACTAAATACTGATCTAATTAATGCTGAAAAACTAAGTTTTAAAGATGTTATTCTAAAGCTATATAAGCTAATGGGTAATGGTTCTATCAACATGGAATACCCAGAACTTCCTAAAGGTACTACAGTAACAGTAACTTTTGAAGAAGCATAAAAAGAAAAAGCCCCTTGGATTTTTTAAGTCCTTGGGGCTTTTTTTATGCATAGACTCTTTCAGGTTTACTACCATCGTATGGGTTACCACTATCCTGTGCAGTATCACCACTGTATGTTTCGCCAGTTCCATAGGAAGCTTGCTGACCATAACTTGATGTACCACCACTTATACTTTGGTAAGGACTACTTTGTGTAGTAATTGTAGGAGGAATATATGGGTTATTAGGTATTGGCATATAACTGTCTACTGGATTAGTTCCAGGAACTTCACCAGTGGTTCCACCACTATTACCTCCTCCATTTTGACTTCCATTATTTCTAGGACCCCAGGCATCCATATAACCATTATATAAATCAGTATATAGATAATTTAATCCTTGATTAGCTATACCACCAATAATACCATTACTATCTATACCTAGATAATCCATAAGAGCATTACTACCACTACTTACAAGAGAACTACCTGCATATCTTAGTGGATCTCCACCAGTAAGTGCAGCTACACCTCCTGCACCTAGAGCATCATTAGCCCAATTAGGCATACTATTATTAGTCATATTGCCAACAATAGAACCAGGAGTTACTCTTGAATAGAAGTCAGGAATACCTTCTATACCTGATTGTCTATACATATCATTATACCAAGTAGATCCTGGTTGATCTACTCCTGCCATATAGTTCTGTGAACCATTATTAACAATACCAGCAGCACCATTATATAAACCAAAGGCACCTAATGCCGCTTGAGTATAATTACCATGTGCTAAGCCAGAGCCTACACTATTAACTCCCTGTGCCATGCCCATAAAAGGCTGTAAGCCAGGAATAAAACTAAGTGCAGTCATTAAACCTTGTGGTGACTGTAGCCAACTCTCTGATTGTTCTTGACCAGTGTTACGCAACTTTTCATACTGTCTCTGGAAAGCACCAGTAAGAAGATCATTAAGCTCACCTACTCCAACTGAACCTTCACGATCTACAATAAATTGTGATTTAGGATCAGTCATCCCACCAAACAAACCATTGTTAGTTAAATTTGTTTGTTCTGCTTCTGATAGTTGATCCCATGTACGTGATCCAGCTTGTGGTGTCCAAGTACTAGGGCTAGACTCACCACCATAGTTAAATCTATATGGATCTCTATACCAGTCAGCTCCACCATCCTGTTTAAATAAATCAGTGATAGAGCCAGCACTTATAGGATTATAAGTTGGATGTGGACCATTATCATCAAAATTGTTTACTATCTGTTGAGTAAGTGCATTACCACTCTGGTCATAATATAGATTACTAAGATCAAACTTACCTGATCCTTGTCTACCTGAACCAGTCCAATCTGTAACAGTATGAAGTGTATTATTTATATCTGAGATATTTATCTGACCATCTTTGATATAAGGTTTAAGAAGATCAACTACAGTTTGTGGATCTTTAGTAAGACTATTTAGATAATTACCAGCAAGTTCTGTAGCATAAGGCATTAGGTTCCACCATTAAATAATCTATAGAGATTCTCTAGGGACATTCTATCAGGATTTGGCTGTAAAGTACTACCCATACCACGAGTAGGATTAGGCTGTAGAATGCTACCCATTCCTCTTGTTGGATTAGGTTTCATAATAGAAGGCATTATTTTAGATGCTGTATTAGCTAATCCTGTTCCCATACCCCCTAGTCCAGCCATAGTAGTTAGTACAGTTGGATCTACCTGCTGTCCCATCTTTCTCATTAAACCACCTAAACCTAGTATGGACTCATTAGAGCCACTCTGAGGCGATTGCATAGGAGTTCTAGGATTCTGCATAGTAGGGGTGCCTTGAGGAATTTGAGGCGCTTCTACAGGCTTAGAACCCCTTAAGGGAATAAAGAGACTCTTACCCTCTCTAATTATATTAGGATTACTAATACCATTATACTTAGCTAACTCATCAATAGGAACACCAGTTAGTTTTGAGATTTTCCATAGAGAATCGCCATGTTTAATCTTGTACTCACCACTAGACACAGGTACTTGTGTGTTAGTACTAGGTCTACTAGGATTAAAACTAGCTTCAAGTCTATCTGCTCTTTGGTAGTTATTTAAAGCTTTAGTATTATCTCTAAGAGAGCCACGCTTTAATGCAAGTAATTGCTGTACTAGTTGTTGTTCTTCTAGTTTCGCTTTTAGTAGTTCATCATCTGTATTCATTAATAGTGGCTCCTGCCTTTACCGTTTACAAATCCATTTAAGATATTCCAGTCACCACCAAGATTATAACGCTCGTTAGTATAATCAGTGTATCTTCTAGTCATTCTATCATTATTTAATTCACCAGCATAGGCAGCTTCAAATTCAGGATACTTACTAAGAAGTTTTTGTACTTCTTCCCAAGTAATATTCTGTCCCTTATTAGCTTCTATTTCAGCACTCTTCATACTTTGTTCTGCTAGCTCCATCTTACGTTTAAGAACATCATATGTATCTGAACCAAACCCTGGTTGATAAAGCTGTTGTAAAGTAGATGGATATCTATAAGGATTATTCCATTTATTACCTGGCATTATCGCATTCCCTCATACTCAAAAGAATAGTGGTTAGCATCATTAAATCTTCCACCCCAGGAACCACCTAATGACTCCCAATATTCACCTAGTTTTTGATGGTCTTGAGTTGTCTGTAGAAACTTACCATCTTTAAATAGATTTAAATCTATAGCTAGCCTTATCTTATGGCAAGACTTAGAATGCCCATAACCTAGTTTAACTCCTAGTTCTCCATGTAATCTTGGATCTCTAAAAGCATCTCCTAGAGTTACTTCATATCCTAACTCAAATGCCTTGTTGATAAGACTAGGTAGCAGTCTTGCAAAAGCTACCTGTCTATCTCTTAATGTCATTCTTCTAAATCCTTATATTGAAGATAAGTTCTCATCTTACTAGAACCCATACCCATAGACATACCATACTTAGCAAGTTCATACTCAGGAATATTACGTTGTTTCATCTCAGTAATAATCTTGGTCTTAATTTCATTAGGTGTATATTTCTCTTCTTTCATCAGAGTTATAAGTCTATCTATAGCTCTCTGCTGTTTAGCAGCATCCTTACTTTGAACACCATCAGAGAAGATATCTACTTGTTTAGAGATTCTCTTCTGAACAAGTTCTGAATCTTGCTTCTTGATTCTCATTCTAAGGCTCTCAGTAGCCTTATCCATAGTACCTGTACCTAGATAACTAGCTGCTCTCTCTTCAGTGGTCTGTGGTCTTGCAGCAGCACCCTTGGTATTAGGAACATACTTTCTAGAAGTAGCATCAAAGACTGCATCGTCTACTACACCAAAGTAACCACCAGGAGTAATATTCTTCCAAGCATTTCTTACATCTGCTTGTGGAACATCAGCTACTAGGTTCTTAGTTGCAGTAGCAAAACCGCTAGCTAAGTCAGTACCAAAAGATACAGCAGGGAAGTAGTCTAGAGCACTCTGTTGACCTGTAAGAATACCACCTAGGATTGGGTTACTACGTAATCCAGTACCCATATCAAAACCTGTCTCTGATAATAAACCATGAGATACTAATCTATTATCTCCACGGATAGCCCATTCAAGAACACTAGGCATTCCATCAAAACCTTTAGATTTAGCTATCATTCTAATAGCCTCATACTCTGCTACCAGAGGCATACCAATTACACCACCAAGAAGCATTGTAGTTAAGAAGGTAGCTACCATAGGCATAGCAGAGTTAAACCCAGGTTGTTTAGCAAAGAATCTAAAGTCACTAATTAGGTTACCAAGCTGTGCTTGACCAAAGGTTTGTAATGGTGAAACCATCTCACCAAGAATACCCATCTTCTGAAAGATTGGTGCTTTATTACTACGACCATAGTTAATCATAGTAGCATCAGTACCTTCAGCAGCTTTCATCCAAAGAGCTTTCCCTTTAAGACCCTGCTTACTATAATGTGAATACATCATAGAGAATGTCCAGTATCTACTAAAGCTGTCAGCAGCAGTACTAGGTGTAGCACCTGTTACCATGTCAATAGTCTTAGTTAGAAACTCTCTATTTGAAGCACCCCATCCAGGAAGTTTATTAATATCATTGGTAAACTGTGGATGGAAAGTATCTGTATTCTGAGAAGTCCAGAAGACTGCTTTCTTAAACTCAAGGTCTGGATTAAGTATTCTCATAGTACCTGCCCCAGCACTAGCCATAGAGTTAAATACATTATCATCTCTAAGTAATAATCTAATACTTGTTGGAGAAGTTAAAACTTGCCCTAACCAGAAAGAAGGTCTAGTCATTAGTGTCTTAATATAGAAAAAGGAAGTAGTAACACCATGTAGTCTATCAAAGGTAGAAACTTCTGGAATATAGTTATCTTTACCTAAAGCTTTACCAGCCTTAGATGCCATATCGTCAAAGAAATTTCTAATCTTTGTATCTACTGGTTCAGTAAGAACTTGAACTTTATTAATAGCTATGTCATTCATTAGATTAATAGCTTTTAATGTATTAGGATGACTATCAACTAATGCACCTGGATTCTCAATAATTGGTGCTAGTTTAGCATTAATAATCATCTTACCAAGAGAAGCTGCATATTCTTCAATAGAAGAATGAATAGCATTCTTAAACTCTCTACCAAGTTCTTCTTTACTCTTGAATAACTGTGATCCCTTATAACCACTAAGGTTATGACGAAAGACATGATGCTTACCAAGAGTACCACCTTTACTCACAAGCCGTTGTAGTAAAGCTTCTACTACTTGTTTACCACCAACTATACCTTGTTGATCCAACTCTCTAGAGATCATATCAGCAAAGTCTTTGGCTCTATCAAAGTCAGTATTCTTCTCTTTAGTTTGAATAGCTGTAGAAGTAACACCCTGCTTATTATTAAGTTTATTAAATTGATCTAAGAAAATCTTAGCTTCTGCCTCAGATCTAAAGTGTTCTCTATGAATAACCTCACCAGCCACCTCAAGCTCAATAAAGTAATCACCTAGTCTAACACTAGGATACCAACCTTTTCTATAAGGAACTATTTTATTTTTATTTAAACTAGTTTGTACTTTAACAGTCTCTTGATGCTGTCTATCCCATAACTTATCTAGAGTATTAAATAGATCTATTTGCTTCTGATTTAGGTTAGAACCATACTTAATAATAGCTTCCTGCCTAGTGATATTGTCTTTATATCCCTTTTCAACAATATCATGAATATAATACATATCTAGATCAGTTGCTCTACTTACCATAGTAGCAGGAGAGTCATCAGTTTGAATTCTAGCTAATGTAATCTTACCATTAAAGGAAACATCTCCTAGCCAAAGCTTATGTTTAATCTGTGTAGCGCGTTGCTCTGCACCACGGATGATAGTATAAGTAGCTTGTAGTAATGGACTATCAAAGAAGATACCAGAGAACTGCTGTTTACCAAAACCATTAGCAAGTAACTTAGTAGAGAACCATCCTATATCTTTTCCAGGTTGATTCATGGCTTGCGACAGTGTTACAGGAGCAGTAATAGCTCCATCACCAGTACCCTTACCATGACCAGACATTTCCCGTAGAGTCTTAGCTGCTTCCTCTACAGTCATCTTAGGTTGCTCTTGACTCTTCATATACTCAAATAGATGTTGACCTTGTGCTTTAAGAAACTGTGAATTACTTGCAATCAGATATCTAATCTGATTATCTATAAACATTGTTTTCTTAAAGAAAGGAAACTTCTCTACTATTCTATCAAAAATAGAATAATACTTATTATAAGCACCTTTGAATACAAGTTCTTTAGCAACCCTTTGTGCATAAAATTCATCGAACTTCTGCCAATAAGTAGCATCTTCTCCCAAAACTGAGCCATTAGAATTCTTCTCGTTCTCTATTCTTTGTATATCCCAGATACTAGGGCCAGCAGCTTCTTGAGCAGCAAGCTTAGTACCTTGGTCGGTCATCCACTTCTCAAATTGTTTAATCATCCCCTTAAGATGATGGCCAGTAATCCAAGCAGTTTGGAAAGATTTAATTAATGCTAGATGACCAAACTCATGAGCAATAACAATTTTAGTAGCTAACTCTGTTCTAGCTTTTTCTGGTAACCCAAGTAATTTTTCATTAACTTCTGGTAACTCCTTTGATAATCTGCTAATTGTCTCTTTAATCTTTTCAGGACTAAATGAGATAATAGCCTTATTACCAATAGTACTATACTTACCATGCTTACCACTTGAGTTAATTACGTATATTTCTTCTTTACTTAGACCAAGTTTATTAGCATATTCTCTAATATCTACAAACTGTTCTTGAGGAAGACTCTTTACTGTTTTAATATTAGTACCGGGCATACTATTAAACAGAGAATCTAATTTACCACTAGCAAGTGTTATCTTAAAGGATTTACCTCCAAGTGTACTAGCAATATGTTCTAGTTTTTGGGTAGCAGTTATATCTTTTCTAGAAACAGTTAGATCAATAGGATCTTGAAAACTTCTATCCTTAGTTGAAAGAATAGTATCAACACTTAAGTCTTCTAATTCATTAAGCTTTGCTTCTAATTCAAAGCGATTATCAACATTAGTAAAAGCCCTAAGCTGCTCACGTGCTTGATCTATTGTTAGATTACCTTCTGTAACATCCTTAATCATAAACTCAGGAGTAGTGTTAAAGACAGGTTCTTGTACTGCTTCAATTGGTTCTTGGACTCTACTAGGAGCAGTAATATCTACAGTAGAAGTTACTGTAGGTTCAACACTCTCAGTAGCTTGTGCTGCTTTGTTATAACCAAGCTCTTCACTTAGAGTTTTTATATTAGAACCAACTGAGTTTAATTCTTCTTCTAACTTAGACCTTACTAGAGTAGCACTCTCTAGTTCTTCCTTAGATCTAGGAGAATTAATAATCTCTTCTGTACTCTTAATATCATCTTGTAGTTGTTTCTCCTTAGTAACTAGTCTTTCATAAGCAGTCTCTTTAGCCTTACTCATAAAATCCTCAGGAAGGTCTCTAGGAGCCTCTACAGGGGGAGATCTACCTTCAGATGGTACGGAGGTATCACCTCTAGGTGCTTCGCCTCTTGTAGAGGCATCTACGGCCCTAGGAGTAGCCATGTGGGTTACACCACCGGCTAATGCTCCGAAGGCTGCATCTAGACCCATAGCAGTTGGATCAAATATCTCTCTCTGTTGGTTTGGGTATTCACTTAGAACTTCATTCTGAACACCACGCTCACCAATACCAAGACCTACGTTTACACCAGCACCAGTAGCAAGTTTAGTTAATAGACCAGCACCCATACCACCAGGAATAGCTACACCAAGTGCATTAACACCACCAGTGATTAAAGCACTAGTATCAGCAACACTTGGATCAACACCTTCTTGAATTAATCTAGCACGATCACTAAGAGAAGCACTAGCACCTGCACCTAAGCCAGCACCTAGAGCTGGTAGTAGGGCAGAGCCAGCAGCTAGTGCACCTGTACCAATACCACCCATAGCAGCACCACCAAGGATTGGCATACTCTGACCTAAGCCAGATGAAATAGGATTGTCCTTTTCATACTGCTTTAAGTCTTCAGCAATCTTACCATATTCTTCTTTATCAAAAATACCAAGTTCAGTGAGACCTCCGGCCATACTCTTTAGAGTACCACCTAGAAAAGAACCAATCTTTGACTTTTCTTCCTTTGGTTCATTAGCTAACATAACTAGAGCACTATCAGATAAAGAATTATAATCTTTATTAGCTAGTGCTATTAAGTCTGAATCTGATAGTTGTGAATAGTCCATTAATTTCCTTGTAGTTTCTGTATTAGTTTTGCTCGTTCTTCAGGAGAGAGTAGAGGTGCACTACCTTGTCCAGAGGGTACTTTATTTTCTCTAAATGTTTCACCACCAAGAGTAATCTCTTTACCCATTGAACCAGCACTAGAAGTAGCAAGTTGCTGTGCAATCCAAGTAGCTTTCTCTTGACCTTTAAGACCAAGCTTATCAGCCTCACTAGCCCAGAACATTTGTGCAGTAGGATTGCGTCCAGTAGTAGCAGCTACACGTGCTTTACGTTCACCACTAGCTAGTTCTCTAAGTTTCATCCACATCTCAGGATCACTTTCTGCAACTGCTTGTCTCTTCTTATCATCTTCAGCTAACATGAAGTCATTGATGAATTGTGCTTTACGCATATCTTCATTAGACTTTAATGAGCTTTGATAATTAGAATGTTGCTTATCAGTTATATTTTGACCAGTTAGTTGATTCTGTAATTCTGGTTGTAGAGCTTGAGCAGCTAGACTTTCAGGAGTACCAATAGCAACTTTCTGTCTAGTAGATTCAAGAACAGACTGAGTATTAGCATCAGCACCAGAACGTAGAGATTCTTTATATCTCTGTTCAATAGGTGCCATCTGTTCTGCTAATCGCATCTCTTGCAGAATCTTATCCATCTGCTGTTGCTTATATGCTCTCTCTTGAGCTGCTTGCTCACTCTGTTGGAATGCAGGAATAAATGTATTCTGTTGAGAGGTATTGACAAACTGCATAAGAGTATTTAGATCAGGCATTGGCATATTAGTTCCTTCCCATAAAGGCTGCAATAGCATTTAGTAGAGGATTATACTGTTGCCCTTGAGCTTGTGTACCAGCAAGTAGTAGATTAATATAATTACTTGGATCAGCTTGTTTCTCAAGAGTACTCATAACATCTCTATAGTAGCCCATGTCAGCATTGTACTTAGAAGCATTAGCACTGGCATTAGCACTAGCACTACTAGCAGCAGCATTCATACTAGCAATATCTCTCTGGTTATATAGACCAGCCAAGCCTTGCATTTCACCAATCTTTTCTTTACGACCACTACTAAGATAGTCTCGCATAGCCTCTAGTGAGGTCATAGGAGCTAGACCAGTTCGTCCTGATTTAGCCATCTTACGAGCAGCAGCTTCTGCTCTACGACCACCTTCAGCATCCATCCAGTCTTTAAGACCATACCTAGGATCGTCTATAGCAGCTTGTAGTTTAGAAAGATACTCACTGTTACCACTATTAAAGTTCATACTAGAACCAGAACCATAATTAGCTGGATCAGGTCTACCTTCTCCACTAGCAATAAACTGATTGAGTTTATCAATAGCTGTTTGGTTTCTAGCTTGCTCAGTCTGAGCTAGTTCTTGTAATGTTCTACTAGTATTACCAGCAGCATTATTGGACATTAAACCAGAACCAAGGAATAGTAGAGGTAATAGTGGAGAACCTCGGCCTAGAAGACCAGTTAAACCACTACCTAGACCATTAAGCATTTCCATAAGACCACCAGAACCCTCTGGTGTAGTATCACCACCACGAATATCTCTAGTTACATCACCCAGACCTTGTAATTGATTTAGTTCATTTGGATCTGTGTTATATCCACTGAATTGCTCTAACATTGGTTGTTCTACTGGATTCCAAGAACTAGGATCTACTTGTGGTTGATCGAAATTAGTCGGAGCCATTGTCTGAGTATCAGCAAACCAATTAGGAGTTTGCTGAGTATTAAATGGTGTATTACTAAAATCAGGATAATCGTAGTTAGTTGTTGCTTGTGGCCAAGACTGTGAATCAAACCCACCATAAGAATCCCAAGAACTATTATTCTGTGAGAATAAATCTTGAAAGTTCCAACCACTTTGTTGACCAGGATTTAAATCGCCAAACTGAAAGTCATAACCACCACTATCATTACTACCATAACCATAGGCAAGTTCACCACTATTTAGTTGGTCTTCTAAACCCCAGGTATCAAATTCACCTGTATATGACATTATATATTCCTTAAAGTATTAATCATATTAATAAAACCAAAAAAGTTATCAGGCATATTGGCCACCAGTTGCGGTTGTTCCAGCCGCGTCTCCGGGTAGCGTTGCGCCGTAGGTATTTACGACTGCGTTGAGAGTAACGTTGTACCGTTTGCCTGTGGCAGAACCGGAGTAGGTATTATTTAATAGGTTTACCGACGCCAGCTCGACGGCATTAACGTAGGCCGTCGTGAAGGCCGGCGTTCCGGACATCGAAACTGTTTGCGCTGCCATGTTGATCTTGGCTGCGTTAGTGGCCGCGTTTATGTGCGTCTGTGATGTCGTGGAGCTGATGGTGTACGTGAATCCGCCCGCTATCCGAGTTAGGTATCCGGCCACAACGCTCAAGTGATGCCCGTTGGAGCATGATCCATACTCGTTTCTACCGATCGAAATGACGGCGCCTGGATGGTTTACAGTAATAAGAGTTTGCCCTGATCCGCTCGTCTGCAATTTGATTCCGTCAATGCTCAATGTCACCGGGGCCGTTACATTTATTGCAGTTCCTGATACTGATATAATTACATTAGCAGGAGTAGTAGTATTACCAGTAAGATAAGTACCAGATCCCCCTAAGGGAATTTTGTTGACTAATAAGCCAGCCGTATATGTGCCATCTGCTACATTTATAGTTCCAGTATAAATACTAAGATCTAGTGCTGATAAGACGTCCCACGCCTTTTGTATAGTTAGAAATGCTCCACCTGAAGTATTTGCTGAACCAGTATTACTATCATTACCATCTGTACGAACATATATAGTTACATTAGAGGTTACTTTTTGTCGTGTAGCACTATATTCTTGTACATCAACACCAAGATCACCACTAGCAGCAGTTCCTGCATCACTTATAGTACTAAGTAGTTGTGTACCAGTATGATTAGCTCTATCTCTATCAGAAGAATGATAATGTATTGTATTATCACCAGAACCAGTGAGAGCAGTAGTCTGGGCAGCAGTAAGATGATAAGCCTCACCTGTAGTACCACCCTGAATACTAGTTAAATCACTATGAGGTCTAGTAACAATGTCGCTTAGTCTAGAACCAGCTTTATCAATTAGAGTCCAACTAAGTGCATTAGTTGCAGCAGTAACATAGTTTCTTAGAACAAGAAGCCAGTTAGCAAGTACTTCAGGAATACCATCCTTCCCCTGTGGTGGGGGAGGAGGTGATATATTTCTAGCCATTAAGTCCTTCCTTGTGTATATGTAACTTCAAGTGCTTCCAGTCTAAGAGCAGTATTATCAGTATGAGTTATTCTCCAACCACGTCTACGTGCACTACCACATCTCATATAGTATGGTCTTGTAAGTAGTGAGATAGTAACAGGAGTATTATAGTTCTGATAATCATCGTCAGTCCAACTTAAACTAATATTAGTATTAGCTTGATCTCCTACTACATCTACTCTATGAAAGAACTTTCTACGCGAGTTATCAAAGTCTTGCTTAAGCATAGTAATGGATACTGGCATGTCGTAAGTGTTATCTTTATATACTGTACTATCCATCTTGTATAGTTTACCATCACTAGTATGCTGGAAGAGAAGTTTAACATCGTCCATAGCAAAACTAACAAAAGGAAGTTTAGCTGAATTATAAGACCACTCATGCCACATCTCTTCTTCTAAGTCATATACTAGTGTTCTATTAGATGTTGGTAGATTGATAATAAATAGAATGTGGCCATCTACACGAAGACCATAACCAGTTATTGTACTAGCAGTAGTCTCAGCAGTAAGAATACGTTCTATATACTCTGTACTAATCTCCTTAGCTTCATAACCATTAAGAGACCAGACACTAGGTTTACCAGTTTCTGATCTACCAATCCAGACAAGATACTTCTCTGCTTGAAAGATTGCATTAGGAGAAAGCAAGCCTACTTGTAGTAGATAGTTTTCATTACGAGAGAATGGGCTACCTGTTTCATTGGCAGCATCATAAAAGAGTTCTGTGTTATATTCACCAAAAGCTACAATAAAGTTGTTCTGTCTAGCAAGAGCTTTAATTGGATCAGGATAGTTCTCTGCACTGGTAAAGTCAAGAGGATTCCAACTGAATAAGTCAGTACTAGCTGAGTTATAAAAGTCTACTGAATCATATTCCGCAAGACAAGTATAACCATCCATAAAGACAGGAGTAGGAATATGTGGACTAGGAAAGCCACCATAATACCCTACAGCTTCTATAGTAATACCAGAAACTGTAACTGATTCGCCTATAGCTAGTGGCCAAGTAGGTTCAGAAATACTACCTGTAGTGCCACCTTCTGTTATCTTGTAATAAATACTATTCTCAACAGTAGGGGTAACTAGATCACCAACAGCCCATGTATGACCAGTAAGGTCTATCTTTAAAGCTAATTGTGCTGGTGTTCTAGAAGCTGTACATACCCAAGTTACTTCATTATCTACTACAGTCTGACCAACAGTAGTTGGCCATGTAGGTTCACTAGAACCTGTAAGAGCTACCTTAACTTCTGAAATACTTTGTACTGTGTAGTAGTAAGTAGTGGCTGTTGCTACATCATATGTGGTAGGAATTCTTTTATCACCTACTTCTACATAAGTATCTGCTGACCATCTAATATAGGCTTTCTCTACTTCAGTTACAGTACCATCAGAAAGAATACTATAACCATCAGTACCATCACAGAGAAATAACTCTGTAGGTGATACTTGAGTAGCACCACACATACCAGTAGACGATCTTAGTGTTAGAATACTAGTAGTTTCTTTAAAGACAGTACTACCAAAGACACTAAAGTTAGTACCAAAGAAATTCCAGTAACCTCTAGCAGTAGCAGCAGTAGTAACAGTAGTATCTGCCACAAATCCAGGTCTCTTAACAAGAAAGAGCTTCTTGGTATTAGATACTGCATTCTTAGAAGTTTCTGGATAACAATTAATGAAACGCTGGTCTTTAGTAGTGGAAGCGTCCCTATTAAGTGCATTACCAACAAGAGGAATTCTTGTTATCTTTCTTTGGTCTTTCTGACCACTAGAGTCTTTATCTGAATAGGGATCACGAGCCATTAGTCTTCTTCTCTCTCATTATGTTGGAATCTATCACGTTTATGTTGATAGTACCAATTTAGTAGCAGGGTACAAAAAGCAATTATAACACCAATAGCGGCAGCATTATTATTTAGAAAACTAAGGAATGCTCCCATTCCTGAAGCAATATAAGTAAATGTACTAAGATTCTTCTCCATTTACCAAGTCCTTTTATCTGCCTGTAAGAACACAGATCCTTCTTCTGTACCAAAAGAAAGAGCTTCATTCTTAAGTATAGCGGCCTCTTGTAAGAGTTGCCTACGATCATTAATATCCATACCATATTCAGCAGCTAGTCTATGAGCTAGACCAAACTTAAGTGCATCAAACCATTCCTGAGGAAATTCTGGTTCATCTGTACTAGTGTCAAAGTCGTCATATGGTTTCTGATAGACAATAATAATTGTGTTATCAGCAGCTTCTACACTAGTAGGAACAGGGAAAACCTTGATGGTACTATCTGTTCTATTAGGAATATGCAGGAGTTGAATTGGATTACCACTGGTAGTTTTATTACCTAGTCTATTGTACTCATCACGAGTAACAATTCGCATGGGAATGTCTACATTAGTATCCACATTATGATTATAAGCACTAATGACTCTCATCATCTTATTAGTAGGCGTATAAGAGGCCGTAGACGCTGTTAAAGCCTGGGTATACTCACGGGTAACCCATAGGGGCATACCATCAGCCATCCACGCCTTGGCGAGCATATTAAGGGCTTCTGCTGCCTCACTAGTCATAGTACTGGTAGGAGTTTCGCCTTGAGCTATAGCTCCTACTATTCTAAGTGCACCTTTGATTAATTCATCGCGGCTGGTAGCAAAGTTAGTTGAAGTTGAAGTAGCCATTATGTAACAGTGTAATTAAAGGTTAGGGTATGACCAATATAACTAGCTCCACTTGGAGTAGCTTGGAATAGAACATTAGTACTACTAGGTTGCCCACCCCAAGTAGTTAAACCAGTTAGAGAGACACCCATACCATAGGCATTATTACTGGCAGTAGATATGGGTAAAGAAATATTAATAGAACATGCAGCAGCAGTTACATCAATTGCAACAATACAAGTAACATAAACAGTATTACCTACTCTGCTATATCTAGCACTTGTAAGAGTATAAGCTGAAGCACCATCACCTACAGAAATAGTTGGTGTATATGTTCCCTCTGTTGTACCATACAGAGTATCAAAATATGTTTTTAATGTAGATTTGATTGTAGCCCAAGTTACTGCTCTAGTAGAATCACTAGCTAGACCACCAGAGTTAGCAGTAACAGCAAATTTGTTAGCATCTATGATATCTGACCTAACAGTTCCGCCTGCAATAGAAGCGCCCCAATAATTCCAGATATGCTGCCTAAGGTTTGCTAATGTTACTTTCTTAGGTGCCATTGTTGCTTCACTATCCCTAAGAATTACCTCATCATCAATTGATAAAGTAGTTTTAGCTGTAACAGGATATACTAAGTCATCTACATCGTTTAACCAACCAGCAGTAATTACTGTACTTTGATCTACAAAAGTTGTACTATATGACATTATAGTGTTGTTCCATTAAAAGAAGATTGTGGTATTTCAGTTATAGGGTTTAATCTTAACCCTGCTATAGCACAACCTGCTTGAGCATAGCCAGCAATAGCCGTAGGTGTATCACAAGTATTAGAGAAAGTGTCAGTAGTGCGTGGTCTTGAGAAAGGAACTACAATCTTGTCCTGTTTGACTCTAATGAAGTCTTGTGGATGACGATTCTCATAGTCTTCTTTACAAACTAGAAAACCGTCCCATCTTTGTTTAATTTCACTAGACTTAGTTTTCTTTCCACATACATCACAAAGAACCCACCACTGGCCACTATTATAGTTCCAGTCTTTACTCATTATTGTACCATCAACGCTACAGAATCTATATTAAAGTACTCTGTTGCTGTAACTCTTGTTATTAAAATAGAGAATGTAGTTTCAGCAGTAGTGTCTTCAGCAGGTCTAACCATACTTGTACTTGTTCCAAGACTATTGGTAGCAATATACATTGTTTGTTTATTAGTACTACCTAAAGCAGTAAGAAGAAGATTATATAAAGAGGTAAGAACCGTTGCTGTTGCTAATACTTGATAACAAGAAGAAGCACCATAAGAAATTTTTGTAGTTTTATTATTAGTAGATCCTGTACAATCTATTAAAATGTCTCCTTTTATCTTTCCACTTACTCCTAGAGTACCAGCAGGAATAGGAAGAGCATATATGGTAATCTCAGAAGTAACACCAGTATAAGCACCAGGACCAGTAGTTACAAAAGCAGTATTACTTGTAGGTGCTTGTGGCTCTACAAGAGTAGAGAAAGTATTATTATAAATAACACCTGCTGTGGTACTAGACATAACAGTCCAATAAAAACCAGCAGCACTTCCTGTTACAATAGCATCAGCAGGAAAGTATAAATATAATCCTTGTGAATAGATTAGCGGTAATGCAGTACCAAGAGTTAATGCACCATTATCTGCAATACTACCAGTAGGAGCTAAACCTACAGTAACACCAGTACTAAATAATAGTCTGGTACTACCAGCGACAGAACCAGCTCTAAAAGTCATTATGCAGATTCCCCTGTAGTAATATACATAGTAGAACCTGTACTAGCAGCAATAGCAGCTACATAAGTTACTTCATTCTGAAGACAGAAAGTTTCTACTGTGTTAGGAAGAATAGGCATACTAGTAGCTAGTACAGCAGCAACTGCACTTGTACCAAAGTTTACAAAGATTGTTTGTGTACCAATATTAGCAATTCTCATTGATTGAATACCAACACTAGGACGTGTTACAGCAACATTACCTGTAGTAGCTGTTACTGCTAAATTAACTGTGTTTCCCTTAACCATGAAGGGACGGATATATAATTGACTCATGATCTACCTTTAAAAGATTCAGATATAAAAAAAGGGAGTAAACTAATTAAAGCTTACTCCCTCTGTGGGTTTAGTCAAAAGAGACTAAGTTATAGGGTTTCACCAGGGCCGGGAACCATATACTCATACTTAACAGTCCAAGAACCAGCAGCAGCACCAGAACCAGCAGTTTCAATATACTTGGCATAAACAGGGGTATCAGCAGTTAGCTTAGTACACATAGCTGAACCAACAGCATATGCACCAGCAGCATGATAACCTTCCCCAGTAGCACCAAATACATCAAAAGCAGCTACATGCTCAGTTGCAGTAGTAGTTGAACCTATATTAAGTGTTGCAGCGCTTAGAGTACCGCCAGCGGCAGTAGCGCTACCAATTACATAAATACCGACGATTACAGCATCTTTGGGAAGAGTCATAATCTGTCGTGCAGTAGTATCTGCATAAGTCACAGTGGCTAGTTTTACTAACGGATCACGTGGCTTTGGATAACTTAAAGTAACGGCCATTTTATTCCTTTTTGGTTACGTAGTCTAATAGTTTATGGTCGTAGTCCTTACGTCCAACATGTTTCAAGTTTATAAGAGGATTAACATAAGCAATATGGCCTAATGCATATAGATCATTAAAGAACCACATATCTTCACCCCAATATTTATCTCCTCGTCTACCTACCTTAAACAGATCAGGGATCGTTAATCCTTTTTCATTATAGGTTTCGCAAGTATCAACTATCTTTTGAACTATATATCTATGCATACACATAAATCCTAGTCCAAGTCCTTTAGACTTAATTAGTCCGTAGTTATCAAACTCTGGATATTCATCATTGATATATTTGAGAAAGAACTTAGGTTCATCTTTACGTACTGGATAAGTAGCACCTACCATACTCTTCTCTGTTGCAAGAGCTAGACAGGAAATGAAATCCTTTGGGTTAAAGATAATATCATCATCTATCCAAAATAGAAACTTTGCTTTACTCTCTTGTAAGAATCTAGCAACAAGTCTATTACGTACAGCAGTAATAATACCATTTTCTCTTTCAATTACTATATCAACATTAACACCAGCATCTTTTAATTCTACTACGGTTTGTGCTAAAGCTAAGGCAGTTTCTACTGGAACTATACCACTATAACATGGAATAGCTATACATACTGAAGTATTTCTTAAATCAAACTCTTTTTCTTGAACTGTGTCAGACTGTGACATAAGACTCCTAAAATGCTGGGGATTAATCCCCAGCTATTTAATTAAAACTATCAGGCACCCACGCTACCATAAAAACAACGTGGATCAGACCAACCAAATGCATAACGAGCTGTAGCCTTGAACTTAGCGTTCTCAGTATCGAAGTCGTTATCCATCTCGAATTGATCACCTCTACGCTCGAAGTACTTGAGGCCATCACCAATATCAGTGATAATAGACCACTGATCGGAGTCAGTTAGATAGTGGTTGATAACTACTTCACTATATAGACCCATATCCTTAAGGACGTTAGGATCATTTAGATCAGTACCAACACGACCATCAGAGCCTAGAATCCGCTTGGCTTCAAACTTGTTAGCAGGATGAAGAACAAGCTTCTTAGGTTTAGCAGCAATTAATAGACCACGATCATCACGGAAAGCGGCGATATCAATCTCAGCTTGCTCTAGAGCAGCTTCACTAAGGTCAGAAGCAGTAGTAGGCATATTAGACCAAGTGCCACCAGCCACATTAGGATGGGAAGCGCTTAGAAGAGTAACACCATCACCACCAGTATAACCAGAAGTAGTAGCACGGTTGAAGATGTTAGCAGCAACAATTTCCTTGGTTTGACGCATGGAACGAGCTAGTGCTTTAGCCTTCTTGGCACCTACAGTACTATACTGATCATCTTCGTAAATCTCACGAGTGATGATAAAGCCTAGACCGTAAACTACATGGTTGTAGCGAGTAGTGAAACCTTGACGTTCACTGTCATAAGTGATAGCTCCGCCTTCAGTTTTAACTGCGGCTAGACCTAGACCACTATAACCAACGTCTTCTTCATAAGCCTTACTTGACTTGCCTTGTTCAAAACCTAGTGAAGTCCATTCAGTGGGATAGTCATTATAACTTTTACCATAGATGGAATTAATACCGGGCCATAGTAGCTTGGCAAAACTAGATGAGGTAATAACTGACATTATTTATTCTCCTTATACGCCAGTGGAACCAGTATGACTCACATACTGATGTGCATTGAACTTGACTAGACACTTCTTATAACCGGAAGCATCAGCAAGATCGTTATCAACTCTACGGGCGAAGCCAACTAGCTTAAGGGGAAGAGTGTTAGTTGTATTACCAGTGTTACTATCTAGTTGCATAGCACTAGTACCTGTGGTAGTTGAACCAGAACCAACTACGAAGTTGAAGTTTAGACCAAGTTGAGTAACAGCTACAGTACTTGTATCTGCATCTTCTTGAACTTCCATAATTAGGTTGGGGTCATCAGCTACCATAATATACTTAACAACAGCAGCGGTTGCAGCAGCATATTGAGGAGTATCTAGAGTAGTAGAACCAGTAGACATCTTGCCACCGATTGGGTCCATCTTGGCAGGAACCATACCAACAACTACACCAACAGGAATACCAGAAGCAGCACACTGAGAGACAGCAGGAGTGCCATCAGCAGTACCGCCACCATTTAGTTTTACTAGGTCACCTACGAAGATAGCAGTACCTTCATCGGTGGCTACAGCATACATATTGACTTTGCCTGACCAGTTGGCACCAATGCCATCAGTTACAGGGCGAAAGCCGTTAATTTTAGAAGTGTTAGACATTAAAGTCCTCCAAAAAGTTTATTGGAGGTTAGTCGCGTCCAATCTTTAGATCACCATCAAGTCCTAGTGCTTTTGCATCTCGTTTCATTGAAGACTCAAGTTCATTAACCTGTACTTGTTTTGCCTTCTGATCTGCCTCGAACCACTCATTCTTTTGTCGCATGACAAAAGCCTTGATACCTTGACCTACTGATACTTGAACAGGGCTACCCTCTTTAGTTGGATTGGCAACACGTTTATCACCAACCTGTACATTAGAATCGGATACAATTTCGTATCCCATCTCTTGAAAAGTTTGTACACGATCATCAATGTCATTTACAATGCGGTATTGATATCCATCTTCTTTACCACGAACATTTAGACGATTGCGAGTACCATTAATTGGGGTTCTACGTACCCGTACTTTACTTTCAGCCATTACTTAATTCCTTTTTGTAAATATAAAATAGCCTTTGCTAAACTTTCTGTACTATCTTTAAAAAGTCCTAAGGCAACATTACACGAATGACAGAGTAATCCTCTGATCTCATTAGTGTTATGATCATGATCAACAAATAGTCTACGAGGTTTTCCAGTTTTAGATAAATGATTATGAACTTTTCCACAGATAGCACATACACCATTTTGTTTCTGTAAAAGAGTATTATATTGCTTTTTATTTATACCATAATTATGTATTAAAGCATATTCTTCATCATATGTAGAATAATCTCTTTTTTCTTGTTTAAACCTATAACTCATGTTTTTTCTACATGTAGAACTACAATATTTACTTTGATGCTTTATCTGTATAAAACTGATTCCACAACAAGAACATGTAGTTTCTTTAGGACTTTTAGAGTACCCTCTTGGCACTATTTTATACCCTTCATTTTCTTGAGTTCGGCAATATAGTCTTCTTTAGACATTACACCAGAACGCACAAAAGTATTCATCACTTGTTTTTCTTCTTCTGTCATTTGAAGTGAATCTTTGCTGCCAGAAGCAGGGGGAGTAGTACCCTCAACTGAAGAGGGCTTAGTTCTATTTGGGTTTTGGAATTTCTCTGAGTAAACTTTCTTAATTTGTTTAGAAACAAAATCTAGAACTTCATTAGGAGAAAGATCAGGATGTTGACTTGCATGTTTTAGGCCAAGGGCATCAGCAGTAGAACGCATATCAGCGTCTTTTGCATACCATTCGTTACCACGAACCCATTGTGCGAAGTCAGGATGAATACCTTGAGGTTGAGATACTGTTTGTTGTTTTTGTAGTTGCTGTGTCTCACGAACAGTAGCTAGTTGTTCATCAAGATCTACAACTTTACCAGCATCACCTTCTTCTAAGGCAATCTTCTTCTGTGCTTTCAGGAACTCTACGGCTCTTGAAAACTCTGATTCTTTAACTTTCTGATGATGTTCCAGTAGCATCACATTGGCCTTTTTTTGTTCTTTTAATTCTCGGCCAATAGATTCTATCTTGTCAATCAACTCACCTTTTGCTACAAAGGTTTCAGCAGATACCCAACGACTAGGATCACCATCATATTCTTCTTTTGGTTTCCAGCCTTGAGTTCTAGCTACATCCTCCATCGAAGGAGAACTTTGCACTACTTCAGTAGTTGATTGAGCAGTTTCTTCAGTTGTTTCTACTACATTAAGTTCTTCACTCATACTATTCCTTTATTATTGCTAAAATGTCTTCATCGTTAACGAGAATATACTTCTCACCATCCTCAATTACTTCTTTTCCAGCATACTTTGCGTAATATACTCGATCACCTACCACAACTAAGTCTGGATTCTCTCCATAATCCTTAAATACGGTAGAACCTAGTGCCATCACGGTTCCTTTATCAGCAGCAGCTTGATATCTCTTTGCTTCAGTCTCTGTTGCAACAATAATTCCACTTGCTGTTTTAGTTTCTACTGGATCAGCTTTAACTAAGATCCTGTGCAATACTGGTTTAATCATTCTTCAACCTTAAATTCTAGCATTTCTCTATAAGCAAGGATAATTCCGCGATAGAAATTATCTTGATTCTGGTTTGTTCCAGCTACATTAGAAAGAAGTTCTTTAAACTCTTCTACTCGTTCTTCACATACCTCATGAAATGCTTTAGTTACAGGATTACTTTTCCAATCCAACCAGTCTTGATACGTCATTTACTCTCCTTAGATTGTTGCTTACTATGTAACATCTTTTGTTTTAACTCTTGCTCTTTAGTAATCATGTTCATTCTATGAGTGTCAGCTTGTTGACTCATCTTTTGACCATGTTGCTGTTGAGCAGCTTGTACTTTAAGTGCATTCTCGATCATGTTATAACGAAGATCAAGTTCACGTGCTTGTTTTTCTAGTGCGGCTTTCTCTTGCTCAGAGGCCATTTGCATTTTTAGTTTAACACCATCTACCTGCATCTTAGCTTGAGCTTTCTGTTGCTCAAGTTGCGCCTTCATCTGCATTTCTTGCATCTTAGGATCAGGTTTTGGTTGTGGTTGCATAATGAATTTCTCAGCTTGAGGAATCTCATGCGCTTCTAGAACATACTGTGTTACTGCCATTGGGTTAAGAGTACCTAGACCCATTAACTGTAGAAGCATCTGTGCTTTAGCTTGTTTCTCTTGCTGACTTACAGCAGCAGGATCAGCAGCAGGGATTAGATCATTAGCATCGCCATAATAATCACTCTGCTCGATTGGTTCATCTAGAACAGCTACTTCAGTTTCAGGATTAAGATACTTCTTATTTAGTTTATAAATCTTCTTGAACTCTTCTGACAGGGCTCTAAAGACTCTCTTATAGACAGCAGTAAAGACCTTCATACCTTGTTCAATAGTAGCCATTGTGGTAGTAGCTGGGGTGTTTTGACCCGGCATCTTACCTACCATAATTTCTGCTACTGAGGCTAGTTCTTTACCACTTTGTACTAAGTACTGTAATAGTTGCATTAGTACTGGATTTGGTGCATTTACTGGAAGAGGTAGAATCTGCTTACGTAGATCGTCACCAGTAGCGTTTACAGCTTTCCATTCGCCTGGGGAGAACTTAGTCTCACCCATCTTGATACGAAGTCCTTTACCAATGAATCCGGCCTGAAGATTTGATAATGTACCAGCATCAATAAGCTGATTAATAATGGTATCCACAGAGGCATTAATAGTGCCAAGTAAGCGACCAAAGCCAATATCATAAAAACCACCTTCAGGGTTAGGAACAAAGGAAAACTTGGTGTAGAAGTGAATAGGATCAATTGATGTTACTTGTTGTTTATCATTTAGGTAAACACCCTCTGCATCAAATCTAGCAACAATACGTAGAATAGTTCTACTAGAATGTTCTACTGTTACAACATAAGGTTCAGGATAACCATCATCATCTAAATCAAGGTATGTATGTTGTTCTAGAATTAAGTATGGTGTAGTCTCATCTTCACTAGTAGAGTGTTGTACATTGGACTTCTCTTCTCTAGAGTCCATACTAGTACCAGTAGGCTCAGGAAGTTCAACATCACGGAATACCTTTTGAAGTTGACGCTCACGTACTTTACGAGCAGACATTGCAATCTTCTCAGTAATACGTTCAGCTTCTTCTAGAGACTTAGCCCAATAGTTTACTACTAGGTTCTTAGGAAAGATTAAAGAAGATTGGTTTACGGCTTTACCTGAATCCCAATAAGTCTTCTTGAACATAGTACCAGTAATTGGAAGACCAATTAGTAGTTTGTCCATGTCTTCTTCCCAAGTCCGCATTTCGTTCATGACTTGGTAACTCATGTGCTTACTTACACGTTCAGCACGTAGAGTCTTCTGACCATCAGGATCTTTACCAACAACCTTACACTTAACAATCTTACCATCACTAGGAACTAGGCTAGGATAAGCTCTAGCAGCAAACTGCATAGAAGCAGTAGCTAGTAGTGGGTACTTGACATTACTGGCATTAGACCAGGGATAAGTCTTTTCACTAGAAATTTGTAGTGCAAGTTCTGTCCACTTGTCAATGTCTTTTTCCCAAGGCTTTCTAGATGTTAAGTCATTTTCATAACCATCTACAACCTGAGTAGCAATCTCTATTAGTTTCTGTTCTGATAAAGAATCTGCTATGTTTACAGCTTCAAGGATTTTCTCTAATTTCATTAGTAGCCTGTGACCTCGTTACGGCCAGAAGGACCATCCCTTTCTAGCTCTTCTAAATATTCATCTTCATCAATTTCTTCTTGAGTTCTGGCTTCAACCATCTTATCAAGAATAAGACCTAGATAACTCATAGCATCAACTTGGTCATCATGCCTTGATCTTGGGAAGCTTAACATCTCATCTTCAAGAACTTGATACCAGTCACTACTCTTATCAAACTTAACACCACCTGCTCGCATACGTGCGCGCATAGGTTGTGCTCTTGTTATTTTATCTGTTTTATGTGGTCTCATTGGTAGAAGATTAATATATTCATTTCTTTCTACCATAGCCATATTTAAGTATGGGCCAAGAGACTTAGTAATTTGTGTTTCTTCAATACCAAATGTTATTGGCTTATAAACACGTTGTAGTGCCATCATAGTATCTACAATTTCTTGTCCATCCATACGTCCACGTACTATGTTTCTAATATGAAGTATGCCATTCTCATCCATACCACCTACAGCAAAAACAGTATAGTCAGCGCGATCTCTTTCTGAGATAGCGAAGTCACCAGCTATATAATAATTTAGTGGTTTCTTCTTATCTTCAGACGTTTCTGGGATGAAGTCATTCTTCTTGAAGAAGGCTGTAGATTCATCAATAGCTACGTTTAGAAATTCTTGAGCATACTTTTCAGGAAGACCTCTTTGAAAGTATTCTTCTCGTTGCTCGATTAGTGCTTCTTTACTCCAACGCTCAGGCCATAGAATCTCACTGAGATCATCATTATGTGCTCTGTATTTAACAGACTTCCATAAACCTGCATATTTTGAAGCATACTGCTTTAGTTCTTCTGTTACTGTATAAGGCCCGTTGACCTTAGGCATGAAGTTCTCTAACATAGAATCTTGGTGAAGAATAGTACCTACGTATCTAATCTTACCACGTTCTGCTAGAGCAGGCATTAATGCACCGTAGAACCAATTACGAAACTTCTCACGGCGTTCTTTGTTAAGAACCTGATCGTCAGACTCTAGATCATCAAGGATCATTAAATCAGGACGCATACCATTCCATAGAAGACCACGTAGTCTTTGTTCAGAACCCTTAGCAATGATTCTAAACTTATGCCCATCTTCTGTTTCTACGATGATATCTGATTCAGTTTCTTTTACGAAAACAGGAATACCTTTTTCGTCTTTCTTGATTCTGAAGAGTCTTACAATATCTTCGTTCTCTGTAAGGTACTTCTTAATTTGACCAAGGAAGTTTACGGCTTGATACTCACTATCAGAAACTATAACTACGAAGGAACTACTTCTGAAGAGGACTTCAGCTAGTGTATAGGCAATAGTGATTGAGGTACTCTTACTGTGGCCCCGTGGGGCGGCTATAGCAATGAATCTACGATCAGAACAGCAAAGATCCCACCACTCACGATGGAATGGTGCTATTGGCTTGGAATCGCCGTACTCCTTCAGGAGGCACGAGCCCACGAGACCCTCTACCATTTCCTTCGTTAGTTTTATCATTTGCTATAATGTGCACTATGGTTAGTGATACTTGATTAGAGACAAAACAAGGGGTATAGCAAATAGTACTATACCCCATGTACATTGTGAAAAAAACTGAGCAAATTATGCCCATTATTTCTTAGGCGGTTTACGCCCTTTAGTTTTGCAAGCCATAATTAGATAGTTGGAATAGCAGGAGTTGCTGGTTGTGTAATTGTGCTATTATCATCTACATTATTAGAATCAGAATAGCTGTTATCAGTTGTTGTAGTATTACTTGTAGTTGTATTACTAGTTGTGCTAATAGTTGAATTATCCTCCACTACTGAAGAAGTGCTTTGACTATTATTACTATCTGGGCCAATTTGTTCATAGTTTGCAGTACCACCAGTACTTGCCCCATTACCTGATGCTACAATGCTAGTAGAAGTATTAGTAGTATTAATTACTTGTGTATTACCTCCTTGACCTGCATCACGAACAGCTTTATAACCTTGTACTGCAACAGCACCAAGAATTCCTGGTACTACAGCACCACTAACAAGACCTGTAACATTATTACTGACACTAACAAAAGCATCCCAACCATTTGTAGGTAGTTTAAATACTTTATCTCTTGGATCAGTATATTCTACTGAACAACCACCTGCTGGGCAGGTAACTAATAGTGTTGCTCTTTGTTTGCTTTGTATATCTGCAATAGCAGTAAGTGTAGCAGTATCTGTCGCACAAGCTGTTAGAAATAACAAAGAAACTAAAAATAAAATTCTTTTCATTATTTAGTATCCTTTAGACATGAGGTTTTACATTTCCAATACATTCCTGCTACTTCTTGTAGTTTTAGAGTAGTTGCTCCAAATGACTTATCAGTCAGTGGAGTTAGATCAGGACAATTATTTATTGCTAGTTGGTCTCTTAAGGGCTTCGTTGAGGACGCGCAACCCATCATCTGTGTGCTGACAATCAGCATAAACAGTACGCTCTTTAATGACTGTTTCCAATTTCTGTTTGATTGTAACATTTTTAACATCAATCTTTGCTACCTCTTTTGCAACAGCAGTCATAGCTTCACTGGCTGCTTGTTCTGCTATACTTCGAGAAGCTTCATAACGCCAACCATTTGTTTTCCAGCCAGCACCAAAGCCAACTACAACACAGACAAGTGCTATGATTAAGTAGTTATTCATTTCTTTTCAGTCCATTCTCTACCAAGCCAGACTGCCATTATAGTTGTAAATGCTGTAGCGAAAGTAGTTAAATCTATGTGTGGACTATCAAATATAAATCTATATAGAATAGCAAAGAAAGCCATAGCTACAAAGAGAAGAGTATGTGATTCACGACCACGTGTATCTTTTATTGTAGGTAAAAGCCTCATTTTTTGCTAACCCGTTTCTTACGAAGAGCTTCTTTACGAAGATTAGCTGAACCCATAATTGCATGAAGATTACTTAGTGAATTAGAACCACCCTTGACCAATTCTTTCTTATGGTCGGCCTGTCTGGGATCACCTACCTTAAGTCCAAGCTTATCACGAGCTGCATTACGCTCTGCTCTATCTTTTACACGACCTGGTTTTTTAGTATGCTCCCAAGAGAGTTCTTTTTTATAATCCCTCTTCCCGTTCTTCATGAATGGCATCTGGTTCCTCTGTATATAAAACATCTAGAATTTCTTGCGCTTCACCATCTATGATTTCATTCATCACTTCTTTTGGGTGAGGCTTTTGACCAGTAGCCATCTGCGCGAATGCTTGTGCAAGTTGTACAAGATGGTCAGCAGTAACAGTCTCCACAGGGGATTGTTTATTATTTATTTTACGAAGTAGTTGTTTCTTGTCAATGGTATCAGAAGAAACCTTCTGAACATCACGTAGTTTAGCAGGAACACGAACAATTTTACCAGTTCTAGGATCATAAACAGTATCACCATTCTCGATTCTATCAAGGACTGCGTCCATTGATTTCTCTAGAACCTTGCTTAGTTTATCATCTAGTTTTATGTCGTCTTGGTAGTGAATCTCTTGAATGTATTCTTTCCACCAAGGCTGTCTCATCCAATTTTCTAGTGTCTTGACTGGAACACCAGTCATAGCAGCAGTCATTGTTGGACTACCACAACTAACATAGGTTGTG
>Ga0172380_10001562_pt1 | contig 39013 bp, 35 predicted proteins | sample Leawe162metaG_FD_119747 | JGI IMG/M metagenome (GOLD analysis project Ga0172380, IMG submission 119747) | Leachate microbial communities from a municipal landfill in Southern Ontario, Canada - Leachate well 162 metaG | ecosystem: Engineered > Solid waste > Landfill > Unclassified | place...
AAAGGCGACTGAGATTTTGGGAACATTCAATCCTCTTACCAAGAAAAAGACTTTCAAGGCAGAGAGAATCCTTTATTGGATTTCAAAGGGAGCTCAGCCATCAGCTAGCGTTACAAATCTTCTGATTACGGAAAAGATCATAGAGGGAAAGAAAATCGCTTCTCACAAGAAAAAGAAGGGGACAGAGCCTTCTCAGGCAGCACCAGTCAATGCAGTCGCTCCAGCAGCCCCTCAGGCTCCTTCAGCACCAGCTGCGCCAGCAACACCAGCAACGCCTGCTTAATTATATATACATACTAAAAAAGCCCAGAAATGGGCTTTTTGCTTGAAAAATAGTTGACATCCTGGCAGGAATTAGTAAAATATATAGTAGTAGCTAAATAATGTTCTGATTCGCTGGAATTAACTAGCAAATCTCGGAAAGGTCGGGCTACAGAAAAAAACTTTTTAGATAGATTATGGCAAAAGAAAACGACAAAGAGTTCCTTGAATTCCTAGTAAAAGAACTAGTTGATCACCCAAAAGACGTAAAAGTAGAAAGAAAAGTTGACGAAATGGGAGTTTTACTTTCTTTGAAAGTAAACCCAGAGGATATGGGCCAAATCATTGGCAGAGAGGGATCTACAGCCAAGGCAATAAGAAACTTGGTAAGAATCGTAGGCCTTAAGAACCATGCTCGCGTCAATTTAAAAATCGAAGAACCAGAAGGTGGTCGTGTTCAAAGGAAGACTGAAGACACAAAACCTTCAGAAGAAATCGACAATCTAAGTCTTTAATTTTAAATTTACAAGACTGCAAGAACCGTGCTATTATTATAGTGCGGTTTTTGTTTTGAGCTATGAAATTCGACATCATCACAATTTTCCCGAAAATATTTCAAAGCTACTTTAATGAGTCGCTTATTAAAAAAGCCCTCGGCAAGAGGCTGTTTTCTATTAACATCCACAATTTAAGGGATTTCACCAAAGATGCGCATAAAACCGTAGACGACGCGCCCTTCGGAGGAGGATTGGGAATGGTAATGAAAATAGAGCCAATATTTAAAGCAGTGTCTAAAATAAAAAAGAAGAAATCAAAGGTTATTCTCTTTACTCCGCGAGGAAAGAAATTTAATCAGAAGATGGCAAATGACCTTAAAAAATACGATCAGTTAGTTTTTATCTGCGGAAGATACGAGGGAGTAGATGAAAGAGTCTCAAAGATTGCAGATCTTGAGCTTTCAATAGGGGACTATGATTTAATGGGCGGAGAATTACCAGCAATGATTGTTATTGAAACAATATCTCGGCTAATTCCCGGGGTGATCGGGAAGAAGGAACTGCTAGGCGAAAGAGTTGTTAAAGGTGGAGGATTTATCGAGTATGCTCAATATACAAGACCAGAAATCTTCTCGCCAAAAAAAGGGGTTAATTGGAAGGTACCTGCGGTTTTACTATCCGGAAATCACAAAGAAATAGGCGAGTGGAAGAAAGAACATTCCAAGGTCATTGAAAAATAATTAAATTGTGATATAATCGAGTTTAACTTGGGCGTGTGGCTGAGTAGTCAAAGGCATCAGACTGTAAATCTGACGGGTTCTACCCTTCATAGGTGCAAATCCTATCGCGCCCACTTCTAGTTGACTTGCTATGTAAATAGGGAGTGGTTGACTAGCAGGGGCGGCGTATTATAATTAGTTAATACGCTGAGAATATGAACAAAAATTTATCCCTTGAGCGGTTAACGGATTTATATACTAGTAAGCGCAAATCCGTGGCCGAAATAGCAAAATTGATAGGTTGTTCTGAGACTGGTATTAGTTATTGGCTACAAAAATATGGCATAAAGAAAAGGAACCGTAGCGAGGCAATATACCTTAAACATAATCCCAACGGAGATCCTTTTAAAATTAAACTGAAATTAACCAAAGAAGAGACGGAGCTTCGTGGGTTGGGGCTCGGGATTTATTGGGGGGAAGGAGATAAGAGTCCAAACAATACATCCGTGCGCGTTGGCAACACTGATCCATTATTGATAAAAAAGTTTAAAGAATTCCTGATTAAGATATACGGAGCCAAGGAAGAGAAATTTAAATACGGTTTAATTTTATTTAACGACATCAAAGAGTCTGAGGCGGCTAAGTTCTGGAAAAGTCATCTTGGAGTTAAGAGAGAGCAGCTTGGCAAGATAACAATCATCCCGCCTCAAGGGAAGGGAACATATAGGAAGAAAAGTGAATTCGGTGTCCTCACATTAATCTTTACGAATAAAAAACTAAAAGAGAAAATTTTAGCCGATATAAAAAGTTATAATTTAAATATGCCGATGTAGCTCAGCTAGTAGAGCACTCCCATGGTGGGTCGCAGACCCCGCCCATTAGCAGGGAAACCTGCTGATGAATCCCTAATCACGGTTAATAGCCGATGTCCGGCCAAGACCGTAGCGCAAGAGGCGCTCGAACGACTGACAAGGGGGAGCTAAGTTCCAAGTGGAATAAGTTCAAGATACAGTCTAGCCCTCTCATAAACATTTTATAAAGAGAGGTGTAAGCGAAGGGAAAGGTCGCCAGTGCAACTCTGGCCATCGGCTCAGAATAATAACTAACTTAAACTTATGGCAAAAAAGAAACCATTTTCAAAGATTCAATGCACTGCTTGTAAAGAGATAAACTACTTTACAAAGAAGTCAAAGAAGGCAGCTGAAAAAAAGCTGGAGATGAAGAAGTTCTGCAAAGGTTGCAGAAAGCATACTCCGCATAAAGAGGGGAAGAGGTAAAACTAATAACCGCCTGCGGGCGGTTTTTGGTTGACAAAAATGTTATAATTACTTATAGTATGTTATCGTGAGACGTTGAACTTTGATTCTAAACATAACGGAGAAAGGAAGAGTGCCATGAATCTCGATCAGAGGATTACGAAGTGGATAGCAGCCACATTCATCTTGGGCGGTTTGGCCACAGCATGTGGTTTGCTGTCGTGGTTCGGCATCCTGTCGAAGCTGGGTGTCTCCAAGTCAGTCGGAGCGGTGATTGCCTGCGTTTTGGGTATCATGACGTGGGTAGCGGGCTCCATCTATTGGGTTTTGGCCGACCGGAGGGAGGCGGAAAGAAGGAAGCGGGAGAGTCTTCTATAGATTCTTCACCTCGAGTCATTAAGAAAGGAAGCCATGCCTAAGACCGTTCAAAACTTGGCAGCACTGCGCCAAGAATTCTTTAAGATGGCGGAAGCAGCAGTCTCTTCTTCTGGTGGTCGGTTGCGCCTCGCGTTCCGCGAGGAAGATGACAACGACAAGCCCCAGAGAGAGGCCGCTCATTTTTTGAAGCTGGACGGAAAGCGCCTCGGTCGCGATATCGAGGTGTATCAATTCATGCTTGTGGTGATGACTCCGGAGGATGCCCTCCCATTTTTACTTGAGGAGATCCTCTACCCAATAGCGAAAATTCTTCCGGAGAGCTGGAAGAACGCCGGCGAAGTGTTGCGGCAAATGGGCGTGAGCGTTCTGGACGAACAGCTCATTGTCCACTGGAACGCTTTGTTCGACTAGCAGGTCGATCTGATCGACATGAAAAAGACCCGTGCTTTTATAGACGGGTCTCTTTATTTACAAAAACCCCTTTTAAACTATTGACATTTTAGAAAAATACGGCAGAATAATGACGTACCCGCACATCGTGTGTCGGGAGTTCATTAAACCATTAGTAGATCTTAAAGGAGATCGGCTATGGCAGAAACCGCTGTGAGGCGTCCGTTGTGGAGCAACCAGTTCGCCTGGTTGTGTTCCCAGAAGGACGGAACGACCAGGGTCATTTTCGGCCCTGATCCATTGGAGACCACCGACGATGATCGGTGGTTGGCGCCGGACCCGGAAGACCCCACCAAGGTGAGGGTCGTTCTGAGCCCGGCTGAAGCCATTCGTGATTTCATCACGCTGCAGCCGGGGCAATTTGCCATTCTGACCAACCCCGCCAACGCCGCCGAGAACTATCCCAACGGCGCCTGGGGCAAGGGCAGAAGGGAAGTTGCAGGTCTGAATCTCGGCACCAAGCGGGTAATCGCCTCCGGGCATTTCCCGCTCTGGCCGAGCCAGGCCGTCGAGGTCAAGCCGGTTTACCGGCTCTCTCCCAACGAGTACCTGATCGTTCAGGTGGTCGACGGCAAGGTCGATGAGACCGCGCCGTATTACGACGTGACCGTCAAGTGCGCCGCTGACATCGTCGCCGTTGTCGATGACAATGGGAAGGTTGCCAAGGGCGAAGCGGCTCCGGCCGGCGACGAAAAGCCGAAGGATGATTCGGTCATTTCCGAGCAGCCCAAGGCTCCGCCGCCCGCCATCCAACAGCCCAGAGCCATTTTCCAGCCAGGCCAGCGCATCCGGATCTCCGGTACGCCGACCTACATCCCGCCGACTGGCGTGGAGGTAGTGCCCGAGGCGCCGGGCAGGGAAGTCCGCCAGGCGTTGGTCCTCGGTCCCACGGAGTTCTGCAGTCTGATCGACCGCGATGGGCAGCCCCAGCGCAAGTCGGGTCCCGGCCGAGTTTTCCCGGGTCCCTACGACGTAGTGCAGATCACCGGCTCACGCAATAACGGCATCTATGATGCCTACCATCTGCGCGATGACCGAGGTCTGTTGCTCCGCGTCGTGGCGGGGAACATCAAGCGCGAGGAGCTGGCAATCCAGCTCCCGGCCAACGTGGTGTTCGACAAGCCGGTCTACCACAAGGGCGACGAGATCTTCCTTACGGGAATCTCGGCGTACTTGGTGCCCGGCACCGCCATCGAGGTCATTGACCCCGAGACCCGTTTGCCGCAAGTCGGCAACGATCACGGCAAGGTGTTCGTCAAGGCCATCGGTGTGGATCAGAAGTCCGGCATCTACGTGGCCGAAGTGAAGACCGGCAGCGTCAACCTGGTTCGAGGCGAGAAGAGCGAAGTGCTCGATCCTCGCTCCAAGAGGCAGGTGACGCGTCGTATTCCGGGCAGCGCCTGGAATTTGATGATCGGGCACAGCGAGCCGCACAAGATGATCGCCGGCGCGGCTGGCGATCCGCGTTATCCGCGTCCCGAAACCATGGTGGAAACGCCCTGGGCGCTCTCCATCACTGTTCCCAACAACGAGGCGGTTCTCGTAACGTCCCGCAGCGGCCGTCGCTGCGTGACCGGTCCCCGCACCGAGCTTCTCGCATACGACGAGACGCTCCAGGTGCTCGGGCTTAGCCGCGGCAAGGAAAAGTCCGATACCGATCTTCTGAAGACCTGCTTCTTGCGGGTCGACGGCAACTGTGTTTCGGATCGGATCCGGCTGCAGACCAGGGATTATGTGGACGTCGAAGTCGACGTATCCTACGGCGTGCGGTTCGAGGGCACGACCCCCGAAGAGCAGGCCAAGTGGTTCAATTACACCAACTACGTGCAGTTTTTCGTCGACCATCTGCGCAGCGTCCTGCGAGCCGAGGCCCGCAAGCTGACGCTTGCCGAGATCATCGAACAAGTCGCGGAATTCGTACGCGATACCGTCCTGGGCGTCAAGCCCGCCGACGGCCACCGCACCGGCAAGAAGTTCGATGAGAACAACATGCGGGTCTACGAGGTGGAAGTCTTGGCCTGGTCCATTCCCGACGAGTCCGTCGCCGAACGGATCAGCCAGACCAACCGCAGCGTGGTCGTCCGCCAATTTGAAGTGGCGGATTCGCAAAACGCCCTGGAAACCCAGCGGGTCCAGGACGCCAACGATAGTGAGACCAAGAAGCTCCGGATCGACATGCTCCGGCGCGACCAGGACCTGAAGCTGTTGTCCGCCGAGGCAGAGTCCGTTGTTGCCAATCGGCACCACGACCTGAATCAGTCCCTCGCGGCCAGGCAGCACCAGGACAAGATGGAGCTGCAGAAAGAGCAGGCCGACTTGGAAGACGCACTGACGGCGCGGCGGCTCGAGCGGGAGAAGAAGGCCGCGGATCAGAACATCCGCATCAAGACCTCCAACAACGCAGCGGCCGAGAAGCACGACAAGGCCGAGGCCGAACTCCACATTCAACAAGTGGCAGCCGAGGCCGAAGCCGACGTCAAGCGCCTCGCCGCTGTTCAACCGCAGCTCGTCGAAGCCATCACCGGCGCCAACAACGCCAACCTGGCCGGAGAACTGGCCCGCAGCCTTCCGGCTGCCGGCGGACCCCTCGGTTTCCTTTTGGGAGCCGGAGGAATGAAGGGACTGTTCCAGTTAGTTAAGGGAACCCCCATGGAAGCGGCTCTCAAGGCGCTGGAAGGCAGCAAGGCGGAAACGCCCACTGACCAGCCCGCCGCAAGCCCGCAGTAAGCGAGCGTTATATCAACAAGATAAGTTCCGCAAGGAAAAGGGCTCGCCATTAACTTGGCGAATCTAATAATAGGGCAGTAATGCCAGACCCCGGTAAGAGGATATGTATAGAACCTTTTTACCGGGGTTCTTTTTTTACATAATCCCTTAATCTATCTTGACATAATCAGTAGTGACAGGTATAATATTATCATCGTAAGCTGTTTGACATCCCCACTTTTGCGAAAGGAGCCTCTGATGAGACGGTTTGGTTTGGCTGTGATGGTTGTGTTCGGGATCCTGTTGTTGGTTGGTCTTGCTTCTTTACTCCGTTTCGGGTGCTATGCTCGCGAGCAAGCGCACCAGGTGATGGAGAAGACCCTCGACTCCGACAACATCATCCTGAACTACGAGTACTTCAAGGACCAGCACAGGGCGATCCTGGCGATGGATCAGAAGATCAAGATCGCCCAGGACGCACTGGACAAGTTCGAGAAGGACGCCGGCCCGAGGAAGGATTGGGACCTCCGCGACAAGGAGGAGCATTCCAGATTGACGGCTAACGTTACTGGCACCATGAACATGAAGAAGGACATGGTCGCCCAGTACAACGCCAACGCCAGCAAGACGAACAAGAACATCTTCATGGGCAAGGACGTGCCGCAACGCATCGAGGAGTAAACTGGCAGCTCGTTTAAGGGTCGCTTGGCCCTAACGAATTGCAGTCAGGAACTTTGCAGGAGATTCAGATGACGACCGGAAAGACATTCGTGACACTGGCTCTGTGCTTGGCCGTTGTTCTCAGCATCATCGGATGCGACGAGGACAAGGACAAGAAGCCGACCGCGGTCCAGGACATGGAGAGCCTGGAGAAAAACCAGAAGCGGCTGATGGAATCAGTCAAGCCGCCCCAGTTGAAGAACTCCCTGGCCCGCGAGGCAATCGCCCGGCGGCTCAAGGAGCTGGACCAGAAGAACGCGATCAGTTATATTTACCTGGTGTCCGATTCGGGCAAGGTGATCGCATACTACACGGTCAGTGGTGTGGTCCAGTCGCTCAATTCCTACCTCACGGCCATGGAACAGGTGGTGGAGGTAGAGCGTAAGCAGACTGTGGCCGACAACAACAAGACCGAGTTGGTCACGATGGAGGCGCCGGACAACGACGGCACCTTTGGGAAGAACCCGGATGGGATCTTCTTCTTCACAACTGAAGGCGCTCGCGTCGAGTGGAACGGAAAGTTCCTTTGGGTGTCACAGCCCATGAAGCTTTCCCAGCAGCCGGAGCTCATCCAGGTCCTGAAGGACAAACCCTCAGCCCCCGAAGCTCCGTAGCCGAAGAGCTATTTCGTTCACAAAAAAGCCCTGCGATAACATCAAAGGGCTCTTCTTTTACAAGAAGTATATCTATTGACAGGTCCATGACATCTGTGTCATAATATTATTAGTTAGATGGGGAACGTTTCCTCGTCGTTTGAAAATATGGTGGCGAAATGTAGTAGTCACCGAAAATTCCAAAGCGGCATGTCCTTACGGGCGAGTCGCAAGGAGAAAGAAGATGCCAGACGAATTGTTCGGAAAGGATCTCGGTTTGGTCCACCAAGTGGTGGTCCACGGACGGGATGTCGGAGCGGACCGTGCCTTCTGGAGCGCGCTCGCTGACAACAGGGCGCTGTTGGGCGAGGTCGTCGAATTCGTTAAGAAGGCCTGCACGTGGCTGGATGAAGATGACGCGGCTGTGAAGCAGTGGCTGATGTTGCTGGACGTAGACTGCCCGTTCGTGGAGAGGGAGTCCTACATCGCCAGCAGTTCCTATTCTCGCTACTACGATTACTTCCGGATCTACCACCAACAGTTGGCGGGGGTGTTCTGGAAGGGACAGCGCAGCGAGAAGGCGAGGGCAGTGTGCGAGGAAGTTGAGTGCTATTTCATACTCTGCTACACTTTGTCGGCTGTTTGGGCCACGCTTTACGGTCCTCCTGAGCATCGGTGGAATGGTAATCCGCTGGAGGGCCTCTTGGTCACGTTCAGAGGAATTGTCAAGAACAACGATCGGACGCAACGAGGCTGGTGCTTGACGCACGAGCACTTCCTGGAAAACCCAGCAGTATGCTTAGTCCGCTCCGCGATGGAAAAGTTCGGAATTGAATGCTTCACCCGTCGGGATGTGGAAGGAATTCTCGCGGCCTGCAAGGCAGCCCGCGATCTGCAACGACGCAAGATTCTGGACGTACTGCACATCATCGCGCAACCCGCAACACCGAACCAAGGAGACAAGCAATGAGTATCCCGATGCCCTGCAACTTCTGCGGCGGCAAAGTCGTCGACGGAAAATGCACCCAATGCCAAGTGACCTTCCCTCGGGGCTCGAGGAGAAGGGCGACATCGCCTCTTGCCCAAAAGGGCAGAAGCGGAAGAGACGGAGACTCCGACGCCAATGGCGGATGGAGCAACGCCGTCAAGGCAACCGAAGAAGGCTAGATTCTCTAGCTGAAAACAAAAGGCCCTGCGATAACATCAAAGGGCCTCTTTCTTTACACCAAAACGAGGATGCGTCTCAATTTTCTACTTTGACAAAAGCGTAATTTCGTTGTATCTTTATATTCGTTGTGCATCACGTTGGTGCACGTTGCTCGTTAACAAAAGAAAGGTGCTATGAAAAGAAAGAGCCTTCTATTTTTCTTTATTCTACTCGGCCTTGTCAGCCTGCCGCTGCTGGCTGCTGAGCCCGACAAAAACACTGCGCCTGCGCAGGACCAGTATGCAAAACTGGCTGAGCAGTACGTTGCGGCAACGACCGACGCGCAGAAATTGGTAATCCTCCAAAAGATTCTCAAGGCAAATACCGCAGACGGCCACGCAGTCTTCTACAAGATCCTGCGTACGGCCGATGAGTCTGATATCTCTGTTTTTGCCTCGGCTATTAAGAGCGATGGCACGACAGAGCTTCTGCTGGGCTTTACTCCATATATCAAAAAGATTCAGGCTTTCTACAAGGCCGAAGCTGCCAAGAACCCGAACATGACTCGCGCCGAAATGGCGGAGCTGCAGAAGCGGGCGAACGACACCCTTAAGCCGATCGAAACGAAGATTAATAAGCTTCATCCGGCGTTTGCGGTCATCGCCAAGAAAGATACCAAGCCGTTGATTGCGGCAGTGGAAAAGGTCTTCATTGATCCGGATGGCGAGATCGTTGATGCGACCGGAGGGCTGCTTGGCCTCTTCTCGATGGGAGAAGAAGGCGCGACCGCCCTTCTTAAGGCAATAGACGGCAACGGAAAATCCAAGGGAGCTTTGACCATCGCGGCCAATATGTTCGGCCCGGCGATTGTCATCCCGGCTCTTAAGCAGTACGAAGATCCTGTTTCCACCAAGAGCCAGAAGAGCGCTGCAATGCTAGTCGTGTTTATGGTTCCGGATGCGGAATCGGTTTACGACAAGTTCGTCGAAGCCTACAGGCACGGCCGGTATTTCCCGTTGGTGGCCAAGAAAGACAAAGACGGCAAGATCGTAATTGATAGCCTTGAAGTGGCAGTCGAAATGGCCAGTTCTTGGTGGGGAAACTACATCAAGAGCAAGTACAAGGACAACGACAAATTCGTAGACTACGTTGCCAAGAAGTATCTTGCGGATCCAGCCAGCCAAGAAGAGGTGATTGAGCTTCTGGCTCATACCAACTTTAAGGCGGCTGCTCCTCATTTGGCAGCGCTGGAGATTTCGAAGCTGTCGGCCAAGTCACTGACTACGCTTATTCAGGTTTCGCATGTATCAGGGACGTCAGCGTCTCTGCCACCTGCGCTGAAGGAATTTGCGAAGGACGAATGCATCGCTGAGAAGTATTCGATCTTCTGCAGAATCTTCCTTGCCCTGGATGCAAAGGCGCGCGAGAAAGAAAAGCTCATCTACGGGCTCATGGGTTATCCGGCGGAGTTTAAGGAGGCGTTCATTAAGGACGTTTTCAAGACTCTGACCGAAGAAGAGAAAAAGACCGTTGTGTATCTTTGCGGGAAGAAAGAGGACGGTATGCCCGAAGCTACCCGCACGAAGATTCTCGATGCAATGCGCGTCGGTGCCTCTGACGAACTCAAAAGGGTCATCGATTACATGGCAAAAGAAAAGTAGCAGAGCTACTAGCAGCAATAACAGTCCGAGACACCCGTCTCGGACTTTTTCATTGACAAAAGAGGCGAAAATTGTAAAATAACGAAAACTAAGCAGCACCTTTGACATAACAAAGTAAGCGAATTTTCAAAGAAGCAATCCGCTTGTCCTTTTCCCTATACAGGCATAAACATGTCGGGGGAAGAGGATGGCGGACTAAAAGAAAGGAAGGTACGCGATGGGAACGATGTGGATTGATTCGGTCCCTGCTTGGGCGCTCGGTGAGCGGCCAAGCAATCCGAAGTTCGGAGGAGGGATAATGCTGGCGGGCATTCCGATGGTGTCGGATCGCCTGGCGGCAGTTCTGTGTCTGAGCAAGAAGCTCAAGCTGACGGGCGACGAGGAGCTGCGCAGCTCGGGGCACATCTTGCTGGAAGTCCAGACGGTCAACTGGCGGTACAAGAAGCACAACGCTCCGACCGCCATCCGGTTTTCGGACCTTAAGGCCGGCATCCGCGCCGGCAAGTATCCGCGCTGGGTCGCAATGACTGCGCCGCAGTTCGGGTTCCGCGGTGCGGAGCGGGGCGGGATGCTGTCCAAGAATCCGGCCGACCGGCAGATGGCCAAGGACCTTCACGTCGAGGCCATCGAGCGGTCCATGGAACTGCAGTCTGCGGGACTTGGCGCCGGCATCAATATCTGGTGGCCGGCCTGGACCAGTCGGCGGATGGACAATCCCGAGTTGCCGGCGATGGCAGAGGGAGATGCCTGGAATGGCATGTTGAGTTTCTGGGTGGACGTTCTGGCCCAGACCAACGGCACCATGTGGCTGGAGTGGAAGCCGGGCGATCCGGGCATCGACTATCTGATGACCATCGAGATGGCCATCAACTTCTGCAACGAGGTCAACTCAAACCTCGGCAGGGAGGCGATGCTCATCAACAACGAGTTCGCCCACATCCTGCTGTCCGGTATTACCGTAACCGAGGGCGTGCAGACGACCATCAAGCACGGTCTTTTCTCCAAGTTTGTCCACGCCAACTCCGGGCAGATGCTGCCGGTCAGCATCAAGACTCTCATCGACTCTGGCATCAGGCCCGAGAGCATCCTGATCGGCACTGACTGGGATTGGGCCGTCGGTGTCGGCGGACCAGGCACCTGGGAAGACCAGACGACCGCCATCGGAGCGATGGACGCGGCCGGTCAGCAGGTGATCTACTGCGAACACGACGTCAATCCGGCGGGGCAGGATCCGCTCGAGGTCTTTGCCTTGAGCATCAAAAACCGCCAGACCATGCTTATGGCGGCGCGTTCGCTCTAGCTGGCCACTGCCGGCAACACTTTCTCGATAATTCGTCTGACCCTATATTCTAATACCAAAAACTCCTTTGCACCTGCATCGGAGTTCTTTTTTTACACGGAAAAATTTCAATTGACAGAAATTCCTGGTTTGTTAATGTCAATTATTGCGTGCCCTTTTACAACTGACTCCAAAGAAGAAAGGAACAAGAGATGATATTTCGTTTTTATCGGAAACCCGCCTTAAGCGAAGCAGCGAGGGCGAGACTTTCGCCATCGCTTGCTTGTGAAAGCGAGTGGTGTTTTAACGTCGAAACTGACGAGATACTAACGGCAAAGGAAATGAAAAGATTGGCCTGGCTCATTACCGAAACGTATGAGCCTGCCAATTCCGGACGCAGTTCCTATCTTTCACGCTTCCGTACTCAAATTGAGATCGGACCCAGGTTGAATTTTGAAACAGCGTGGTCAAGCACCGCTGTTTCTATCTGTCATACCTGGGGCCTGACCAAGGTCAGGCGAATGGAACGGTCTTTGCGCCTAGGCGTAGATGCCGTTTTGACAAAAGAGCAGAGAGAAGTTTTTACTGCGCCTTTCTATGACAGAATGACTCAGATGTTTTACCTCGAGCCGATTTCAAGCTTCGTTTCGGGGTTGAAACCTGAGCCAGTCAGAATAGTTCCTGTCATGGAACAGGGCGTTGCGGCTCTTGAGGCAATAAACAGAGAGCGCGGATATGCAATGGACGCGCAGGATCTTGAGATTTGGATGAACCTGTTTCGAGATCTAAAGAGAAGCCCGACGGATGTCGAGGTCTTCCAATGTGCAGCTCCAAACTCAGAGCACTGCCGCCATGGATTTTTCAAGGGACGCTTGAAGATCGACGGCGTTTTGATGCCCGAGTCCTTGATGCAGATCGTCCAAACTCCTTGGAAGAAACATCCCGGGAATTCTCTGATCGCGTTTTGCGATGACAGCTCTGCAATCCGAGGCAGCCAGATCCGGACCCTTATTCCGATTAAGCCCGGCTTTTGCAGCTATTTTGACTTTCAGTTAATTACGTATCACCCGACTCTTACTGCCGAAACCCATAACTTCCCATCCGGCGTTTCTCCGTTTGACGGAGGGGCAACCGGTGGCGGCGGAAGAATTCGCGACAACGAATGCGTTGGCCGTGGGGGATTGGTAATTGCAGGCGGAGCAGGATACTGCCAAGATAATCTGCACATTCCCGGATACAATCTCCCTTGGGAAGACGAGTGGAAGCATCCAGAAGAATTAGCCTCTCCCTTGGAGATTCTTATTCGGGCAAGTGACGGAATCAGCGACTACGGAAACAAGTTCGGCGAACCCGTCATCTACGGGTTTACCAGAACCTTCGGAATGGAATTGCCTGACGGAAGACGAGGGTGGTACAAACCCATCGTCTACACCGTCGGCGCCGGCCAGATGGATGACCGCCATGTTCAAAAGGGCAAACCCGAAGAGGGAATGCTGCTTGTTAGAATCGGCGGTCCTGACCACCGGATTGGGATGGGCGGAGGCCCAGCCAGTTCCATGATGCAAGGCGAAAACACTGCAAAGCTCGACTTTGACGCTGTTCAACGCGGAGACGCGCAAACAGAACAGCGAATGAATCGAGTTGTAAGGGCAGGAGTTGAAATGGGAGACGAAAATCCGTTTGTATCTGCTCATGATCTTGGAGCTGTGGGAAACTGCAACGCTTTTACCGAGCTTGCTGATCCTGCGGGAGCTAAGATTAATGTGCGAGCTTTCCCGCTGGGAGACCCGAGTCTTTCAGTAGTGGAAATCTGGGGAAATGAATCCCAGGAAAGAAACGGATTCTTAGTCTGGCCCGACCGCTTTGACGTTATAAGGGAAATTGCCGACCGCGAAGGGATATCCTGCGTTATCGTGGGACAAATCACCGGCGACGGCTGGCTTATTCTTCACGACGATAATGACGGCACTGATCCTGTTAAGCTTCCGCTCGATAGGATCCTTGGCGCCATTCCCATCAAGACCTTTGAGCTTGCGCGCATTAAACCCGTGCGTAAGCCTCTGGAATTGCCAGACTCCACGGTCGAGGAATTCCTTGATCGCGTTCTGCGCCTGCCATCTGTCGGCTCCAAGCGCTTCCTGACAACGAAGGTTGATAGAAGCGTGACGGGTCTTGTGGCCCAGCAGCAATGCGTGGGTCCCCGGCAGATTACTTTGTGCGACTTTGCGGCTATTGCGCAGAGCCACTTTGAGAAGACGGGCGTTGCCCTAAGCCTTGGCGAGCAGCCTATCAAGGGACTTTTGTCTCCGCAGGCAATGGCCAGGATGGGTTTTGCCGAAGCCCTGCTTAATATGACTGGCGCGCTGATCAGCGATATCGCTGATATTCGTAGCGAGGCCAACTGGATGGTCGCTGCAAAACTTCCAGGCGAAGGCGCCTGGCTGTACGATGCTGCTTGTGCCCTTCGGGATATTATGGTTCAGGCGGGTCCTGCCATCGACGGCGGGAAAGATAGCCTTTCAATGGCTGCCAAGACCAAGTCTCCCTCGGGCGATATGCAGATTGTAAAAGCTCCTGGCCAATTGGTCATCGCAAACTACGCCCCAATGCCGAATATAACCCGGAGGGTAACCCCGGATTTCAAGAGAGGCGGAAGCGCGATCGTCTTTGTTGATTTGGCTGAAGGGAGAGTCCGTCTTGGCGCCTCGGCTCTTGCCCAGGTGTATAACCAAGTCGGCGATGATTGCCCTGACGTTGAGGACGTGCCCCTTCTTGTTCGAGCCTTCAAGGCCGTGCAAGACCTCATCTCTCGCAATCTTATCTTGGCAGTCCACGACCGCAGCGACGGAGGTTTAATCGTTGCGCTGCTGGAAATGGCGTTTGCCGGGAACGTAGGGTTGGATATAAACCTGCATTCTTGTGCAAGCGCCGCCGAGTTTCTGTTCAACGAGGAGCTCGGACTGGTTATTGAGTGCGAAAACCCGGGAAACGTCCTGTGGTATTTAGAGAAAGCAGGCATCTGCGCATATACCATCGGAAACACGACTCCGCTGTCGGAGTCCGTGAATATTACGGTCCAGTATAACGACGCATTGGTTTTGAGGGCCGAGATGCCTAAGCTTCGCGCGATTTGGGAAGAGACCAGCAGCCAGATTGATCGGCTCCAGGCCAATCCCGAATGCGTCGAAGAAGAGACGAAAGTCAATTCTCTTTTGACTCTTCCAAGATATTACCGTCCGTTCCTTACAAACAAATCTTTCTCGGTCCCGATGCTGAGCGCGATGCTGAGTAAGCCCAAGGTGGCGATCCTCCGCACTCGTGGCAGCAACGGCGATAGGGAGATGACTTCCGCCTTTTTTATGGCAGGGTTTGATACAAAGGACGTGACGATGAGCGATATCGTCTCAGGGAAAGCCACCTTAGACGAGTTCCAAGGATTAGTTCCTGTGGGCGGATTCGCTGATGCTGACGTGTTTGACGCTGGAAAGGGTTGGGCTGGAACCGTCAAATTCAACGAAAGAGTCTACGAGCAGTTCCGCCGTTTCTATGATCGCAAAAACACATTCTCATTCGGCGTCTGCAACGGCTGCCAATTCATGGCGCTCCTTGGTTGGATACCATGGTTTGGCCTGCCCGATGCAAAGCAGCCTCGTTTCATTCGCAATGTTTCGGGAAGATTCGAATCGCGTTTTCCCGCGGTAAAGATTTTCCCAAGCCCTGCGATTATGCTTCGGGGAATGGAAGGATGCGTCCTGCCGGTCCACGTTGCACACGGCGAAGGCCACTGCTATTTTCCGGATGAGGGAGTGTACATCGAGACGCTCGACAGGAAACTCGCTCCGATGAGATTCGTTGACCATGAGTGCCTCATCACTGAGCGATATCCCCTAAATCCCAACGGTTCTCGGGCCGGTATTACTGCTTTGTGCTCTCCTGACGGAAGGCACCTGGCTATGATGCCTCACCCCGAACGAGCCTTTCTTCCTTGGCAATGGCACTACTGGCCTTCTTCTTGGCCAGTTGGCCAGGTAGCACCCTGGTTCGTGCTATTTCAGAACGCCTACGAATGGTGTCTGGAAAATAGGTAAAGATAAACAAAGCCCCGAGATAACATCAAGGGGCTATTATATTACATTTTTTCTTTGACGTCCGTTGCGTTTGTGTTATGATTGGATAAAATCTGGGTGCGTTGCCCTGATCACTAATCGTCCTTTGATTTAGAAAGGGAGAAAAATAAATGCTCGGGAAGCTTATGGGTTTTCTGCTAATTGTCATTTTCGACGGCATCATAGCCCTCGTACTCTCTGCGATCGGCTATTTCATATTTGCGATTCTGATCCCGATCGCAACGATCGTCGTCGGCATTTTCTTCGGCCACGGCGTGGAGCACAGCATAGACAGCTTCTACAGCGAATTCGGGTTCAGGATCATTTATGGACTCATCTTCTTTCCGATGCTCATAAGAGATCTAGCGAGCAGTTAGCCCCACTATATATGTAAAAACAGGCCTATTGGGAAACCCATTAGGCTCTTTTGTTACAAAAACTACAATGCTCCAAATGACGCTTATCTATTGACTTGTCCCTTTTTATATGCTATCCTATATTTACGAGATAGTTACCTAATGAAAATTTAGTCGAGTTTATTAAGGAAACTACGCTTTAGGTTAAGTCCTTAAAATTTTATTAACGAGCAAACAAAACATGGAAGGAGTAATAAAAAAACTCACAGACAAAGGTTTTGGTTTCATCACCGTAGAAGGTGAAGAGAAAGATCTATTCTTTCACAGCAAAGAGCTCCAAGGTGTTACCTATTCAGAGTTGAAGGAAGGTGACAGAGTATCTTTCGAGAAAGCAGATTCTCCAAAGGGACCAAATGCTACAAATGTTAAACGCATTTAGTCATTGTCTATGACAAATCAGAAAACACCCTAACGGGTGTTTTTTGATTTGTGCTAGAATTAAAGCGGATAAATTATGGCAAAAAGAATAATCGGGCACTTAGATATGGATGCTTTTTTTGCTTCCCTTGAAGAAAGATCAACCCCCGAGTTTAAGGGAAAGCCTATTGCCGTCGGAGCCGACCCCAAAGATGGGCAAGGCAGGGGAGTTGTCTCTACTGCAAATTACAAGGCGCGCGAATATGGGATTCATTCCGCTCTTCCTATATCCATTGCCTGGAGGCTTTCTGAAGAAGCAAAAAGAGCCGGGAAAGAAGGGGTTGTATTCGTACAGCCCAACTTTTCTTTGTACGAAAGAAGTTCCCAGAATATTTTGGAGATTATTAAAAAGTATTCGGATAATGTGGAGCAGGGGAGCATAGACGAATTTTATTTTGACTTAAGCTCAGCCAAAACATATTTAAAGGCAGAGGCTATTTGTAAAAAGATAAAGGAGGAGATAAGGAAAAAAGAAAAAGTCACCTGCTCTATCGGGATAGGGCCAAATAAGCTAATTTCAAAAATTGCAGCGGGCGCAAAAAAGCCAGACGGGCTTTTTGTCGTTGAGCCCAAAGAGGTTGAGGGATTTTTAGATCCCTTGCCAATAAGAAAGATTCCCGGCATAGGGCCCAAGACCGCGGAGTTTTTACATGCAAAGAATGTTGCCATAATCTCTGACCTTAAAAAATTCTCAGAAGAAGAATTAAAAGAAATGCTGGGAAAATCAGGAGTAGATATATATTATAAAATACGGGGGATTGATGATTCGCCGATTGAGGAATTTCGAGAAGCAAAATCCATAGGGGAGCAGGTTACCTTCGAACGCGATACTTTGGAGTTTCTTTTGGTTTGGGAGGAGTTTGAGAAGATAAGAAGGAGTGTCCTTGAGAAGTTTAAAGAGAGCGGATTTAATGATTTTAGGACAATTACAATAACTGTGCGTTTCTCTGGATTCGAAACAAAAACAAGCTCAAAAAGCTTTAAAGTAGGGATGACTGCAAAAAGCGATAAGGAGTTTAAGGTGGAAACCCTAAAGCTCCTTTTGCCCTTCTTTGATAAAAGAGCAAATCCCCAAGGGAAATTAATAAGACTTATAGGGGTAAGAGTAGAGAACTTCACGGGGAAGTAGGGGTATTGACAAGCTATCCAATACTGTGGTATAATATATTCAGTGGTGGAGAATGCTTCACCGTTTGAAAACCTTTTTAGGAGACTCGCAAATGCGTAACGGACTGATTAGTCGTTGGAATCGCTTCGACATGGCGTCGCCCTTAGGAACGGCCATGATGTTCATCAACCTGATCGCAGGAATGTTCCTCATCGCCAAGGTCTGGGTCGCACTGCCGGTCGTCGTTTTCACCGCAGTGGTGGACCTGGTGATCATCAGTGGTTGGCCCCGGTCGATCGCTGTGCTCCGGAAGTTCTTTCTGGTCCTGCCCATACTGATTTTGACGGGCTGGATCAACGCCTTCGCGCTGACCATCGGTTATGTGGCCCAATGCGGCTACATTCCCTGGGCAGTTCTGCCGGTCGTTGGGTTGGCCATCATGGGCAACCTAGCGGTAGTCCGCATGCGAAAAGGCGGTCTCGCCTAACAAGCTCTCACGAGCAAAATAAAGCCCTGTGCTAATATAGACAGGGCTTTTCAATTACACGCGCTAAATGTTTGACATTCAGCATTTTTTAATGTATAATATTTGTAATGTGATTTACTCTATCAAGCTGTATAGCCGTTTTGATAAGAATCGGTCGCATATAAATTATGATAAATACTCAACCAAAACCAGAAGAGAACAAAGGATTTAACGGTTTGGGCATAGCCCCAAAGCTTCTTGATGTAATTGCAAAGCTGGACTATAAGATCCCAACACCCATACAACATAAAGCAATCCCAGTAGCCATAGAGGGAAATGACCTTATGGGCATTGCCCAGACAGGAACTGGCAAAACCTTGGCATTTGGGATTCCGATGATCCAAAGGATTCTCCAGGCAAATACAGGAGTAGGACTAGTTGTTCTTCCCACAAGGGAATTGGCCTACCAGGTTAACGAAACCCTGCAAAAGCTAGGACACGCTTTTGCCTTAAGAACATCAGTATTAATCGGAGGAGCTCCGATGGGATACCAGATAAAGACATTAAATCACAAGCCACATATTATAGTAGGAACCCCAGGAAGGATAATCGACCACATTCAGCAAAGGACATTAAGCCTGCATAATGTTTCGATATTGGTCCTCGACGAAGCTGACCACATGTTTGACATGGGTTTTGCTCCTCAAATCGCAAAGATTTTAGCGGTTATTCCAAAGACCCGCCAGACAATGCTTTTTTCTGCGACAATGCCGGACGGGATTGTAAAAATCGCAACAAGCCATATGCGCTCTCCAGTAAGAATAGAAATGGCGCGCTCCGGTACTACAGCCGAGAAAGTTGAGCACGAGCTCTTTGTTGTTAAAAAGGAACAAAAAAACAGGCTCCTGTCTAAAATACTTTTAGAAACTAAGGGCAGCGTCTTAATATTCGTCCGTTTAAAATACAACGCAAAAAGAATCTGCGCCCTTATTGCCGCCTTGGGAATAAAGGCAGCTGAGATTCATTCAAATAGATCCTTAAACCAAAGAAGGGAAGCCTTAGACGGCTTTAAGATTGGAAGATACAGAGTCCTTGTCGCAACAGACATTGCCGCTCGAGGCATTGACGTTAAGGGAATAGAACTTGTTGTTAATTATGATCTTCCAGAAAATCCAGAAGATTATGTCCATAGAATAGGAAGAACCGGAAGAGCCGGACTTACAGGAAAGGCAATTTCTTTTGTTCTTCCTGACCAGGGAGATAAAATTAGAGGAATAGAAAAATTGGTTAGAATCTATCTTCCAATTTCCAAGCTTCCGGAATTGCCTCCAGAAACTCGCGTCCCATATATTCCAAGCGATAGACCGACGAATAGAAGTAATTATCCTCGAAGAAGACCATTTGAAAAAACTCATGGCAGAAGAAACTACTAAATTTGATGTAGCGGTAATTGGTGCAGGACCTGCCGGCATAATGGCCGCAGGAAGAGCAGCCGAACTTGGAGCCAAGGTTGTTTTGATAGATAAAAACATGCGGATAGGAAGAAAGCTCCTCTTAACCGGAAACGGAAGGTGCAATTTAACTAACGCCGAGTTTGATCTGCGATCCTTAGCAGAAAGCTACGGCAAGAACGGAAAATTCCTTTTCCAGGCTTTTTCGTTCTTTCCTCCAAAAGAAGTAATAGCTTTTTTTAATAAATTAGGACTCCAAACAAAAACCGAGAAGGGAAACAGGGTTTTCCCTGAGTCTGATAGCGCTGAAGATGTTTTAAGAGCCTTGGAAAAGTATCTAATTAAAAACAAAGTAACTTTCATTTTCGATAATGAGGTCATTGAGATTGCGGGCAAAAAGAAAATTACAAAGTTAATTTTAAAAGACAGGCAAGTTTCCGCCAAAAACTATATCTTCTGCACTGGCGGCAAGTCTTTTGCAATAACGGGCTCGACGGGAGACGGATACAAGTGGGCAAAGGACTTGGGTCATACAATTGATGAACTAACTCCGGCTTTGGTCCCCATAAAAGTAAAAGAGGACTGGGTAAAGGATCTTCAAGCTTTGGCCTTGGAAAATGTAGGAGTGAGCGTTTATCTTGATGGCAAGAAGAAATTTACCAAAGTAGGGGATTTGCTATTTACCCACTTTGGCTTAAGCGGACCGGTAATATTAAATATGAGCGGGGAAGTGGGAAAGTTGTTAAAGGAGGGAGAAGTTGAAATTTCAATAGATTTTAAGCCGTTGCTTAATGAAGAAGAGCTTGGTAATTTACTTCAAGACAGGTTTTTTAGATCTCCTAAGAAGACTATCAAGAATTTTCTTGCAGACGGAATCCCCGCAAAGGTAAGTCCGCTTCTACTAAATATGATCGGCATGGACCCGGAGAAGCAGGTGAGCAATATAACGAAAAAAGAAAGGATTTTATTGGCAAAAGCAATTAAGAGCTTCTTTTTTATCGTTGACGGGCTTCTGGATTTTGACCAGGCAATGGTAACAAGCGGAGGAATCTCCTTAAACGAAATAGACACAAAGACAATGAAATCAAAAATCGTTTCTAATCTTTACTTTGCCGGCGAGCTAGTCTCCGCTGCAGGAGCAACTGGAGGTTTTAACCTTCAAATGTGCTGGAGCACGGGACGCTTAGCAGGCGAGAGCGCTGCAAAGAAATAATTGAAAACGCGGTTTGTTTGTGTTAGAATTTTAGTCATAGAAGGGGGTGTAGTTATGGCGGTAAAATAGTTTTGTGCCTTGTTGACATAGTTGTGTGGTTGTATACAATAAAGTAAGGTTATATAACCTCTTACTACGTTCGAGTCATGAAAGCACTATCGAGATACAATAAAGAAAAAGCAGCTTCTCTGAGGCGAAGTGGGCACTCCCTCGGGGAAATATCTGCACTATTAAAAATAGCTAAATCAACAGCATCTTTATGGCTCAGGGATGTAGAACTTGGCGCATTAGCTAGGGGGAGGTTGACAAATAGGATTTTGACTGGACGCGATAAGGCGGCGTCTATGAAGCGGGAGAAAAGATTGATTGACGAGAAAGCTGGAGAAGATTCTGCGCTTAAGGTGGTGAAAAGTATAAAGCGGAACATTGCGCATAATAAGTTATACTGCGCCCTGCTTTATTGGTGCGAAGGCGGTAAGAGAGACGGAGAGGGTATAAGATTTATCAACTCTGATCCGGTGCTGATAAAAACATTCTTGGCTCTTATCAGAAAATCGTATAATATAGACGAAAAGAAACTGCGCGCCTTAATGCATCTGCACGGTTATCATAACGAGGAGTTCCAAAAGAAGTTTTGGTCGGGAATAACGGGAATCCCTAAGAGTCAGTTTAACAAAACCTTCCTTAAGAAAAGTACAGGGAAAAGGTTAAAAGAAGATTATGCAGGGTGCTTAGCGGTTTCTTATCATGACGTAAAGATAGCGAGAGAAATGAAGGCAATATATAAGGTCTTTTCAGCGTAAAATAAGGGGACGTGGTGAAATGGTATCATAAGGATCTCCAAAATCTTTGTTCAAGGTTCGAATCCTTGCGTCCCCGCAGTCAACATTTTTTATCGAGGGAGCGACTCAGCCGAGGCGGTTGAGCGACCGAGTTAGCTACATGTTGAGGCATTAATATCCTCAATTTTATTGTCTAGAAATTTTATGCTTGTAAAAACCGTTCAGTTAAAAAACTTTAAACGTTTTGATGACCTCACTATCAATTTAGGAGAAAGCCCCAAGAAAATTATTGCTCTTGTGGGTCCGAATGGTTCTGGTAAGAGTAGCGTGTTTGATGGATTCGAGGAATGTGCAAAGAATTTTTATGGAGGGCAACATGAGCCTGAATTTGCTTCCAAGTCTTTTTATTTTCCTGGCGGTTCTAAAACTTATTCAAAACGTGAAGCAGTAAACGTGATCCCTGCATCGGGAACTTTATCAAAAACAAGTTTTTATATTCGTACTGCGTATCGCTATACGTCTTCTCTGGGCATAGATTCTATTAAAAAATTGTCGGCAGCAATTGATGAAGCTCGTCCAGCTAATTCTATACAACTAGACTCAAGGGCGCAGAAAAATTATGAGAGGCTTATGGGTGGTTTTGTAGAGGAGGTTTTTGGTAAAGATAAAACTGGGAAGCAGTGGGCCGATGAAAATCTCGGAGTATTTAATGGTGTTCTAGAAAAGATACTTGATATTAAAATTTCTAATTTAGGAAACATTACCGAAGGCAGAGGACAACTTTGGTTTGAAAAAGGAAAATCTAAAGATTTTCCATACATGAATTTATCTTCTGGAGAGAAAGAGGTTATAGATATAGTTCTAGATTTGATAATCAAAAAGAAAGAATTTAACGATACTATATTCTGTATAGACGAGCCAGAACTCCATTTAAATACGGCGATTCAAAGAAAACTTTTGGTCGAGATTGAAAAACTTATTCCAGATAACTGTCAACTTTGGGTTGCTACGCATAGCATAGGATTTTTACGAGCCCTTCAAGAAGATTTGAAAGATAAAACTGCAGTAATCGATTTCACTGGAAAAGATTTTGATGCTCCAGTGGTTTTGAGCCCCATTCTAGGTACAAGAAAGGATTGGATGCGCATATTCGAAACTGCACTAGAAGATCTTACTGGCCTTTTGGCCCCTAAAGTCATTGTTTATTGCGAGGGAAGACCAGATCCATCTGCCACTGGTACTGAACAGGGATTGGATGCCGATATTTATAATCAAGTATTTTCTGAAACCCATCATGATACGCTTTTTGTTTCTAGCGGTGGCGGTGGGGCTATGGGAAAAAATGCTCTTCTTGCTTTAAAAATTTTGAACAAAGCGTTTAATGATGTAAATCTTTTTATACTTAAGGACAGAGACCAGCTAACAGACGCAGATCGAGCTACCTTTCTTGGAACAGACGCCGCCAATCGTATGTTAGAAAGGAGGGAGATAGAAAATTATATTTTTGATAAAGAAATTTTAAAAAGTTTTTGCAATGCTAATTCGAAAACCTTTGATGAGGCAAGATATGATTCAAAAGTAACTGAGATAAAATTACAAGATTTAAAAGGGGTGCAACAAGACATACAGGCGTGTTGTGACCACTCGGGAGTTATCGCCGATTTTAAACGCGACTTATCAAAATTTGCTACAAAAGATACAAATATTTATAAGGAGATGACGCTTTGTATTTTTCAGGACGCTTCGTTGCCCTTACCGAGCATGGATGTTATTGCCTCCACTGAATCAGGAGCCAATTAAATTTTTATTTCTTTTCCAGCGTTAGGATTTTTTGGTTTAATATCAGCCTAGTTTTGATGCAGGCAAGCAGTTCTCTCTTCTCGATAATACTGCCCTCCTTGAGTAGATATTTTGCATAATCTTTTAAATCCATATTCAGGGGTTTCAGTTTTTTAGCTTTATCTGATGATTCTATAAACATTTTCTGGAACTTATTGAATCGCTCCAGCTCTTCCTGAAACTTATGTTTCATGCCAATCTCATTAATATCCATCTGATCCAGAATTTTAATCATCTGTTCAATTAATTCCTCTTCTCGTATATACCCTCCTTTACAGTGAAGGTCTTTTGATCTTGTGCATCCATAATATACATACCTGGCGGCTGTGCCATCTTTCAGCTTTTTGTACTTCTCATCAGCCGTTATCCCTGACCCACAATGTCCGCAGGTTATTAGTTTGGTGAAGGCAAACTCTTTAATCTCCGACCTTACAATATGATCTCGTTTTAATTGTTCTTGGACTTTATCGAATAGCTCTTTCGTTATAATCGGCTCGTGTTTGCCTTGATACCAGTTGCCACTCTTTTCGGGATATTCAAAGGTTCCATAATAGAAGTGGTTTTGCAGTGAGAGATAAATGTTAGATAGAGAAAAGTTTTTATTTCCCCTAGTCTTAAAATTAATATCGAATTTGAGCCAGTGATACAATTTTCTTCCCGACCATTGTTCGTTAGCCACCTTTTCATACATTTGTTTAATTATTGGAGCTCGTTCAGGATCAATAATTGCATGGCACCTTCTATCGGTTCTCTTTTCGTTAAGGTACCCTGTTGGGGCTACTCCTGGTCGCAATCCCATCTCACACCTTGTTCTCAACCCACGTCTTACATTTACCCCTCTATTATCGTTTTCAAGTTTTGCTTGCGACCCTAATATCATCAGTAAAAACTTCTCGTTAGGGGAGTTAGCGAACCTCTGGCCATAGGTGCGTATGTCCAAAAGTAGCTTTTGATCCATTAAGTCCACAATTGATCCAAGGTCTCCGGCATTTCTTGATATTCTATCTGGAGCCCATGTAAGTATTCCATTGAATTTACCCACCCTAATCCCATTAACAAGCTCGTTGAATATTGGTCTTTCGCCAGCAGTTTTAGCCGAGTGGCTTTCTCTTTTTATCTCCACCACATGCAGATTTTCTTTTTCAGCTATCTGCAGCATTTCCTTTACTTGGGAATCGATACTTAAAATCTGCTTTTCTTCTGACTCGGTGCTCTTTCGAGCATAAAGGCAGTATTTAATAGCGGGAGCTATTGCTGCTGAGCTACTGCTTGTTTGCATTGTTCCTTGCATATTTTTGTTGTTTTTACTATTAATACCTACCCTAAGGAATGACGCAAACTCGGCAAGGAGTCCAGAGCGTCCGAGGTAGGTAAACTGTTGGTAAGTTTTAGCTTCCAAAAGCTCAAAATATGAGCTAATATCAATTAAGCGACAGTAACATTTTTCATATGCCTTCATTAAATTGGATAGGAAAAGAAGCAGTTATAAGCCACGACAAAGATGTTCCATTTAAGCTTTTAAAGAAAGTTAAGTCTGTTTCGGTTGGCGAAAACTCCCAAAATTTAATAATACACGGTGATAATTTGGAGGCGCTAAAAGCACTAATGCCTTATTATGGAGGTAAAGTTAAATGTATCTATATTGATCCGCCCTATAATACTGGTAACGAAAAATGGATTTATAACGACAATGTGAACTCTCCTAAAATTAAAAAGTGGCTTGGGAAGGTTGTCGGCGGTGAATCAGAAGACTTATGCAGGCACGAAAAATGGCTTTGTATGATGTATCCGAGATTAAAGTTGTTGCGAGATTTGCTGAGTGAAGACGGAGGAATTTTTGTCAGTATTGATTATAACGAAGAGGCAAATCTGAGAATTTTATTGAACGAGATATTCGGTAGCGAAAATTATAGGAATACTTTTATCGTTTCAAGAGTTAAAAAAAATATTCAAGAACGTGAAAAGGTAAGAGCTGTTAATTTTGGCTATAACTCAATTTTATTTTTTTCTAAATCGGGAAGATGTCTCATCAATCCGCCACGCAAATTCCAAAAGAAGGAAGACCGTTGGCACGCTTTCGATGCTCCTGGTATCAGGCGGTCTATGGAATATGAAATATTTGGGAAAAAACCACCTACCGGTCGTCACTGGATGTATTCAAGTGATCGCACCGATAAGATGCTAAAAAATAACGAGATTCGCAAAAGCTCGACTGGAAGTATCCAATATTTATTGAAAGCATCAAATTTTACATTATTAGATACGAATTGGACGGACATACAAGAGTATGATTCGAATTGGAATTTTCCTAACGGCGAGAAAAATGTTGCGTTGATTAAGCGGGTTATTAATATGTTGTCTGACAGAGATTCTGTTATTTTAGATTCTTTTGCTGGTTCTGGAACAACGGGGCACGCTGTCTTAGATTTGAATAAAGAAGATAGTGGCAATAGAAAATTTGTAATGGTGGAGTTAGAAGACAGGGTCGCCAAAGATATAACTGCCGACAGGATTAAAAAGGCAATTAACGATAATGGCTACAAGGAGGGCTTTGAATATTGCGAATTAGATAAACCACTTTTTGATGAGGATGGGCAGATAGAGAAAGAATGTAGCTTTGAGCAACTTGCAACATATATTTACTTTACAGAGACTAACACCAATTTGGATAAAAAGGTAATTTTTGGTAATAGCATTGGGGAATACGGCGATACCAAATACTATCTTTTGTTTAAGGGAAAAGGGAAGAATATTCTAGGAAAGAATTTTTTGAAGAACATATCTAAGAATAACAGCAAAAAAGTTATTTATGCCGATAAATGCTTGATTGACGATAAGATATTAGAGAAATATAATATTCAATTTAAACAGATACCTTACGAGGTTAAGGTTTATTAAAATGACAAGCAATATTGATCAATATAGATATGATTTGTACGGTAATTTTTGGCAGATACTCGACTTTACAAAAAGACTCGTGTTTGATTTCGAAAGAATTTTTAATAACGATGAAATTAAAAAAAATGTTTCGACAATTGAAGATGCTTATGTCCATTTGATTTTTATCAACTTCTCTAAAATTTTCAGTGAATCTAAAAATGAAACATTTAGCTTAGACAAATTCAAGAATGTAATTGATAAAAAAACTGTAAGCGCTATCGATACATTGAAAAATGATTACAAAGATATAATTTCTAAGATGGTAAATAATAGGCATAATTTCGGTGCTCATCTGGGTAAAGATTTTACGAGATTATTGTTTTCCGATAAAGAAGTTGAGAGAAGAAAGAAGAATTTCAAATTCAGCTACGGTATAGATTTCGATAAATTAAAAGCAAAAAGTAAAGATCAAGAAAGGTATACCGCCACAGATATTTTTGAAGATTTACCGAAAATTAAAGAATTATTAGACAAATTAAATAGTTTTTGGGAGGGTATTTTGCCACAAATTGTAAAAAAATAATATGGAACTTAAAAAGTATCAGCAAACAACATTAGATATTCTTAAAAAGTATTTAGAAGAAACTGATAAATTTGGGCCTAAACATGCCTTTATTTCTGTCTCTGGCAAATCATATAACGATGATTATTTTGGATCGGAAGTTCCTTTTATTTGTATTAAAATACCAACTGGCGGAGGCAAAACATTAGTGGGATGCCATACGACAACTTTGATTATGGAATTACTTCTAACTGAAAAAATGGGTAAGGGAATTGTTATGTGGTTTGTTCCGTCAGAAGCCATAAAAAGCCAAACGCTTAAAAAATTCAGAGACAGAAAAGATGGTCATAGAAAAATATTAGACGAATATTTCGATAATAATGTTAGGGTATTTTCTAATGAGGAAGCGTTGAAAATAACCAAAGAGGATCTTGAAGATAACTTGTGTGTTGTTGTTTCGAGTTTAGATGCCTTTAGAAAAGAAAAAACCCTGCAAAATAAATACAAAGTATATAAAGAAAACGGGGCACTACTTAATCATTTTGAAAACATTGAGGATTCGAAAATATTAGAAGAAGACGAATCCGGAGTGATCAACTCTTTGGCAAACGTTATCAGGTTAAACAATCCCTTAATTGTAATAGACGAAGGTCATAGAACAAAAACAGAGTTGTCTATAACATTTTTAAAAGAATTAAACCCAAGTTTTATCATAGAGTATACGGCAACTCCTAGGTCGGGTAGTAATATTTTAGTTGAAGTTCATTCCTCAGAGCTAAAAGAGCAACAAATGGTAAAGCTTCCATTGGTCCTTGAAAGTCATAGCCAGTGGCAGGACGCCGTAATACAAGGTACAGCCAAAAGGGAAGAATTAGAAAAAATATCAAAAAAAGAGAAAGAGAAGATAAGGCCAATTGTGTTGCTACAAGCCGAGCAAGAAAAAGAAGATGATAGAAGAATAACTGTAGGTAAAATTAAAGAATTTTTAACAAAGGATAGAAAAATATCTGAAGACGAGATTGCCATAAAAACCTCAAAGAATAATGAATTAGAGGGAGTGGATTTGTTTGCTAAGGATTGCAAGATAAGATATATAATCACCGTAAATGCACTCGCTGAGGGTTGGGACTGCTCTTTCGCATATATTCTGATATCTGTGGCGAACATAGGTTCTAAGGTGGCTGTCGAGCAGATAATTGGAAGGATTATGAGAATGCCCGACGCTAAAAGGAAAGTTAATGAAAATTTAAACAGAAGTTATGTTTTTGCCTCTGCAAAGAATTTCAATGAAGCGGCGGGTCAAATAGTTTCTGGGTTGGAGAGTAACGGATATAGCGGTAAGGACTTGATTAAGGTCGGAGAGGGACAACGATATGAATTTGATGTAGAGAGACAGATCAAAAAGGATTTCTCTGTTCCGATGGTTGCTTATGGGAACGAAGAGCTGTCATTCGAAGATTTAATCGGAGATGATTTTAAATTACACAAACAAGATTTTGATTTTAAATTTACTACCCACTACGATAGTGACGGTCGTGCGATAATTGATATCAAGGAAGGCAACAAATGGATCAGGGGTGCTCAGCAAACATTGAAACTTAGCTATAAGGATAAAAATTGCTCAGTGGAAGAGCTGGTCCAATGGTTGGATAAAAAGCTGAGATTTACGATGATTGATAGAGATGACAAGATCAAGTTTTTAGAAAGAGTTGTTAGTAGTATCAAAGGATACAATGTAGCCGATTTGTCGGTTAATAGATATGTCCTGCTCATTCAGCTGAGTAATCTTATAGATTCTGTCTTAAAAAATTATGCAAAACAGAAATTCGATAAATTATTTAAAGACGGGAAAATTAAGATAAAGAGTTTCGAAAAATTTCCAGAAGTAATAACTCTATCAGAAGAATTACCAGAACAATTTAATAAAAGTTATTATAAGAAAGTTGAGAAGTTGAATAAGGAAGAGTTAAACTTTTTGGGCAGGTTAGATTTAGACACCCTTCCAAATATTGATTTTTGGGTGAGGAATAGGGAAAAGAAAGATTTTTACCTACAGGGCTGGCAAAGAAATAAATTTTACCCTGATTTTATAGTCCTAACGAAAAAAGGAAATATACTCTTGTTAGAGTGGAAAGGAGAGGACAGGATCAGCAACGAAGACACGGAATATAAGCAAAAACTTGGCGAAACTTGGGAAAAGCTAGGAAAAGGAAAATTAAATTTTTTCTTGGTCTATAACGGCAATATTGAAGAAATTTTGAATGAAGTAAAGAAATTGTAAAAAGCCATATACAAATTGTAGTTGGTAAACTGTTGGTAACTAAGACTTCACAAGTGTCCAGAAAGAATGTAGTATAAATTAACAATTTAATATTGAACCTAAACCCATAGATTTCTATGGGCATGGCACTAAAGTCAAGACATGCATAAAGAACCCATCATGGGGTTGCATGTCTTGCCGTATAGGGAAACCTATATGAGCGGCTTCGGTCACTACCCGTGGTGGGCTTTTTGCTTATCGCTACGGATTATTCTTAAAAATAAAATTATGAAAAAAATTATAATAGGAATCGTTTTAATGCTTTTCGTATTTATAAATGATTTTTCGCACATCACTGATTGGGGTTCTGGAGAATTTGTTGGGTATAATTTATGGGCTCTTTCCTTGCCGATACTTGGATTGTTTTTATTAATAAATGGAATTAAAAATTATAAGAAAAAATAAATTTATGAAAAAGCTAATTCTAATCAGCATTATATCCCTTCTTCTCTTATCTCCCGTCTTCATATTAGCTCAAACAGATCTGACGACCGCGAAGCCTGGCATAACGCCAGACAGCCCTTTCTATTTCCTCGATAAATGGGGTGAAAAGATAAACCTGTTCTTCATATTTTCTTCGGAAACAAAAGCGGAAAAAGCACTACAATTTGCTGAAGAGAGAATTGCCGAAGTAAAAGCCATGGCCGAAAAAAACAATGTAGGCGCTATGCAGTCAGCTGACAATAACTACCAAGAACTAATAGCATTAGCTAATCAGAAGACCCAAGAAGCCAAAGACAATGGTAAAAACGTAGAGGAATTGGCCAGTTTGATTACAGAGAAAACCCTTAATCATCAAGAGATTTTAGCACAGGTATTCGAGAAAGTACCAGAGGAGGCTAAGGTAGCAATCGAGCAAGCAATTAAAACCTCTCGGAATGGTTCTGAAGAAGCTGTTAAAGCAGTAAGCGGAGATAAAAAAGATGAACTTCTTCAAAAAATGGAAGAGGTCAAATTTAAAATAAATGAAAAATTCGCTGCTTTAGAAGAAAAGATAATAGTATTAGAACAGAAAATAGAAGAGAAGAACACTAATAACGAGATAAAAAATAAAGGAACAACTAATAAAAACCAGCCCCAATTATCACAACAAAATCAACAAGAACAAAACACCGCCAATCAATCTCCGCAGAATACCCTAAATCAAATTCAACAAAATACTCAACAGGTTATACAAAATACAACTCCGCCAACCTGTTCCCCTGATTGGGAGTGTGATTCTTGGAGTGCCTGTGCAAACTCTCAACGAACAAGAATATGCTCCGATTTAAACAATTGTGGAGTCACTGCGGGAAAACCTAGTGGTGTGCAATCTTGTGTAGCCATCTGTACTCCTAATTGGCAATGTGGTTCCTGGAATTCCTGCACGGACTCTCAACAGTCTAGGGTTTGCACTGATTCTAATAGTTGTGGGGTATCTAGTGGAAAGCCAACAGAAAATCAATCGTGCGTTAATCCTGTATCTCCATCACTCTCAAAGGTGCGTTTAATTTTAATGGACGATGATGCTAATAAGATTAAAATTACTGATGAAAAAAATACAAAAATAAACATTCGAGTGTATGTATATGACGAGAAAGGATTAAATTCTACTGCTTCCAATATTAAAGTTGAAGCCCCAGATATTTCCCAAAACCTTACAATCAGTGCAGACGATCATTTATTCACAAATTCAACTCAGTGCGATGGTCAAGGAGGATGTATACCCGACCACTATTATTATCTTTTTACCTACCTTCCAAAAAAGATTGGCCAGCAAAGTATTAAATTTACCAGTTCAAAATTTAACAGTAGCGCAGAGATGAAATTTACCGTTTCATCGGATGTTTGTTCTGGAGGTACCGCGAAAGATGTAAATAAGTATATTGAAAATAATCAGATTGATAAAATAAAATCTGTAATTGATATGTGTAATGGACAAAATAGTGCACTCGCCTATATGTTGCCTACGGCCACATATTACAACAACATTGAAATAGTAAAATATCTTTTGGACAGTAATTTTAATGTTAACTATCAAACAGATTTCACCGCCCTAATGCACGCATCGAGTAAAGCAAATCTTGATATGGTAAACCTTTTGATAGATCGTGGGGCGGATGTAAATTTGCATGGAGGTTCAGGCGGCATAACAGCTCTCATGTATTCCTTTGTTGAAGGAAAGAATCTTGATGTGCCCAAACTTCTGTTACAAAAAGGAGCGAATCCGAACTCCACACAAACAGATGGAAAAACGGCATTACTTGGTGCGCCCCTACATGGTGCTGACGCAGTGAAACTACTTCTTGACTATGGAGCGAATCCAAATCTTAAGTATTCTAACGGTACCACTGCTTTAATAAACGCATCATGGGTTGGAGATATTGAATCAACAAAATTATTAGTTGCGGCAGGAGCCGATGTTAATGTAAAAAATGACAGTGGCAGTACAGCACTTAGTACGGCGATAGAGAGAGGATATACAGAAATCGCCGACTATTTGAAGCAACATGGGGCGGTTAATTAAAAACAGATAGTTTATTAGGATAATAAATTTTTGTAGTAATAGTTTTAGAAATTATTTATTAAATATAATCAGATGAAAAAAGAAAAGATTATTTCAATGGTGATTGATAAGTGTATTTTTGCACTTACGGATCAAGGAAGAATTATGATGAGCAACAGCATTTCTCTTTCAATGGAGAAAAAATGGAAGTGGATAGAGATTCCCTTACCGGATCATAACGGAGACGGGCTTTACGAATGCGAAGGCGGTCTTTTTGAAGAAGATTAGGTTTTTTAAACGGAAAAAATGTAATGTTAAATAAGAAATAAATTTATGGAAATATTAGAAATAATATTATTGGTTATTATATTTATTTGGTTAATTGATCTTTCTTATTCAAGATCAAAAACATTAAAATATATAGGAAAAATTACCCAATCTATTGTCGGAGATTTGAAGGAATTAGAAAATCGCATAGAACAATTAAAAAATAAATTGGAAGAAAAATTTAGTGATTCCGATTTTGACGCAGATACTTAATAAGTTTATGAGTAATTTAGGAGCATTTGGATTATTGCTTAATCTTGTTGGTACTTTCATGCTGGCTATACCCACTTTGGCCAGCACAAGAGAGTTTGACGGGCAGAGAGATCAGAATATCTATTTTGATAAAAATGGGAAGCATAAATTCACGACCGAAAGAATAAAATCCGCTTCAAGGTTAAGTAAATTTGCGATGGGCATAATTATTGTAGGTTTTATTCTTACATTATTCGGATTAATTTTTCCTCGATAGAAATTAGACATTTCTCCAATCGTCTATTCTTTCACCGTTGTCCCACCAGTATGGGTGTAGTTTAAACAATTTTTCTGGATCAAAACATGCAGTTCTATCGGGGTCCATCATGTAGCTATTGGGCTGATTTTCTTCATTTTGCACAATAATGGCTCCAATCTCCGAAAACCTATTCATTCCGACCATCCAGAAAACAGTCGCCAGTGCAAGGTGGTCTCTACCACTCCTTATCCATTTATATCCCCTAATCTGATTAGTATCAGGATCAAGGACTTTCATTTTAGATAAGTTATTCCAATCTAACCAATATTCGTACCATTCATTTTCTGTGCCATAAACAGGTATTCTTTTGTCGCGGAAATGATCGATCACATATTGTATCATTCTGTTACGATCTGCAGTGACCGCCCCATGCTCGTCCCTTGTTTTCCAGCTTATAAGCTCCTTTGTGGTGCGGTCACCGGTGAGAGAACAGAGAAACACACGGCCAGTCCACTTCTGATAGAATTTCCTGCTACCTATCAAATCTCCGCCATTATCTATAATCGCAATGGCCCTTGTCCATCTTTTCATCTGCTCATCTAGTTCGTCGTAATCCTCACAATGACCTTGATAAAACAGTCCCTTATTGTTTCCCATCACATAATCTATTTTGAGACCCGTATCAATTCCAATTACTATTCGCTCATCTTCAGGTGGGGCCCAATGCGTGCCAGTAATATTTTGCTTGAAGTGTTCAAGCAAAAGTTTTGAGGTTCCGTCCGCATAAGGCAAGCCAAGTATCTTTGTGTAAAAGAATTCTTTTGTTGTTTTCGGGTCTTGGTATTTTTCTACAATATCCGCAGCACTAATCCACGGGGCGATAAGAAGGGGAATCCAATAGCCACTTATGTTTCTTTCTGGATACTTTGCTTTCCAATATCCTGTTATCCGTGTTTTATCATCAATAATACCTTTACATTTTTTACAAACAAAAACTTTCTTTTCAATATCAATACTCATTTTACGAGGATTTTCAGTGTCCCAATTTAAGTGTTGTTCGTATTTGCAGTGAGGACATTTAATAAACCAGTGTTTTTGGTCGCTTTTGAGCCAGTCTAGATGAATTCCGGTTTGAGGCAACGAAGGATGACTGAAGGCATGTGTTTGTTTAAATTTTGAATGTTGCAATCGAGCTTGATAATCAGCTATAACATCAAGTTTTGAGCTATCCTTTTCGTCGTGAACAAGTCTATCAGCTGTAGTGGTAATAGCAGCTTTTTTAGTATGCGTACCCTTAAAGTAAATCATACTCCTGCCTATAATCTTTTGCTCAACAGAATCTTTATCAGCCACATACTTTAGGAGTATTGGATTATTGGCAATTATCCTATCTACTTTTCCATTAACAAAAACGCCAGCATCGTGGTCGGTCGAAAGAGTATAAATTATTTCCATTCCTTTGCTGTGTGCATCATATATATTTTTCAGAATCGCAAGCGTTGAAAATCCAATTTGTGCAGCTTTCATGCAAACTATCTCTTTAGACTGATCTCGGTATATGTCATACAAGAAAAGATGCCTTTTGAATTCAATCGGATCGCCTTTTTCGTTTTTTATCTTATGTTTGCGAATCCACGCATGTATAGAAAAATTAGCAGGATCTATGCTTAATTTACCAATCATGTTTTTTCATTTATTTCTTTTATCAGTTCGTCTCTTAGCTCATCTTCATATTTTTCAGTGATTTCTTTAATCTTTTCAAGACTTGGATCATCAATATCTAAGTTTTCAAATTCTGATAAAGTCGGACTCATTTTAACTTTTGCCCCATAGCGAGGGTTGTTGTGTTTTAGCCATAAGGCGATCGCTGGCATCTTTTTCTCTTTAATCAGGGTGACCAGCTGGCTTTCGGACATATCATTGATAAATTCTATACCTTGTGAAATAGCATCTTCGCTTTGCTTCAAAAACTCCTTATCGTCGCGTTTCCAGCGGTAATAGCTATCTCTACTAATGCCCACTCTTTTTACTGCTACTTCAATAATCGGCATCTCCTTTAGGGTATTAATTAGGGCTTCTTTGAATTTTAATTGTCTTTTCTCAATAATTGGACTTGTCATATTTTTTGAGCTTTCAGCCCCGTTAATTTTTCCCAACGGTTTCTTATTACTTCGGCGTAAACCGGAGATTTCTCCATCAAATAACATCGGCGTTTCATTTTGATTGCTGCAATTAGGGTGCTACCACTACCACCGAAGCTTTCAATGATTAGATCATCTCTTTTGGTTAAAACCTTGATGTATGGAATAAGCAATTCTAATGGTTTGGTTCCAAAAATTATTCCTTGACCAGAGCTCTTCTTATCCGCTGCTATATGTTCAATAAAATCCGTAGGGCATATTTTTTTTCCTTTCTCATATCCTTCCCAATGTGGTTTTCCCGAGGTTGCGAATATCGCATTCTCGTATTCGTTTTGAAATAATTCATCAGATTCTGGCTCAATATTAAGTTTCACATTCCCTTTCGTTCCTACTAATGCTATATCACTCTTGTTGAAAAACTTATACTTTGCAGAAAATCCTTGGACACGATTAGGGACGTGCCAAATTATTGTGTTGCGATACCTCCAATGTTTTTCAAGTTCGTTCCAAATTGTTCTTAGATTCTTTGGGTTTTCAAAAACAATTATTGAGAAATCAGGGTTTTGGACTTTAGCAACGTTGGCCATCCAAAGCTCTGTGAAGTTATCGGGAAGTACATCGGTTTCAAGATACCTACGATCCTTTTTCGCTCCGAATCCTAAGGTTGGGCCATTCTTTCCACGAGTTTTCCCTTTTAGATAGTTTAAAATATATGGCGGATCAACCAGGCACATGTCTGCTTTTTCGTTGCCCATAAGCTTCATTACGTCTGCCTCAATGGTTGAATCTCCACACATTAATCGGTTACCGTTTAAATCATAAACATCACCTTTTTTTATTGTGATTTTATCTATCTTCAGTTTCCTTAATTCTTTTTCTAAATCGAATTGTTCTGGGGTATCTTCTATATGAAAAATATCATCCAGCTCTTCTGAAGAGAAGCCCACATCAGATAAAAATGATTCGTCGAGCCTTGATAGCAGTTCAAAGTCAAACTCGCCAGTATTTTTGTTTAATCTGATATTAAGTTCTTTTTCTCGTTCCTCGCTCAAATTCACATACACTACTGATATCTCTTTATATCCAAGTTTTTTTGCTATTTTTAGCCTTTGGTGTCCCCCGACGACCACATTTTCTCGACCCTTATGTCGATTAACTACTATTGGGTCGACAAGTCCAAAAGATTTTATGCTTTTGGTTAGTTGTTGTTCTTGGTCTTGAGTAAGACGCCTCGGGTTATATTCAGCGGGTTTTAATTTTGTTATTTCTACTGATTCTACTGTTAATTTTGATGTTGTGTTCATATTTTTATTTTTTGAATTATTAATTTTTAATTGGTGATTAATGTCGACCAAAAAAAGAACGGCCCTATTAAGGCCGTTCCAAAGTTTTTTATTGGGTTTGCAGGGAACCAATGGGAAAAAGCCCTTTATAGCTTGTTTACCACTGTACCCTTTGCGGAAGGTTACGTTTAACCCTTGATCCCGTCCGCGAGGAATTTTACTCCTGCCGGGATCCAGTCACATATTCGATTGTAGTTACATTATACCACTTTTCTATAAAAAAGCACAAGCGAATTGCTATTTTTTATTGATAATTGTATAAATTAGTCGGATATTAAATAACTTCTTTATTATGGAAAACTATAAATATTTAAAAGAGGAGTCATATTATAGCCAGCGCTACGATCGCCATACAATTGAAGAATGTCGTTATTGGGAAAAATCAGGAGTATCTAAGGATTGGGCTGAAGTAGAAGACGAAAGCAAAAAAAAGAAAGAAGCCAAGATAAAAGAGCAAGTAAAAGTTACGTTAGTAGTTCCCACCATGCTCTACGTTATTAAGGGCGAACGTTACGCCAATAAAGATAAGACCATAACTGAGTGGATGAATGCGGATAGACAAAAAGACGAAAGACTGGAGAGCACTCAACCTCCAAAGAATATCTTTTGTAATAATTGTAGTTCTATAATGACGGTGATGGATAAAAACTTTCTTTTAGACAGAGATAAAAATGATGATGGGGTCATATTTATGTTTGAATGTCCGATGTGCAAAAAAAGAAAGGGAGTGTGGGAAGACGGCAGGGAGTGGAAATTGAAGGTTGTCTGCGATAAATGCAAGGGCGAATCAGTTAAAGAAAGTAGCAGTAAGAAAGGGAATGTTATAACCACGATTTACTTATGTCAAAGCTGTGGATGCAAGAAAGAAGATGTATGGGATTTAAATGAAAAATTGGAGCCCGAAAAGCCAGATCTTAACTTTGGAAAAGACCGCCAAAGGTTTTGTTTATCTAAAGAGGATGGCGACAAATATGTTGAGGGGATGGCCAGATTGAAACAATTTGGCGAAACAATGAAAGAGTTTGGTAAAAAGGAGGAGATTAAGAAAAAGATAGCTAATATCAAAAAATTAAACATTGCAGAGCTAACGAAGATTTTAAATCAAGCCATAGAGAAAAACGGGTACGCAAAGCTCGAGCTTTCAAAGCCGGAAATTACAAGAGATGTAATAATCAACTTTATAGTCCAAGATAGCAAAACAGATAGGGTAGAATATGATAGCATACATAATCTCAAAAAAATTCTTAAAACAAATCTCGATAATACAAACTGGCGATTAATGAGCGAGGGAGTATACTATAAATTAGGGATATTATCTGGCCGTTTACGGGGCTATGAAAATGATGAAGATTTGCTAAAACTTAAAATAAAGGAATAACTTAGTTATTTATATTTAAAATATTCACACATAACGTGGGAGATACAGAACTTAAAGGCACAAAACAATATGGTGGCCCAAGGCCCCATATTCCAATGTCTATACAGCGAGAGGTAAAAATCGAGGCGAGATTCAGTTGCATTGTCTGCAGTGAACGGGTTTCTATTGTTCTGCACCACATTGATGGTGATAGAGAAAACAATAAGCCAGAAAATATAGCCGTGTTATGTCCTACTTGTCATGCAATGGCACACGATGGGAAAATTTCTGCGAAAGATTTAAAACAGTGTAAAGAAAAAGCGAGAAAAGAAAATGATGTTCTATCTAAGGTTGCTCAGGAATTAGAATATCTTCAAAAATCAATGGCGACTTCGTCTTCGAAGGAGTTTATTGATATGAAATTAAAATATCAGACAGCTTTAAGTGATTACGGCGATAAATTAATATTCTATCAGTGCTTTTTATATTTAATTCCGCAGTTTTATTTAGACCAAAGAGGGAAAAACGTTCGCGAATTAGTAAGAGGTTTCTTGAACATAAATATTGAAGAAGAAAATATGATTATATCTCACCTAAAGAAGCTCGCTGTTATCGATGTAGCTGGTGGACTGGTTTTCTTAAAAAATACTAATGATGCGAAAGTTGCATTAGATGAACTGCTTCGAAATAATAAAATTAATATTGACGAACTTCTCAGGAAAATTTCATAGTTTGAATAATAAATGAACACTAATAAAAAAGAAATTTTATCTAGATTAATGGGGTTAAACAGTAAAGCTGCTGACTTATACCTTTTGAAATTCGCCGCTCAAGTGGGGGTAGATATCAAATCGTCTACCGATAATGATTATATATTTGAACAATTAGATTTGTTGGGAGAATTTATCTACAAAGTTCCAAAAGAGGCAATAAAAATAATTAGGTTTGTAATAAAACAACAAAATAGCCCCACCGTAAAGAAAACTCCAATGGGAGTGATTAAAGGTAAATCTTATAAAGATTTGATAATAAAGACCATCGATTTGCTTTCGCATATGCGATATATCTTACCAGACGATGTTTTAGATTTAACGATGGAATTTTCTGTGTCAGGCGATAAAGATATTAGCAGCAAGGCTGTAGAGTTAGTTAAAAATTTTACGAAGTATGATTATAATATTTTAGCGAAAACAAAAATTGGATATGGCGCCCAGAAGAAAGCACTTGAGTATATATCGAGCTGGTCAATTAAAGAGCAACTTAAATATTTCGACTGTTTTGAAGCTATGACCGAATCCTTACTTAGTTCGTCTATCGAAGGCTCCGAGTGGACAAAAGAAGATACACTCAAAATGCATTTTGGAGCCGTAGATCCCACAGATTTTTTGAAGAAAATTAGGCGGGATACAATGGGTCTCATCTTTAAATTATATAAAAACATAAAGGACGTTAAGGTCAGGCTAAGATTAGTCAATATTCTTGATCAGGCATCTAGGACGCCTATGAATGTCAATTACGGAGACGGCCTCGTTAAAATGATCCAAGATGATTTAAAATATTTAATGGATATTTATGACGAAATAATTTTTTCAAAGGACGGACGCATGATAAATGATTTAGGTATAGTCGAAGAAATAGAGCAAAGACTTTATTGGATAAACAGAGGGGAAAATAAAAAAAAT
>Ga0172380_10001563_pt1 | contig 39010 bp, 43 predicted proteins | sample Leawe162metaG_FD_119747 | JGI IMG/M metagenome (GOLD analysis project Ga0172380, IMG submission 119747) | Leachate microbial communities from a municipal landfill in Southern Ontario, Canada - Leachate well 162 metaG | ecosystem: Engineered > Solid waste > Landfill > Unclassified | place...
CAGGATATTCGGCTGGAAGGGTAAATCTTACACAGGAGGAAAATACTGGGGCGGCGGCGGTTTCTTCGGCGGCGGCAGCAGCGGCTGGGGCGGCGGCAGCAGTAGCGGCGGGTTTGGAGGATTTTCTGGCGGGGGCGGCAGCTTTGGCGGAGGCGGTTCAAGCGGGAGCTGGTGATTAAATTATCAAAACGTTTTATTTGAAACTATGATACAGAAAGCGTAAATACTTAAAATAATTTCTAATGTTAAATAGAAAAGTAAAATCAATATTAATTATATGCCAATAAACTACATTAAGAAATATATCAGTGCAGAAGACCTCGATGCAATAAAGAACCATATTGCGGAAATTGAGAAGTTTACATCTGGGGAGATACGTCTTTGTTTTCAGATGAGAAGAGCCTGGATAGATAGAAAACTTACAACAAGGGAACTTGCAATGAAGGAATTCTTCAAGCTTGGAATGGATAAAACGAAGGACAAGACAGGAGTCCTGCTTTTTATACTTTTCAAGGATAAGAAATTTGAAGTAGTGGCAGATGAAGGAATCAACAACAAGATTTCACCGGAGAAATGGAATGTGATTACAAATTTTCTGATTAATGAATTCAAAAGCGGACATTACAAGGACGGAATAGTAAAAGCGCTGGATGAAGTAAAAGAAGTACTCATGAAGGAGTTTCCCAGAAATAGTGATGATGTGGATGAACTCTCAAATGATATTGTAATTAAATAGTAGTTGGTAAGAATTGCCGCAATATTATTACTATATTTTATCGCATCGATCGCCTACACACAGAGTGATACGTCAAAAGTAACAGATTCACTGAATAATAAAAATGATTCGTTAAAGACTTCAATAAAAGACACTGCAAAGTTCGTACAATCCGATATCAAGGATATATTAAATTATTCCGCTTCCGACTCTGTTATCTTTCTTCTCGAGACAAACAAAATGTATTTATACAATGAAGCAGTTGTGGATTACACTGATATGAAACTGAATGCAGGAATTATAGTGATGGACAGGGAAACGCAGATACTTGAAGCTTTAGGAATAGAGACCGATTCTTCAGGTACTTTAGTTTTTAAACAAACACCGCTAATGCAGCAGGGGAGTGATAAGTTTGAAGGCTCTAAACTGACATATAGTTTTATGAGTCAGAGGGGAACAATCTCAATGGGATATTCGGATGCGGATGTAGGATATTATTACGGGGAAAAAATAAAAAAAGTAACACCTGAAATTTTCTTTATAAAAAACGGCTTGTACACAACTTCGACAGACAAGAAAGACCCCGAGTATTATTTCTATTCTCCCAAAATGAAACTTATGCCTAACGACAAAATAATTGCACAGTCTGTATTCCTTTACATAGAAGGAGTACCTGTATTTTGGGTGCCTTTTTTAGTACTGCCGAACAAGACGGGCAGGTCATCAGGATTTATCATACCGAGCTGGGGAAACGATAATACTTACGGAATATATTTTGCGAATGCCGGATATTTCTGGGCGATTAATGATTATATAGATCTTGCTTTAAAAGGTACTGTATTCACAAAAGGAAGGTATGACTTTTCAACACGGTTCAGGTATGCGAAGAAGTATCTTTATGACGGGACTTTTGAAGCGGGATATTCTTTGATAAATAAGGGTGAAAAAAAAGATCCTGATAAATTCAGTTCAAACCAGTGGATACTAAGTCTTAATCATAATCAGAAGTTTACACCGACAAGTTCATTGACAGGAAATTTAACTTTTGTAAGCGGAAAGAGCTATTATGATAATTCCACGAATGCTTTGCCTGATCTGCTCCGGCAGAATGTGGTTTCGAATCTAACATTTTCGAAGTACTGGGAAGAGACTCCTTTTTCATTTTCTGCAAATTATTACAGAGACCAAAATTTACAAACAGGAGATTTGAACGAAAGACTTCCATCTGTGAGTTTTAATATTTCAGAGACATATCCTTTCAGGAAAGACTATACAGGAGGAGACCAGAAACTTTATGAATTCTTCTCTTATTCTTACAGCGGATCAATTCTAAACAGCAGAACTAAGATTACGGGACAGTATAATGATGAAATACGCTCTAATTTAGGAGTGATGAACAGGGTGGGGCTGAATTTTGCACCGACATTCAAGTATTTTAATATACGTCCGTATTTTAATTATACTGAAATATGGTACAACAAATATATAACAAAAGAAAGGGATGCAAATGATTCACTTGTTACGATTGAGAATGATGCATATAAAGCTGTTCGGTATTTCAACATGGGAATATCTCTTAATACAAAGCTGATAGGAATTTTTAACCCAAAGGTTTTTAATATTACCGGTATAAAACATACAGTCACACCGGCTGTGTTTTACAATTTTACACCTGATTTCTCTTCACCCGGCTGGGGATACTACGGGATATATGAGGACGATTTCGGAAATCCTGTTAAGTATTCTTACTATGACGGACGTGTTTTCGGAACGGCACCCTCTAATGAACAGCAGTCTGTAGGTTTCACTTTGGGTAATCTTTTTGAGATGAAAACAAGGCTTAATGACACAACCGAAAACAAGTTTCAGTTGTTCAACATTAATGCGGGTGTGAATTATAACTTTGCCGCAGATTCACTTAAGTGGTCGGAGATTTTTACTGACTTCAGAACACAGATTGGAAGTTTTCTGAATATAGGCGGGAATGCAACGTTCAATTTATATAAATTTGATTCCGATAAACAAACAAGAGTTAATGAATTCTTAGTAAATGAGGGTAAACTTGCCCAGCTTTCAACTTTTAATATTAATGTATCAACTTCGTATAATTTCGGGTTCAGTACGAGAAGGGACGATGAAGACAACAAGAAATATGATTCATTAAAGATTGAACGATCAACATACCGTTCTGCGTTTGACGAACCATATCTTAATGTACCGCTTTCGGGTACACTCAATTATAATTTCAGCGAGAACAGGCAGAATCCAACAAGAATTTTTAAAACTTCTAATTTAAGTGCCAGCCTGAATGTAAGTCCGACACCCAAGTGGAGATTCTCATTTACTGCAAGTTATGATCTTCAGAATAATCTGCTTTCGGCACCGTATATTACTGCTTACCGGGATTTGAATTCATGGGAAATGAATTTTAACTGGTATCCAATAGGTGTTTACAGGGGATTCTTTTTCCAGGTCAGGATAAAAGCTCCGATGCTTCAGGATTTGAAGTATACGAAACAGACGAATGCAAGGGGGGTTTACTAATGAGTGATTTTTACATATATTTATTTATGTAATTTAGAAGTTAAACTTCTAAATTACATACTATGTGTCGGAAGCATAATATAAATTATCAAAAAGAAACAAATGAATTTTAAAAAATACAGCGGTGCGGGAAATAAGTTTTTAATGTTGAATAATCTTGATGCGAGGACTAACGTGAGCAGCGAACTCGTAAGGCACATGATTGCAGAGCACGGACCGGAAATGGACGGAGTAATATTTGCTGAGCAGTCTTCGATTGCTGATTACAGGATGAACTATTACAATAAGGACGGGACGGGTGATGCTTTGTGCGGTAATGGTCTGCGATGTACAGCAAGGTATTTAAAGGACGAAGGAATAGTTAAAGAAGAAATTGTACTTATTGAGGGAGTTGGAAAGATATACGACTGCAGGTTTACTGATGACGGAGAGATAAGCGTTGGATTTCCGCCTCCTGAAAAGATGAAATTTAAATTTAAACTCAAAGTCCATTTCGCTGAATGGTGGCAGTTAGTAAATGCTTCTTATGTTGATGTAGGTTCGCCTCATGTTATTATTTTTATTGACGATATTGAAAAACCAACAGTGAGTAATCTTGATGAGATACCGATTGATGAATGGGGTAAGTACGTCAGGATGCATAAGGATTTTCTTCCCGAAGGTGTTAACGCACATTTCGTTAAAGTTATTGATGCTGAAAAAGGTGAACTTCGGATTAGAAGTTTTGAAAGGGGAGTTGAGGGTGAGACACTTGCTTGCGGTACTGGTTCATTATCGAGTGCAATTTCAGCATATGAAGTTAAGAATGTTAAAACTCCCATAAGACTTCTTACGAGGAGTGGTGAGTATCTGACCGTTGATTTTAACATAGAAAATGGAATAATCAGAAACTTGAGATTAAAAGGCAATGCTGTTAAAATACAGATCAAGTAATTTATAAAAGTGTTATGAAAAGTTTAAAAACATAATTTTCAAAGTAATCAAACGGCGAAACAAAAATATGTTTAGAAATTTATTCCAGCTATTATTTATAACTGAATCTTAAAATACTCTTTTAACACATTTTTAATCTCTTCTTCAGATGTTAGTTCCCGACTTTCAACTTTGCCTTTAGAAGTAGTTATCAGGGTATTTCCTGAAAGAGTAATTCTGCCGTCTTTTATTGGCAAGGAGCATATTCTGTTTTGAGTGAAGTGAGAATCGTTACTTGTCTGATGGAAGATGCACATAGCTTTGAAATCGTCCAGCACTCTTTCCACATCGGAATAAATATATTTCGGTACGAAGCTTCCGTCCTCTGATTTTTGTTTTACAATTTTATATACATCATCGTATTTTTCTATTTTGAATACTGAGCGCGTGTCTGAAATTTCTTTGTCAAGTATTATATTAAGCGGGCTGTAAGCAAATTCGCCAAATCCAACATCCACAAGATACTGCTGATTATCAATACTTGCAATTATTACCATGTGGTCGAATTCTGCACCGAATCCTTTATCTTCCTGAATCACTCTTGCCGAAACTATTTTTACGTTATAACCCAGCTCCTTAAGTAGTCCGTAGAATAGTCCGTTCAATTCATAGCAAAAACCTCCGCGGTTGCGGCTTACTACTTTATCAAAAGAATTATCTAAGTCTATTTTTACATTGTTGTGAATATCAAGATTTTCAAATGGAATGCTAAATAAATGCGATTCTTGAAGTGAAGATAGCGTTTCTAATGTCGGTTCAAGTGAACCTGTATAACCTATTCTGTTTAAGTATTTTATTGTATCCAATAATATTCTTGCTATATTGTTTTTATTATGATTATTAGTTATTCATTCTTTTAATTCCCGGTTTATATAGAATAACCTCTGTATTTTCGATGGTAATTAGACCCCCGTTACTGCTTTCTTCAAAAAGCATTTCCACTTTTTCGATGAATTTTACTATTTTATCGTTTGTATCAACTATCTCAACTATTATCGGCAGGTCATTCGATAGCTCAATCATTTTTGATTTATGAATAATACTGTGAGCCCCGAAACCCATAATTCCCCGCATAGCCGTTGCGCCCGCGAGTCCTGATTCCTTCGCAAGAAAAATTATCTCCTCGTAAAGTGCTTTGTGCCTGCACTTGTCGGACTCACCTACGAATATTCTAAGCAGTTTTAAATTATTTTTTTTCTCCATTTTAGAAAAGTTTAATAGTTATTAAGCCAAGGAATGCAAATGCAATTCCCAGTATTACTGATATTATAATGTATGAAGTTCCTTCAATCCAGAGTCCTTCCTGAAGAAGATTTAATGCATCGAGAGAAAATGCCGAGAATGTAGTAAATCCTCCGAGAAGTCCTGTAGCAATAAATATTCTTGCTTCAGGTGATAAATTTCCTTTTTCGACTAGTGCGTAAACAACACCGATAAAGAATGAACCTATTAGGTTCACGGAGATTGTACCGTATGGAAATGAAGAAAGAAATTTATTTTGTACTAACATTGATAATACATACCGAAGAATGCTGCCCGCAAACCCGCCTGAACCAATCAGTAATAATATTTTTATATCAAACACTGTAATAATTATTTGCGTTTAAATTATGAAATTAAAATATAAAGTTGTATGCACATATTTAATATATTCTTAAATATAAATTAGTGTTAATTTTTTGCACCTCATTATTTTACATAATATTTTTTGCGAACGAGAAATAAAGTATTTTCAGGTATCTTCAGGGTTGGTTCTCGATTCATTTGCGCTCAGGATTGCTTTCAGTTGCGCTTGAGATTCGGTTGAGCAGTGTTCGGACATATAAGAAATACTGGAATTGTTGATTTATGCATTAGGAAACTGTCAGCATCAATAAAAAAAGAACTATATTTCTCGATTGATTCTCGATGGTTTGTCGATTGGTTCTCGATGGTTTGTCGATGGTTTGTCGATTGGTTCTCGATGAAGGCTCAACTTAAGCTCAATGAAAGCTCGATTAACTGATTTTGAGTTTGAAGCTATAATAAGTTTATTAAAGAACTTTGTTCCCCTTCATGGATTTGAACCACGACCGTGACTTTCAGAGAGTCATGTGCTAACCGTTACACTAAAGGGGAGTAACTTTTAGTTAGTATGCAAGCTATCAATGTCAGATAACATTTTCAAGCCAATTTGTTTACGGCTTAATGAATTCTTTATGCAGTGCGTTTATAACGTCATGAAGTTCTTCCTTAGGTACTATAATATATATTGCGACTTCCGATGCACCTCCTGCCGCCATTTCGACATTCACTTTCTCGTGCGATACTGCGTTAAGGATTCTGCCGAATATACCGCGTTTTCTGAGTAGCCCCTCACCAATAATTGCAATCAATGCAATATTTCTTACAAAATTTATCTTCTCAATTATTCTACCCTTAAATGTGTTAAGAATTTCCAGAGCTTCATCGGCAAAGTTGTTCTCAATAATTAAATTAATAGTAGTCTGTGAGCTCAGAGTAGAAAAAATGTTTATACCATTTGCTGATAGAGCATCACTTATGCTTTTTATAAGTCCGGGTTTATATCCGATTCCGGTACCGTGTATGCGAATCATTGCAATATTATCATTCTGAGATATACTTTTAACCACATTTTCCTCTACATAAGCTTCAGGAATAATCAAAGTTCCTTTGCTTTTTGGGTCGCACAGATTTTTTACTGTTATAGGAATCTCCTGCGAAGCAATAGGTTCAATCGTGAGAGGGTGCAGAATTTTTTTACCAAAATAAGAAAGTTCTGCGGCTTCATTGTATGAAAGTTTATCGATAATAATTGCATCCTTCACGATGTCCGGATCAGCACTTGTAAATCCTGTACAGCATTTCCATATTTCAAGTTCGTTTGCCTCAAAACCATAAGCAATAACGGAAGCAGAATAGTCTGCACCGCTTCTTCCGAATGTAGTTACTTTACCATCAGCAGAACTTCCAAAAAAACCAGTGAAAATAGGTATTATACCTGCGTTAAATATACTATGTGCATGAAAATTAAAATTTCGTTTAAACTCTTCGAGGTTAACCATTGCATGCTCAAAATTATCATCAGTTATTAATCCTATTTTATCAGTTTCAATTACAATTGATTCAGTTCCGTTATCTTCAAGGACTCCTGAGAGTATAGTTGCAGAAATTCTTTCGCCATAGCTTAAAATGTATGCCTTGACAGCTTCAGTAATTTCTTCAGTGTAACTCACACCGTAAAGTAACCTTTCAACTTTTTTTATTAGCATCGTAAAATTCTGTATGGTCTTATTGAAAACCTTATCATTCTTTATTGATTCCTGTGCTATATTATAATGGAATTCGGTAATAGTGCTAACAGTTTCGTTTACGTTTGTTTCTCTGCCTTTTGCTTTAATTATACCGTTTAAAAGAAGGTCGGTGATTCCTTCCATTGCCGAGACGACGATTACAGGGAACTGTTTTTCTGATAGTATTATTTCAACTGCTTTAAGTATGTGTTTTGAATCACTTAGGCAGTCGCCGCCAAACTTTATTATTTTTATATTATTTTTTTCCAATTCAAGATAATTTATGTGTACTATACAAAATTACAAAGAATAAATGTTTAATTTGATGTAATTTAAAATACACATAATATTAAAAATAATTCGGGCAAGATACGGGTGAGAATCGGGTGGGATACGGGGAAACAACAGACAAACAACGGGGAAACAACAGGCAAACAACGGGGACTGAAAGGTATTCTGTATAGCGTGTACTTATTTTATCAGGCAATGCCTTTTGATTATGAGTCAGTTTTATATCTCCGCCAAGAACGAGCGGGGAAGACAAACTTTTGAGATTGATTTAGTATTTGTATTTTAATGGAATATTTATTATTTTACTAGTTCTCTAGAAATACTAAAATATCAAACTTAAACCTCACAAGCAGTGGAAATTTCCCGCTGTTCTTGCATTGACTTATTTTGTTTAAATTTGTAATTTAAAGTTTGCCTAAAATTCGTTAAACAGCAAACTTGAAGTTTAGGTCGTTTTACGCAACAATTTGAAAATTAGAAAATACTTGATTATATAAATGGCATTAAGAAAGTTAAAACCAGTAACACCGGCGACGAGATACTACTCGATTTCTTCATTTGAGGAGATTACCAAGTCAACACCGGAAAAATCACTGTTGGCACCGATTAAGAAATCCGGCGGCAGAAATAACCACGGAAGGGTGACTTCAAGATTCAGAGGCGGCGGACATAAGAGAAGATACAGGATTATTGACTTTAAGAGAACAAACTCTGAAGAAGCAAAAGTAATTGCAGTCGAATACGATCCTAACAGAACTGCACGTATTGCATTAATACAATACAGTGATGGTACAAAAGCTTATGTAGTTGCTCCAGACGGAATAAAAGTTGGAGAAGTCATTCAGTCTTCTAATGAAGCTGAAATGAAAGTCGGTAACACTATGCAGATTTTTGCAATACCCGTTGGTACTTTTATTCATAACATCGAGATGAAGCCGGGTAAAGGTGCTCAGATAGCAAGAAGCGCCGGTACTTCAGGACAAATAGTTGCAAAAGATGATAAATACTGCCAAGTAAAGATGCCTTCAGGTGAAGTACGTATGATAAAGAATGAGTGCAAGGCTACGATAGGTGTTGTAAGTAATATAGACCACGAAAATATAAGCATCGGCAAAGCCGGCAGGTCAAGATGGATGGGCAGAAGACCACACGTAAGAGGTGTTGCGATGAACCCGGTTGACCATCCAATGGGCGGTGGTGAGGGTAAAACTTCAGGCGGCGGACATCCTGTCAGCCCATGGGGATTACCTGCAAAAGGTTATAAAACAAGAAAGAAGAAAAGTGTTTCCAACAAATACATTGTTAAAAAAAGGAATAAGAAATGACGAGATCCTATAAGAAAGGTCCTTTTATAGATTTTAAGCTTGTTGCTAAAGTTGAAAAACTTAACGTAGGCAACAAGAAGCAGGTTATAAAGACCTGGGCAAGAGCCTGTACAATAACGCCTGATTTTATCGGCCACACTTTTGCAGTTCATAACGGCAATAAGTTCATCCCTGTTTTCGTTTCTGAAAACATGGTTGGTCATAAGCTTGGTGAGTTTTCTCATACGAGAACTTTCAGAGCCCATTCAGGTCAAAGAAAAGAAGAAAAGGCTGGAGGTGCTAAGTAATGGAAGCAAGAGCAGTAAAAAGATATATACCTACATCACCAAGAAAGATGAGACTTCTCGTTGATCTTATCAGGAATATGAATGTTGAGGACGGACTCAATACGCTGAAGTTTTCGAAGAAACACCCTGCTAAGGTTGTTGAACTTACATTATTATCGGCATATTCGAACCTTGTCGGCAAACTGGATACAGGAAGATTAGATAAGAAAGAAGTTATTATAAAGGAAGCTTTCGTTAACGGAGGTCCGGTAATGAAAAGAATGCTGCCTGCACCGCAGGGAAGAGCTTACAGAATAAGAAAGCGTTCTGCACATTTAACTTTAGTGGTTGAAAACATAGAAGCAAAGATTTAAAAAATTTAAATAATTTAAGGAGATTTTTTGGGACAAAAGACACATCCGGTTGGTTTTAGATTAGGGGTCATAAATACCTGGGACTCTAATTGGTATGATGAAAAGAGTTTTGCTCAAAAACTTAAAGAAGATTCCAAGATAAGAAATTATCTGAAGAAGAGACTTGAGAAAGCAGGAGTAGCGAAGGTTTACATCGAAAGAACTCTGAAGAAAATTACTCTGACCATCAGTACATCAAGACCAGGTTTTGTTATCGGAAAAAGCGGTAAGGAAATCACACAGTTGGAAGAGGAAATCAAGAAGATTACGAATAAAGAAGTGAAGATAAACGTTGAGGAAATAAAGAAACCGGAGCTGAATGCACACTTAGTCGCTGAAAATATTGCTGCACAGATTGCCAACAGAGTTTCTTTCAGACGAGCAATGAAAGCGGCTATTACTTCGACGATGAGAATGGGTGCCGAGGGTATCAAGGTCATGTGCGGAGGCAGATTAGGCGGTGCTGAAATCGCAAGGTCAGAGCAGTACAAGGAAGGAAGAATTCCGCTTCAGACATTAAGGGCGGACATTGATTATGCTTCTGTTACATCACATACAATTTACGGAGCAATTGGTGTAAAAGTATGGATTTGCAGAGGAGAAAAACATTCTAAATAAAAAGTTAATTATACGGAGTATATAGATTATGTTAATGCCCAAAAGGGTTAAATTCAGAAAAACCCAGAAAGGAAACCGTAGAGGCAAAGCAGGCAGAGGAAATCTGGTGGCTTTTGGTTCTTTTGGTATGAAAGCTATGGAAGCTGCTTGGATTACGGACAGACAGATAGAAGCAGCGAGAATAGCTCTAACAAGATTTATGAAAAGAGACGGTAAGGTCTGGATAAGAATATTTCCTGACAAACCGGTAACTAAAAAACCTGCTGAAACCCGTATGGGTAAAGGTAAGGGAGCTCCTGAGTACTGGGTAGCTGTTATTCAGCCGGGCAAGATTATGTTTGAGGTTGACGGTGTAACTGCTACTGTTGCTGAAGAGGCATTCAGACTTGCATCGCATAAACTTCCGATAAAAACAAAGTTTGTAAAAAGATTAGTTTAATTAATAAGAAGAAAAATGAAGTTTTACCAAATAAAGGACATGACAAGCGAAGATCTGAAGCACAATCTGAAGGATTCATACGAAGCTTTAGAGAACTACAGATTCCAGCATGCTTCGGGACAGCTTGAAAATTATAAAGCAATGAGTAATACAAAGAAAGATATTGCCAAGATTCTTACTGTTCTTAGACAAAGAGAAATTGCAGAAAAATCAAATTCAAAGAAATAACATAATATCTGAATGAGCGAAGATAAAAAAATGGAGCAAACAGAAGTTAAGAAAAGAACAACTTCAAGAAAATCAAGAATCGGTGTTGTAGTTAGCAGCAAGATGGATAAGTCCGTTGTTGTTGCGATAGAAAAAAGGGTCCAACATCCTTTGTACAAGAAGTTTTTTAAGAAGACAACAAAGTTTATGGCTCATGACGAAAAGAATGAATGCGGCATAGGCGATACAGTTAAAATAATGGAGACAAGACCTTTGAGTAAGAATAAACGCTGGAGACTTGTTGAAATAGTTGAAAAAGCCAAATAGTTTTTTAATAAAGTAAAGACAATTTTAATTATTTATTATGATACAGGAAGAAACAAATCTTACGGTTGCAGATAACTCAGGTGCTAAATCTGTCAGATGTATTAGGGTACTCGGCGGTTCGGACAGAAGATATGCAAGTCTCGGTGATATAATAGTAGTATCAGTAAAGTCTGCTATCCCAGGCGGTACGGTCAAAAAAGGTGAAGTTTCAAGAGCAGTAATAGTAAGAACTGCAAAGGAAGTACAGAGAAAAGACGGCAGCTGCATAAAGTTTGATGAAAACGCAGCAGTTCTTTTAAACGCAAACAATGAGCCGCGAGGCACGCGTATATTCGGACCTGTTGGAAGAGAACTTCGCGAAAAGCAGTTCATGAAGATTATTTCTTTAGCTCCGGAAGTAATTTAATATAATATTGATATAAAGAGATTATAAAATGATAAAAACAAGACTCAAGAAAAACGATACAGTAAAAGTATTAAGCGGTAACTCAAAAGGTACTACCGGTAAGATTCTTTTCATCGACAAGCAAAAAGGCAGAGTTATAGTTGAAGGTGTTAACATAGTTCATAAGCACCAGAAAGCAACTCAAAAAAATCCTCAAGCGGCGATTATAAAAAGAGAAGCTCCGATCAACATTACCAACGTTTCGCTGGTTTGTCCAAAGACAAGCAAGCAGACAAGAATCGGTATGGAGATTGTAAAAGATCCAACAACCGGTAAAGTAAAAAGGATGAGGTTGAGCAAAAAATCAGGTGAAATTATAATTAGTTAATAGAAAATGGCAAAAAGCAAAGAAGATAGAAAAAAAGATTCTGAAGTTGCCGTAAAACAGGCAAAAGGCAAAAAAGGAAAAGACGGAAAAGATACTAACTTTAAGGAAGAAAAGGTACCTGTAAGATTAATTGAATTTTACAGAACTAAGATAGTTCCTGAGCTTATAAAGAAACACGGTTATAAAAATGTTATGCAGGCTCCGAAGCTTACAAAGATTGTAATGAACAGCGGTGTCGGTCAGGCAGCTGTTGAACCGAAGCTGATTGATTCTACAGTCAAAGATTTTGAAGCTATTACGGGCCAGAAACCGACTGTTGTTAAAGCGAAGAAATCGGTATCTAACTTCAAGCTCAGAGAAGGTATGAACATTGGCGTAAGAGTTACATTAAGAAACGACAGAATGTATGAATTCCTTGACAGATTTATTAATATCTCAATACCGAGAATACGTGACTTTCGCGGATTATCAGACAAGAGTTTTGACGGCAGAGGAAATTATTCTATGGGTGTAAAAGAGCAGATTATATTTCCTGAAATAAATGTTGATGGAATAACGAGAATAACAGGAATGGACGTAACATTCGTAACGACAGCAAAGACAGACGAGGAAGCTTACGATCTTTTAAAGGGTTTTGGAATACCATTCACAAAATAATAATTCAGAATAATAGATACATATAAATGGCAAAAAAATCACATATAGCGAGGCAGCAAAGACGAGAAAGAATAGTTGCCCAGTATGCAGAAAAAAGGAAAGAACTGAAAGAAAAGGGTGATTACGCAGGACTTGCAAAACTACCGCGCGACAGCAGTGCAACGCGTCTTCACAACAGATGCATGATGACAGGCAGGGCAAGAAGTTATTATAGAAAGTTTGGTGTATCACGTCTTGTATTCAGAGAATTAGCGCTTCAGGGTAAGATTCCCGGAGTAGTTAAATCAAGCTGGTAAAAAATTAAAACGGAGATTATTTAGAATGTCAATGACAGACCCAATAGCGGATTTTTTAACAAGGGTTAGAAACGCAATAAGTGCCGGAAAAAAATCAGTAGATATACCGGCTTCAAACATGAAAAAAGGTATCGCTGAAATAATGAAGAGTGCACACTTTATCAGTGACTATTCAATCCTTGAAGGCGAAGGTATTAGAAAATATATATCAATAAAGCTGAAATACAATGACGGTATCAGTGTTATTGAAGGACTTAAAAGAGTAAGCAAACCGGGTATAAGAAATTATACTGATTCGGATAGCATTCCGAGAGTGCGTAACGGACTCGGCATTGCAGTAATATCCACCTCCAAGGGTTTAATGACCGATAAACAGGCAAGAGCCCAGAAAATTGGCGGTGAAGTAATTTGTGAAATCTGGTAATCAATAAAATTTAATTGTAAATTTAGAATATGAGTAGAATAGGTAAAAAGCCGATAACAATTCCCGGGAATGTAAAACTTGATATTAAAGATAATGTATTAAGTGTTACAGGTCCAAAAGGCACATTGAAAATGACTATGACAGGTGATGTAAAAGCGAATCTTGAGGATTCAGAACTTACATTCACACGTGATAATGAACTTAAGAAGAATAAAGCTTTGCATGGATTATACAGAGCTCTTATGATGAACATGATTGTTGGCGTTACTGACGGATATTCGAAAAAACTTGAATTAGTAGGTGTAGGATATAAAGCTGAATTAAAGGGGAAGAACCTCGTCATGGCACTTGGTTATTCGCATCCGATAATTTTTTCATCACCGGAAGATATAAAAATCGAAGTACCTATTCCAACTAATATATTGATAAGCGGTATCGATAAACAGCTTGTTGGAGCTATCGCTTCAAAGATTCGTTCGTTCAGAGAACCGGAGCCATATAAAGGTAAAGGCGTTAAGTACGACACAGAAAAGGTTAGAAGAAAAGCCGGTAAAACAGCAGCAAAGTAAATTATAAAAGTTTAAATTATAAATAATAGTGAATAAGAAACATCTAACTAACAGACAAAAGATAAAATTCAGGATAAGAAAGAAGATAAACGGTACGCCTGACAGACCGCGTCTTGTTGTCTATAGAAGTCTTTCTCATATTTATGCAACATTGGTTGATGATGTTAATGGAAAAACGCTTACAGCTGCTTCATCAACTGAAAAAACAACAGCCGAGAAAATAAAAAGTATAAAAGGTAAAACTGCTAAATCTAAAGAAATAGGTAAGGCAATTGCTGAGAAAGCTAAGAATATGAATATTGAATCTATAGTATTCGATCGTAACGGTTATTTGTATCATGGAAGAGTAAAATCCGTGGCTGATGGTGCCAGAGAAGGCGGTTTAAAGTTTTAAATCAAACCTCTTAGTTGGTTTGATCGAATCTCGGATCGTCTAATGGCAGGACAGCGGCCTTTGGAGCCGTTAGTGGAGGTTCGAATCCTCCTCTGAGAACGATTTAAAAAATGACTTGACTTTATTGTTTGTTTTTACAATTATTGTCAAGTTCTTTTAAATAAAAACTTTATATAAGTACTGTTTCAGTCTTAATAATAAAGTAGTTAACGAAAAGAGAAAAATAAATTAATTTAATGGCGAAAAAATACATCAAAGCGAGTGAGCTTGAGTTAAAAGAAAAATTAGTCTACATAGGCAGGGTAGCCAAAGTCGTAAAAGGTGGAAGAAGGTTTAGCTTTAGTGCAGTTAGTGTTGTTGGAGACGGCAGAGGGCATGTAGGAATAGGACTTGGCAAGGCTAATGAAGTAACGGATGCAATAAGAAAAAGCGTTGAAGACGCTCGTAAAAGTATTGTTTCAGTTCCTCTTAGAAAAGGTACTATACCTTATGAGATTATAGGTAAGTACGGTGCAGCGAAGGTTTTACTGAAACCTGCTTCACCTGGAACAGGATTAATCGCCGGCGGTGGTGTCAGAGCAGTTCTCGAATCAGTTGGTATCCAGGATGTGTTGACTAAATTATTAGGGTCATCAAATCCACACAATGTGGTCAAAGCAACGGTTAATGCACTTAAAAATCTTAAAGATGCAAAAATGGTTGCAGATAAACGTGGAATCAGTTTGGCTGAACTTTTTTCAATCTAAATGAATTTTAACTATTAATGGAAAAGAATTTAAAAATAACACAAACAAAAAGTATTATAGACACAACTGTCAGACAGAAGAGAACTATCGAAGCATTGGGATTAGGAAGACCTAATTATTCAACAGTAAAGAAGGATACACCGCAGATAAGGGGTATGATTGAAAAGGTGAAACATTTAGTAAAAGTTGAAGTACTATAATAAAAGTTTTTCGGCAATATCAGCAATAAAAAAAGTAAAAAACTTATTTAAAAACAAAAATGAAAGGTAACAAAATGAAAAAGTTATTCATCGTCTTCGTAATGTCACTGTTTGTTGTTAGTGCATCATTTGCACAGATTAACAAAAACTGGGATGGAACAAAACCTGAAGTTTATCAGGGTGCAAAGGGATTTGTATTTTCTTACACACCATTTCAAAGTAATTTAGGTGGTGTGAATGCAGGTTATTTCTCTTCATTCACTCCAGGTGCCCCTCCACCACCAGCCTCGAACAACGGTTTATCAGGAACACCCATGGCCGGTATTGGTTTCAGATATTTTGTAACCAATAATATTTCTTTAACAGGTGGTCTTAATTTTGGTACAGGATCACAGACGGGAATTGATACATCATCAACAAACACAGGTTATGATTATTCACAAACGAGATTTGGTATTTCAATTGATGGTGATTATCATTTTAAACCATTGTATAGTGTATCACCTTTTTTTGGAATTAATGTAAATTTTGGTATGGCAAGCGATAAGAGAACTAGCAGAAAAGCTGGGTCAGTTCAAGAAAAAATGACAGGTGGTGTATTTGGAGCAGGTCTTAACTTCGGTTTTGACTGGTACTTTACTCCAGGATTAGCACTTGGCGGTAAATATACATTAGGATTTTATGCAGCTGGTGCGCCTGAAGTAACTTCAGGATCAACAACAACTACTTTACCTAGTGGTACACTTTTTACAACAGGTACTGGTTCTTTCCTGCTTAAAGTAAATTTCTAAAATGAGTTAAATATTCATTAATACCTCCTATGTCCGCTGAAAAGCGGACATAGGGTTTTTTTATAGTAATAGATAAAAAGTAAATAAATGCACATACTCAGTAACTTAAAATACGCAGAAGGCTCAAGGAAAAAGAAAAAGAGAGTCGGTAGAGGTCAGGGTTCCGGTTTTGGAGGCACATCCACGAGAGGTGAAAACGGTGCAAAGTCCCGTTCAGGCAACAAATACAGAGCCTGGTTTGAAGGCGGTCAGATGCCGCTGCAGAGAAGAGTTCCTAAGTTCGGATTTAAAAACATTAACAGAGTTGAGTACAACGTTATGAATCTTGGCGGTATTCAGAAGCTTATCGATGAAGGAAAGATTACCGAAACAGCTTTTGATTTTAAATATCTGCTTGACTTCGGTTTTGTTAAAGATTCCCGTAAGCCGTTGAAAATTCTCGGCAACGGTGAATTAAAGTCTAAACTTGAGATCTCAGCAAATTCATTCAGCAAATCTGCAAAAGAAAAAATCGAGAACCTCGGAGGAAAAGCCATCATCATATGAGCGGTTTCGTAGAAAATTTCAGGAATATTTTTAAGATAGAAGAACTCAGGACGAGGATCTTCTTTACGATTGCAATATTAATCGTTGTTAGAATAGGTGCACATATTACACTTCCCGGTATTGATGCTGCTGTATTGGCCGAAGCCAATAAGAATTCGAATACTGGCGGACTTTTCGGTTTATATGATTTGTTTGTCGGAGGTGCATTCAGCAAAGCTGCTGTATTTTCACTTGGTATAATGCCTTACATCAGTGCATCTATTATCATTCAGTTGCTCGGTGCAGTATTTCCATACTTCCAGAAACTTCAGAAAGAAGGTGAAGAGGGAAGGAAAAAAATCAACCAGCTTACAAGGCTTGGAACGATACCTGTTGCAGCTTTACAGGCTTGGGGAATAAGCGTACAGCTGGCTTCAAGACGCGCGGGCGAATTAAATATTATAAGTCCGGAAGTGTCCATGTTTGTTTTTACATTTTCGACTATAATATTTCTAACTGCCGGCACAATCTTATTAATGTGGTTCGGCGAGCAGATAACTGAACGAGGAATAGGAAATGGAATATCTTTAATCATATTTATCGGAATTATTGACAGATTTCCTTATTCATTATTTGACGAATATCAGATAATAGCATCAGGCGTAAGAAACATACTTATTGAAGCAATTTATATTGCCGGATTTGTTTTTATAATTGCAGGAGTTATTGCAGTTACTATCGCAACAAGAAAAATACCGGTACAGTATGCCAAGAGAGTAGTTGGCCGTAAGGTGTTCGGCGGTGTAACACAGTACATACCTTTAAAGGTTAATCAGGCAGGTGTTATGCCTCTGATTTTTGCTCAATCAATTATGTTTATACCGAGCACTGTACTTTCGTTTTTCCCGAACAGTGAATTTATGCAGTCTATATCAGGATATTTTAATTATGACAGCTGGTTTTATTCTTTTATATACGCATTATTGATTATTTTCTTTACGTATTTTTATACAGCAATAGCTTTCAATCCGAAGGATGTAGCTGACAATATGAAAAAGCAAGGTGGTTTTATACCGGGTGTAAGACCGGGTAAACCAACCTCTGATTTTATAGATAATATTCTTACAAAAATAACATTACCCGGTTCAATATTCCTTGCGATTATTGCCATAATACCTACGTTCCTAATGAAGCTTGGCATCAGTACAGGCTTGGCACAATTTTTTGGAGGAACAAGTTTATTGATCGTTGTTGGTGTTGCACTTGACACTTTACAACAGATTGAATCTCATCTGTTAATGAGGCATTATGACGGGTTTATGAAAGGGACAAAACTTAAATCGCGCAGGTAGAAAGATTTAATGTCCTTAATTAAGAGTGAAAAAGAAATTGAGTTGATGCGTGAGAGCAACATGATTGTTGCTGAGACTTTAAGATACATTAAGTCTTTTATCAGGGAAGGTATTACCACGTTGGAGTTGGACAGGGAAATAGAGTATTACATTCTCAGTAAGAATTCTATACCCGCGTTTAAAGGCTATGGCGGTACAAGAAGAAGAAAGGGATTCCCCGCAAGTGCATGTATTTCAGTCAACGAAGAAGTTGTTCACGGAATTCCTTCACTAAGAAAATTAATATCAGGTGATATTGTATCTGTGGATATAGGTGTCTTAAAAAACGGATACTACGGAGACTCTGCTTTCACATTTTCTGTTGGAGAGGTTAGTAGTAAGAAGCAGAAATTGATGAAGGTTACAGAAGAATCTCTATACAAAGGGATTTCGAAAGCAATAGCCGGTAATGTAGTAAATGATATTTCGGTTGCCGTACAAACTCATGTTGAAGGGTCAGGTTACGGTGTTGTCAGAGACCTTGTTGGTCATGGAATTGGAAAAAGTCTGCACGAAGAACCCGCAGTACCAAATTTTTACAGTCCTGCGAGTAACTCGAAATTGAAAGCCGGAATGACAATCGCTATTGAACCTATGGTTAATTACGGTGATTATGCAGTTAAGACATTAAGCGACGGATGGACGATAGTGACACAGGACGGAGAGCCTTCAGCTCATTATGAACATACGATTTTGATTACTGACGGTGTACCTGAAGTATTAACAAAATAACATTAACTTGGTAAAACAGGATTCAATAAAGGTCGACGGTATTATTACGGAAATTCTTCCTAATACTACTTTCAGGGTTAAACTGGAAAACGGGCATGAAATTCTTGCTCATATTTCAGGGAAAATGAGACTGCATTATATAAGGATTCTGCAGGGAGATAAGGTAAGCGTTGAGCTTTCACCCTACGACTTGACCAAGGGAAGAATTACATACAGATATAAATAAAAATTAATTACAAGGATATGAAAGTAAGAAGTTCGGTAAAAAAAATGTGTGATAAGTGCAAGATCATTAAACGCAAGGGTGTTGTTAGGGTTATTTGCACGAATCCTAAACATAAACAGCGTCAGGGATAATTTTTAATAATTTTAACATTAACAGGAGTATAAATTGGCAAGAATAGCAGGTGTTGACCTACCAAGAAATAAAAGATCAGTTATTGGGTTAACTTCCATATTCGGAATCGGTCTTTCGACCTCAAAACAAATTCTGGGCAAACTTGGTATCAGCGAAGATACAAAAGTCTCTGCCTTAACCGATGATGAAGTAAACAAGATAAGGAATGAAATAAGCACAATTAAACTAGAAGGTGCTCTGAAGTCTGAAGTACAGATGAATATTAAGAGACTTATTGATACCGGTACATACAGAGGCAAAAGACACAGAAGAGGATTACCTGTTAGAGGTCAAAGAACCAGGACTAATGCACGAACAAGAAAAGGCAAGAGGAAGACTGTTGCAGGCAAGAAGAAAGCTGCAGCCAAGAAATAATTGAATCAGGTTTTTTAAATTAATTTAATATATAATAGATTTGGCTAAAACTGTAAAAAAGACTAAAAAGAAGATCCAGGTCGATTCAACAGGAGTTGCAAGAATCAGGGCTACCTTTAATAATGTCATCGTTACCTTAACCGATGCTTATGGAAATACAATTTCATGGGCTTCTTCGGGTAAAATGGGATTCAAGGGATCGAAGAAAAATACTCCATTTGCCGCACAAATGACTGCCGAAGCAGCTGCAAAAGAAGCTTATGACCTTGGTTTAAAAAAGGTTGAAGTACTTATTAAGGGTGTCGGCTCAGGACGTGATGCAGCAGTGAGAGCTTTAAATACTGCGGGTCTGGAGATATCATCCATTAAGGACATAACACCGCTTCCGCATAATGGCTGCCGTCCGCCGAAGAAAAGAAGAGTATAAAAAACATTTTATTATAACATAAAGAAAAAATTATAAATGGCTAGATATACTGATGCAAGTTGTAAACTCTGCAGAAGAGAACGAACAAAATTGTTTTTAAAAGGAGTGAAATGCTTTACTGATAAATGCCCGATTGAGAAGAGAAACTATCCTCCCGGACAGCACGGCATGAGCAAAAGACCAAGAACATCTGATTATCTGGTTCAGCTTCGTGAAAAGCAGAAAATCCGCAAAACTTATGGATTGCTTGAAAAACAATTCAGAGGCTATTTTGCTGAAGCTGCAAGAAGAAAAGGTATTACAGGCGAAAACCTTGTTAAGATACTTGAAAGCAGGTTTGACAATACATTATACAGAATAGGACTTGCTCCTTCAAGAAAAGCAGCAAGACAGCTTATTCTGCATAAACATCTGACAGTAAACGGAAATGTTGTGAATATTCCTTCATACATGCTAAAATCAGGTGATGTATTGCAGGTTCGTGAAAAAAGCAGAAAACTACCTGCATTCCATGATGCAATGAAAAGAATGAAAGATAATATGATTCCATCCTGGTTAAATCTTGATAAAGCGAATATGGCCGGTACTTTCCTGCACATTCCCGACAGAGCTGATGTTCCGTTCATAGGTAACGAACAGTTGGTCGTTGAGTTGTACTCGAAATAAAAATAAATAATAAATATTATAATGAAAATTAATCATTTACATTTACCGGAAAAGGTAATAAGAGAAGAAAATACGTACACAAATACTTTTGGCAGATTCATAATGCAGCCTCTGGAACAGGGGTATGGTGTTACTATCGGGAATGCTTTAAGGAGAATACTGGTATCTTCACTTCCGGGAACAGCTATTGTTGCCCTGCAAGTCAATGATATTCAGCATGAGTTTACTACAATTAAAGGAGTTGTTGAAGACGTATCCGAAATTATTTTGAACCTTAAAGAAGTACGATTTAAGGATTTAACCGGTAAATCATCAAAAATTGAATTCACTATTTCAGGACCTGCTGAATTAAAAGCAAAACACATTCAAGAAGCAACGGCGGATTTAGAAATTCTGAATCCCGACCTTCATATTGCCACTCTTAATAAAGAAGGCAAGATGAATGTAGAATTAAGAATTGGTTCAGGAATTGGATATGTACCGTCAGAAGAAAACAAGAAACACGAACTTCCTCTCGGTTTTGTTCCGATTGATTCCTTGTTTTCGCCGATACTAAACGTGACTTTCGTTATTGAAAATACACGTGTTGCTCAGAAAACAGACTACGAGAAACTCATACTTGAAATCGAGACAACTGGTGCAATGGAACCTGAAACTGCTCTAATACTTGCTTCTCGCATACTTAAAGACCATATTCAGTTATTTATGAACCTTAGCCCCGAAGCAGAAATAAAAGAAATTGAAGAGGAAGTCAAAGATGAACAGTTTGAGAATACGAGAAAAATACTCTTAACTCCTGTTGATGAACTTGACCTTTCTGTAAGGTCTCAGAATTGTTTGCGTTCTGCAAACATAAAGAACATTGCAGACCTTGTGGGTAAACAGGAATCAGATATGCTTCACTACAGGAACTTCGGAAGAAAATCACTTGCTGAACTTGGAGAACTTATTGAAAGTTTTGGGCTTACATTTGGTATGGATGTTGATAAATTCATAGGTGAAGAAAAGAAAAAGTAAATTGCTTCAGATATAATTTTGTAATCAAATTTTTTTGTAAAGAATGGAACATAGAAAAAAAGGAAGAAAATTAAAAAGAACCGCAAGTCATAGGAAGGCATTGCTATCAAATCTTTGTATCTCTTTAATAAAGTACAAGAGAATTACAACCACTCTCGCAAAAGCAAAGGAATTAAGAAGGTTTATCGAACCGTTGCTTACTAAAGCAAAGAAAGCATCAAAAAGTCCTGAAGCATACGTACATTATGCAAGAGAAATAAGAAAATTCCTTAGAGACAGAGAAGCTATAACTATAATTCTTAAAGAAATAGGTCCAAAGGTTCTTAAACGGTCCGGAGGATATACACGCGTGCTTAAAAGTGGATATCGTGTTGGCGATGGCGGTGAAACAGCGATTATAGAATTAGTTGATTTCTCTGTTGTAGAAAAAGCTAAGCCTGAAACAAAGTCAACGGCAAAGGGCTCGGAGAAAACAGCTAAAAAAACTGTTTCAAAGAAAGAGACGTCCGAAACTGAAAAAGTGAAACCGGAGAAGAAACCTGCCGCAAAAAAAACAGAGAAGAAAAAAACAGAGAAACATACAAAATCTGAAACACATGATAAACCGATAAAAAAGACTCAAAAGAAAACTGTTGCTATGCGTTCAACCTCAAGAAAGAAAAGCGAAGGTTAAATATTATATATTTTATTTTTGAAACGGCTGCTTACGGCAGCCGTTTCTATTTTACAGAAATCAAGGTCTAAGTATTAATTTTATCATTTTAATAATTAAACATTTTTATTATTTTTGTAGGTCTCTTTTTGTTAATTTTTTGAATAAACAAGCACATAAAGACGCCGGCGTAATTATCCGGACATTTAAAAATACATTATAAAATGAAGATTACAACTGCAGAATTTATTACGAGTATTTACGATTTAAGAACATTACCAAAGTCAGTACTGCCTGAATTTGTATTTGTCGGTCGGTCAAATGTCGGTAAATCTTCTATGGTAAACAAATTATGTAATCGAAAATGTCTTGCGAAAATCGGCTCTGTTCCAGGCAAAACAAGGCAGCTGAATTATTTTTTAATTAACGAAGAATTTTATCTTGTTGATTTACCCGGGTACGGTTATGCAAAAGTTCCCGAACAAATCCGTGCAGGATGGCGTAAACTTGTTGAGCAGTATGTTAGTGACAGGCAGAATGTCAGTATGGTATTTGTTCTAATAGATTCAAGGCACGAACCCACATATCTTGACGAGCTTATGGTGACATGGCTCGAATACTATGAAATTCCCTATGCAATTATTCTTACTAAATCAGATAAGATATCCAAGAACAAAATGGACAAACAGATTTACAGATGTGCAAAGATTGTTAATAATGAAGAATTGTGCATCGACTATATACCATTTTCTATCATAACAGGGGAAGGAAGAAATGAGATGCTTGGTCTGATATCCAAATCTTTAAAAAATCCAAGAACGAGAAGCGAAGACTAATTATTACTCTTTAAATCTACACGCTTCCATTTATTTTTCGTTGAACGCAAGAGCAATCAAAAAATTCTTTCAGATGAAAAATACTAAAAAGATAAATGTATTAATTGCTGATAAAGTAAATCTGCTCCATTTAAATAAACTTCGAAAGTCCAAATTTAACATCTCAATAAAATACGGTCTTACGAATGATGACCTGTTGCTTTTGTCCCAATCAAAAAATTACAAAGTACTTTTTATTAAATCTCAAAGAAAAATCGATAAAGTTTTCATATCAAGATGCAATTTTGAGATTATTTGTACTGCTTCCAAAGGTCTTGATCACATCGATACTGAGTATGCTTCCAAAAGGAACATAAAAATTATTTATTCTGAAACGGGGAATACAGTCTCAGCAGCTGAACACACATTAGCCCTTATCTTCGCGAGCTTCAAGAAACTTCATCAAGCCGATTTTCTGGTCAGGCAAGGTAAATTTAATGACTGGAGCTATAAAAGACAAACTCTCGACGGAAAAAAAATAGGAATTATCGGGACCGGTAAGGTCGGTTCTTTAGTCGCCAAGTATGCAAAAGCATTTGGAATGGAAGTTCTTGCAAATGATATTGATATACGGGTCGTTAAAAATAACAGAAATTTGAAATATTACACTCTTGATTATTTGCTTAAACAATCTGACGTTATTACTGTACATATTCCTCTTGAACTAAAAAACAGAGATTTTATTAATAAATCTTGTATTGACAAAATGAAGAATAATATTATATTTGTGAATACGTCAAGGGGAGAGGTCATAGATGAAGATTATTTAATCAAAAAAGCTAAAACAAGTACGAATTTTTTTATAGCTTTGGATGTGTTCAAAAATGAGCCGGAATTAAACAAAGAGCTTATGCATTTAAAGAACTCTATTTACACGAATCATGCTGCAGGTAAGACTCTGGAAGGCGAGCAAAGTATAGGAAACGATTTATTTATGCAAGTCAATTATTTATTTTAATGATATTTATTTTTTAGTATGTCGGTAATACGGCTTTAATGTTATAAAATTGTTAAATCTATGCTATTAAATTATATATTGACAAGATTTTAAAATAGTACTATATTATAACAAATTAATTTTCCTAAAATTAAATTAAAGGAGATACAAAATGCTTAAAAAACTACTTTTAGTTGCATTGGTCGCTTTCATAGGTTATAGTACCGCTAGCGCACAATTCAGCCAAGCAGAATGGAACTACTTGTTGACACCTCACAAAATGATGTTTGGTGAGAATGCTACAACAACAAGAGTTGACGGTAAACCTGTTTTTTACGGTTTACCATCATTATCAGATTTAATAAGTAAGTTTAAAAAATCTGGTGATAAATCGACAAATGGTATTACTACTGAAATAGTATTTACCGGAAAACAAACAGTACTGGATTATCCATCCAACAGCACTGCTATACAATTATGGCAGGATCCGAATTCTCCTGATAACATGCATGCCGTAACTATGTATAATGATGGCGGATTAACAGGTACAAGATTAACCTCTTATGTTTTTTCGTCCAACAGAGGTGCAACATGGACTATTATAGGTGATGTTCCTTCTGTTAGAAGTGGATTTTCAACTGTTGATGGATTCAGCGATGGTACGGCACTTATAACAACTCACACCGCAGACCCTGAAGTCCCTACTACCAATACAAGGAGTATGGCTTATAAAGATCTCGCACCGGGTGCAGGTTCATACACAAGATTAACTCCTCCGGGAATGAATTTATACATCTGGGGAAGAATTATCCCGACAAAAGACCTTACTCAGACCAACAAGTTCGTTTTGATTTCTTCATTGAATGGCGGTGGAGATTCAGCGTTTATGACACGTTGTACTGATGTTTCATCTACACCTGGAACTTGGACAAACTGGGTTTATATGCCAAATACAAATAATGCCGAAAAACATCCAATGGCAAGAGGAACTGATGGCAGAATAGGTCTTGCTTACATGGGAGTTGATACTTCTGCTCATGTTTGGTTCATGGAATCAACAGACAATGGAGCGTCATTTAGTGCACCGTTAAAAATATACGAATGGAGTCCTAAATGGCATGTATATGGTACAGACTCCATATTTGCTGATTACGGTCCTTGGACAAGTTTAGATATTGCATACAAAGGAAATACCCCGGTTGTTGCTTTTGAAGGAATAATGCAAGCTACTCCAGGGTCTTCTAATACAGGTGCAGAATCAAAAGTCTTTTTCTGGTCACCAACATTACCGGGTTCTAACCCATTTAAAAGTGTAGTCGTAGCAGATACTAACACTGTTCCATACTATCCTTTTATAGGATTACAATATAATGATGCTTGCATGTCTCACCCGAGCATTGGAACGTCCGCAGATGGTAATGCACTATTTATTTCGTTTATGGCAGCATCTGGAGATATAGATGCTACAGATTCCACTTCATTTAGTGATTCTTATTTATATGCATCAAACGATGGTGGATTAACCTGGCCGATTCATGCAAAATTAAATCCAACTACTCCGCGTAAAGACTGGAGATATCCAAATTTATCTAATTGGAACGACAACAGTGGTACAACCTATTATGCTAATATGGTTGCAACACCTGGACTCGTAGCCGGTGTATTTAATGGTAGTGCTCCTGCATCTTTAGAGGATTTTACTTTCGTAAGAGCAACAGTAACTTTCACTTCAATCAATACAGTATCAACAGAAATTCCTGCGAATTTCTCACTTTCACAGAACTATCCGAATCCTTTCAACCCGACAACAAACATTAAGTTTGCAGTTGCAAAAGCAGGACTCGTAACTTTGAAAGTTTATGATTTGTCAGGAAAAGAAATTGCTTCTTTAGTAAATGATAATCTTGCAGCCGGAACATACAACTATGCATTCAACGGCGCAAAACTTTCAAGTGGAATTTACTTCTATTCACTGAAAGCTAATGGATTCTCGGAAACTAAGAAAATGATGTTAATTAAATAAATAATTGATTACTTTTAATTAATAAATTTACAGCAACCCTCTTCGGTAAGGAAATCCGCCGAGGGTTGCATTTTTAAAAATAAATCTTATTCGGAGGGAAAAATGAGGGATAATACAACTTTTAGGATTATTTCCCTTTTTCTATTTGCATTTTTGTTTATCCTGCCCATAAGTGTCTTTTCTCAGTCAACGGGTTCGATCGGTGGACGCGCAACTGATTCAAAAGACGGTGCTCCGTTAGTCGGTGCAGTCATCAAAGTTGATGGTTCTAATATGGGAGCGGTAGCAGATGATAACGGTGAATACGTTATCTTAAACGTCGATGTTGGTGCATACACACTCGTATGTTCATACATCGGTTACGAAACAGAAAAAATATCAAATGTAAGAGTTTCCGTTGACGGCAGAACAAAAGTCGATTTCAAATTATCTATTGCAGGTGAAATTAAAACTGAAGTAGTCGAAATTGAAGCACCAAGAAAAGGTATTGACGTCGAACAAAGCGGAAGAATTATCGAAACTGATAATATTAAGAATCAGGGAACACGTGGAATCACTAACATCGTCTCAAAAACAGCTGGTGTTGTTCAGGATGAAAGAGGTGGTTCTATAAACATCAGAGGCGGCCGTACTAACGAGAGTGTTATTATTCTCGACGGTGTCGAAACCACAAACCTTTTTGACGGTTCCTCAAGGGCGTTCATTCCGAACAACCTTTTACAGGAAATCACAGTCTTAACAGGTGGTTTTGGCGCAGAATATGGTAACGTGCTTTCCGGCGTTATTAACGTATCGTCAAAAAGCGGAACAGATAAATTTACAGGTTCCGTTGAAGCAATAACTGACGAATTTACAGGCGCTTGGATAGATACAAAAACTCAGGGATATAACCTTTATAATGTGAATCTTGGAGGACCGCTCATTCCTACTAAAGAGCTCTCCAGAGTTCTCAATGTTTTTCTGAGTTATGAAAGAACATTCCAGAGAATAACAATCGGTTCTTGGATTCTGAATCAATTACCGACAATCGTTCCTAATGGAGAGTTAGCCGACAATGAATACGGATCAAACTCATTTAACGGAAGATTGAATATTAACCTTTCGGAATTAAAAGGAGGCAAGATTCCTGTTAATTTAAGATTAGGCGCAACATACAACACAACTCAAGGAAGAGTACTTTATGGCTCAGGCATCTATGCAAGATTAGATGATGTACCATTAAGTCCTACATATGGAAAGATAATGAGTAATTCTTTCAGAAACCCTGTTACTGAAGGTACTGACCAGCAATACTTCGGAAGAATTTCAGTAAATCCTTCAAGCAGGTTCTTCTTTGAATTGCAGGCAAATTACTTCTCCACAGTATCAGAACAGATGGACCCAATCCATAGGGCAAGTTTAGAACGTTACGGCGATTCAACATACAATCCGTTACTTAACTATTACTATCCCGGTTTTGGAAACGGCAGAGTTTACGGATCTGACCCTAACACATCATTCTTATACAATAGAATCGGAAGTGTCATTGACATTTACCAGAAACTTGATATTAGTTACTTAGGTTTCAAGGGTGATGCTACATGGGCACTTTTAACAAAGAAATATGGTGACCACGAAGTAAAATTCGGTGGCGAATATAAATATAATACTCTCAAACGTCTGACTATCAATCCTGCTTCTATTGCAGACCAGACAGTTCAGAACGTACTTGACAGATATTACGGAACAAACCTTGCCAGACTAAAAACATACGGTTTTAACATCGTTGACCCCGTATCAGGAATATTAGTCGCTGATGAAAACGATCAGACGGCGGGTACTGCAGCGAAACATCCTATAACTGGAGGTTTCTACTTAAGAGATAAAGTTAGTTTTGCTGACTTTAACTTTAATGGCGGCGTCAGAGTTGATTTCTTTGACGTGAATGACCTGGTATTCAAGAGCCTTGCAACTGATATAGTAGGTCCTGACGGACTTGTAGCTACATCAGATGACTTTACACAGAGCTCGATGGACTTCTTTGTAAGCCCAAGACTCGGTTTCTCATTCCCGATTACTGATAAAACAATCTTCGTTGCTCAGTACGGTAAGATGGTTCAAATGCCGCAACTACAGTTATTATACGTAAACCAGGCAACATTACAAAGATTCCTTTCTACAGCATTGCAGGATATAATCGAAAATTCATCACTTAAGCCGACAAAGCTAACACAGTATGAAATCGGTTTTAAACAGCAGGTTGGAGATTATGTAAACCTTGGTGTTACGGCATTCTATAAAGAAGCTACTGACCTTATTGGTGCAGGTAGAATTAAAGCTACAACTGACGGAAAAGTACCCGTAGGTTTTGTAACTTATTTAAACAATGACTTCTCTATTTCAAGAGGTTTTGATATGTACTTATCAATGAGAAGATGGAACAGAATATCAGTTGACCTTGCATATACTTTGTCTTATGCATCGGGAACTGGCTCTGACCCATTCTCAAAGACATCGCTGGCAAACGACGTGGCTCAGGAATTACCGCAGTTCGTTTATCCGCTTGATTACGACCAGAGACATACAGGAAGCATCAACTTTGATTATAGATTTGGCGGCGATGAAGATGTACCAAAAGGATTTATGGGGCAAGTGTTAAAAAATGCCGGTTTGAACTTGTTATTCAGCTTCAACAGCGGCAGACCTTATACAGCAAGAACAGTATCTAACACAGCAACAGGTACCTCAGGTGATTTCGTTCTTTCTTCAAAGAATGAACTTACCCGCGACTGGAACTTCAGGTTAGATATGAGAGTTGATAAAACAGTTTCCATTTGGAAAACAAACTGGAATTTCTACGTTTACGTAATTAATTTACTTAACTCAGAAATTATCAACAATATTTTTGAAGGCACAGGACTTCCGGATGATAATGGATTCCTTAATACACCTACTGGTGCATCAAGGTATGAAAATGACCCGGTGTTTCAGCAATTATGGCCCGAAAGAGTTAAGTTCTTGTCCAATTGGGGACCGCCAAGACAGGTAAGATTTGGTGTTAACATTAGTTTCTAAAATCAACTTGAAAATTTTATTAAACAAAATTTGAGTTTATTATGAAATTGAATAAATTAAAAATAATAATACTCCTGTTTATTCTGGTATCTGCCTCTGTTGGTATGGCAAAACCGAGGATTGTTATCGGCGGTAATCCATACAATATGAGTCCTGATGTTGTTGTTATTCAAAGAATTATTCTTAATGCTAACAATGTATCAGCTTATTTTCAGAATACAGGAATTATGGACCAGAATACCACATCCGGTAATACCGCGGGTCTCGAATGGCCCAAAGGTTCAGGAAGAACTGCCAGTTTTACTGCGGGTCTTTCTATTGGTTGCGGTATAAATGGTCAATATGCTCAGGTGATGGCATCTTACAAAGGTGAGTATGCCCCTGGTCATTTTAAAGCAGACGGTACTTGGGAAACCACTACGGATTTCAAAATGTACACAGTCAGGCTCGGGGATAATGCACAGAACAATCCCGATTATGCCAACTGGTATAAAATGGTTCCTTACGGTGCTCCTTATAAAGACGTAAACAGTAACCATCAGTATGACGATGGTATAGATATACCCGGCATGACAAATGCAGGACAGACTATTTTTGAATGTATGGGTGATGGTGACGTATCAGCTAGAAGTCCCGGTGAAGGTTTTGGCGGCGGTATTACATCTCCTATACTCGGAGCTGAAATTCACTTCACAGCCTGGGCTTACACAACACCGGGTCTCGAAGACTTACAGTTCGTAAACTGGGTTGTTATTAACAAAGGTGCAAACAGATGGGACTCCACTTTTACGGGTGTCGTTGTTGACCCTGATCTCGGTTTTCAAGACGATGACTATATCGGTTGCGATATAACCAAAAATCTGGGATTCTGTTACAATGCCAGTAATAACGATGGTAACGGTGCCCCACCGACCTACGGTACAGCACCTCCGGCTTTCGGAATGGACTATTTTAAAAGTCCTATCTATAAAGACCCGGCTTCACCGAACTTCGGAGATACACTTGGTTTAACTTCTTTTGTCTTCTTTACGAATACATCAGTTAGTCCTCCTCCTTGTGAATCCGACCCGAATGGCGAGCCGGTACCGGCGTACAATATGTTACAGGGTTTTAAGAAAGATAGATCTCCATTCCTTGACCCGACTGTTACTCCACCGGCTGTTACAAAATTCTGTTATCCAGGCGATCCTGAATCAGGTACGGGCTGGACGGAATATAAAGGTTCAGTTCAGAACTGTAACGGTCTAACAGGAACAACATTAACAGTAAATCCTTCGGGTGACAGAAGGTTCATCTTTAATTCTGGTGCACACGATTTTGTAGTTAATCCGGGAGATACTCAGAACATCATCGTTGCTAAGATGGTTCAAAGAGGTTCTGACAATAAAAATTCTGTTACATTGTTAAAGAGAATGAGCAACACTGCTCAGATCATCTATGATAACAATTTCAATGTCACACCTCCTCCACCGCCCCCGGCAGTGAATGCTTCATACACACCGCTGCTTAATGGATTATGCAATATTACCCTTTCATGGGGTGATGCTTCTGAATCGTATGATTATTGGGATACAATTTTCTATCAGAGAAGTGATTCCAATATTTACAAATTCGAAGGTTACGAAATATACGAAATAAATAAATTTTCAAATCAACTTCCAGATTTTACCAAACCTTATTCTATAGACCCGAATGTTATCAAGTTAGTTGATGCATTTGACGTTAAAAATAATGTTGGACTTGTTGTTGATACATTCTCAACCGGTACTATTGTTAATAACAGTGAAGTTTTGGCACCATTCCCAATCGTACCTCCGTTTAATATGTCAGTTCCAAGCGGATTTCCGAACAAGGGAGTATCAAGAAGTATTACATTAACAGGTACAAAATTCTCACAGAATTACAATGGAACGACTGCTTTCATTTATGGACAGGAATATCAGTTTGCTGTTGTTGCTTATGCAGTTAGTTCTTCTAATAAACTGAAACGCGGATTTAAAGTTATCAGAAATTCTGTCGGAACACAGATATTCAAAATTACACCGACGGCACCACCCGCAGGTACAGTGTTCGTGTATAACAACGGTGATACACTAAATACAAACATGCGCGACCTTGCTGTCAATCCTGTTATTAGAAATTCAAATCTGCTTCTGGATGCAACATACAGGATTCAATTTAATGCCGATACGACTTATAATATTATGAGAAGATTAACAGGTGCTGCAAGGTTCGATACTTTGAGAAGCAATCTTAAACCAAATGCTACTAAGTCAACTTCTGATGAATCATCAAGGACTATTGACGGTATTTTTATTAATATGGAAAAGATAAGATTTACTGGTACTGCCCCTAACTATTCGGGTAATGCAGGTTTAGTAAAAGACCCGTCGGCAGCTTTATTGCCGGATAGTATTCAGAGTAAGCAATATGGATACGAATGGTCTAATCCTAATAATAAATTCCTTACGGGAAGTAAATACATAAAAGATTTATCCAGACCATGGCAATCCGTGTCCATGTCAATTTCTTATCCAATGGCAGGTACTTTCAATAACCTGAGATCTTTGCTTACAGCAGACAAGTTAAGAAAAGTAACCATTGAATGGACAGCTCAGGGACAAGGTCAGTATGCCTACTGGTATCAGGATACATCAAAAATAAATGATAATTATTATATCTACAGAGGTATGAAACCTGTACCTTTTAAGGTATATGTTGATACTCTAATAATTGAAGACCCGACAATTCCATCATTCAGATATGAAAGACGTCAGGTAAACTGCGGTTTCGTAGAGTCTGCCGATGTCAATCCTTTCACAGAAGGATGGAATCCAACAACTGATTCACTTGGCGGTAAACTGCTGCTTTATACATTCGGTACAGGATATGATACTAGTATTGCAACTCCTTACAAGAATAGAAATTTGCTTATTCAGCAGCCGCAATTTGATATTATGTTTATATGGGCTCCAATGCTCGTTAGCAGCGGCGGTGCAGGACAGTCCGGAGATATGCTCTCCATGTATCCTTACACTGCAACAAGGCCGTATTACTCAGGTACAGCTCCATTATTCTATGAATTTAATTCAAAGAAACCTGCTTTCGGTGATATGACTTCAGCCAAGGCTGAGATGGAAAAGATTAAAGCTGTTCCAAATCCATACTATGGATTCTCAACCCTGGATAGGAGTAGTTCTGATAAATTTGTGACGTTTACGCATTTACCATTGAATTGCAATATCAAGATTTACACTCTTAACGGTGACTTGATTAAAACAATTGCAAAAACAGGTGCCGGTGACCCGACATTCAACTCTACAATTGAATGGAATCTTCAGAATGAAGATAAAGTCCCGGTTGCATCTGGTATGTACGTGGCATTAATCGATGCTCCTAATATTGGAACAAAGATTTTGAAGCTTGCTATTTTTACGTCACAAGAAAGAATTAATTTCTAAATTAAAATTGAAATCCAATGAAAAAGGATTTAATTAAAAATTTAAGGAGATTTTCAAAATGAAATTGAGTCAAACAAAAATAATACTAATCTTATTGGTAGTGATGTTTGCAGCAAGCATTTCTTATGCGGGTCCTAGAAAAAAATATGGAACCTCAGCTGCTCCTGAACTACTTATACCGGTTGGCTCAGTCGGAACATCGCTCCTCGGCTCGAATATGTCAAACATCTCTGGCGTAGACGCAATGTATTGGAACCCTGCAGGTCTGGCTAATATTAAATCCAGAAATGCAGAAGCAATGTTCTCACATGTTACTTACTTCGCCGATATGAATATTGAATACGTTAGTGTTGCATCTAAGATAGGTAATCTTGGTGTTCTCGGCGCTGGCGTTAAAGCATTCAACATCGGTGAGTTTGAACAGACAACCGAATATCAGCCGGAAGGTACCGGTGCTATTTTTAAACCTACCTATATTACTGCTAACCTGAGCTTCGCTCGCCAGATGACCGATAGGATCCGTTTCGGAACTAACGTCAAAGTCATCAGCGAATCCGTTGCAGACGTTTCTGCAACTGGTTATGCGTTCGACTTCGGTATTCAGTATAAAGGCGGTGAAACCGGATTTAACTTTGGTATCGCTATCAAAAACTTAGGACCTACGATGAGATTCAACGGTCCGGGTCTTGACAGAACTATCCAGGGTATTAACGGACAGATTACAACTCAGAGAGTAGTACTGCAGGATTTCGACCTTCCTACAGCTCTCGACATAGGGATTTCCTGGGGTAAAATGTTCAAGAATGAAATGGGACTTATGCTTGGAGCTACTTTTACTAACAATAGTTTCACAAGCGACGAATTCAAGTTCGGACTTGAATATACCTATAAAGAGATCTTTTATGTAAGAGGTGCATATAACTTTGAAGTTGATAAAGAAGGCGGACAGGACATTTCAATATTCGGTCCTTCACTCGGTGCTGGTGTTCACTACCCGATTGGCGGTATCAATGTTGGATTTGACTATGCTTACAGATTTATCAATTCATCAGGTGAAAGATTGAATTCTACTAACCAGTACTTTACTGTTAGTTTAGGATTCTAATAGTAGTTTCTACAATTATAAAAGGTAATCATAGTATCTATGGTTACCTTTTTGTTATTTTTTATAAAGGTAGTAGTTACAATAAAATTTATATTAAACATGAAAACACATAAATTTCTTATACCGCTTGTTTTCTCTTTACTGATTTTTAGCAATATATACTCTGCTGATAATTTTTATTTTGATGCGGATTATTCCGTGTTCAGAAGTTCATCAGCAAAATCAATTCTCGAAGTTTATTTCTCTTTTACGCAGAAAGGTCTTATCTTCGTAAAAACCGGAAATGATTTTGTCGGTGCGGCAAATACACAGATTATCATATACGATAATTCAGCATCAAAAGAAATATTTAATGAAACTTATGCCCTGCAATCTAAAGTCAGCGATTCGGCACAAGCTAAACTCGTTAGCAGATTAATAGGACAGCAAAACCTGACGATTCCCAATGGTAATTATACATTGACCTTTATCGGGTACGATCAGAATAATCAGAATCGTAAAGATACGATAAAACTTGAACTCAACCTTACCCAGCTTGAAGAATCAAAATCTTCTTTAAGCTCTTTACAGTTGGCTTCAAGAATAGATAAATCAAGCGATAGTTCGAGTATTTTCTTTAAAAACGGGCTGGAGTTGACTCCGAATCCAAATCTTCTGTTTGGCAGCAACCTAAATAAACTTTACTATTATATAGAAGTTTACTATCCATTAGTGGATTTTAATACTGACAGTGCTAATTTTTCTGTTGTGGTTACAGATCCTTCGGGAAAGTTACTATATGAAAAGCGCAAGAGTGTTAATACTAAAAATAATGTTTATGCTGAAACAGGATTCTTTAACGTGGACTCCCTTTTAACGGGTTCTTATTTTATTACGGCAGCATTGATAGACAATGTAACTGCTAAAAAGGTATCACGGGAGAAAAAGTTTTTCATATATAATAATTCGCCCAAAAAACAGGATTATACAAACCTCCATGAAGAAGGTTTCATGCAGTCTGAATTTATTCTTCTTACAGAGAATCAGGTTGAAGATGAATTTAATAAAATGATTTACTTAAGAAATTCCTCCGATAACAATGAATGGGATAACCTGAAAACCATCGATGATAAACGCAAGTTTCTGTATAAGTTCTGGAAGAGAAGGGATACAAATCTCAATACTCCAAGGGTAGAGTCGCGTGATGAATTCTTTCAGAGAATCAAAGATGCTAATAAGCAGTTCAAGGAGAATTTTAAAGACGGCTGGAAATCTGATAGAGGCCGTATTTACGTGCTGTATGGCGCTCCAAGCGAAGTAGAAAGACATTTTATGGAAGCTGATGTTAAGAATTATGAAATCTGGACTTATGACTTTTTTGAAGGAGGAACAATCTGTGTCTTCGGTGAAGTGCAGACTTCGGGTGAAGGTACTTATTTGCTCGTTCATTCAACTATGCGTAATGAATTCAAAGATCCGGACTGGTTAGCAAAGCTGAAAAAATAACATGAGAAAGAATATATTCATCCTTGTAAATACTTTTATCTTCTCGGTTCTGCTTTGGGTCTATGTAAACCTTAATCTTACATATTCTTACGAAGTTAACATCCCCTTATCAGTAAGGTCTGCTAAATCCCAGGGTGTTTCTAACGATATACCCGCATCAGTCGATGTTATACTTAAAGGTAAAGGTTGGAGTCTTCTTAAAATTCTCACGACCGAAAATCTAGAATATTATCTCGACCTCACTCAGTTTAAGAAGGATACAAAAGTTGACCTTATGCAGAATACTAATGAAGCATTAAAACTACCTTTTGATGTTTACGTCCAGAATGTATCTCCCGGAATCATAGAGGTTATGTTTGATAATATGATTACGAAAATGGTCAGAGTTAAGAATAATACATCCGTGCAAACGAGGGATGAGTTTACTGTTATCGGTAACGTTATGCTTCGTCCTGATTCAGTTAAATTAACAGGTGCAAGTTCTTCGCTTTCAAAAATTAAATTCGTTCAGACAGAGTACTTGGTTTTTAAGGATGTCAGTACAAACATCAGTCGTGATGTAAAACTTATCGATACTCTCGGAAGCCAGATAAAGATTGAACCAACTGAAATTAATGTGAGCTATAAAGTTGAACTTTCTGCGGAAAAAACATTCGAGGATATAGACGTAAATGTTTACGGTATTCCGTCCGATAAGGATGTTTTGATTATCCCGCCAAAAATATCAATTACGCTCAGAGGCGGTGTTGAAGAGCTGTCGAAGCTTACAGCTAAAGATTTAAACATCGGTATAAATTATCATCAGATTGAATCTGATGAACAAGGTGAGGTTGAACCGACTATTGAACTCTCTGACATCTTTACGCTTATAAAAGTACAGCCGCAGCGTTTCAAATATATAATTAAAAATAAATCATCCGAGAATTGATGGAATATTTAAAGAATGAATTCCGTCAACTTATAGTTGAGACAAAAACACTCGAGTTCAGAATTGTATATATTTTCATGTCTGTTGCTATTATAGTGTTTTTATCCATGACAGTAGCTAGCCCGAATTTTTATTACGACCATTTCAGTAGGAATAGGCTGGATTCAAGAATTTATTGGTTTTTAGTGGATGGATCAATTATGTTTCTAATTCCGGTTCTCTCTATAAAATTTATTTTCAAAAAGAAGTTATCTGATTTCGGTTTTACACTTGGCGATAAAAAATTTGGGTTGATTACTTCTGCTATTTTCTTTGCTTTTATGTTCATTACTGTCTGGATTGTATCCTCATCTCAGGAGTTTACTTTAGCATATCCTCAGGGAGGTGCTGCACTGAAAACAGACATACAGCTTCTTTTCTTCTATGAATTCTGTGTACTTATTTATATGCTTGGATGGGAATTCCTGTGGCGCGGGTATATGTTGTTCGGACTTAAAGAAAAAATGGGATATTATACTATATTTATTCAAATGATTCCGTTCTTTATATTACACAAAGGAAAGCCTGAAATCGAACTTTTCGCATCAATCTTCGCGGGAATTATTCTCGGTATTCAGGCACTTAGGAGCAGGTCATTTGTTTACAGCTGGATTTTGCACTGGCTTGTTATGGTATCCATTGATACAATCTCTGTTCTCAGATTTCAGTATAATTTTTATAAAATATTTTAATTCATAATATGAAATTAGCAGTTAATATCGATCATGTCGCAACTATCAGAGAAGCTCGGGGTGAAATTGAACCCGACCCTGTAACAGCTTCTGCAATTTGTGAACTGGCTGGTGCTGAAGGTATTGTTTGCCACCTTAGGGAAGATAGAAGACATATAAATGACCGGGATGTAAGACTTTTACGCGAGACAGTAAAAACCAAGTTTGACCTTGAAATGGCTGCAACCGATGAAATGGCAAAGATAGCCTCTGAGATATTACCCGACCTTGTTACGATTGTCCCTGAAAATCGTGTAGAGCTTACTACTGAAGGAGGGCTGAACATCTTATCCATTCAGTCAAAACTTACCGACATTATCTCTCAAATGAAAGAGAAGGAAATACTCGTCAGCTTGTTTGTTGACCCCAACCCGGAAGTTATAGACCTTGCCCTTGAAGTTGGAGCTGATATTATAGAAATACATACTGGTAAATATGCAAATTCAGTTGACGAAAAATCTCAAATAAAAGAACTCGGTAAAATTGCTTCTGTTTCAAGAATGGCTGCTGAAATGGGATTGATTGTCACTGCCGGCCATGGTCTGAATTATTATAATATTCATCCATTTCTTAATATTCCGGAGATTAGAGAAGTGAGTATTGGACATGCAATAATCTCCCGTGCTGTTTTTACCGGTTTGCAAAAAGCTGTTGAAGATATGATTAAAATTATAAATAAGTTCTGATGCCTAGCAATCTAAAAGCTTCCGATCTTGTTAAGGAATACAAACAGCGGACTGTTGTTGATAACGTAACAATTGAAGTTAAACAAGGTGAAATTGTCGGACTTCTCGGTCCCAATGGAGCAGGTAAGACTACAACTTTCTACATGATTTGCGGTATGGTTCACCCGAAATCCGGAGAGATAGAGCTTGACGGTGAAGACATCTCTAAATACCCCATGTTTAAAAGAGCTCAGGCAGGTATCGGATATCTTCCCCAGGAGCCTTCAATCTTCAGAAAGATGACTGTCAGAGAAAATATTCTTTCCATACTGCAGTTTATGAAAATGGATAAAGACGAAATGGAAGATAGATGCGAAAAACTCCTCAAAGATTTTAACATCAAAAAGATTGAAGATTCAAAAGGTTTTACTCTGTCAGGAGGTGAAAGAAGGAGAACTGAAATTGCTAGGGCTCTCGCATCCAATCCAAAATTTATTTTGCTTGACGAACCATTCGCGGGAATAGACCCTATTGCCTCAGAAGACATTATGAAAATTGTAGCTCATCTCAAGGATAGGGGAATCGGTGTTCTAATAACTGACCACAACGTTCATGAAACCCTTTCAATCGTTGACAGAGCTTATATTCTTATTGAAGGTAAAATATTCCGTTCGGGTTCTGCTTTAGAACTTGCATCCGATGAAAAAGTTAAAAAACTCTACCTCGGTGAAAACTTCAGCCTTGACAGATATCTACAAGAATTCAAAAGCAAGAATTAATAAAACCAATCTCAACTTGTCAAATATTTGCCTTATTTGTCAAAATCAATTATCTATGCGAATACCCCTAATTCACCTGTACTCTAAATGCAGTGTATTCTCAACCTGTCAAGAGCCAATTAATGCGGATAAAGTGCGGTGGATTTGCGGTTGATTTGCGGTTGAAGTGCGGTTGAAGTGCGGTTGTAATGCGGTGATATTGCGGTCAAACTGATTTTTTTCTTATTTTGTCTTTCAATTCATCTCTTCCTTGTCAATTTTATGACATTCTTGATAATCAGTTTACCTAATACTTAAAAACTAATCAAGTAATTGATAAATAATATACATCATTTCAAATAAATTTGTTCCCCAAACTAATCTTTCTTCCTGTTTTCCGCAAGACAACAATCTTCTAAAATAAATATTTGTATTATTAGTAGTTTATAATTTTGAACTTGTAATTTTGGGTGTCCCGTGGCTATTTTTGAATATGTTTGTAAGGAA
>Ga0172380_10001564_pt1 | contig 38982 bp, 40 predicted proteins | sample Leawe162metaG_FD_119747 | JGI IMG/M metagenome (GOLD analysis project Ga0172380, IMG submission 119747) | Leachate microbial communities from a municipal landfill in Southern Ontario, Canada - Leachate well 162 metaG | ecosystem: Engineered > Solid waste > Landfill > Unclassified | place...
AAAGAAACATTCTTTTAATGCTTTGGAGAGGTGGCTGAGTGGTCGAAAGCGGCACACTGCTAACGTGTTGACCTCTAACCGGGTCCCAGGGTTCGAATCCCTGCCTCTCCGCCTTCGCCTCGCCGAAGCTCGGCTTCGGCGTGACACAGTCCGCCGAAGTAACCAAAAAATTATGCATGGAATATTTACAATTTTTGTCCTAGGTCTGGCAATAGCTGGAGTCGCTTTCCTGATCAAATATCTTTCCGAAAATAAGAAATAGCTCCGTATGTCCTTATAGCTCAGTGGATAGAGCGTCTGGTTGCGGTCCAGAAGGTCGCAGGTTCGATTCCTGCTAAGGACACAATGACATATTAGCATTTGAACATTTTAACATAATCAGCATTTTAGCCTACTAGCATCTCGATGTTTGTACTTTGCTAAAATGTTAATATGCTAAAATGTTTTTTGTTTTCTACTTTATACTTTATACTTGTAACATGATTAATCTCGACACTCCCCTCAAAAACCTGCCGCGCGTGACGCCCAAATATGTCAAGACGTTGGAAAAGCTGGGCCTTTTGACCGTGCAAGATCTCTTATTCCACCTGCCTTTCCGTTATGACGACTTCCGCCGCACAGTAGGACTCTCGGAAGATTTTTTGGATCAGAATGTGACAGTAGAAGGCAAAATCGTGAAAGCTAAAAACATCCGCACTTGGAAAAGACGGATGACTGTCACGGAAATTTTTATTATTGATGAAAACGAGACCGAGCTGAAAGCGATCTGGTTCAACCAGCCGTATGTGCTGGATAGCTTGGTGGTCGGATCAACTATCAGACTATCCGGAAAATTATTATTGAACGACGGCGTTTTTTCCATGAGCAATCCGGCTTGGGAAAGAGCCACGCGCGACGCCACCAACACCGGCCGACTCGTTCCGATTTATCCTGAAACAAAAGGCCTCACTTCCAAATGGCTGCGCTGGCAGATCAAAGACTTACTGCCGCTCGCCCAAGATCTGCCGGACGTCTTGTCGGCGGAAATCCGCGAGAAATATAGCTTGTACGATATTTTCACGGCTCTCACCCAGTTGCATTTTCCCGAATCACGCGAGAAGTTGTTGCGCGCCCAAAAACGCATGGCTTTCCAAGAAATGTTTTTGGTGCAACTGCAAACGCAAAAGATTAAAAAAGATTGGGCGGGCAAAAATTCACTGCCCATAGCTTTCAATGAGAAACTAATCCAAAATTTTGTGAAAAAATTGCCATTTACTTTGACCGATGCTCAGAGAAAAGCCTCTTTTGAAATCCTGAAGGATCTGGAAAAGTCGCGTCCGATGAATCGCCTCTTGAATGGCGACGTCGGCAGTGGAAAAACAATCGTCGCGGCTGCGGCGGCACTTGAAGCCGTTTCCGCCGGAAGTCAAGTGGCCATTATGGCACCGACGGAAGTCTTGGCGCGCCAACATTTTGAAAGTTTTTGCGAACTTTTTAAGGATTACAATTTTAGCATTGCTCTTTTGACCAATTCATATAAACTTACCTGTCATCCTGAGCGGAGTCCGTACTCGGACGCAGTCGAAGGATCTGCCAGCGAACACCACCAGCAATACCACAAAGCAGATTCTTCGACTTCGCTACGCTACGCTCAGAATGACAGAAAAAAATTGATAGAAAAAATAAAATCTGGAAAAATAAATTTGGTTATCGGCACTCACGCTCTCATCCAAAAAGACGTGGCTTTTAAAAATCTTGCTCTCGTTATTATCGATGAACAACACCGCTTCGGTGTCGCCCAGCGTGCCGCCCTACAGCAAGAAACCGCCGGCATTGATGATGGGAATAGACAGACCATTCCTCACCTTTTGACGATGACCGCCACGCCCATTCCCCGCACATTGTCCATCGCTTTTTTCGGTTCCTTAGATCTTTCCATTCTCGACGAGATGCCGAAAAATCGTAAACCGATCATCACGACCGTCGTCGCGCCGGAGGAAAATCACAAGATTTATACCCTCATCAAAAGTGAAATCAAAAAAGGCCGCCAAGCCTTTGTCATTTTGCCTTTGATCGAAGAATCTTTGTCCGAATCAATGATCGATGTCAAAGCGGCCACCCAAGAACACGAACGTCTTGAGGAAAAGGTCTTTCCTGAATTTAAATTAGGATTGCTCCATGGCCGCCTGAAACCGAAAGAAAAAGAAGATGTGATGAATAAATTTAAGAATAAAGAATTTGATATCCTAGTTTCCACTTCTGTAGTGGAAGTCGGCGTGGACATTCCCAATGCCAGCATCATGATCATTGAAAACGCCGAACGTTTCGGTCTGTCCCAACTCCACCAATTCCGTGGCCGCGTCGGCCGCGGCGTGCATCAGTCCTATTGCTTCCTCTTTAGCCAGAAAAAATCCGAACGGTTGCGCATTTTGGAGAAAACCAATGACGGTTTTGTCATTGCCGAAGCCGATCTGAAACTGCGCGGCCCCGGCCAATTCTTCGGCGTGGTCCAATCCGGCCTCCCCGACATCACCATGGAAAATCTGACCAACGTGAAGCTCATCAAATTCGCCCGCGAAGAAGCGGCGATAATCTTAAATGATGATCCGCAACTGAAAAAGCATCCGGTGCTCGCGGAGGCTTTGCAAAAATTTTCCGAGCATATTCATTTGGAATAAATTTATCTTCTTAAACAGTAGGAACAGGGCAATGCCCTGTTCCTACTGTTTGTTATGGCAGTATTTGTCGAAGTTGCTATTTGAACAAAATAAAAAAGCCTTGGTGACAACGTTTATCACCAAGACAGTTTTGCAACTCATAACAAGGATGAGTTATCAATCAAGCGCTCCAAGTTTATCCAATTCAGGATAAGAAAGTAATGTCTCATCACTACCATCCCCCAACATAAATCCTCGCAAAGAATCAACGTTGTGCCCCTGATCTTCTAACTTCTTCAGCTCTTCCTCTATGAGCTCATTATCCTTTATAATCTTCCTTTTCCCCTGCATAATCATACCCTCCTTTAAATAATTGTGTTGAGTTATCATAATGATATGTGTTCTATCCAATCAAGAAAGATAAGTGCCGAAGAAAGCCAGAATAGAGCAGCAAAACAAGACCACCCTCTCCATATTCCTATCAATAAGGATATTCCAAGAGACAGACACATGACATAAACTTTTGTCAAGAACGAAATATAATATCCAGTAGCCATGCCAATGCCGATAAAAATAATAGCGGCAAGCATATATAAGCCGCCAACTACAAGAGTAGGAAAATTCCATTTGTCGAACCTGTCCAGCATAGCCTCATTAATGTCTTCAATTCTATCTAGCGTAGATTCAATAATCGAAAGCATATCATCCCCCTTATTTACTCTAATTTTCAAAGTACCCTTCTTAACCTTGCCCCTTTTAGTTTTTAATCCTAGCATTACAGACATAATTATGTCAAAACATTCAGTGCAATCAGTAAAATCATGTGCGAATCAGTGGTTCAGACGATTCAAACATCCTTCATACACTCTCACCATCTTCCTCGTACAAATTTCCGCCGTAAACTGCAAGCGCGCAATCTTTGCTGAAGTCTCGCCAAACTTTTTCCTCAATTCAAAATCGTTCACTAATTTCAAGACTGCGTCGGCAAATTCTTTTTCATTTCCCTCCACCAAAAATCCACTGCCATTATTGAGCACCAAACTACTGGCTCCCGTGGCTTTGACGGCCACGATCGGGAGGCCCATATACATCGATTCAGTCATCACCATCCCCTGCGTTTCCGAAGTGGAAGTGTGCACGAAGATGTCCGCCGCCGCATAATAGTTTTTGATTTCCGCGCGTGACACTACGCCACAGAAAAAAACTTTGTCGGCAAGGCCATTATCAGAACAAAACTTTTTCAACTTCGGCGCTAAGTAACCATCCCCCGCCACCAGAAATTTTACGCGATTATTTTTCAAGACCGGCGCCAAAGCTCGGAACAGGAATTCCATATTCTTTTCGCCCGTTAAACGATGTGTCGACAAAAGCACTGCTTCGTCGTCAGTAATGTTATATTTTTTACGGATGATGCTCCTGTCGGCTCCGACAAAATCTTTTTCCACTACACCCGTGGCCACCGGAAAAATGTTTTTCTGCGTCACGCCCCACGCCCGCAACTGCGGAATGATGGAATCGGTCGGCACGATGACTGCGTCCGCCTGATTGGCGAATTTCACAGCTTTTCTGATAATATACTTCGCCGCCCAAGAAGCCGGCAAGAATGACACGAAGTTGGTATAGTGGTCATAAAGCGTATGCCAAGTGAACACCAAGGGAATTTTTTTGCGCCGAGCCCAACTCAATGCCGCCGTACCGAGTAAGTTCGGATGTTGGGCATGGATAATATCCAGATCCATTTTTTTCAAGATGCGGTGCATTTTCCACGAATACGGAATAGCCAAGGGAAACTTAAATTTAACTTCGATATCGATGGCCGGATAACGGAAAACATTCTTATCCCGATCGATATAACCTGGAAAATGAGGAGCAAAAATGAAAACCTGATGCCCGCCTCGCGTCGACGAAGCGTCTCCGCGAGTCGAGGCGGGACCCATTTTTTCCAATTCCCGCCGGAAAGTCTCAATGGACGTAGCTACGCCATAGGGATTGGGCAAGTAGTTGTTGGTGAAGATGGCAACGCGCATAAAATCCAAATGTCAAAATCTAAATATCCAATCAAATCCAAAATCTAAATGTCAAAATTTTGGACTTTAGATTTTGAACTTTATTTGACATTTGTAATTTGGATTTTGACATTTCCTGTTAGTTTTCTTCAAAGAATTTAAAGATATCCTCGAACACATGTTCGTTCCGGATGTCGGAAATGAAAGTGTGATAGGCCTTATGGATATATTTTTTGCGCTTGACAGCCGAACCAATATGATAAAAGATATCTTCCAGACTTTTCTTAGCGACAATGTGGTCGCTGTTCGATTGCATAACAAAGCACGGCTGGCTCACCTTGGGCAATTCTTTGCGGGAGAGTTTCACCAATTTGAAAACTTCCAAGACGCTCCGAATGGGATATTTCTGATAAGATATCCTCCGCGTAATGATTTCGCTCTGCCCGAATGTCGGCGGATAATATTTTTTCTGATAAGTCTTGAACAGGCTCACGATCTTTGCGAGCAAACTGGTGAACCCCTCGTTCCTGATGGCATAAGGCATAGCCATAAGCGCTATGCCGGAAATTTCCTGATTATGCGCCGCCAACATCACTGTCAGATTGGCGCCCATCGATGTGCCCGCCACATAGATTTTTTGATGGTCTTTTTTGAGTCCGTCATAAGCTTCCACCGCGTCGGACAACCATTCTTCCCATCTGACATTCCGCAAGTTTTCCGGCACAGTGCCATGACCGCGCAATGCCGGTCCCGAAACGGTGTAACCCTTTTCATTCAGATACACTCCCAACCGCCGCACTTCATAAGGCACTGATGTCCAACCATGGATGAGTAAAACCGCCTTGCCGTTCGTGCCGGGAAAATAGAAAGGCTGACCTAAGAATTCCCGGTCTTCTTGATATAGGACTTCCGGATCGGCGGAAAGGATGCTTATAGCTTTTTCGTATATACGTCTGACCATATGCTCCCTATTTTACCTCGCCTTTGACCTTTTTGGCAAACAAAAAACCCATCGCGGGGATAGGTGCCTTATTCCAGCCCCTAATGACAGCTTTTGGAAAGAAAGCTGTCCCTTCCTAATTATCACAGTTGCCATTCTTCGCCAGCAACTCCTTGGCTTCACGGCTTTTGTAAATATTGATGATAACGATAGAAACTGTCGCGATGCCGAAAATCATCCAGCCAACCCAACTGATATAGATCTTCATCTCCCGCCAAAGATAGCCGTAGAAATAGCCCATCGCCACCAAAAAACTGCTCCAGACGATTCCGCCATAAAAAGAATACTTGATAAATTTTCTGAAATCCATCTTGACGATGCCGGCGGCCACGAAAGTCGCCCAGCACAATCCCGTCGTCGACTTGACCGCAAAAATCGTCTTGCCGCCGTGAGCGGCAAAATATTTTTCCATCCGCAAAACCAATTTTTCCGTAATGCCCATATATTTTCCGACTCGTCGGACAAACCCCATACCATAGTGATACCCTAAGCCGAAAAGGACCACATCCCCGATGATGTCGCCCAAAATGGAGAGCAGGAGGACGATGAAAATATTAAAAGCGCCGAGACTGGCCAACATCGCTGCAATGATGGTCGCTACCGGACCTTCGATGACCATAAGCGGCAACATCACGAAATAGCCATAATGTTGCAAAAAAGAAAAGATGAATTGTCCGGTCTGCTCCATAGATAATTGGTCGTTTATTATCTGAATCTTACGCCAAATTCCGTCTTTTGGCAAAAAGATGGCACGGTTCAGGACCGGCAAAAAACACCGTTAGCGCTTTTTGCGTCACACCGCCTCTTTGACTGTCGCCTTCCTTTCAAATTTTCCCCAGCCGACCAAGCTTCCGCGGAGCACCATAAGGACCGCCTTGATGGCGACATAGTACATCAATTGGCGATAATAGAATCTTTGCAACGGCAACCAGATGATGAGCGTCCAATTTTCCTTATGCTCCAAGAAGAACGGGATAGCCGCCGTGAGAAGATCAATGATCAAAAAGAAAAGATAGTAGATGAAAATTTTTCGAAAAGCATGCAGTGAAGAATAATCGATCGGATGATAATGATTTTGCCAAACTGCCCAAAAAATGGACAGAAGCATAGTCAGATCCATAAGCGGAGAGATCAAAGGAAAAATGATTTGGAAGATGAGGACGTTGGGCACGGAAAAAAATCCCAAGGCGCCATATTTTTTCCTGCCCCAAACGTCACGATGTTTCCAGACTGTCTGCAACGTACCATACATCCAACGGAAACGCTGCTTGACGAAATTCTTGGTCGCATCCGGCGCTTCCGTATAAGCCAAAGCTTCGTCTTCATAAGCCACATTGTGTCCGCGACGGATGATAGCAAAAGTCAGATCGGCATCTTCCGCTAAAGTATCTTTGGAAAATCCGCCGGCTTCGATGATAGCAACTCGCCGCCACGCACCTACTGCTCCCGGCACCACCGTAATACAATTCATAACTTCAAAAGCCCGTCGATCCAGATTCTGGCTGGTAATATATTCCAGCGCCTGCCAACGTGTCAAAAGATTGATGCGATTCCCCACCTTGGCATTGCCCGCCACCGCCCAGACCCTCCGGTCAACGAACTTTCTCACCAATTTAGAAATAGTGTTGGACAAAAATACCGTATCGGCGTCCAAAGTGACTATTATTTCCGCTTCCGTTTTCAATATTCCCAGATTAAGCGCTTCTGATTTTCCGCCATTTTCCTTGGTAATGATCTTGACGCGCGGATCTTGCGAAAAATTTTCGATGAGCACCTGATATGTACGGTCGCTTGATCCGTCATCGACAACCACCACGTCCAGATCGGGATAATCAGAGGCCAAAATGGCTTGCACGGTTCTAGCCACGACCTTTTCTTCATTGTAAGCGGGAATGATAACCCCTACTGTCGGGCGATAACTTTTTTCAAATTTCCTGAAAAGCCCATGCCGCGCGTGCGCCCACTGGATAATGGCCAACGTTCCGATGAAAAGAAAACGCATCGTGCCTAAGATGATTCCCAGAAAAAACATAAAATGCATAAATCGATTGAAATGATCTACGACGAAAACCATCGCCGCGCCGGAAAAGACCAATAGTTTTTCTTTGGTGGAAACTGTCGGCATCAAATTATCCCGACTGGTGCCGATCAGCTCGGACACGCTGACAAATTCGAATCCTTGGCTTCGGAGCCCCTCGATTATTTTCGGCAAAGCGGCTACGGTCTGACTCCGGTTACCTCCTCCGTCATGCAATAGGACGACATTACCGTCTCCGTTCTTGGCTCCATCAATGACCCTATTTACGATATTATCCACCCCCGGAGAACTCCAATCATTCGGATCGATATGCATAGCAACGGTATAATAACCTTCTTTATCGGTAGAAACGAGGGGCCGAGCTTGGTCAGGCGTAGCCGGCTCGATATCTTCGGCATAAGGCGGGCGGAAAAGTACGGTCTTGCGGCCCAATATCCCTTCAATCAGGCGCTGTGTCGAACCCAATTCAAAAGATAATTGCTGATCGGATATTTGCGTTATATTCGGATGGGAATAGGTATGACTGCCGATTTCATTGCCATCTTTGAATTCCTGCCGCACGATGTTCGGGTTGACATTAGCGTTCGCCCCGATTAAGAAAAAGACTGCCGGCACGTTGTATTTTTTCAAGATATTGAGGATCTGCGAGGTATATTTCTGATCCGGTCCGTCATCGAACGTCAGAACAATCTTGTTCTTGTTGTTTTCTCCGCCACCCCAACGCGTAATCACATAAGGAGAAGGAAATTTGGAAATATTTTCATCTTTGATGAATCCCGATTGCGCATCGAAAGACACGGTTCTCGCACCTTCTTGCGGCGTACCCGTGACCTTCAAGATCTCTCCTTGGCCGAGATAACTTATGTCATAACCATACTTAAGCAATTGCAAGCTATCCGCGCCGGCTTGGGTCAAATCTTCTCGATGGGAAAAGGCTTGCCAAGAAGAAGGGTCTTCGCTGCCCAAGCGCCACAAGGCATAGCCATACGGTCCGCCCATTTTCCGCCCAATGGCCATTTCATTGAAAACGGTGGCCGCGTCCAAAAACCAGATATGGTGCAATCTATTATTCTCATCCGTATAATCGAAAGTCGGATTGGATGAAGCAGGATCAAAATTCACGGTTGCCCCAGATTTTTTAGCGATTGACATCGCTTGCTGGAAAGTCACTTCTTGTCCGGCCGTTTCATTATCTATCCAATCATAACCGTAACCGCCCAAAGCGATGACATATTTTCCCATCGGAGCCTCTTTGAGCCGAATATTGAGACTGTCGATCATCCAATTCTGAGAAGCGATCGGTCCAGCCGTAGAATCATAAATGGTGTGTTCATCATAAGCCATAAGAATCAGGAAGTCGTTGTATTTCGATAATTCTTTCGCATTGAACGAATCATCGTTCAAAGGGATGTTTTGAGAAACTTCCAAGTTCAGCGGATGGAATTTGGCATACAGTTCCTGCATAAACAAGACCAGATTTGCCTGATCGGAAGCGGCTACATTTTCAAAGTCGATGCTTATGCCGGAAAAATTATTCTGCCTGACAAAATTCAAAATAGCATCGATGAGGGCCGAACGCGAATCGGATGTGGCCAGCGCCACCGAAAGCCTGTTCGAGTCCCAATCCTGCGTGTCACTGTTATAGTTGTTTATGAGAGGCACCACCGGTAAATTTGGCCGGACCTGCTTTATATAATTGATCGTATTGTCCTGCGCCGTTTGATCATCCACTAGAACAGGCGTAGCGACATCCCCCAGATGGAGCCACTCGGGCACGAGTTCGTCCATATTCTGGATGTTTTCCTTGAGCGAGCTGAAACTATTATCATCCCAATTGACATAAAATCCCAAAACCTTCGGCCGGAACGATGCTGTCGCACCGTTCGAAGACAGGATCAAGCCTTGAGAAACGGTCGGCGCAGCAGGCGGGGTCGTGGAAGAAGCATTCTTCGGCGCTCCGCGATAAATCGGATCCGGCGACGCCAGATCCAATTGTGGCAAGCTCGGACCCAAAATGATACCGCCCAACGTTACGCTGAAAATAGCGGCTAAGAAAATTATTACCGAAAAAATCATCCGTTTGGAATATACCCAACGTCTAGGACTATCGGAATAGAAAATCTGCTTGTTATTATCATTCATAATCCAATGTTACCTGTTTTTGGAACCGTCCCGCCATCCGCATCTTCAATATTACTACAACACTGACCTTCATCCTATTTTACCATCCAAAAAACACCCCATCAAGCAGGAGTGTTTTTCCTCATTTTTCGGATCATTTCCAAAAAACCTGGGACGTCGTGACGATCTTTTTCCATGGTCCGTCCGGCACATCCGCCGCGTCCACGAATTGCCAATCGGTCTTATCCACATCGCCCAAGCTCAAATAATCATGCACCGCCGGAGAAACATCCAATCCGGCATGTGAATTTTCTTTGCTTTTCGGGGCGCTGCCGCCGAAAACATACGCCTTGTCATCCTCACCGAACGGGCCGACATCTTCCCACTGCGCATACGCTGTCTTATTGCCTTTAGTGATCTTTATCCACTGGTTTTTGCACATCGATTTTTCCGCGCCGAATTTCTTGCCGTCAGACCACATCGCCAGAGCGGCCGCATCATTTTTCTGGTTCCCCTTTTCATTGAAATCATTATACGGCAGCGCGAAGTAGAAAGGATTTTCTTTCGGGGTGAAACCGGCCGGAGAAAAACCGCTCCGATTGTCAGGATCGTCTATGCCGCCGAAATGCTTGACCCAATCTTCATCCCAAGCACTGGGCAGATTGGAAATGTTTTTGTTATCCGCGTCCGCTTCTTCTCCCGCCCAGAAATAGGTCGTAGAAATATTTCTGTGAATGGGATATTCGTCCTTCCCATCCGCCACGGGCGCCACTGCCAAGGGCGCGTCAGGAGCTTCTGCCTGCGCCGATCCTTCAGACGCGGGCTCCGAAGAAGAAGGCCCACCGCCGGCTTCATCCATTTTCTTATCCGCGCGAGCATCGATGGCTTCGACGCTTTTGGGTTTCCAAGAATTTTTAGCCACCGCCGCGTAAGCCAGACCGAAAGAAACCAGGATGAAAGTCAGGAAAAAATAAAGAGAGACTCTCTTATTCATTGCCATAAGATATTTTAAAAAATAATAATTAGACCACCTTGAGCAAATTTTGTCAGATGATGAATAATTTTTTTATCACATCCTTTCCATATTGGAGAAGATGTCGCCATAACGGCTTTTCAAATTGACAAAATAGTTATAGAATAATAGCACAGATGTCAAGATTAGACAATGTTTTAGGCCAATTTGGCTTATCTGAAATAAAATATGAAAAGAAATTGGGCGGTTATTTTAGCGGCTGCAATAAGCATTTCGGGCTTAGCGATAATCATCCTTTTTTGGCATTATCAATCCGCTAAAATTCCCACCGCGCCAAAAAATGTTCCACGCGCGGAAGTGACCAGCGTCCCGACGGATAACGCCCCATCTTCATCGGACAAATATCCTCTCCACCAAAACATCACCGTCACTACTTTTTGGATCGGCGAAGACGCCTCCGGCAGCAACGCTTTCATCTCCAACGCCAAAAGTGCTTGGGATGAGAATTGGCAGGTCCACTACGGCGGCGTGGACGACCCGAAAAACAGGAACGGCTTCTATCCGGCCGCTTTCATCCCCGAAGAAAATCCATTTTATTTCGCTTTGCCTTACAACGATTTTGACGCGGGCGGCAACCGCAAACCGGATGTGAATAAAATAGTCTATTGGGCGGCGGACGGGACTTGGGACGCCTCCCAATCGATGTTGAAAAACCAATGGATCAAGATCACCAAAAACGGAACTGCTGTTTATGCCCAATGGGAAGATGTCGGTCCATTCGGTGAAAATGACAGTGATTATGTCTTCGGCAATAGCACGCCCCAAAGCTCAAGCAACAACAATGCCGGCCTCGACGTTTCCCCGGCCATTGAAACCTATCTAAACTTGAGCGGCGAAGACACCGTTTCTTGGCAATTCATAAAAGCCGCCGACGTCCCAAGCGGACCTTGGAAAGACATCGTCACGACTTCCTGAAATATTTTTCTCACTTCTCAAAAAACCTCCCTTGTTTTTTATTAGGAGGTTTTTTTGTTTCTCAATAAATTATTGTAGAGGTTTGATCTATCAAGCCTCCCTTCTACAGCAAGGTTCAATGAATTGAACCTCTACGATGCCTTACTTTTTTTGTGCTTTTTGAGCTTCCAATCAGCGCCGATTTTTCCTCTCTTCTTAATCTTTTGATTCGCGCCTCTTCTTTGGCCGCCAAAGATCTGTTTTTAAATTTTTCAGAATAGACCAATCTGACCGGCCGGCGCGCGGCGGTATATTTCGCACCCAGTTTGTTTTCATTATGCTCGATCACTCTGCGTTTCAAGTCCGTAGTGATGCCCGTATAAAGAGTTTGGTCGACACATTCCAAGATATAGAGATAATACATTGGTATAATTTCCGAATTACATAATTTCACCCAAAAGCTCATTCCTCCCGATATTTTCTTTCGAAGAATACGCCACCACCTTATGCCCGCCAACTTTTTCCTGGATGACTTCCAATTGTTTTTTCTGCGCCGTCTTTTTCACTTTGTCGAATTTGTTGGCCACGACCAAGATATTTTTCCGATGTTCTTCCAGATCAGACAGCATCGCCAGATCCGCGATCGTCGGCCCGACCGCCGCGTCGATCACCACTACGATTTTTTTCTGCAGATAGGGCGCGTCGAACAGATAGGCCGAAATCAGGTCCCCCAGTTCCGCCTGCGCGCTCTTGGACGCTTTGGCATAACCATATCCGGGCAGATCCAAAAAATATGAGTTGTCATTGATCAAAAACAGATTGATCTCGCGCGTGCGTCCGGGAGTATTGCTAGTCCGCGCCAAACCTTTCTGCCGCGTCAAAGAATTGATGAGGCTCGATTTGCCCGCGTTCGACCGCCCGACAAAAGCCACCTGCGGGAAGCCATTGCCCAGCGCCGGATCTGATCCTAGGATACCTTTCACGAATTGTGCAGAGGTGATGTTCATGTGTATAAGTAATATATACTAGTATATCGTAATATACTAGCAACATTTAATAGCGATTTTTTACCTTATATGAAGCAATTCTTGTTATAGTTTCTTGTTGAAATATCGAGATATTATCCTATTGTTTCATATTCTATGGCTCTCTATAGGTAGCCGCTCACTTCATCGCTTACGACCAGCCCTTCCGCGTTAATTTTTCTGTGCTTATCTAAAATAATCGAAAAGTCTGGATCTATCTCACTCAATCTAACCAACTTGTCCGCTACTAATATTTTTGGATCAACATACCTGAATTTTTTAATTATCTTCTCCCCCTGTGCGCCGCTGATTGTTTTCAGTTTATTATTTCTCAATATCTTTAATACCGTTTGGATTTCTTCATTTTTGATATTTTCAAATTTATCCAAAACAAAATTCTCATCCTCATAGAAATCTTTTTCTGATAAAATTTTCTCATCAATTGCAATTTTAAGCGCTTTGGAAAATAGATGATACCTTGTCATAGCCTCATATCCTCCCCAGTGCTTGGTTTGTAATTCCAAAAAATTTAAGGCGAAAATAGCGGCTGCCTCAATATCGGAAAAAACAATCTCTCCTTCATAATTCAATAGGGATTTTATGCATATATCAATTATTTCCGGATTAAGCCAAGCTTCAAATTCCCTTAAGGCATAGTCCACTCTATCCGCGCATAAGGCAGGCGCATTTCTTTCAAGTAAAGAAAAGTTTTTCTCATCCAATATTCTCTCTACTGAAAAACCATACTTGACTAAAATATTCGGAATATCAGTTTGCTTAACGAATATGTCGTGTATAGAATCATGATAATCTTCCGTGCCTTTCTGCCCATCGCCAAAAACCCAGTCAGATATATGGGAAAAAGCCAGAACCGAAACATCGTGGAGCAACCCCGCCACTTGCTCTTCCAAAGTTGCTCCCAAATTTCTGAGTAAAATCATCGCTCCCACGCAATGTTCGTAGCGGCTAAAATTCTTCAAAAAATAATATTTGTCCGGAATGCCATATTGAGAAATGTTCTTCAGGCGCAAAATAACCGGCGATGCTAAAAGCTCCAGCAAGATCGGCTCAGTAATTTCAATTTCTCCGTAAACTTTATCTTTTTTTAACATAGGTTATCATATAGCACCTTTTACTTAATATTCTTACTCAGCTTTTAATCTTCTACTTTCATTATACTTCTTCAGCCTCTCCCTCACAATCTTCTCCATTTCCAAATGTGAAACACATTCGCCAGTCTTTCATCATCCATCACAAAACCTTTCACCATATATTCCCGCAGTTTCTGTGTGGCCCAGATACGGAATTGTGTACCGCGCAAAGATTTCACCCGATAACCAACGGAAATAATGACGTCCAAGTTATAGAAATTGACATCATATTTTTGCCGTCTGCGGCAGCATACTGGAATTTCCGGCATACTGAATTTTCCGCCAATTCTCTCTCTTTGAAAACATTTTCAAAAGAGCGCATCTGAATTTCAAGAATTTTGTCTTTTAAATTACCACGTGCACTCAACAAATCTAAGTAGTAAGTAATCAAAACATAGCGCCTCATTGTGCTTGCGAATTCTTCTGGCTTTAAATAAAGACTGCTATCATTCATATGCTAACTTTAGTTTCCATCTAGGCCAACTATTTTTTACTTTCTTACGCATTCCAATCCTCAATCACCAACTTCTTCATTTATTTCTGCCACTGGACATTCTCCATACTTTTCAAAGCCGGCACCCGACTGTTGACCGAATGCAAGAACCAGTTGAATGCGCCGAAGAGAACGACGGCGATGATCGAAGCACCGATGGCACTGCCGAGACCGAAAAAGATGCCTTGCAAAAAAGACCGCCAGAGAGAAGCCAGCTTGTCGACCTTGACCGACAACTGGTCGACACTTTCAGACAAAATTTTTGTTTCTTCTTCCATTTTGTTTTTATATGAATATTAGAATATTTATTCCCAGTTTACCTCCATTTTAAACCTTTGGCAAAATGAAAAAATCTCCCTCCGGAAGATTTTCTGTTCGTACCGCGTATGGGATTCGAACCCATGATTTCCAGGATGAAAACCTGGCGTCCTGGACCGGACTAGACGAACGCGGCATATGCTATTTTCTTGTTAATAAATAGAGTGCCCGAGGCAGGCACGCTTATTTCAGACATCAAAAAGATTCTAACATAGAAAAATTATTCGGTCAATCCCGACCTAATCCTCATCGCAACACCGCACCCTTTCAGCGTAGAAAATGGTCGGGTCGCCGGAGTCACGGCTGCCGACCGCTCGCAAGAACTTGTCCGGCACAAAACCGTTAGGTGCCGGCGGGACATTTGAATCAGGCAGGAAAACCCGCACGACATCCCCATCTTCGTCCACTACTGTCACTTCATTGTCCATAAAATTCCGGATCTTCCCGTGGATGGCCGCGTCACGCGGAATCTTGTTCTTCGACCAACCGCCTAAAAAGCTGCCCACGCCCAAAACTCCGAAAAAAATCCCCAATGCAATAGCGCCCAAGAAAAACCAGACAGCAAAGGTGTCCGTACGTTCGCAATTGCCGCAGAACAGTTCTATCTGATTGGCGAAATAGATGGCCAACGCCACTGCTAGGACGAAAAAGATGATGTAATCATAAGGCAAAGTGACCAGAAAGACTTTCGCTCCCGGAAAACCCAAGGTCAAAAATTTTTCCAGACGGGTCTTTTCGATGAAATAGAAAATCAGGCTGACCAGAGCAGCCCCCAAAGCAACCAAAAGAAAAAGTGCGCCTTCCAACCCGAGCTTTTCCAGCACAAAGACAAAACGGCTGCGCATCTTGATCTTTTTACACTTGATATCTTCCATTATCCGCGTTTTTATGTCGGCACCCTTGTTATCCATATTTTCATTACTCATATTGCTTTTTTACCTCCGTTATTTTTCTGATTATTTTTTTCCATTTCCAGCGCCATCTTTTTCTTAGCGCGACTGATGAGTGTGCCGACTGTGTTTATCGGCTTGCCCAGAATTTCACTGATGTCTTCATATGATTTATCCGAATAATATCTGAGCACCAAGACCTGTCTGTATTTGAATGGTAACCGATTGATGACTTTGTCCACTTCTTGGCGCTCCTCTTCCCGCATATGAGCGATATCCGCGCCCTCTTCCGAACTGGACATCACCAGCATATCCTTGGTCGCCGTGATGTCCTCCCAAGGGATGAACCGTTTCAGCGAACGTCTTTTGATATGGTTCACCGCCTCATTGTGCGCGATGCGATAGATCCAAGAAGAAAATTTACGGCTGGTATCATAACTGCGCAAATTCCGAAAAGCCTTGATGAAAACGTCTTGCAACAGATCCTCGGTCTCCTCCCGCGCTCCCGTCAGGCGGTAAAGATAGGCGAAAAGTTTGCCCTGATATCTTTCAATCAGCTCGGCATATCTTTCCGGATCATGTTCTCGCACGATTTCCACTAGTTCATTGTCGGTCAATTCTTTTTTAAGGGTATTTTCAAGCATCATTAATACCAAAATTTATGATTTGTATTTCAACATAATAATGATACTATATTATTAGAAAACTGGCGAATGAGTAACAAGACTAACTTTTTGGCTATGATTATCCTTTCTATTGAAACTTCTTGCGATGAAACAGCGGCTGCCGTCCTCAAAGGTGAGGACGCTGGTTTCGAGCTTCTTTCGAATATCGTTTCCTCTCAAGTAAAATTGCACGCCGAATGGGGCGGCGTAGTGCCCAATTTGGCCGCACGCGAGCATTTGAAAAATATATTGCCGATCATTGAGAAAGCTATGGATGCCGCGAATGTAGCACGGGAAGATATCGGGCTTATCGCAGTCACAAACGGTCCGGGGCTCATTCCCGCCCTTCTCATTGGCGTAGGTGCTGCCAAAACTTTGTCATACTTGTGGCAAAAACCACTCATCGGCATTCATCATATCGAAGGACACATCTACGCCAATTTTGTCTCCGACAAAAATGGCGCAATTTCCAATTTCCAATTTCCAATTTCCAAACAGATTCAAAATTCAAAATTAAAAATTAAAAATTCTCCCGTTACGTTCCCCGTACTATGTCTGGTGGTTTCCGGCGGGCATACGCAGCTGGTGCTGATGAAAAAACATTTGGATTATGAAATTGTCGGACAGACCTTGGATGACGCGGCTGGCGAAGCTTTTGACAAAGTGGCGAGAATATTAGGCTTAGGTTACCCCGGTGGACCGGCCATAGCCGCGGCTGCGGCAAATTACAAACAAAATCCAAATTTCAAATCTCAAATTTCAAAAGAAATATCTACTGATAACTATCAAGTATTAGATGCTCCCTTGCCACGGCCGATGCTCAATTCCAAGGATTTAAATTTTTCTTTTTCCGGACTTAAAACGGCAGTGCTCTATCTGGTCAAAAAGAACGAGTCCTTATTGAAAGATGAAAATTTCATAGCGGAAGTGGCTGCCGAGTTCCAACAAGCCGCTTGCGATGTACTCATCGCCAAAACCATTTCGGCCGCAAAGAAATATGGCGCGAAAACTGTGATGCTGGCCGGCGGCGTGAGCGCCAATCGCAAACTCAGGGAACAATTAGGTGCGGCTATCGAAAAAGAGCTTCGCGATGTCCGCTATATGATGCCCGCCATGAAATACACCGGTGACAATGCGGCCATGATCGGAGCGGCGGCTCATTTCCGTTGGAGGAATATATCGGAAAAGAACAAAAAAATAGCCAGCGACAATTGGAAAACCATCGAAGCAGACGCTAACTTGCAATTAAAAAACGCGCACATACAGATTGGATAAAAATTAATTTACTATAACGATGACTGAGAAATTAAAAATGCTTTTTTGGGGGATGCTCGGAGCGCTCGGCGCCCTAGCGCTGGAATCATTACTGATGGTTTTTGCCACCTCCGGCGGCGCAATTGGATTAATGGAAGCTCCAACTTGGTTTATGCCGGTCGGAGTCCTCATCGAAGAACTTTTCGCGATCATTCTGATCGGAAAGCTCCTAGCGAACAGTCCCGACAAAAACAATATTTTTTCGCGAGTAATTTTTTTCGGCCTCGGCTTTTCCTTACCGGAAATCCTGCTCAATTTTGCTAACTTTTCTGTTTTGTCCCGAGAAATTCTCTTCAGCTATCTAGGCCTGCTTTTCATCCATACCGCCACCGCCGGAATATTCGGCTGCTATTTTTCTCGAAAAGAAGGCTTTCATCCGGATGCTATCCTTTTTTTGGGTTTAGCCATAGTTTTCCATTTCGCCTTCAATTTTTCAGTCCTTTCCGGCTTGAGTGTCTGGATAAGTTTGAGTATCCCTCTCTTCGTATTTTTTATCTGTTTTTCAGCTTTAAAAATGACCTTTTCAAAAGGTTCCTTGCCAAGGATAAAAAATTAAATTATAATTCAAGTAAGTTAACCAGCTAAAACAAAACCATGACAAAAGTTAAAAAATCTTTTTTCGAAAAATTGACCGGCGCCAAAAGAATCGACGATGAGGAAGAAAATGTGAACACTTTCGAAAGAGAAAGAAATTTTTCCTCCGCTCCGGAAATCTATTCCGAAGACACGGAAACTGAAGTCCTTTTCAATTCCGCGCCCCGTCGCGCCAGACGGGAAGAAGTTAATTTTTCCTCCCCTCAAGAGGATGGCGAAGGACAGCTCACGATCGATGTCTATCAGACTGACAATGACGTAGTCATCAAATCCACTATTGCCGGCGTGAAACCGGAAGACTTGGATGTCAGCATCGTGAATGATATGATCACTATCCGTGGCGAAAGAAGACGGGACGACGAAGTCGGTGAAGAAAACTACTACTATCAAGAGTGTTATTGGGGCGGCTTTTCCCGTTCCATCATCCTGCCAGTTGACGTTTTGGCCGACAAGATCGAGGCTTCCATGAAAAACGGTATCCTGACCATCAAAATGCCCAAAGCCGACAACACCAGAACCAAAAAGATCCAAGTCCGAGGGTTCTAAATTATTTGGAAAATATCATTTGCAAAAACACGAGATTAACTTCTCGTGTTTTTTATTTGACAATCTCTGCCCCCCCCTGCTACACTCCCTTTTCAGTTCTTAAACAATAAAATTCAACCAGAAAAGGAGGTGATGCGATTCAATTGTAAAAAATTAGATTGAAATTTTGAAAGTTTTATCGAATTGAAACTCAAACAAAAAAAGGAGTATATGTAATGAAAAAAATATTACTTGTAATGTTGTTTTGTCTTTTGGGGTTTGTGCCGAATGTTTTTGCTTTATGCTCTAATGCGCCCATAGATCCACCTCCATATTCCATACCAGCAACAATTTCTGGAAATGCATATGATAGTGTGTATGGATATTGTACGAGCGATAACCACCAGGAATATGTTTATTATAATATCTCTCATGTTCCATATGCATATACTTTCAACTCTATCCTGTGGATAAGCTATCCCTCCGAGAGCACTATTGTCGTCCCTGATTATCCATCAATCGGCCAAACATTTATCCATCACTATACCTCTACCGCTAATATATATGCTGGCACTGCTGATTATTATTACTCCTCTCGGGATGTATATAATCAGACGCACAATACAATTGTTAGACCATCTACTTTGCCCCGGCAACTCACTGCCTCGCGTTCTCCTGAAGCCGGTGGTGGCGTGGCCAGTTTGCCGGATGGGGTGAATCTAGATTGCAATGCCGAGGATAGTATTCGTTGCGGAGCGTGCAATGCTAACTATTGCACCAAAAGTTTCAATGCCAATTCCAATGTGGTATTGAAAGGTTTTCCTGGGACCGGTTATGCTTTTTACCAGTGGACTTGGAACAATGGTGCCAACACTGCAACCGACAATCCTCATACGTTTACGATGAGTGGGGCGTTGGGGGTGACGGCGGTGTTTAAGAGGACGTTTCGTTGTGCATCGGGTGATTTCTATGAACCCTATGACTCTCAAGATCCTGAAATTTATGGAGATGGAGAGTGCGTTACTTATGTTAGACATGAAACTGGTGCGGATATATACGGAAATGCAAATACTTGGTACCAAGGAGCAATAAATGCCGGATATCATACAACAGCAGGTCCAAGTATTCCAACAGGAAAAGACATGAGTTCTGCTATTATTGTTTTTGGCATAGTTTCAGAAAGCTCTTTTCCAACTGGTCACGTAGGTATAGTAATCAACAAAGTTGATTCTACCCATTTAAACATCAGGGATGCCAATTGGAATCTTGATGGAAAATTGGATGAACATGTCATTGATGTGACAAACGAAAATTACAACATTCTGGGATACATCTACTGCATGCCGTAATCTGTAATTGGTAAGTACCAAAAGTCCAAAGGGCAGAACTTTATGAAGTTCTGCCCTTTTTTGAATACAAGCCTTCCTAAAATTATATCAGTTATTGTACTTAAATGAATCAGCAACGGTTTCAAAAATTTTCTTAAGAGATGAATTAGAGTCATCACCATAAATCGTTATTATATTGTGTCCCTTTATCATAATAACGCCGGCATTGCCATTGTCACCATAATTTTGGACAGAATATTTTTTAGCAGGAACTCCGTCAACATTAACGCTGGTGATATCAATTTTGTAATTTTCAAATCTTTTAATTATTTTATCAGTACTTTGGTTCAAAGATAGATTATTCACATTATCTGAAACGGTAATATTTGTAATCCACGGTCCTTCTAAAAAATTGCTCAATCCGAAAACGCTATCCGTTGCATCTTGTGCAATCACTAAGTCGCTTGGGTATTCAAATTCAAAACTATATGTCTTATTGATATATTTTTTTGTACCCACTGCAGTGTTATTTTGAGGCTGTTGATTTGCCTGATTATTGTTCTGCATATTATCTCCCTGGTTAACTACTGGAGTTTGTACAGCTACTGGCTTTTTAAAATTATAATTAGTTTGTGATTGTTCTACCTCAGGCTGATTTTTTTCCCACTTCCACAAAAACGCCCCGACCGTCACGGCAAAAATCAAAATTATTACCACCCCTAGTTTTGTATCAATATGTTGTTTCATTTTTATTTTTGAATTTTTATATCTATATTATACGAGAAAATTGATGGATTGTAAAATTGAAAATTATTTTACCTTATTCCCAACTCCCCTTCCTCCTCAATTTCCTATGATACCCGATCGCAAACCGATGGGCTTCATCGCGAATTTGAGTGATGAGATTTTCGGACAGTTTCGGCACGGTGCCGAAAGTGCGCAGGTCTAATTTTTTGCGAGTTGGGCCTTTGGCCACGGCCAAAATCGGAATGTCGAGATGCAGCCGGCGCAAAACGCGCCTATCCCCTCGGCGGAGTCTCTCTTTTTGAACGAGCGAAGGCGAAGTGAAAAAAGAGGACTCCGCCGTTTCCGGTCAGAGCAAGAAATCAACTGCATATATTCCCTTGCCTGACAAATAGTTAGCTGCGCTGGAATATGGATATTTCTCCGGCAGATCCACCAAGTGCCATTTTTCCGTGCAAGGGTTGCGGTGGATATAATTTAGTTTTTCAATAAAGATATTTTCTGATTCGATAATTTTTGAATCATATCTAGCTTCAAATACCTTATGCTTGGAACCTTTCTTATAATTAGCTTTCTGTTCGAATATTTCCAGTAAATCATTCTTGTTATCTTTTTTCAATAAATCGACAATGCCATAAGCTAAAAATCTTTTAGCGTTCTGGATTAGTTTGGATATATCCGGGGATCGATTGGAAATATACATCAACACATGGATATGATTGGGCATAATCACATAGGCGTGGATTTTATTGCTATACTTTTCTTTGGCGTAATCAAACCATTTATACACTAGGTTGCAATATTTTTCCTCCACAAAAACATTTTGCCAATCACAACTGGTAAAAGTTATGAAATATATATTATTGGATGAAAAAATAGTTTTATATCTGACTGCCATCTCTCAATTTTATCACAAAAAAAGGCAGAGTCCCTTTTTTCTTCCGCTAGCGCGGCTTCAAAAAGGAGACTCTGCCTAGGGGAAAATAGAAACACGCTAGTCAACGAAAACTAGCAAAAAAATCGGCAGAGTTCCAATGGTAATTCTGCCGATTTTAATTTTCTCAAGAGTTTATCTATTTTTCAAAAACTATACTATTTAAGAATTTTTCAATGAAAGCATTATTTAGTAAATCATAATTTACGAAATCTATTTCAACAACCCTATCCCCAAGATTTATTATATATGCTTTTGAGAATCTATTGTCCGCTTCAATTTTCTTATACACAAATGTATCTGTGTTTAATTTTTCAAGTTTCATTCTCGGTAAAACTTGATCAACAGGAACATTTGATACGAGATGGTTGAATTCTTCCTTAGCAGTTATTTTAGTTCTCTTTTCCATAGCGCAAACACTTTCTAAGTTTGGGCATCCACTTAAAACATAATCGATAATACGAACATATGGCAAAGATTTATCAATAATCTTAGATGGGCTAATGAAGTGTTCGGAAGCATGATCCATATCGCCACAACATTTAAATTCCCAATTTTCTGGATAAGAAAATTCTATATTCGGGAAACTGTAGTTTGTATTGGCGAATAAATTAGTGTTGTGCCAAAAATTTTCATGATTAACCGTTGTCCACTGGTTAGAAATTTCTATTTTTTCATCCTTACCTGAACTTGCTACTTCATTTGTTTTGTTATCTTGGTTATGCAAATCGTTGTCTTTTTGAATAACTTGATTCGGCGCTTGATACACATAGTTTTCTTCTCCATTTTTTTCCCACCTCCACAAAAACGCCCCAACCGTGATAGCGATGATGAGAATTATTATCACGCCCAATTTTGTCTCAATATGTTGTTTCATTTTTATTTTTGAATTTTTATAGCTATATTATACCAAAAAATTGACATGTTGTAAAATTGAAAAATTCCCTCAATTACCTTTTCCTCAGTTTTATGCTATATTTTATCTATGAAAATATCTAAATTTTTACCAATTTTGTTTTGTCTGTTTTTAGCCTTTCCCGGTACCACTCGTGCCGAGAACGGCCTTTTGATCAGTTCTTCGCGAGGCATCTCGCCTGACAAGATCCCATTGGAACTGCCCTTGAAGGTGGATGGCAAAGATTATTCCTTTTCACGGTCGGACGCTTTGAACCTGATCCAGGAAACTTCACAACTTTTTCCCGACCCGAACTACCGTTCTGAAATAGAAAATCCTGATTTTTGCCTGTATAAAAAATCACTGAATTGTCGCTTGGTCTTCCCCTACACCAACTATGCCCACATCAAAAAGGCCTACGTCCGTAGCCTAAAAACAGAGAACATCAAAACTTTCCTCCAGAATCTGGCTCAAAAAACCGATACGGGTCCCGTGAATGCCAAATTGCAGATGGCTGACGGGAAAGTTTCAGTTTTCGCGCTCAGCAGTCCCGGCGTCCAGTTGGATATGGATAAGAGCGAACAGGCCATCGCGGAATATCTGTCCCAAGGCGATTTCAAAACGACCCTCGCCTTGCCCGTCAAAAAAACCGATCCGGAAGTGTCCACCGATTCCATTGAAAACTTGGGCATCAATACCCTCATCGGTGAAGGCGTTTCTGATTTTCACGGTTCACCTAAAAATCGGATATTCAACATCAACACCGCCACACAACGCTTCAATGGCCTCTTGATTAAACCGGGCGAAGAATTTTCTTTCGTGCAAAATTTGGGGCCGGTGGACGGTGAACACAATTATCTGCCCGAGCTTGTCATCAAGAACGACAAGACCGAACCGGAATTCGGCGGCGGTATCTGCCAAGTGTCCACCACGGCTTTCCGCGCTGCTATCTATTCCGGTTTGAAAATCACCATGAGACAAAACCATGCCTACCCGGTCAATTACTACAATCCCCAAGGCATGGACTCTACGGTCTATATTCCTCGTCCGGATCTGCGGTTTGTCAATAACACTCCAGGATATATCCTCATCGAAACCAGAATTGAAGGCACGAAATTATTTTTTGATTTTTATGGCACTTCGGACGGACGCAGCATAAAAGTTATCGGTCCGCGCATCACGGAGCGCGGATCCGACGGTTCCATGAAAGCCACCTTTTCCCAAGAGGTTTATGACAAAGATGGTAATTTGCAAAGAAGCGATGTTTTCAATAGTAGCTATGCGTCCCCCTCCAAATACCCCCATCCTGGCGCGGAACCGGTTTTCACGGAAAAACCCAAAGATTGGTCAAAAAACGAATGGGATAATTACAAGAAAGCGCATAGCCTCTAAAAAGATTGACTAAAGTCGTCAAATACGCTAGTATTTCATAGTGTTCGCACGGGCAAAGGCATTTTAGCATCTGAGCATTTCAACATTTGTTTTTTGTTAAAATGTTAATATGCTAAAATGTTCCACGACGCCGCGCCGGTAGCTCAGTGGATAGAGCAGTAGCCTTCTAAGCTATTGGTCGCAGGTTCGATTCCTGCCCGGCGCACAAAGACATATTACCATTTGAACATTTTAGCATGTTAACATTCTAATCCTCATACACATTTCGTGTATTTGTATTTTTGTTACTATGCTAAAATGCTAATATGTTAAAATGTTTTTGCATTACGCGCCCATAGCTCAGTTGGTAGAGCAGTTGCCTCTTAAGCAAACGGTCCCAGGTTCGAGTCCCGGTGGGCGCACAAGACATTTTATCATTTAAATATGTAAATGTTTCATGATTGTAAAGTCTGTAGAGGGGCGGCTATCGTCTATCGGTTAAGACACCGGTTTGTGGTACCGGGAAGTTGGGTTCGACTCCCAGTAGCCGCCCCCCTGTATGCTTCAACTCATACAAACGCGCCCGTAGCTCAATGGATAGAGCACTTGTCTTCGGAACAAGGGGTTGTAGGTTCGACTCCTGCCGGGCGCACAATTTAAAAAACAAGCCGACTGGCTTGTTTTTATCGCTTTGAACAAAACTGTTTATCCTACTTTCGCTTTCGGTTCGTCGAGTATCTTTTTGACTTCATTGACCATCTCAGTCGGAGTGAAAGCGGACTTGGCCAGAAAGCCATTCGCGCCCAGCTCGATCGCATTCTCCAAGCTATCGATCAAATTGCTGATAATGATGATCTTGATATTTGGATCATAATTCCCGCTCCGTAAAGTTTTTGTCAGCTCAAAACCTCCCATTTCAGGCATAATCAGATCAGAGAGTACAACATTAATCTTTTCCTTAGCGATGATTTCCAATGCTTGCTTGCCACTTTCAGCCAAAAACACTTCAAAGCCGGACTCGGAAAATTTACGCTGAAAGATTTCTGAAATCATCGGATCATCTTCAACTATTATTATTCTCGACATAAAATTTATATCTGTTATTTTTTATCCATATAATACCTGGCTACAACTATTCTTCACTCATTCTTTGACTACGACATTTTCTGGCTGCTTGGTCGGAATTTCAATGATGAAGCGCGAGCCTTCGCCCTCCCCATCCGACTCCGCCCAAGTGCGTCCGCCATGAGCTTCAATCATAAGTTTTACGACATACAATCCGAGGCCCGTCCCTTCAATATTGAGATTGGCCTTATCATTCCTGGAAAATTTGGCAAAAAGAAAGGGCAGGCTTTCCTTTGCGATCCCCACTCCCGTGTCGGCCACTGTCACGCGGATGACAGGACCGGACAAAAGTCCGCGACTGCCATCATCCCCTTCTGATAATTCACAATGAGAATTGATGTCTGTTTCAATCTTTAGATTTATCCTTCCTTTGCTTGTATATTTTACCGCATTATCGACAAAATTGAAAATGGCTTCAAAAATTTTTCCCTTATCAAGGATGAGTTTCGGCAGAGCGGCCTTGGGTTTTTCATATGTGAACTTAAGGCCTTTTTCTTCAGCCACCGGCCGGACCGTATCATATATCTCTTGGCAGACATCTTCCAATTGCTGCTCTTTGAAATCCAGCTTCACCTTGCCATATTCCATACGGGACACGTTGAGCAGATCATCCACCAAGTTTATCTGCCGATCATTGGCCAACTTTATATTTTCCAAGACTCTCCGTTGTTCCTTGGAAAGCTTGCCATACGAACCTTCCAACAGCATCGACAGATATCCCTTGATCGGCGTCGGGACCTTGTGCAACTGGTGCGAAGCGATGTAGATGAAATCCGTCTTGGTAGCATCGATCCTTTCAAGCTTAGCGTTGATGACTCTGAGCTTATCATTGGTCTCCGCCAAAGAATCGGTCAATTTTTGGAGCTGGTTCTTCCTTTTGACTTCATTTTCTACGCTTCTTACAAGCATAATGATAAGGACCAATAAAGCCAAGAATATTATTCCATTAAATATCAACTCCAATGAAGTTTGTGAATTGAGTACCTGTAATAAACTGAAAATTAAGATACCCAGAGAAAGCACTTCCGTAGCGATAACCTTAAGATTTAATAATCTATGTTTAACTATGGAATAACCAGAAAATAATATGAAAAATATAGAGCTAAAAATTCCAAACCTAGAATATAAAGTGTAATTTCGGCTATTTTTTATAAGGTCAACCAAAACAACATTAGTTAAAATTGCAATTAAAAGAAATATAAATAACCCTAAGATAACATAAAAAATCTGCGCTTTTTTTTCTGAGGTTGTCGTTCGATACCTTCTAGCTAAGAATGCTAAGCCTAATATCATATATAGAACGATGAACAAATCATACAGAGGCTCTCCTCTCCCCAGAATTGGATTTATTCCTCCTGGCAATATCTCAAATCCAACTACTATACTATTAGTGAAGATAACAAGCAGGCCAAAAATTGCTGGAACAGAAAAAAATAGCACCTTGGCAATTTTAAACATAATACTATTCCGAATTTTAAATTCTGCCAAATCAAAACAAAAAACACTGAAATAAAATATCGCAAAAAAAGCTGATGTATAATCTATTTTCAATAGAAGATCTATTACAGCCGGATTTACAATCTCATCCTCTAAAAAACTTGCTCCGATCCATACGAAAAATAACATTGCTAAAACAAAAAACGTCCTATTTGCTTTAGCGCCTGATCCCTTAATCAAAACGAGTAAGCCCAAAGACAAGTCTATAAAAAGAATAATTATAAAAAGGATAACACTAGAATTAAACATATTTACTTTTTATATCTTTTATATGTTTCGTGTAGACCATTACTAATGACTCTAGGTTGTCTTTTATATCAGCTACCTTTGTCCATCCACCTCCAACCCCCGGACAAGATAGATCTATATTGATTCCGGAGAATAAATCTATGTAAAACGGATAAGCCCTACACAAAGCAGGTCTCAACGAGTAACGGCTGCATTTCCCACGGTCTAAAAATGGGCAAGATCTATCACTATTATTTAACTTTATATATGTGTTACCCCTTATATTAACCGCATGATGGGCTAATTTATTTGAATCATACTTTTTAACCTCTTTCGGCAATAAAATTATTTCGTCATGTTTTATATTTTCTAAAGAAACGTAACTTGGTATCTTATCTACGAAATGACCACAACAATTTTTATTACATTTCGCCCCTATACATACCCAATTTATCTCAAGATTGCCATCCCTATCCTTTCTAAAGATGCTTTTTTTCATACTCCCCATTCTTAAATTAATTACCAAGCCGATAATATCAATGTAACATAAAACTCAACAGTTGACAAAGATAATGACTTATATTAGAATTATCTGAAGTACCTTATTCATATTAAATAATCCAACCCTAGGAGGGCATCATGCTAAAAAAGATACAAGTTTTTTCAAACCTAAATAAAGCACCCGATCAATTCTGCATAGCAAGAATTAGCGATTTGATTGATGCTGGAGTTGATATAGATAATCTCATAGAAAGAATTGTTATTCTAAGCAAAGCGATATGGGGTGACGTAACCGATAGCCAGTGTTATACATGGACGAAAGATATGTTAAAGATCCAATTCGAAATTTGTCCAGAATTAATCTATTGCGCGTTCAATAATGATGAGGTAATTGCCACTCTCACTTACATACGCACGACTCAAAGCAAAGCTGAGTTTAAATCGAATTGGCTCAACAAATCTGGAGATGGCTACCTTACAACTCATATACCCACCGGAGATGTAGCATTTGGAGTTGATTTGTCAGTATTAAAAAAATCTCCACAAAAAGTTTCTGATAGAATTTTGCTTTCTGCAATTCTCATTGGAGTAATTGGCGAGGGATTAAAATCTGCTTATTTGGGAGCTAGAATTCCTAGCTACCATAAACACAAAGAGATGAGCGTCGAAGATTATGTATACGGAAAGCGAAAAAACGGAAAGTCACTTGATCCAGAGCTTTATTTCTACATGAAGGACGGTTTCGAAATTGTAGAGATTATTCCAGAATATATGGATGATCCAGCTTCCATGAATTATGGTGTTCTAATAAAATGGAATAACCCCTTATATAGGATTACGAAGACTCTCCCATTCATAAAACCGGTCATCCGATGGGTGGGTAAAAAAATGTTTCTATGATTGCAGTTGCCAAGAAATAAAAAGCGTTTAGCTGTATTACAGCTAAACGCTTTTTTCATCCGAACTTGAGCGAGATGAAAACCAGACTTATGACTATCATCTCAAGCCCCACTTCGGTCCAAGCTGATATATAGATGAACCTAGGTAGTTTTTTACCTCCCCGAACAAGCAAGTACCCCGGAGCAAGAAAGGAAGTGGTCGAATTAATACCAAGACCAACCCAACCCAATGTGCCGGCAAATTTCAAATTTGACAAATCCACAGAATCTACGGCCGCCACAAGCTTTCCAAACTCCAAATTCTGCAGGTGTTGCAGCACATTTACGCCCATCGCAGAAAGTATCAGAAGCAATCCTGCTGTATAGCATACCTCAACAACCCCGACCAATATAAGATATGTTCTGCCGGATACGCCCGTAGCCTCGGTCAATTCTCCCTTTCTTTTGGCAATACGAGCTACGATGATAATCGCAACCACTATGGTAATCAGCGTTGTAATGTTCAGTAATAACTGAATCAGTTCTTTCAGCTTCATTTGTCGCTCCTTGTCTCAGCTTATAATTTTTAAGAAATACTTTTTTGCACTCAGGATTTGAACTTCATCGCATTTTTAAACTACTACTGCCATTTTAGCATTACACCGAACATTACCATTTTTCCCACAAAAAAGCAAACCTGCAGCGACTCGCTTCGTTTATCCTCTAAAGATTAGACACAACAGCAACTGGCACGGCCTCGGAAGTCTTCGCGCCCTGAACACTCGGCTTTTTCAAGTCCGTTTTGTCTTTTGCTTCGGGTGGCGCGGACTGCTTTTTCAGACGGAAAATGTCCGTGAGTCCGCTCAGATCTTTCCGGCTCTCTTCCGCTCGATCCTTAGCCGCGGCCGTATCATACTCAAAACCTTTTTCATTAAAGACTATTCCCTGGCTCTTGTCTTTTATGTAAGCTTTCTTCTGATTTTCGTTCCACTGCGGACGATAGATCGTGCCATACCAGAGATAGACGCAGAATGCGACCGCCGCCAATGCGATCAGGAAAGTGAAGCCTCTGATATAGCGCCCTGAAAAATACAGCAGATATTTGAATAAATAGTTCGGCTTGGAAAATTCTTTTATTTTTTTCAGTTTGTTCAGAATGTTCATTGTTTTTGAGTATAAACGATAGCGGTTATATCGGTTTTTATGGAATCATCCGCGGGCTTATCCGTATTGGCCGCATCCGAAGAAACGACATTACCAAATGGATTCCGATTATCAATCCTATCTCCAAGGGTATTCTTTTTGGAAGAAACAGCAATGACATCCACATAGAACTGATTATTCTCCAGCATATGCATAAAATTGACCAGCCCGTCATAATCCCCTTCCAGATTGATCTCGATCGGAAAATAATCCGGATAAGCGACCTTGCTCATAATCTCCTTGCTTTTGGCGGCAAAAGAGATGTTCTTGGAACCATCCTCTATTTTCAAAGTTATCTTGTTCCCCGAAGTCTGCGCCATCGTTTCAATGCTCTCGATAAAATTTACCTGATCCGGCTGGCTCAAAATGACATTCATAACGCTTTGGCGGCTTTCATAATCCGACCATTCCTTCTTGATTTCCGGCAACCTTTCTATCTGCGCCTTCTCTATCTCACGATCAATGGATTTGGATTGGGCCTGATACGCACGCAATCTTATGCCGCTCACCAACGGCCGAACAGCATAATACATAAAAACAACAACCAGCACCGCATAGACGGCAACCGTTATTATGAATTTGTATTTGGACCAGATATTCTTCACTTCTTTGGAGATTAATTATTTATCGGCTTGTTTTTTCAGACAACCTTCATCGACTTTGAAAACGATCTTGAATTCCGCGTCGGCTTTATCTACCAGATTGGAAAGCGGCAAATCCACATCGGAAAAACAATCCTCGCTCTCCAACCCGCTCTTGAAACCGATTAGATCTCCACGCATATCGGCATGGCCGGAAAGGGTCACCATATAATTCTCCGTTTCCAAAGAATCCACCGCTATGCCGGCGGGGATCAATTGGCTGATTTTTACAAAAACTCTCGACCAATACAGCTGTGACTGATCGATGAGCGCGATCTGCTTTATCTGATCGTTCGCTTCATTGAACTGTTTATTATAATCCTTTATTTTTTCGAATTGATCGGCTTTTTCAATTTCCGAATTCAAAATCGCCTCCCCGCTCAGTCCGACATCCAAAATATATCTGAAACTCAGGAGCACGATGAAAAATCCCACCAACAACACGGTCAGGACCACTTCTGATTTGATCGCCGTTTTCAGCCTTTTATTTTTTTTGATCTCTTCCTTCTTATTCGGAGGGATCAGATTAAGTTTTATCTCCATATTTCATTTCTCGCATAGCCAACCCGATGGCTGTCGCATAACTGATAGAATCGCTTCGACTTATGATAGGCAAATTCTTGCCCAAATTGAAATTTATCCAAGGGTTTCCCAGCACAACTTCATAGGAAAGATTGGTAGCGAGGTACGGGATCAAGCCTTTCAGATTCGCGCTCGCGCCGGAGATGATCACTTTTTCTATCTGAGAATCGGAATTGGGAAAGGTGTGATAAAAATCGATAGTTTTTTCTATTTCTACGGACAGATTTTCCAGAAGCGGCCTGACCAACCCCAGAATCGGATTATTTTTGCCTTCGGCATTATGCTCTATGCCTTGAGACAGTTTTATCTTTTCCGCTGACTGATAATCGACTCCCATCTGGCTGGCGATCAGATCCGTTATACCGTGAGCGGAGAAAGGGATACTGGAAGTGAAACAAGGTACGCCGTCTTGGATGATGATGAAGCTGGTTTTCAGGGCACCGATATCCACCACCAGATAAACCTTTCCCTTTTCGGAGCTTCTCGGCACAAGACTCCTGGTAGTCGAGATAGATTCCATTTCCAATCCGCACACCGCCAAATCACAAGACTCCAGCACCGCCACCAGATCATCCACTACCTCTTTGGAAACAGCCACCGTGATAACATTCTGCTTGCCATCGGCCTGATCGAGGAATTGCCAATCGAAATAGACCTTGTCGATTTCCAGTGGGATGCCGGCTTCAATTTCCCATTTGACCGCTTCGGCCGCTTCATCTTCCTTGATATTAGGGATGCTGATCGTCCTCAAAAAGACTTTCGATTCAGGGATAGAGCAGATCACATTTTTCGCGTTTATCCTTTTCGGTCCCGCGGCACTGATTGTCTCACGAATGATACGCCCTAATTTTTCCGGCTCGATTATCCGCCCGTTCTCGATATAGCCAGTCTTTATTTCTCGGGAATTAAAGCTTCTGATCATATCCAATCCGCCTTTCTTTTCCAATTGAAAGACTTTAACGGAAGATTCTCCCAGATCCAGTCCGAAATATTTATCCTCAAAACTTATTATTTTTTTATTCCAAAAAGCCATGGGATCATTCTAACATTTTAACATAATAACATTTTAACATAATAACATACTATTGATAAATTATTCATTAAAATGTTTTGCTAAAATGTTAACATGTTAAAATGCTAAAAATTGTTTTTATGTTTTACAACTCTTGCCACAGATCAATGGCATATTCCGTTCCCGTGGGAAAATATGGGGGCGGATAATAGAGCAGATTATTGTCAAAATTTAAATTACGAGTTTCATATCCCCAACTTATTGTTCCATTGGTCCAAGAAAAGCCATAGCGCCGATTAGTAGCCATTGAGCCATTCATGGTTATAGAACTCTTGTAGTCACTCATGCCATAATTTTCCCTGCCTACTCGGCCATCCTTAGCGATAAAAGCGCCATCAATGACTAAATTGTTTTGGCTATTCCTTATAACCTCCACATCATTTTGTGCTATAACGCCTAAAATATCGGCTCCGTCCAGATTAGTATATAAAATATTATTATTCCCGATAAAAATATTGGATTCTCCTCCACCGATAAGATTGGCTGCAACAATAGTTACCTTATTCTTATTTATGGTTCCTTCCAGCCAAATGTTGCTTTCCACAAAAATGACTCCGTTGTTGGGAATGGCATAATTATCCCTTTTGCAATAACATGTCGAACCAGTTGTCTTGTTTTTGCATTGTGTATTTGGGCCAATGGTCGTTATGGGGGCAGTACAAGCCGTACCGGTACCGTTTGAATTCTTTGTACCGGCATATCCGGTGACATAATTTGAAACGGCATCATAAGAATTGACCGTATAAATATCGTAAGATCCATCAGTTTTCAGAATAAGTTGCCTCCCCTGTCCAGAGCTGTCAAAATATTTTCCACCGCCGGATTGCGCCTGCGTTTTCATAAACGATAGATCGGAAACTACTCCCGTGAAGCTCACTTCCGGCACAGGGAATTGCCGCCCAGCCATAAAAACATCGGGGCGGCTAGGCAATGAGCTTGGAGGGGCTTCTGCGGAACGAAAAGTGTCGTTTACTCCGCTGGCCGGCGGAGCGTTCACATGAGTATGCACCCCGAATTCAGAACCCCCGCTATGATCAGGGTCGTCGAAAGTTGAAACCAGACTGGAAATAACATTATGCGCCACACCATCAAATCTGATCCCTTTATTGGAATGTATCTTACCATAAACTTCAGTACCTTCTCCAAAACGCATAAAATCATTGGCTAAAACGGCATATTCACTCCAAGATGGTCGACGAAACCTAACTTGTACGATACGAAGCATATTCGGTTCTTTGTATGTCCAGCCGGTTGATTTGACAGTTACAATAGTTGATCCGGCGCTTGGAGCGACCACTTCTATCTGATATTTGCCCAAGCCCATATAGTCGCTTTCGTAAATGGAACCAACGCCAAGAGGGTTTCCTGTTTCCCAGAAAGTTTGAATTTGCTGGGCAGTCTTGCCCGATGTCTCATGCGCCAGATACCAACGATAGTAATAAACGCCCGCTTCAGCTATCTGGAAAGCTTCCTCGCGTTCAGCTCTGTTAAAACTGAATTTCAACTGTGATGTTATGTAGCCCAGCATTGAAGTCACTATGATGGAAACACAAAACATAATCACTAGGCCGTAGGCCAAGGCCGATCCTTTTTTGATTTTATTTTTTTTAAAATTAGCCGAAGACATATTTTTTATTTCAGGTGATCATAATCATTTAAATTGCGCATCTCCACAAAATTTTGCATATTGATATTATCCGGAGCATGATTAGGATCAATATTGATTTGCAAAAATATTTTGATCAATCTGACAACAGAAACATCTATAGAACCGGTCAGCGGATTATTGATAGTGTCCACCGGATAATCCTTATTATAATAATAAAATATGGGCGTACTGCTGTTGTTCACTATGCGACTGGCAATAGTTATAATTTTTTGGTCTCCGGCCGGATAAGTCTTGGGCATGGTGCTGTTTGGAACTGTCACTCCCATAAAAATATCCGTACCGCTTTTATAGAAATGCAGCCTTTCCGTTATTGAATCCTTATTATAGTCGCAGAAAATTGTTAACTCATTACCGCTTACTGACTGAACCGGATATGCACCGTCATCTCCTTGGCGCACGCGTCGGATATAATCCACCATGTTGTTCATTCCTTGCGATACTGCCATGGAAGATTGCCCCATTTCGAAAGTATAGGCATTCATCTGCCAAGTTTTGGAAAACAAGAGAGTAAACCCTCCGATACCCATAGCAAAAATTGCCACCGCCATCAGCGCTTCAATCAGCGTCATACCTGCTTTATTTTTAAATATGTTTTTTTTCATCAATTTTCTATCATTAGAACATCTTTATGGGTTAAGCCTCCCGCATCAATCGTAACGGATTCATTGTCACTCTGAAAGCCGGCTGCGTCCACTAGAAGATCATAAGTTCCCGCTTGAAAAACTGTCGCATTCGAATTTGGAAAAAAAGCCATCCCATCTTCTCCGGTCATTATTGTTTCATCATATTCAAGCGCTATGCTTTTCAGCTCAACCGTAGCACCTACCAGAAGCGAGCTATTGGTATCATTGACTATCTTTATTGAAATTCCCGTCATGCTCTTGCTTGCTACTTTCAATTTTATATCCGCTGAACTTTCAGAAGCCACGGGAAAAGGAGAAATGGGATTACTGCCAATAAGTTCATAAGTAGTTTCACTGCTAGATAACCCGAATGTATATTGGCCGGGGCTGGCCAAATTAAAGGTTTTTTCTCCACTAGAGTTAGTGTTTCCATCAAAAACCAATTTATAGACCGGATCAAACGGGGAAAGTGCTTTAGCCCCGAGTTTCCTTCCTCCTTCTATGGCGACTCCGACGTCGCCCACCGGATTGCCAGCATAATCTATGGTTGATATTTTTATATCAGCCACTTTGTTCTCAATTATATTAGTCACATTAAATGCCCCTCCGATAACAGACGCGTAAGTATCAACAGGGTTATAGGCGGTCGTTGGATATGGAGCAAAAGTATCGACCGTTTCATATCCACTTTTAGAAACCGTTATTTGATATTTTTGTAAAGACTCTTTAGCGCCCAACAGCATCACACTGCCAGTTGCATCCGTCTGAAATGTTTCGTTCACGCTTACATCTGGATTGACCACATGAACATCAGCGCCAGATACGGGAGCACCGCCAGCTTGATCGCTAAAAACGTTAATTGCCAGAATCCCATCCCCGGGCGTCGCCACTTCTAATCCAGGCGGCACAAATCTGGAAACAGTTTTCACTTCTCCATGATCAGCCCCTCCATTATCCCAAGAAACCGTAATCTCCAATCTCTTGTAGTCATTATACGCCACGTCATTAGGTGATCCACCGAGCGTTCCGTCAAAGGGGTCATCCACATAAGTTACATATGTATGCACCTTATATGTCTTTCCGTTTTCTGTCACATTTTCATCTTGCAAAAGCTTTCCAGCACAAATACCCAGAACAGTTCCGACATCATCATAGGCCAAGTTGCGTGCGATCTCCATCTTCTCATTGGCCAATGCAACAGCTCCAAGGCGATTTTTAGAAGATACGATCGCTCTCGTGCCGATAGTTATGACATTATAGAATGTCACGGTGATGAGCGCTAAAATAAAAACCAGTGTCAATCCCTCAATCAGAGTAAACCCTGAATCATGCCTTTTTGTTTTTATTTTTGTTCTTGTTTTTGCAAACATACTGAAATTATTTTATCGAACCCATTATGCTATACATCGGTTGTAGCATCGAAACGGCAAAGAAGCCAACGGCTGAACCGATAAAGACCATTAGGATCGGTTCGATGATGGAAGACATATTTTTAGAAATCTGATCCACTTCTCCTTCATAAAATTCAGCCAATTTCAAAAGCACCATTTCTGTTTTTCCGGTCTCTTCGCCCACCTGTAACATCTGGATCGTGAGCACGGGGAAAATCTTGGGATACTCCGCAATAATTCCGCTAAGCGGGATTCCCTTTTGGATCTTATTCACGCTATCTTCGATCGCCTGGCGATAATAATAATTGGTAAGTGTCCGAGAAATGATTCTTAAAGATTCCACGGCCGGCACGCCACTTTTCAAAAGCGAACTGTAGATCCTGGCAAAACGGGAACAATTGACCTTGATGACCATCTTTTTTACAACAGGAACATTCACCGCCAGAAATCCGACTGTCCTTTTACCCGAAGCGGTCATAAGAAAAAATTTCATAAAAACGACTGCGCATATTCCGATTATCCCCACCAACAATCCATGATTGCGCAGAGAGTCGCTCAGGAAGATGATGAATTTGGTCGTGGCCGGCAATTCGACATTCATATCAGTGAACACTCCCATCAGCTTCGGCAAGATATATGTCAGCATCAGAACGGCAATCACCAGCATCACCACCACGATAACGGCCGGATAAGTCATCGCGCCTTTGACCTTGCTCATCAACTCGTGTTCTTTTTCAAGTTGGAGCGCCAAGATATTCAACACTTCTTCCAGATTACCACTGGTCTCCCCCACGCGCACCATATTGACAAAAAGATCGTCAAAAATCCCCGGATATTTCGCCAGTCCATCGGCAAACTGCCCGCCCGCTTGGATGCCTTCGTGCACTTGGTTAAGAATGGCAGCGAACTTTTTATTCTGGGTCTGTACGGCAATATTTTTGATCGCTCTGGAAAGCGGCAGACCCGAGGAAATCATAACGCTCAGATTACGGGTGAACATCAACTTATCTTCCAAAGATATCTTTATGAAACGATTCAAAAATTTAACCTTGATCTCTGAATTGGAATTGTCTTTCAATTCCTTGAAGGAAGTCAGGACATATCCGTCCGTGCGCAACTGCGCGGCCAGATCACGCTCGCTCTTAACATCCATTTCGCCCGATTGGACCTTGCCGGCATAATTTTTAGCGACATAGAAAACCTTCATAATATATTTCCGTTATTCTTTGGTTACCCTTAAGATTTCTTCCACGGAAGTGATGCCTAGGACCACTTTGGAAAAACCGTCTTCCACCATCGTCAACATTCCGTTTTTTTTGGCTTCATTTTCGATATCTTTCGCCTCCGCTTTCTGGGAAATTTTCGCTTTGATGCTTTCCGTCGCTTCCAGAACTTCGAATATACCATTCCTACCATGATAGCCTTCTTGATTGCAATGCTCGCAACCGACCGCTCTGTAGAAAGTTATATCTTGCCAAGTGTCAGCCGCTTTTATTTTTCCGGCCATCTCGCCTTTTTTCTTGATATTTTCCAAAATTTCTTCCATATTATAATTTTCCTGCAGCGTCTTGAACTCTTTCGCCTCTATTTTGTATTCTTTCTTGCAATCATTGCAAAGTTTCCGCACCAACCTTTGCGCGATGATGACATTGACCGTCGAAGCCACCAAAAAGGGTTCCGCTCCCATATCAATGAGCCGCGGTAGCGTGCCCGCGGCACTGTTGGTATGCAATGTGGACAACACCAAGTGCCCAGTCATGGCGGCCTGAATAGCCATTTCCATAGTTTCATTGTCACGGATTTCCCCTACCATAATAATGTCTGGGTCCTGACGAAGAAGTGACCTGAGTCCCGCCGCGAAAGTCAAGCCGACTTTCGGATGGACCTGTGTCTGATTGATCCGGCTCATACGATATTCTACCGGATCCTCGACCGTGCTGATGTTCACATCGGGAGTGTTCAAAAGATCCATCACTGTATAAAGTGTCGTAGTCTTGCCTGATCCTGTCGGACCAGTCACCAATATCAGTCCGTTCGGCCGCTTGATTTCACGATGGATTATCTCCAGACCGTCTCCCAAAAGACCCATCCCCTCCAACGTCAATCCCTTGGAATTTTCATTGAGGAGACGCATCACTATTTTTTCTCCGTCAAAAATCGGCAAAATACTGACTCGGAAGGAAATTTTGATCTCTTCCTTCTCAATCTTGAAACGCCCATCCTGAGGGATGCGATGTTCATCCAGTTTCAGGTTGGACAAGACTTTTATGCGCGCGATAATGCCATCCATTACTTGTTTGGGCAGAGTCATCGCTTCATGCAGGATCCCATCTATCCGGTATCTCACCCGCACTTCCTTCTCGTCCGGTTCGATATGGATATCACTGGCGCCTTGCAGGATTGCATGTTTTATGAGTGTATCTACAATCCTGATGATCGGCAATCCCATTGCGATCTTTTCCAGATCATCGGCAATTTTTTCCTCCGACACTTCGTCAGCGTTCCGTTCAATAATATCCCCGAATTCAGCTTTCAAGCTCTTACTGTAGAGTTTCAGCGTCGACTCGATGCTTTCTTCTGTAGTCAGACAAGGGATTATCTTGAGGCCAGTCTTTTTCCGGATGAAATCTATCGTTTGGATGTCTTCCGGATTAAGCATCGCCACTTTCAATTCTTGGCCGACTTTTTCAAAAGCTACCACCTTATATTTTTTGGCGATCGGCTCTGGCACTATCTGAAGGATTTCCATCGGTACGGTGTTTTTAGAAATATCCAAAAAAGGTATACCCAAGATATAGGCATAGAGCTTCCGCAGATCCTCCGCACTGATCAATTTTTCCTCCAATAGGATGTCTCCCAATTTCTTTCCGTCTCCCTCAGCCGCTTCAAAAGCCACCTTGAGTTTTTCAGGATCCACTTTCTTGGAATCTAGGATAAATTCTCTGAGTTGTTTGTTTTCGATGCGCATTTTTATATGAAAGATATCACATTTTCAAAATTTCTTTGATCTTTTTCACCACATCTTCCAACTTGAAATCAGCTTTGATGAGATAGGCGGAAACTCCGTTTTCAAAGGCCTTTTGGATGTTTTCCATATTTTCCAGATTGGTCAGCATAATTACGGGAATATTTTTTGTCTTATCGTCTTTTTTTATCCCTTCCAAGACTTGGAAGCCGTCCATTTTCGGCAGGATGACATCCAAAAGGATAAGATCCGGCAAGTTTTTCTGAGTCATTTCCAAGCCAGTCTGCCCATCCATTGCGCTAAGCACTTCAAACTTTTCATCCGTCAGATATTCCGCCATCGTTTCTTGGAGAGCCGCTTCATCTTCGATGATTAATATTTTTTTTGGCATATTTTTTATATATTTTTTATTGAATTAATTCTACTTAATATGCTGATTTCATAAGTCCTACTCCTTGTCCACCGGCGCAATCGGCAAGGAGAAGTTGAATTTTGATCCGACATTTTCGATCGATTGGAACCAGATGCGTCCGCCCAGCTGTTCTATGATGTTTTTCGATATGTAAAGCCCCAGTCCTGTTCCTTCAGTCTGGTATTTTATCGCGTTATCACTGCGGAAAAATTTTTCAAAA
>Ga0172380_10001565_pt1 | contig 38973 bp, 54 predicted proteins | sample Leawe162metaG_FD_119747 | JGI IMG/M metagenome (GOLD analysis project Ga0172380, IMG submission 119747) | Leachate microbial communities from a municipal landfill in Southern Ontario, Canada - Leachate well 162 metaG | ecosystem: Engineered > Solid waste > Landfill > Unclassified | place...
AATGGAATACCTAAAAAAGCGCGGGCCACCGAAGCGTATCAAGTTAGACGCTGAAAGATTAGAGCACCTAAAGGCTAAAGAGGCAGAGCATGAGGCTAAGCTTCAAGCGCTCATAGAAGAGCGCGCACGTGGTGCGCTAGTGAGTAAGCATATCGAAAACGCTAGGCGCACTCGCGATAAGTACAGAAAAGAAGCAGCTATCCTTCAGTGGCTCGTGAGCCAAAGGGCCTAAACTTTCTTTGCCTACTTGACTTGTGGCGTAACATCTCGTCAGGTTATAGGTATGGCAAAGAAGAAAGGTCGCGCTACACTTTACAAGACTACCCCTTTACCCGTGGTAATGCCTAAGCCCTTCAAGAAGAAAACGGGCGTAAACCCCAAGGCGTTTACCAAAGGTAATACTGCGGCTAAAGGTAACCCCGGCTTACGCGGCCTAACGCCCTTCGAGCTAGAAGCTTTAGCGAATAAGAAGATAGATAAATTTTTAATCACTAGATACGTAACGCTTAACTCTCATCTTACAGAAGATGAAGCCCGTCAGCGTTTAGAAGACCCTACTATTTCAATCTTCGAGAAGCGTATTATCGGCTCGCTCATAGGCTGCGACGACGCACTAAACTTTAATCAGATAATCGAGAGAGTCGCGGGCAAAGTCGAAGAGAGGCATATTCACCAAGCCATAGACCCTTATGAGGGTAAGACTAACGAAGAGCTTATCGAAGAGAAGCGTAGACTCGAAGAGCAGAATAGGCGTTACTTGCAGTACGTCGAAGAGAAGCAGGGGCTAAGACCCCACCAGCTACAAGAGTCTAGAGAGGGTGAAGTCATTGAAGCCACCACAAGTAAACCGCGAGAGCCTTCTACGAATTCTGAAGATTGAGCGAGAGCTAGAGAAGAGAGCTAGCGCTTTAAGCTTCTACGCTTTCGTGCGTAAATTCTGGCACGTGATTGAGCCCTCTACGCCTTTCGTAGACGGCTGGCATATCAATGCTATCTGCCTTCACCTTGAGTCAGTTAAAGACTTTGATATATCTAAACTCATAATCAATATGCCCCCTAGGCATATGAAGTCTATTCTCGTCTCGGTTATGTTTCCTGCATGGGTCTGGCTTCGTAACCCTGAGCGAAGATTTATTTACTGCTCTTACTCTGAAGCTCTAGCGGTCAGAGACTCTATCAAGACCCGTATGCTTATCGACTCTGACGACTATCAAGAGATGGTGCTCTATATGGGCCGTAACTTCGACGTAAAGCCTTGGCGCCTTAAAGATGACTCGAACCAAAAGAAGCTTTTCGAGAACACCGCCACGGGCTCAAGGCTTAGCGTGGGCGTGGGTGGGGGCCTTACCGGGCAGGGCGGTGATTATCTCTTTATCGACGACCCGCTAAACGCCGTAGACGCATCGTCTGAGGCAGCGCTTGAAGGGGTTAACCTTTGGCATGACGTCGCTTTCGCGACGCGCTATAACGACCCGAAGCGTCATGCGAAGGTTATCGTAATGCAGCGCTTACATGAGCAGGACTTAACGGGCCACGTGCTCGAAAAGACCGCAGGCGAGTACGAGCGGCTTATCCTACCAGCGCGCTACGAGGGTACCTCTGAGCTTACGTCTCGCACTTCTTTAAACTGGGTAGACCCTCGCACCAAAGACGGTGAGCTACTTTGGCCCGAGCGCTTTAGCGAGACTCTATTAAAAGATTTAGAAGACGACCTCAATCGCTTCAATGACTCAGCCGAAGCGCAGCTTCAGCAGAATCCCAAATCTAAAAAGGGCGCGCTCTTCTTAGATGGGTCATGGGGTGAGTACGAAGCATCGCCCTCTAACATTCTAGAGGTCGTGCAGTTTTGGGACTGCGCTCAGAAGCCCGGCGTATCAAATGACTTTAGCGTATGCGCTACGTGGGCTCGCACGGGCGTAGAGTTTTATATTTTAGACGTATTAGAAATGAAAACAGATGCGCCGCTATTAGAATCTCTAGCCATAAGTCAGGCTCAGAGATTTAAACCTGACGCTATAGTGATCGAAGATAAGTCGGCAGGGTCTAGTTTAATTCAGCACCTGCTACGAAATACAGAGCTACCTGTTATACCCTACTTACCGTTACGCGATAAAGTGGTTAGAGCTACGGCAGCTACTCCGACTATCAAGGCAGGTAAAGTAAAACTACCTAAAGGGGCAGACTGGGTGAAGGGGTTTAAAAAGCAGCACTCGTCTTTTCCGAAGGTTAAGCATGATGATATGGTTGACACCACTTCAATGGCCGTCGAGTATTTCTTGAAACGCGGCGGCTCAGAGCCACGAGTACGAAGCATCTAACTAAGTACTACTTTGATTAGCACCTTGTGAGGGCACCACCTATGAACTTTAGCGACCGTCTTCGTTTTCTCTTTGGCTCTAAAGAATCTCAAGCTCGTATCGTAACTACTATGAGCCAGTTAGGTAGAGCGGTCTCTACGCCCGCTAACTACGAAGGCTTCGCAGTACAAGGCTATCAGAAGAATTTAATCGTTTACTCTGCTATCTCTAAGATCACTACTGCGGCCAAAGGTGTAAACTGGCTTCTCTATTCTAAACAGAAAACCGCTAACGGTAAACTTCGCGAGTACGATACTCACCCACTGCTCACCCTCTTAGATAAACCTAACCCGCTTCAAGCCCGCGCCGCTTTCTTCGAGAGCATCGTAGGGTATAAAATGATAGCGGGTAACTCATATATCGAGTCGAATAAAGGCGTAGACCCTAACAGACTAAACGGCCCGCCACTAGAGCTATGGCCCGTGCGCCCCGATAAGATGAAGATTGTAGGCGGTAAGAATGGCTACCCTGCGGCTTATCGCTTTAGCTATGGTGGCCAAGACCGCGAGTGGGCGGTAGACCCTATTCAGCTTCGCTCTAATATCACTCACTGGAAAAGCTTTCATCCAACTAACGACTGGTATGGCCTAAGCCCCCTAGAAGCTGCGATGCTAGCGCTAGATCAAAACAATGCAGGCCAGCGCTGGAATTTAGCGCTGCTTCAAAACGCTGCCACTCCAAGCGGCGTCTTACAGATGAAGACTACTGAGAGCAACCCACGTGGTGAGCTTACAGACGCTCAGTACGCTAGGATTAAAAAAGAATTCCAAGAGAATTATCAGGGGTCGCGTAACGCTGGTAAGCCGCTTCTACTTGAAGGCGGCTTAGCATGGCAGGCCGTGAGCATTAGCCCTAAAGATATGGACTATATTAAGTCGAGAGAAGTAACCGCTATCGACCTCTGTATAGCGCTAGGCGTACCGCCTGAGATTATGGGCCTAGGGCAGAAGACTTTTAATAACTACGCAGAAGCGCGCCTAAGCTTCTACGAAGAGACTATCTTACCTACGCTCGACGACCTTCGCGATACTCTTAACGGCACTATCGTTAAAGACTTCGGCGAAGACCTTTACCTAGACTACGACCGTGACGCTATCGAAGCGCTTCGCACTAGAACGGTATCGCTCTACACTGCGCTTCAGCCTGTAACTTTCTTAACGGTAAACGAGAAGCGCGCGCAGGTAGGGTACGAAGAGATAGAAGGTGGCGACGAGTTACCTTCTCAGAGCCCGTCAGTCTTCGGTGCTCAACCAAGTAATCAAAAGCCCGACGCCGAAGATGAGAGCAGCGGCGACGAGGTAGAACAAGAAGACGACGTAGAGGATACTGAAGAGACTGATAAAGAATTCCACTGGAAAAGTATTAATCTTCTTAACCCTAATGAAAAGAAGAATTCGTGGCGTAAGCAGAATCAATGGCGCAGACGTTTAGAGAAGGGCTTCGCTCGTGATCTTACAGAAGACTTTTCAGACCTAGCCGTTAAGCTTGGTAATACCGCCGCTGCTCTTGAGGGTAAAGACGCTAAGGTTATCGAATTCGCTTTACTTAAAACTTTAGACGACTGGGCAGACGGCCCTCTAGAGAAAACTTTAAAGACCCATATTAGAATGGTCATTACCGACTTCGGCGATATGGTGCTAGGTGAAGGTAAGTCTCTAGGCTTTGATAAAGAGAATAAAGCTAATCGTAAATTCGACGACTTCGTTAGAGAATATATCTCTAAGCATACTGCTACTGCTATCAAGACCATTCGCTCAACTAACGAGAAGACCGTTAGGCGCGTGGTATCTCAATACGTAGAAGATGCTATCGTAGACGGCGACGACTTAGTAAATCTTCAGCGTCGTCTAGAAGGGCGCTTCAAAGACCTAGGGCCTTCAAGCGCTAACCGCATCGCTCGCACTGAAGTAGGTATGGCTTCTACTCAAGGGTCGCTCGAAGCGGTGAAGTCTCTATCTATTCCTAATATGTTTAAGGAATGGGTGTCAGCTTCTGACGAGCGCGTAAGAGACGGCGCTACTGGTGGTGCTGACCATGCGATTATCAATGGCCAAGAAGTACCGCTCGACGAAAAGTTTAGCGTACCACCTGATAGCGATATGGACGGCCCCGGCGACCCTAGCGCACCAGCCGATCAAGTTATTAACTGCCGATGCGTAGTAACCTTTAGGAGTAAAAACTAATGACACCAGAAGAGCTAAAGAAAAGAGCGATAGAGTTTAAAACTTTCGCCTTTGATATCCAAGAAGCTAAAGAGATAGGCGACGGCAAAGAGGCAGTCATTGAAGGCTATGCCTCGACCTTTGGTAATATGGACCAAGGGTTCGATATCGTCTCTAAGGGCGCTTTCAAGGCGACTATCAAAGCCACTAAGGGTAAATTTCCTATCCTAGCTGACCATAACCCGCACGAGCAAATCGGGTGGAATGAAGAGGCTAGCGAAGACGAGACAGGGCTTCTAGTACGTGGTGCCCTAGTGCTCGACGTTAGAAAAGCAGTAGAGCGTTTAGCGCTAGCGAAGAAAGCCCTAGCGATTAAAGCTAGAGCAGGTCTCTCTATCGGCTACTCCACTATCAAGTCAGAGCCAGACCAAAGTAATACGCGCGTTAGAATTCTGAAAGAGCTTAAGTTATGGGAGTACTCTTTCGTAACTTTTCCGATGAATACTGAGGCGCTCATTACTGCGGCTAAAAGCGTCGGGGCTATTGACAACCTGAAAACCTTAATCGAGACTTTGAAAGCTGAAGGGGTTAAGCTTAAAGATTTAGAAATTGCACTTCGTAAAGAAGCCGCAGATGCTGACGAAGACCCGACTAAGATTAGTCAGTCGATAGATAGCCTAATTCTAAAGTTTAAATCATAATCGCACTACGAGAAATACAACTTAGGAGAATCATAAAATGGAATTGAAAGAAAAGTTTGACGAGCTAGGACGGGCCTTTGACGAATTCAAAAAGGCTAATGACGCTCGCTTGAAAGAAGTAGAAACTAAAGGCGCAGCTACTGGTCTCACAGTCGAGAAAGTGGAAAAGGCTAACGCCGATATCACTCGCCTCGAAGGCCAGATCGAGACGCTGACTAAAGCGCTCGGGCGCACTGGCTTCGGCGGCCAAGAGAAGTCAGAAGAAACACAAGAGCGCGAGTTTAAAGCTCAAGCGCGTAAGTACTCAGACGACTTCAAGTCTTATATGAAGTCTGGAAAAGAAATTTCGGCAGAGTCGAAAGAGTATTTTAAGAAGGCTATGAGCGTAGACTCTGACGCTGACGGCGGCTTCTTGGTATCGCCTGAGATGAGCCAAGAGATTGTTACGAAGGTCTTCGAGTCGTCGCCGATTCGCCAGCTCGCTTCGGTACAGACTATCTCTAGCGACTCTCTCGAGATGCTTCAAGACCTCGACGAAGCAGGGTCTGGCTGGGTAGGCGAGACGGCTGCTCGCACTGAGACCGATACGCCTGAGCTTAAGAAGATCGTCATTCCAGTGCATGAGCTTTACGCTATGCCAAAGGCTACGCAGAAGCTTCTCGACGATGCAGCGGTAAACGTAGAAGCGTGGCTCGCTGGTAAAGTCTCTGAGAAATTTATGCGCGACGAAGCTACCGCGTTTATGAGCGGTAACGGCGTAGCAAAGCCAAAGGGTATTCTGGACTACGGCAGCGGCGACGGCTTCGGTTATATCGAGCGCAAAGAGACTGCGGCTAACAACGCTATTACAGGCGACGAATTGATTGATACTCAATCGAAGCTAAAAGAAGCTTACCAAGGTAACGCTACTTGGCTTATCAATCGCCTCATGGTGGGTTACGTCCGTAAGCTGAAAGATGCTATCAGCGGTAACTACTTGTGGCAGCCGGGGCTCATGCTAGGTCAGCCTAATATGCTCTTAGGCCGTCCGGTGATGTTTGCTTCTGACCTCGCGTCGGCAGTAACTGCTTCGACTGATACAATGATTTACGGCGATATTCGCGCTGGCTACCAGATCGTAGACCGCGTAGGTATCCGAGTAATTCGCGATATCTATAGCTCGAAGCCGCACGTACTCTTCTACACTACTAAGCGCGTAGGTGGTGCAGTGAAGAATTTCGAGGCTATCAAAGTCTTGAAAGTAAAAGCGTAATCTAGTCTTTCTCTTAGGCGGCTCTAGTATTGAGCCGCCTTTCTCTCTGTTAGTTGTTTAATATTTAACAAAGGAATTAAAAAATGGTTCGCTCTCTTAAAGATATTCTGAAGGTCGTGCAGCTTCTCGCACCTGTTTCTTATACGGCAGATACGGCTACCTCAGGCGTTAACGTAGCAGACGCTGGTGCCTGTACTCTTATGGTTAACGTAGGCGCTACAAGCGGTAACGCTTTCAGCGGCTCGCATAGCGTATCTATCACAGTACAGCACGCTGACGTAGATACTGGTGGGTCTTATGCAGACGTAGCTTCTACTGACCTGCACTCTACAGAGTCGGGCGCTATCGCTAAGATTCTCGACGCGACGTCAGACGCTTCTGCGGTACACCTTATTCACTACAAGGGTACTAAGAAGTACGTGCGTCTAAACTTGGTAGAAACTGGCACGGTCGTAGTACCGCTCTCAGTCTCTGCTATTCTCGGTAAAAATGAATTGAACCCCGCTCTCTAATGACGAAGGGTTAGGCGGGGCTTAGTAACCCCGCCTTTTTTAAGTTATGACTAGAGTTTATTTTTTACGTCCGTACTTTCTCGAGGTTAAAGGTCGCGGCTTTATAGTGGTGCCGGGCGAATACCTAGACGTAGAAGATCAAGATGCAGAGATGCTAGAGCAGCATGGTTACGCTTACAAAGATGCGAGGCTTACAGATGAAACCAATTCCAAAGGCAGTACTAAGCACCGCGCCCGCAGCACTAGCGGTAGACCTGACGGCCCTAAAAAGCTTTATGCGAATCGACGGCAGCGGTGAAGATACGCTGCTTACGCTTTTAGCGAAGTCTGCCACTGAGCGTATCGAAGAATATATCGCGCAGAAGCTTATCACTCAGACTTGGAATGTCTTCTACGATAGCTTCGGCTACAAGCCCTCAGACCTTTGGCACGACGGCGTTAAAGAAGGTATCATTTCGGATTACTCAGGTGGTGCCTCTAACGCTCTTGATTTACCCTTTGGCCCACTCGTAAGCGTTACGGCTTTTAAGACTTACGCCGATGACGATACGGCTTCTACTTTCGACTCAGCTAATTACGTGCTCGATACTAAAGGCCCTTACGGTCGCGTAGCCCTACGCATGGGCGCGGTATGGCCTACGACCGTGCTACGTCCTGTAAACGGTATCGAGCTTAACGGCGCGGTCTTTGGCTATGGTGCCTCTTATACTTCGGTACCTTCAGCTATTCAGCACGCTATTATGCTCACGGTATCTAAGATGTTTGAGAACAGAGGCGACTCTGCGAGCGGCGAATTCTTCGGCGTCGGTGGCTTCACCATTCCTAATACCGCTCAGCTTCTTTTATCACCATACGTTAGGCATAGGGTTTAACCATGCCTAACCTTTCAGTCTCAGCTAACGGCAAAGCGATTACGGTGGGCGACTTACGAAGTCGCGTTACCTTTCAATCGTCTTCGCGCGCGAGCGACTCACAAGGTGGCTTTGTAGAGACGTGGGCTAACCTCGCTACTAATCCTACGGTCTACGGCTATCTCGCTGCGGTCTCTTCGCGCGAGCGCCTTTTCTCTAATCAGGTGCAGACGCAGCGTACCCACGTACTAGTGGTGCGCTATAGATCAGACCTTACTACTGATATGCGTTTTACTTACGAGTCTAGAACTTTTCAGATTAAAGGAATTCGTAACCCCGAAGAGCGTAAAGCTTTTCTAATTCTCGACGTCGAAGAGAACCAAGGTAAGTAATGCGAATATCTTCAAAGGTAAAAGCTAAATACAATATAGCTAAGAGGGTCGAGAAATTTCAAGTTGAGATTCTCGCGGGCCAAGTACAGGCCGTAAGAGAAGGCGTCTTAGCTATTCATAGTGAGGCTACTAAGTCTCTTCAAGAGAATACAGATGGTACGCCCGTTATCAGGTATAGCCCTAACAAGCGCATAGCTTTCGCATCTAACCCCGGCGACCCGCCTAACACTGATACGGGTCGAGCGGTTAAGAGTATTAAATTCGACTTTCAGAAGTCGGGGCTCGTCGGTAGGGTAGGTACTAATTTAAAATATCTAGCCGCTCTAGAGTTCGGCACTAAGCGTATCGCGGCTAGACCTTGGCTCTCGCGCGCGGTATCTATTACTTCTAAGCAGATAGCAGAGATATTCAAGAAGGCGCTTAAAGACTCTATCAAAGGGGTTAAGTAATGACTTGGGCACCTACTGAAACGCAGAAAGCTATTTACGCTCTGCTTAACGGCGACGCTACTCTCACCAGCCTTTTAGGCGCGAGTAAGATATTCGATCACGTGCCAGATAATACGAGCTACCCCTACGTGGTGCTTATGATCTTTCCTTTTAGCGACCGTGGCAGCTACACGACTGAGGGTCTTGATACCCTATTCCAAGTATCGACTTGGGTCCGGGGCTCAGGACGTGGCGATAAAGAAGTCCAAGCTATACAGAAAAGGATTGACGAGCTTCTGCATAAAGCTAACCTCTCTATCGAAGGCTGGGGCATTATCAGTCTTCGGCGAGAGCTAATAGAAATAGTAACCGAAGAGGATAACGTAACTAAACAAGGCATACAACGCTTTAGACTTTTAATGGGGGCAGCATGAGCGAAAGAGCAGGAAAAGATTTAATCTTGAAAACAAAGTCAACGCTATCAATCGACGTAGCGGTAGGTACTTCAGACGTACCGACTAACGTAATCGCTACGGCTCACGGCCTAAGCGTAGGCGACGTAGTTTACTTTCCTACAGTACCGGGCTCAGTATCTGAAGTCTCTGTAGGTACTGCGTACTACGTTAAAGAAGTAGCCACTAACTCATTTAAAATTGCACTCACGCCTGCGGGCGCTGCGATTACCTTCACTGATACTATCACTGCGCTATCGGTAGAAGTATTCTCTACGGTAGGCGGGCTTCGTACTTCGTCGCTCTCTTTCGGGTCTGACTCGATTGACGGCACTAACTACGGCTCTAACCAGTGGCGTAAGATTATCGACGACGCAGGTATCCGACGCTTCGACGTATCGGGCGATGGTGTTTATACAGACGCCGCTAACTTCGAGGCTCTTCAAGATTCTGCTATGGCGAACGAGATTGTAGAGCTGGTATGGGTAGACGTTAAAATCGGTATCGTCTTTAAGGGTGAGTTTAAACTCACAAGCTTTGAAGGTGGTGCAGGGCATGACGCTGAAGGTACTTTCTCTATGAGTGCTGAAAGTGCTGGACCCGTTACAGTGGTACGAGCTGCGTAATGAACCCTTTTCGTAACGAAGCAGTAATCAAACTTGGGGCCGAAGAGATTTTACTTCGGCCCACTTTCGAGAATATCGCAGCTATGGAGTCGGCAGTAGGTGCTGTCTCTTACCTTGGCTGGAAATACTCGAAGGCGCACCAGCTATCAGTATCGAAAGCTAGCCTTAACGATATTATCAAGGCGAGCCCGCCGCTCTCAGAGATAGCACAGATTATATTCTATAATCAGGCAGCTACTCACCCAGACGACGAGACTAAAAAGAAATTTAGTCTAGAGGAGATATGGAGTCTGGTGCAGCACGAGGGCGTTAGAGTAGTATCACCAGTGGTAAGCTATATCGCTACCATGGTAGCCGGCGATAAAGTTACGAAGCCCGAAGAGAATTTAGAGACTGAAGAAAAAAAAAGTTAGAGCCCCCTAAGATAGAGCGGCCCCCGAAGAAAACTGACGTGATTAAATGGGGGCCGCTCTTAAGATTAGCTAAGCTGAATATGGGGCTAAGCGTATCAGAATTCTGGTCTATAACTTTCTCGGAGTACTGGCAGCTATACGACGCTCTTTTCGGTAAAGTTAAGAAGCCCATTACTTCGCAGGAATTAAGGCAGCTAGAAAGCGAGTGGAGTAATGGCAACTTTAGAAGAGCTAGTCGTTCAGTTAGTCGCGGAAACCTCGCAGCTAAAAGCTGAGATGAGTGGTGCGGCTAAAGCCGTGCAGACTAATACAGAGAAAATGGATAAGGCAGTAGCTGAGTTTTCTAAAAACTCTTCTAAAAACGCTACGCTCTTTGAGCAGGCCATGGCCACTATGGCAGGCTTCTTAGGTTCACAAGTAGTGCTAGGCGCTTTCGAGAAATTAAAAGAAGGCGCGGCTCTAATCGCTGGCGAATTTATGAAGGGCGTAGAAGCTGCTAACGCTGAAGAGCTAGCGCTTACAAAGCTCGCTAACTCTATGGCCCTAAACGGTACCTATACCGCAGCCGCAGCTAAAGACCTTCAAGACTTCGCCTCAGAAATGGAGCGCACTACTAATGTAGGCGACGACGTTATAGCTAATAACCTTTCTATTCTTTCTTCTCTTACGAAGCTTGAGTCTGAAGGTTTAAAGACTGCTCAGAAGGCGGCGCTCGACTTAAGCGTAGCAGTAGGTATGGACCTCGAAGGCGCCACGCGACTTATCGCTAAAGGTATTAACGGTAACGTCGAAGCGTTTAACCGCTACGGTATCAAAGTAGAAGAGGGTGCTACAAAGAGCGAGCGCCTTTCTAACATTATGACGGCACTCGCTGGCACCAGTGGTGCGGCTGAAGGCGCTACGAAAACTTTCGACGGGCAGCTTGGTAAAATCTCTAATACTTGGGGCAACATTACTGAAGCCGTCGCTACTTCTATCACTAAAAATAAAGCAGCTATTAACGTACTAGATGCAGTCGGTGGTATGCTCTTAGGTCTCGAGGCGGGCGCTAACTCTAGCGGTAAGGCCATGCAGCTAGGCGTGGCTAAGGCCATGATAATGATGCTAGACATCGGCACTAGCGTTATCGCCATGATAGACGCCATACTGGCAGCTTTTAAATTCTGGTACAATGGCGCTATGGCCGTCTTTATGGCCACTGGTGGTATGATACTATCGGTGCTAGGTCTCGCCTTCGATGGTGCAGCTAAAGCTTCTGAAGACTTCTGGGCGCAGTTTCGAGATAACGCGACCGAAGCTAACAAAGCGCTAGCGGGCGATACTACCCTAGGCTCGCTTAACGACGCTCTTCTAGAATTGAAGACGGCGGCTATGGCTGGCTACAATGAAATGAAAACAGGGGCCGAAGCTACTATCAAGCCTAACGTAGACGCAGCTAACGCAGCTAAGGGCGTAACGACTGAGCTTACGGCGCAGCAAGAAGCTATGAAGACTGCGGCTGAGTCTCTCGCAGAGCAGGGCGCTTCTATGCAGGCAGCCTACGACTTTCAATTAGCGATGCTCAAGGCTAACAAAGAGCAGGGCCTTATCACTGAAGAAGAATACGCCGCAGCCGTAGCAGAAAACGCAGCCGCTCAATTCGCTGAAGAGCAGGCGATGCTTCAAGCTTCTTATGACCAGAAACTAATAGACGATGAAGAGTACGCTAACGCGCGCATCGCGCTCGCGCGTAAGGCAGCACTCGCTCAGATAGAGTCAGAGAAGATGCTCACCATGGCTAAAGCTGAAGAGGATAAACTTCGGCAGCGTAACTTCGGCTCTACACTGAATACAATTTCTAGCCTCGCGCAAAGTGGTAACCGAGAATTAGCCGCTATAGGGAAAGCTGCGGCGATTACTCAAGCTACTATCGACGGCTACGCAGCCGTACAGAAAGCCTTAGCGTCTGCACCGCCGCCGTTTAACTTCGCACTCGCTGGCCTTGTAGGTGCGGCGACTGCGGCTAACGTCGCAAAGATCAGCGGCGTGGCACTCGCAGAAGGTGGTATCGTGCGGGCGCGTCCGGGCGGTATTCAAGCTACTATCGGTGAAGGTGGCAGAGACGAAGCGGTTATTCCACTTAACGACCCTCGCACTGCGAGCCGCCTAAGCGGTATCATGGGCGGCGGTGGCGGCCCTACTGAGATAGTGATTACTTTGAAAGAGGGTCTTATGGACTTTATCGAAACGCAGCTAGTAGAGCGCGGGCGTTTAGGGCAGTCGTTACAGGTGGTGAACTAATGGGTCCATTGATATTCGAGAAAAATAAAATTGATTTAGACCAGCCGGGCGTAACTATTACTGCGACTGACGGCGTAGCTACAGACCCCGGCACTACTTACGTAGACCTCTTACGTAATCGCCGTAATGACTCTGGCTGGGGCACTGGTGGTTCTACAGATGCGGGGCTTACTACTCTTCTCGTAGAGCTTTCTACAGAGGTAGAGGTTACAGATATCCTTCTCGTTAATCATAACTTTAAAGCCTATACGCTTCAGTACTGGAATGGCTCGAGCTTCGTAAACTTTTCGACGCCTATCTCTGTAAGTAATAACGCAGAGACGACGACGCACCATAATTTTACTGCGGTCTCGTCTACTGCTTTCAAGCTTATTATCCAAGGCACGATGACGGCAGACCAAGACAAGCTTCTCTCTCAGCTTATTATCACTAAGCGTATGGGGCAGTTTACGAATGAGCCCATGGTCAAGAAGCCCCGCCAAGAGAAGGGCCGCAAAGTAAAGAAGATGTTATCTGGTAGAGCTAACGTAACTCGTAGCTTAGGCGCTTTCTCGTGCGCCCTTTCTTTTAACTCTATGAAAGATGCTACGGACCATGCGCTCATTGAGAGAATGTTTGACTCTTACAATGGCTTCTTAGTCTGGCTCTGCGGCGGTACTGATACTCAATTCTTTACCGACGTGCAGGGCTTTAGGCTAAAAGATATTTACCTAATGACTGCGACGAATGACTTAGAGACTGAGTGGAATGGTGGCTACTTCGATCATGGGCAGAAGATAGAAATAGCGTTAGCAGAAAGTAGAATCTAGTGAGCAGGTTTAAGGTTTACATAAAGCCCTTCACCGAAGCGGGCGCTTATCAAGACGAGTGGCTCGACGTTACAGAAGACGTCGAGCTTCAAGGCGTTACAGCTATGAAGCAGTCTCTCGATAATAACGAGTACGATATCGGAGTCTTTAAGAATTCAGGCGTGACGCTCACGCTTACGAATATCGCGGGTAAATATTCAGACGTAGGTGAGCCGGGTACTATCTTTAACTTTAGGCGCTCTAACTCTCTCGTTAAGATCACGTGGCAGGTTATGCACTACGACCTTATCGCGGGCTTCTTTGAAGCTGGTAACGTGGCGTTAAGCGAAGAGGTCGTAGCCTTTGAAGGTCTCTTAGACGATACGGCTTTAAAACAAGAAGCCGAAGACCAGAATTTAAAGTTTAAGGTTTTAGGTAAAGAGTCAATCTTAGGCGAAGTACTGGTGCCCTTTGGCAGCATCGCTAATGGTGATACCTTTGAAGAGCTTTTATTTACTCTGCTAAATCAGACGGCTATCACTACACTGCTCACGGTAGACGCTTTAAATATCGAGTGCGATACTAACGTAGCGGTAGACGCAGTAGCGAGCTTAGAGAATAAGACCGTGAGAGAAGCTATCAATCTTATCCTTCTTTATTCTAACTCAGTACTCTACGTGGTAGACGACGTTATCTATGTAAGTCCTAGAGAAGCTACTGCCGACGTTATTAAAACATTCTACGGCCAAGGTGCTATCTATGGTATCGAGAATATCATAGACCTATCGGACTACAGAAAAGGTCTTAACCGCGTTTTCAATTTCGTTACTTGGAAAGATACGACCCTCGTCTCTAGCGACGTTACAAGCTTAGACGATTACGGCGTAAGAAAGAAAGAGATTGATACACCTCTTATCACTGACACGACTAAGAGGCAGGCGATACTAGACGCGATTAAAGTAGAGTTTAGAAATCCTAAGCGCGAAGTAATTCTTAGAGCACCTATTGACTACGAGACTATCGCGCTTAACGTCCTAGATAAAATCTCTATCGACTATCCTAATATCGCTATCAATGATAGCGCCGATATTCCTTTATGGGACTTAGCTTTATGGGACTCAGCGCGGTACCCCTTTGAAGTTTTACCTATTGCTATTGAAGCCAGTGCTAGGTTTAAAATCTTATCGAAAGATATAGACCCAAGTAATCACGAAATGATTTTCTATGTGAGAGAGGTTTAAGTTTATGAAGCTAAAACTAAATAGATATTTAATCGCTACCTTAGCTATCGGCGCTCTCGCACTGGGCGCTTACGCAGGTACGGGCACCATCTCTAACGCAGTACCCGGCACTACAATCTTTGCGAGCGACTTTAATAAAATCACTGGTGCGCTAAAGGGTGATCTAGTACCTAGGAATTCTTCGGGCGTAGCAGAAGCTGAAGCTGGTAACCTTGGCTCAAGTACCTATCCCTTCGGTGCTATCTTCTTTGGCGACCCCGCTTCACAAGCTCAGATATCAGACGCAGGTAACGAAATTAATTTTAGAGTCGGTGGGAATATCGAAGCTCGTATCGGTACGAGCGGTCTTACTTTAGACTCTCTAGCTGACGGGCTTATCACTTACGCGAAGCTAAACTCTGACGCTATCTTTAAACTAAAAAAAGTAGAGTTTACTGGTAGCGGTACTACTCAAGTGCCTTCTACTGGTGCCGTACTTAACGCCCATATATTTTTATGCGGCGGTGGCGGTGGCGGCGGCGGCGGCGGTGGTGCCTCAGGCGGCGGCGGCGGTAGCGGCGGTGGCGGCGGTGCAGCGGGATACATCGTACAGCGAGTCGTTAGCGTCACATCAGGCGAGACTATAACAGTAACCATAAATTCAGGTGGCGGCGGCGGCGCGGGCGTAGGCTCGAGCGGCACAGGCGGCGCGGGCTCGACGGGCGGTACGGTAACGGTCGCTGGCTCTTTCGGCACTATGACGGCGGTAGGTGGCGCAGGCGGCGGCGGCGGCGTTGGTGTTTCTGACGGCGGCGCTGGTGGCGCTGCGGCCTTACTTAGAAGTATCTATAACATAGGTGCAGGTAAAGGTGGCTACAGTGGCCCCATCGCAGCCATAGCGGGCGGTGACGGTCTCTACGGCTCGGGCGGTAGCGCAGGCGGCAGGCAGAATGGCGCTGCGGAAACGGGCCACGGCGGCGGTGGTGGCGCGGCTGGTGCTTTCGGAAATGGCGGCACGGGCGCTACTGGCACGGCGCAAGGCGGGGGCGTGAGCGCGACGCCCGCCACCCCTAGCAGATGCGCAGGCGGTGGCGGTGGCGGCGGCAGTGCTGCACCAAATGGCTCGGGCGGCAGCGGCGGCGCAGGTGGCGGTGGTTACGCAGCGATATACTACGTGGCACCATAATTAAGGCGGTATAAATGAGCACTCACTTCACAAGCGTACAAGTTAGATCGAATGGCGGTACCGTTACAAGCGGCTGGTGGAATTCACTACGCACGGCAGGCGTCGCGCTAGAGAGCATCGTCAATGCCCTAGTAGGTGCGGGCGCTTCTACTAGCGAAGCGACTTTCGCTATCGCGAATAATGCTTCAGCGGCTGACGTTACGGGGCTCATAGCTTCTAACCTCTACCGCGTTACTCGCATTAGGTACTGGGTACGAAGGTTAGCGACTGATACCGTAATGGAGTCAGGCGAGCTTATCATTCTATACGACGGCACTAACTTTCATCTAGGCCGCCACTCTGTAGAGACTGCGATTACTGCGGGCATGAGCTTTGACGTAAACGCTGCCACGGGGCAGGTAACTTACTCTTCAAGTAATATGGCTGGTAGCTACGATACGGTAAACTCGCTTCTTGGTTATACTCGAACGACACAAGGAACTATCTAAAATGAAAAGATTCTTTTCAACTTTAATTCTAACGTGCTTCTTTCTTTCGGTCGCAGCCGCAGCGGTGCCATTCAAGGTAGACGGCTTACGCTCTAACGGTAACGTAGAGATAAACGGCTCAGCATCTATCGGCACCTCTTCAGCACCAGACTCTAAAGCGGTTTTAGATTTAGTCTCTACGACTAAAGGCTTCTTAACCCCGCGCATGACGACGGTACAGCGAGACGCTATCTCATCACCTACGACTGGGCTTCTGATCTATAACACTGATACGAATACCCTTAACCAGTACAATGGTACCGCGTGGGGCGTCGTCGCTGGTAGCGGTGGCGGCGGTAGAAACTATATCGAAGAGAACCCAGACGCTGAGACTAATACTACTGGGTGGGTTACTTACGCAGATGCTGCGGGCTCTATACCTGTAGACGGTACAGGTGGCAGCGCTAACATTACTTGGACTCGCACGACGTCTACGCCTCTCGCGGGCGACGGGTCTTTCCTTTTAACTAAAGATGCAGTCAATAGACAAGGCCAAGGCGTAAGCTTCGATTTTACGATTGAGCGAGAAGACCGCGGTAAGATGCTTCAGATTGATTACACCTATGAGATAGCGTCGGGCACCTACGCTACTGGTGATCTTTCGTGGCATATCTATGACGTTACGAATTCTAGATATATTCAGCCTTCAGCATACCAAGTGGAGAACGTGGGCGTCTCTTCTTACGCCCAGCCTTTAACTTTTCAGACGTCTATTGACTCCACTTCATACCGTTTAATTCTTCACGTCGCTTCTACTTCTGCCGTAGCTTATACTGCTAAATTCGATAGCGTAAAAGTAGGCCCGCAGAATCAAGCTAACGGCCCACCCGTTACGGACTGGGTAAGCTATACGCCTACGGGCTCGTGGACTAGTAATAGTACGTACAGTGGAAAATATAGGATTATAGGCGATACGATGCACTATAAAGTGCGCGTCGCTATCGCAGGTGGCTCGCCTAATGCTACTTCGCTAACTATCAATCATATGCCTGCGGGCTTTAGCATTGATACTTCTAAACTTTTAGGCACTAATGGTGCCGAAGTCGTAGTAGCCACTTGTGGAGTTACAGCTAACGGGAACGCTTACTCTGCTACTGCCTACCATAATGGTACTAATATAGCGCCCGTAACTAATGTAACTAGCTCTTCATATTCTTTAATTACGAATATATCTAATACGATACCTGCGACCTTTGTTAGTGGCGACGAAGTTGAGTGCGAGGGCTCGACACCTTTAGCTGGCCGCTCTTCTAACGTCGTCGTCTCGAGCAGCGCTAACACTAGGCCCGTAGCGGCGTGGAGAAATACTTTATCTAGTACGACTATCACCGCTAATACTGCTCTTCAGTTTACGACTGCGGGCTACGACTCTCACGGTGGGTTTACTTCTAACTCTACTTATACGGTACCAGTACCCGGCTACTACCGAGTGGTATTTAACGGCTTAAGTTTAAGCTCAGGCACCGCTAACTGTAACCTTGTAGTGAATGGAACGGGCCGATCTATTCTAGCAGGTTACGGGTCTTCTATTCGTGGTATCGGCGTAGCTTCTGCTCAAGTAAACGCAGGCGATGCTATTACCGTATCGTGCGACTCTTCTGTAACTGCTAGCTCTGCGGCTGCGGTTAACCTCTTTATAGAAAAGATGGACGGCCCCGCTCAAATAACTGCGGGTAACTTAATTCTAGCTAGATACACTACTGCGGCGGGGCAGTCTACTAACGGTACTGGTAGCGCTACGCTCATAGACTTCGGTACTAAGGACTTTGATTTAACTGGGTCCGTAACTACTGGTGCGTCTTGGAAATTTACAGCGCCCGCGCCGGGGTACTATGAGCTATGCGCGCAGATACTCTTAAGCGCCACTACCGGGTGGGCAGATACCGAAGCTCTCGAAGTTACCATATATAAAAACGGCTCTGCCCAGCAAAGGATTAGCTATAGAGAATCCTTCGGCTCAGGCTCGCAGCTAGCGTCCGGTAACGGCTGCGGTATAGTACAGCTAAACGCTACCGAGTACGCAGATATTAGGGTTACTCAGTTAAACGGGTCGAGTATCAATCTATTCGGTAATGCTCAATATAACTGGGTAACGGTCAAGCGTATCGGCGGCGTTCACTAATGACACCGAGAGAAATCACCACCTTGCTAGCGTTACTGGTGGTGATTTTACTTCTAAAACTTTTAACGCTTTAGAGAGGTATAAAATGGACTGCTCAGAAGGTAACTGCACTCTTATAGACCTTGTTGCTTCTATCGCTACGCTGGTCTTTGAGTACCCTCATATAGCGCTACCGATCTTAGGCGTCTTGATCTTCGTAATCGCGAGGCATAACAGATGAAAGAAATAGTGCAGACTTTAATTCTCGCTACGGCTTTTACAGCTAGCGTCTTCTTTCTCTCAAGGTGCCAAGAGGTAAAGCTTCAAGTTACCTGCGACGCTAACGTAGCAAAGTGCCAAGAGCTAATCGAGAAAGTACAAAGGGGTAAAGAATGAGATTAGAACTATCAATCGTCTTAGTCGTAATCGCTCTACTCGCTACGGCCTGCTCGACTAATATCGTGGTGAGTAACTGCCGAAGTATCAAAGTAGAAGGCGACGATAAGCCACGGTGGCTATGCGATAAAAACTTATCTGACCAGTGGCGGTAGGTGATATCTGGACTTTACTTTAGGTCTTACCCTTGTAATCCTTTTCGGGGCCGCTATGGTAGCGGTCTTCTCACCACCACTAAAGACCGTAAACAAGGGGGCACCTATGGACCTATTCGCATTATTCGCTCAGCTTCAAGCTACTATCTCTGCTCTTCAAGCGCAGCTAGCAGATACAGAAACTGCTATCGCTGAAGCTAAGAAGGCAGCTTACGACGAAGGCTTTGCCGCAGGTGTAGCCAGTCTACCCGCAGGCGATAAAATCTATAGCCAAGAAGAATTAGACGCTGCCGTAGCTCAAGCTAAGATCGAGCTTGAAGCAGTCAATGGTGACCTCATGGTGCAGCTCGACGGCGTTAAGGCTCAGGTCGTAGCCCTCGAAGCTACAGTAGCAGACCTCACTGCTTCTATCGAGACTAAGGTCGCAGAAGCTATGGTAGCTTTCAAGGCTGACCTCTTGGCTAAATACCAAGAAGCTCAAGCTCAAGAAGGCGCTATCGAGAAAACTATCGAAGACCTCTTGAAGTAACGCTTTAAGTTTTCTAGCCTCAGAGCTTAAGGGCTCTGAGGCTTTTTAGTTTGAAACGCTTTAGACCCTTTCTCTATAAGGGGGCATTACTTGGAAGAAATAGAATTACTTAAGCACGCAGTCGAGACGGCTACAGGTACGCCGATAGGCGAGAAGCTCACCACCTTTATGGTGGCTTGGTACTTCGTAAGAAAGACTATACGCGGCGAATTCTCAGCTATCAATTCTTCGCTTGTAAAAATAAATGAAAGTGTATCTGATCTTATGGGCGCTATGAAAGACGTAGAAGCAGCGCACGAAGCGCGCCTTGAAGTATTAGAGGTAGAAGTCAGAAACATAAAACAACGGGAGTTAGAACCATGACTACTGCATATGATCTAAAAGCACTGGGCGAGATGCTCAAAGCTAAAGGGCTTATTCAAGCTGAAGACCTAGCGGGCGACGCTTACCTAGTTTTTAAAACTTGGTTGAAAGAGTCTGCCGTGCTATCTGAAAACAAGTATGACGATCTAGCGGTACCTTTCGTAGACCAGCTAGATGCTATCGTGCTACCGCAGATTGATAAAATCGACGGCGCCGAAGGGTAACTAAATTGGAATTTAAAAAGCGCCTTCTAGAAATTATCAGAGCGATTGACTTTACTCTCTTGGGTAAGGCCCTTCTAACTGGTGCGTCTACGGTGGTGCGTTTTCTCGGTGGCCTTATGCTTCGGGCCGCCGAGAAGATTTTAGATAGAAAACTTGGCGACGCTATTGATAACGTAGACGTCGAGATTAAAGACCAAGCTATAGAGAAAGACCGCGCGGCTAAAGCTCAAGCGGTGAAAGAGGCTAAGACCGATGAAGAAACTGACGAAGCTTTTAGGAATTCTCTCAAGTAGTTTAATCCTCATATCATGCGAAGCCCCGCCGAAGCTGCCTAAGGGTGAGCTTAAAGCGCTTAACACTACTTCAAGCCGTGGGCCTTACGCACTTACCTTCAATCTAGAAACTGACTTCACTGAAAACTTAAAGTTAAAAGAAGGCGTAACGGGCGCTAGAGTCGATACGACTTTAGAGACTTTGCATAAGCACTGGTGCGTAGACGCTGATACGAAAGAAGAGCTTACGCGCTACGCTCTACAGTGGAAAGTCAGATACGAGAAACTAGAGAAACAACTAAGGGAGTGCCGTCAATGAAGTTTATAGAGTGGCTTAAAAGTTTATTCAAGAAAGCCGAAGCGCCTAAGGCACCACTGCCTAAGCCTGCCGAAGCCGTCGTAATTAAAGACGAGCCTAAGCCTTTACCAGTTTCAGAAAGCGAAGAGCACTTAAAGCGACACGGCTTTAACCGCGCTAGCGTAATGAGAGGTAGCGACGTTATACCTTTCGCAGTACCCCACCCACGTAAGAAGATGAAAACGAAAGGCACCTATAAAGGTGGCTGGCCAAGTGGTGCAGTAGTTCACTACACTGCGGGCAGAGACCATAAAGGAAAAGCCTTTAGCACTATCGAAGGGGCTAAGGATTATTATGCGTATCTCTGCATAGATATTGACGGCACTATCGTGCAGGCCCACCCAGTTTCTAAGTGGGGCTACCATGCTGGTGAGTCAGGGTGGCGCGGTCTTATCGGTGGTATGAATGACGACCTCATAGGCATAGAGATAAATAACCCCGGTAAGCTAGACGAGAAAGGCGGTAAGCTCTTTTCTTGGTACGGCGAAGAGGTCTCTAAGGCTGACGCTAGGTACGTAACTAAAGACGCTTACGGCTGCCCTACTGGGTGGTACAAGAAGTATTCTAAAGAGCAGGAAGACGCACTCATAAGAGTCATAGCGTGGCTTTACTACTCATGCCCTAAGGCGGGGCACTTTAAGATTGATAACGTGGTGGGGCACCATGAGGTAGCAGGCCCACTAGGCGGGCTCAAAGGTTTTAGAAAGTCAGACCCCGGTGGCTCTCTATGGTTACCTATGCCAGAGTTTAGAAGCTACCTAAAAAAGATTCTCTAAAAACTAAGGGGCCTAGTAGGCCCCTTTTATTTTACTTCTTTTGTATCTAAGCAGCGCTCGCAATTTACGTAAGCCCACCTAAAGTGAAGGTCGTAGCTCGCAGTTTTATTCTCGACTTTACATCTAGACTCTATGCTGCGAGCGAATTCGCCACGATATGATTTAGATACCGTGGCCTTATGTATTCACTTCTTTTTATCGAAAGCTTTAGATAGCTCGCTCATAAAATCTTTTACGATAAGCTCTTTGATAACCTTCTCGGGAATATGAAGGGCCTTCTTTAATTTCTTCAAGCGCTTCAGTGGTAGGCTACCTGCGCCTCGCTCGAAGTTTGAGATAGCCTGCCCGTCAGGGTAGCCAAGCTTAGCGCCTAAAGCTTTCTGCGATAGTTTTAGGTCTTCTCTTTTACATCGTACCAATTCTGCTAGTTCCACTTAGTTACCTCTTTCGTTCGGTTTACTGATTAAATTAAAAAACTTCTCTACTGCTTCGTACTGCGTCGGGCTCATAACTTTAAGCGCCCCAAGACAAGAGAGTATCGAGAAGATGAATACAGGCGTAGATATCTTTTCGCTCTTTGCTAGCTCGCCTACCTTATGCGCAAAGCCCTGCGCCTCTTCTAAAAACTTCGCGGCTTCGAGCCTCTGATTATCTTCAGTCTGCATGATCTATTCCACTTTCCAATATGGTGGGGTTATCTTCTCGAGCACTAGAGTAATCTCATACTGACCAGTGCTATGCGTTTCAGGTGGTAGGTTATAGTCGAAGTCGGTATCGCCGTCTTCTAAAAACTTTACCCTATACGAGTTAGGCGCTAGTGCAGCTTCTACGTGCTCTAAAAGTTTAGAAGGCGTATAGAAGCGCAGGTGCTCACGCGAAAAGCGCGAAGGCATATTAGACTTCTTTTCATAGAGGTACTGGTGGGGCACCACTATGATAACGAAGCCGCCTACCTTCACCACTCGTAGCCACTCTCGTAGGCAGTCGAAAGGTTTAAGCACGTGCTCAAGGCAGTGGCTCGAGTAGACGTAATCTTTACTCTCAGAGGCAAAGGGTAAATTAGCCCCGTCGTAACCGGGGTACCCAAGGTCTACACCTACGGCGCTGGTGAGTATCGGGGCCGCACTTTCGTTACCGCCTTTGAAGCCTACGTCTAAGCCGTAGCCACTCATATATCTTAAGAAGAAATTACTGCTAACCTTTTCGCCGAAAGACTTCTTAGGCTCTTGGCCTAGGCGTGGAAAGTATGGCTCTTGGTCTTGTGGGTTAAAGTCTCTTCTCATTTCTTTACCTCTATTTCGTCGAGTCTCTTTACTAAATTTAAAACCAAAGAGGCTACCGCCGTATCTGGCACTACTGCTTCTATTAGCACCTTCTCATATATCATTAGGTCGGCAAAGGTGCCAGCGCGCCTATCTCTAGCTCTAACCTTCATAGCTCTTAACGGCGCGTCTACTATATCTTTCTCCATAAGAGCCTCTACCGCATAGAATTCTAAGTCGATACCTCTAGTGGTGGCGTAGGCCACCACGTGTAGAAGTGATAGTAGTTTACTCATTTCTTTTTACCTTTCGTAGCTAGGCACCGCTTGCAAGTAACCTTAGCCCACCTATAATTTAGATCATAACTAGCAGTTTTATTCTCTACCTTACAACGGCTTTCGATACTTCTAGCGAATTCACCTCTGTAGCTTTTACTTAAGGTGCCTTTATGAATTCTCTTAACGCTTTTGTTAATTTCTTCGGCCTCGCCAAAGTAGAAGCCTATAGGAAAGTGGCGCTTACTCATTTTACCACCACGCCTAAATGGCCTTTAGTTGATTCTACTTTTCTACCGCCGCCTTTAGCGATAGCCTCTATAGCTCGCTTCGTCGCAGTGGTGAGCTTCTTACTTGAAGTCGTGATGAATAGGCTGCCGTCGTCTAAGACCTGTACTCTTAGTGTACCCATGCCGTCTCTAAATTCTGCCCACTTAGCGTCGTTAGCTTTAGCTTCTTTAACTGCTTTTACCCACTCTTTAGGTAGCTCTACGACTTCAGCTAGACGTAACTCTTTATCTAGACCGTACTTCTTAATAGCTAAATTTCTTTTCATAGTCATTTCTCTTTGCGTACCGCAGGCTACGCGACCTGAGACGTGGCTATAAAAAGAATAGCCCCAAGTCTTGTGAGCTCTCGCCCCCATAAATCTACCTTCTGCACTGATACCATATAGCTTACTCATTTTAGAACCCCGCTACTACGTTAGAAAGTTTTAACGCATTAGACGCAGATACGCGGTCGATAACGAAGCCACCAGCTATTACCTCACCATTATCTAATAGCGTAACTACTTCGCCATAAAAAGAATTATAGCCATGGTGAGTTACTATCGGACCTGCGCCGCTAATATTTACGTACTCAAGAGCGTCTTCGTCGAAGGCTATTTCGCCCGCAGAAGTCTCGCCCGTTTCTGGGTTATATGGTTTAACCTGTACCATAGCGCGCCCGTTTAAAACGCGGTACCCAAGAACTACAAAGAACCCGCAGACTTTACCTTTTACTATCATGTTAGCTAAGAACTTTTCCATAACTCACCTCTGAGATAAGAATACTACTGACTAAATAAAAAGTCAATAGGTACTAAATAAATTTATTTAGTACCGCATCCTATTGAGATTACCGTAACTTAGCCCACAAGCTTTCAAAGGTCTCGCCGCTAGCTTCTAGTTTATAGAGTCTATTCTGGTCATGGCTTACCGTCATAAGAAGACCGCGCGGGGTATCTATAACGTGCGGGTCGCATATGTGTATCTGAGGCGCACCGATGGTGAACTTATCCCTATGCGTCTGCCACGTGGTGCCGTCGAAGGTCGATGCGGTTACGTACCACTCAGCACCGAAAGGCCCGTGAGGGTCGTGCGCTTGGCCGTGTATTACGAGAAGCCCTTGGCCTGCTACGTAAGTGATATACGGGTTACCACCATAGGGCACCACGTGGCCCGCGCTCTTGTTAGAGTCGAAGTTAAAGACGAAGTTACCTAAGTCGCTTCGTGCGTAACCAAGGCCCACGCCTAGCTGGTTAGGGCGCGAGTCGCCTATCTCTGCCACTAAGTGGAATACCCCGTCAGACTCTACAGTGACCCCGACATTCCATATCTGGTGCCACGGGCTATCAGGGTTAGGGTCTGAAGATAACACGATACCATGCTCTAGCCACGTTACGCCGTCGAGGCTTGTCAGTAAGTGTACTTGGCCGCCACGGGTTACGAAGTTATAGAGGTTACCCATATGCTCTAAGACGTAGCTAAATCGGGCACCACTAGTGAGCACTTTGCGGTTACCGCTAAAGCCCCTGCCGTCTCTGCCAAGGTCTACCATATTCATAGAGCTATCTGCGCTGGGGTCGAAGAACCCTAGTATGGTGCCGTTAAAGTGTACCATGCTATTCTCGATAGCGGCGATACCTTGGAAAGCGTTAGCTTCAGTCTGCAAGAAAGCATTAGCCGTGCCGTAAGACTTTAAGTCTTTCTCTCTATCGTCAGAAGGTGCGCAGGCCGCGAGACTTAAAGCTGCTAGAGTTACGATTAGCGTTTTCATTTCTTCACCTCTTGTAGACTTCGGATTACTTCTAGTGCGTCTGATAAAATCTTCTCTTCTGCTTCAAGCTCTGCGAGGTATCCCCGCATAGCAGGTAGCCTCACGTAAGCAGACTTTTTATCTTTGGACTTGGCTCTCGGGTTACTGAGAGTCGCCTCTGCTAATCTTACGCCCTCAGACTGATCTATGACTTTATTAGATTTATTTAGCAGGGCGTCTTCAAGGGCTTTTATTTTTAAAATTTTATCACGAAGCCTCATCTTCTAAAACCTTTCGTTAAATCTGACTACTCTCTTAGACTACACCTGACTAAATAAAAAAGCAATAGCCACTAAATAAAATAATTTAGTGGCTGTATCCTTTAAGCTTTTCAGGTACTTAGGGGCTAGTCTTTTTTATACCTTGGCCCGCGCCACCCGGCTGCGGCTATCGGTAAGCCCTTGGCCCACGGTGGGGTCGCAGTCATAAGAGCGACGAATTCTTTAACGCTGCCAGTGCCCGCCAGCTTCTCGCTAATAATTTCGTCATGGCACTGGAATAGATAGCGGTAGCCAGCCTTAGAGATATTCATAATACCGCTAACGGTAACGTCTCTAGCTATGGCTTGGCATAGGTTTTCTACTATATGCCCACCATAACTGCCCTGCTCTTTCCACTTCTTAGTCTTAGAGTCTACAGACCAGTAGTATAGCTTTCTTACGCTATCACCCCACGGCGTTTTTACCATTCTAACCGATGGTGATTTATAGGCGAGACGTCTACCGCTTGGTAACTGGCACCATAAGAAAGAGCCGTCATAGTGCCAAGCGCACTTTAAGACTTTAATCGTCGTACCTTTTTTAAGTATCGCCTCAGTCGCTGCACGCTCTGCTAGGCCCCACGCTCTGACTACTTTGCTATGGCTCTCGCGGTAAACTTTTACGGCGAGCTTTGCTAGGTCTTCGGTTACGTCAGGCACGCCCCATTCTATGCAGGTCTGATAAAATCTATCGGCCCCCATCTGATACCCGCAGCCAAGCTCTGCGGTCTTACCTAAGAAGCGCTGGCTACTGGTGATAGAGTCCATAGGCTCGCCGAAGATACGGCTAGCCATTTTACGATACGGGTCTTCGTTATTCCTAAACGCTTCAAGCACGTCTTCGTTACCAGCTACCCAGTTTAAGACCCTGCACTCGATAGCGTTTAAGTCAGCGGCGATAATCTCGTAGCCGTCAGTCGCTTTAATCATGCCCCGAATTGAAGACGAGAAAACTTCAAAGGGTGGGCCTACTAAAAACTCTATCTCTTCTAAGTCTTTCGTTTCTTTGATTACGTCGATAGCGTAGTCAGAGCTTACTTCAATGGTGCCCCTAGGCAGGTTATGGGGCTGAAAGCCCATGCCCGTCTCGCGCCCTGTAGAGGCACCATGGTAGAGAGCTAGGTCTCTTACCCTACCGTCTGGCCCTACGCGCTCTGCTAGCACGTGGTACTTCTTATTAGACGTCTTAGATATCATGGCCCTAATCTGTAGCGCCCTCTTTGCCGAAGGCTCTAGGCTCTCATCTTCTAAAAACTCTTCGACGACCTTAGCCCTGAGGTTAGGTATCTCTACGCCGCGAGTACGAAGCCACTCGATAAACTTATCTCTCTGCCCCGTGGTGGTAATCGCACCTTCTGTTAGCTCTACTAGCTCTGCCTCTAAGCGCTTTACTTCTTTACGCATAAGCTTGCGAATAATATCGACGGCTTCGGTATCGACGCTAAAGCCGTGGCTATTCATTTCTTGATTCTTTAACCAGACGAGGCGCTCGTATGGTGTGAGTGGTGGCAGAGACTTTTTTAGTAAGCGCTCTACCTTTACGTCTTGTACGCAGTAATCGCCTATGGCCATAAGCTCGAAGTCATCATCGTAATATTTCTTAGGCTCTAGTCCTATGCCCGTGGCTTTCCACTTACGCCACGAGGTGCGGGGCTTCATATATTTTTTAACTAATCTGTTACCCTCCATATCCTTCTGCTCGCTTAGGCCCATGACAAGCGAGGCACCTTCAAGGCTACGAGGTATCGCCACCGCTGCGGCTTGAGCGGCTGAGCACTGAAAGCGCGAGGCGCTGAGCGACTCAAGCTTTCGGGCAAGACGCTGCGACTTATTAGAGAAGCCGCAGTAACGGCTTAGTACGAAGCGAGTTATACACCTCTCGAAGCCAGCGTTATGGGCGCAGATAGTTACCTGTTCATCTAAGAGGTGCCCGACTAATTCTTCTAGGGTGCCCGTAGAAAACTTCGGGCGCGTAGGCCACCATATCTTAGGGTCTTCGTCGCCTAGTGCCCACGAGACGCAGAGCACTTCAGTCGAAGGGTGAAGTGCGTAAAGGTAGGGGCCTATTCTTTTTAGATCGGCTTCGCTTCTTGTCTCGTAATCTAGCTCTAGCTCTTTCAAAGTACTCACCTTACTTTATGAGCGTACCTGCTCTTAGCTTTTCAATTCTCGCGCGCGCTATATCTAGCTCGTACTTCTGCTGGTCTGCCATAGCTTGAAGTAAAAAGCGCTTAGTCTCTTCGTTAAACGGCTCAGCATTGTAAATATAATCGGCGAGTGCTGCGATAAAAGTAGACTGCCTATCGCACTTCTTAGCCACGTACTCGAGAGACTCTTCGCAGTGGCCTAGCGCTCGAGATAGATCAGAGTACGGTATAGGCGGCGGTGCCCTAAGATGGTCTACGTTAGTATTCATACTTCTAGTGCCTTCTGCATCGCTATCTTCCAAGTCTCGCAGTCATTAGCGAAGAGATACTCTAAGCACTTGTAGTCATCGTAAGCGCAGCGGTTAAATCTATGGCCAGTGATAAAGCGCATATTACTCTGGCACGCGATACACTTAAGCGCCTCGCGTGGTACTGCGATATTAAAGGTGCGGTTAGGTAATGGTCTTCTAATCTGACGCTCTTCTACTTCTGCTATGTTATGGCCAAAGATAATCGGCGTATCGGTGCAACCTGCGAAATGAAGTAGACCGTTATCGAGACCTAAAACAAAGCGAGCCCCGCGCATTAGCTGCACTGACTCTAGAAGAGTAGTCTCTTCTCTGAGGTCGATACCTAAAGAGTAGTCATATTCTTTAGAGAATTGAGCCGTATAGTCTTTAGCCGTTTCCATATTACGACCTTCGGCAAAGTCTTTCTTACCTAGGAATACAGGCGTTACACCTAGCGAGTGAGCATAGCGCACCATTTCGTTAAACGCTTTCGCAGGCATGGTGCGGGCTTTAGTCGTAGCGCCCGGCGTGAAGACTGCGTAAGGCTTAGTGCGGTCTAGCTTTCTCCATTTCCACGGGCCGCTATAGTCGATACGTGGTAGCACGTTATACTGCCTAAGCGCCTGAGGGCACTTATCAATATTCATATAGTACTTAAAGCCTAGGTCCATAAGGTGAGCGCCCGTAGCGTTTACCGCCTGCTTCTTTGGCTCAGGGTTTATAATTAGCGCATCGTCTTCTAGCTTTAAGTTTTTATCTGCGGCGTCGATACAGTACCAAGTTTTATATTTATCGAATAAATATTTAGCGACGCCTAGGAATGGTCTGTTAACAATGATACGCCCCTTAACGTGAGGCATAGTCTCAGCTATCATAATTAGAGCAGAGACCATATTGATATAATCACCTAGCCCACCACCGTGCATAACGAAGTAAGCGGTAACCTCTTTAATTTCTGAATTCTCTCGGTAGCCGAAGGTAGAGATACGCATAGGCTACTGGTCCTGCGGAAAAAAGACGGGCGCTAGAGGTAACTGCGGCTCTTCGAGTAACGCTTCTGCTACGAGGTCTTCGATAATTCTCATAGCTAAAGTATCGAAGGCGTCTTCTTGAGATAAGAAGTAGCCAAGCTCATAGTCTGTTAGAAAAGTCTCTGCGGTCTTTTTAATCCTGTTTTCTAATTTAGTGAACTGGTCGTTAGTGAGCTTTATCATTTTTACCCCTCAATAAAAATGCCCCGTTAATATCGCCACGGGGCCACAGCTTAGGAATAGAGAAGCTAGTTAGTACTGGTGCCGCATAGGGTGAGCTATCGTCTGACTACGCTAGTAAGCCCCTCTCTACTCTTCATCTTCATCTTCTGTATCTTCATCGTCGTCTGAGTCAATATCGTCAGCGTCTAAATCTTCATCGTCTTCGATATCCTCAAAGTCATCTTTAGAACCGCCACCGCCTAATGGGTCGCCGTCTTCTACTTTCTGGTAAGCCTGTAGGTAGAAGGTGATAAAGTATTTACCTGCGCTCTCGACGGCTTTCGCTACTAGCGAAGCGCGACCGATGCAGCCAGCGTATACGTCGTCAGCATCTTCAATCTTATCTTTAGATCGGTCGATTACAAGAGGTCGGTTATAGGTCTTAGCGTTAGCGTAAGTCATACCCTCGAAGCCCGCGTAGTCTGACTTCTCGTCGCCGTCTCGCCATGGTGATTCGATATCTGGCCACTTCTCTTTATCTTTTCCAAAGGCTTCTACCTTCGCGCGAGTTACTGCCTGCTTCATTTCTTTTAGGTCTGCCGTTTTCTTGAAAAGCATAACGACTGAGTAAGCAGGCTTTGCACCTTCTTGAAAAGCCTCAGGCTTAAAAAGTTTAGGAAAGCTCGTAACGAATTTAGGGCTCGTTACCTTTACGCCTTTCAGTCCTGATAAATCGAATTTACTTTTCTTTTTACTTTTCGTAACTGCCATTATCTCACCCTCTCATTAGTGGTTATTCGTCGAAGCTATTAAGTAGCTCTCGATTCTTTTCATACTTAAGATTATCTTGCAAGGGGCAGTTGTGCTCTCGCGCGGGGCACCAGTAGCACCATGGTCCTGCGTTAAGTCTGCCGTTACCGCGACGCACTCGCTCGACGCCTTTGGTAAAGATATAAATATATTTTTTAAGCTCAGTCATGGTGAGCTTAACAGTCCTGATAGGACCCTTAGAGTGCTGCGCTCTTGGCTGCACGATAGCTAGCACGACGTGCTTAAAATTATAGTCGTACCTATGGGCCATAGCGAGAGCGTAATAAACTAGCTGCGTATTATGGTCTCGAGCGAAAGCGCCCTCAGTGTAGACGTCTACGGCTTTACCTGCGCCATGTTTATAATCTATAGCGTAGAGCACCTTACCAGGTTCTACTATGAAGACGTCACCAGTGCCAAACATTACAGGGTCGATAAAAGTAAGGTCTACTTTCTCTTCGATGAAAAGCTTCTGCGTCTTTTCATTCCAGATAGAAGTAACGTATTCGACTGCGACTTCGATAGCTGCCTGCATATCAGGATTAGCGGCCAAGTCTTTAGGCATCTTATACTTATCGCCGTACCATATCGCTAGAAGCCGCTGCTCTAAGTGGTGGTGCGCTAACGTACCTTCGATACTCCACTTCGAGTCTACTTGTGGCGGGGCTTCTTTAATCAGTGCTACGCTAGGCGCGCAGTTAAGCCACCTCTCGCTAGCAGAAGCAGATAACTCTGAGTGAGCTTTAGGCGTATTCATTTAGTGCCCTCTCGTAAAGGTCTACAAGCCACTGGCTATTAGGCTCAGCGTCTTCACCTTCTAGATAGTATTTCTTTACTGCGGCTAGGCACTTCTCTTTAGAGGTAATGAGCGTGGCCCATTTACCAGACTGCTTAAGCGCTATAAAGACGCAAAGGTAATTCAAGTAGTCCTGCACCTTTCCATTAGAGCGCTCTACTTTCCAGAATTTACCTTTAAACTTTTCATCGTCAGACCAGCGCCACGGGAATAAAAAGAGAAGCCCTTGGATTATGTTTACAAAGTTTAGAAGCTTCCAGTGGCCGCGATAGACGCACCATACGCCGGGGCTGACTAGCACTGAAGTGCCCGGCAGAAGCCACCTAGCTCTCTTCGGCGCGGTCTTACTGTTAGACGCAAAGTAAGCGACAAGCATCGGTAGCACTTGGTCATTAGAGATATCGACGCCCCATACACTAGCGAGAGGGTGGCGGCACCATGCGATAAAACCAAAGTCTCTAACGTCGCACTCTAGTAAGCTCGTACCTTCGGCGTAGCTAGATACGTAGCTCTTAGCGTTTAATTTAAAAGCGTCTAAGCTACCCGTATGCAGGTACTGATTATTTAGAATATGAAGTCGGCACGTCTCAGCGAGAGAGTCGCCTAAGTTACCGGGGTGGAATTCAGGGCTGTACTTTTCTCTAATTAGCAGGCCGTACTTATCTCGCTTCATCGCTTAGGCCCCTAGGTAAAATACCGTTACTGCGCTCGTAAGCGCGAGCGTTTATAAGAGCTAAAGTATTCTGCTTCTTAATTTCTCTTTGCTTCTTTCGGTCTTCTAAGAAGCGATTATAGGCACCGCCACCGCAGTCTAAGCAGTGAGCGCGCCTACAGTATCTAATTTTATTTAGGTTACGGCTCGAGACTTTGATAGCGAAGTTATCTTCTGCCAAAGTCCTATGGCATAAAATGCAGGTCTTAGTTTTCATAATTTAACCCGAAGCTTTTTAGTTTAACTAGATCGTCTTTAAATTCTACTGACTTTGCGCCGCGCTTCAGCCTGCGTCTTTTCGCTACGTCTCGCCTACACTGCTTACATATTCTTTCTTTAGTGCCCCTACCATTATAGTTAAAAGCAGTATTGGCCTTATCGAAAGCATGGCCGTACTTACAGTATTTCTTTTTAGCGTTTATCGCAGCCGGGTTACGTGGGTTATTCTCTAGCGCATTAGTCCTAGGCGTCGCCATTCTAAGATGCTGCGGGTTTATACAATGCTTCACCATGCAGGTATGGTCTACGTAAAGACCTTCTACGTACAAGCCCAAGAGCTTCATTATTAGAATATGCCCCGATACCTGCTTACCTCTATATGAGGTAGAGCTATAGCCGTCTTTATTTTTAGCGGCTTGCCATACCCAGCACCCGCCTGCGCCGGGCGCAGCTTTCGCTACAAGCTTTCTAAAATAGTAGACGTCGTTACGCTCAGTCACGTTTGGCCTTACCGTTTACTTTGCTAATACGCCAGAATAAATGGCCCATCGTAAACCCGATTACGAAGGGTAGTACTGGGTACTGGTACGACCATGCGATAAGCTCATGCGATATGGTGGCTTCGCTACCACCCGCTACCATTACGTAGACGTCAAAGATAATAATAGCCGCTATCACTACGCCGATAAATATTCTAGTCTGCATTACGTACTTCATTTTAGTGCCTCGATTCTTTCTCTTCTTTATTTAGTACCCCTAAGATAACGCCGTCATCTTTGGCCGAAAGCTCTTCAGCGTCGAGCCTATCGCCACCATGCCCGTGAGAATAAGCTAAGATAGTCTCGTCTCGCTGCTCTCTAAGTCTTTCGATAACGGTAAGAAGTAGAAGGCACGTCTCAGGATTAAAGGCTCTGATAAAAGCCGCATTGTTTTCGCGGTTAGCTTTCCACTTCTCAGAGGCTTCGCCACTGGTGAGCTTATGCCACTCTTTGGCTGAGAGCGTGGCACCACTCGCTGCGCTCGATAGCTTCTCTAGAAAAGCGTCTAGCTCTTGGCTTGGAGTCATGGCTTACGAGCTTTCATTCTGGCTATATTTTGAAGACCGCAGGCCGCAGTTATCTGCGCGTTAACTTCTATAGAATTCTTCTCATCGCCTTCATTAGTTAAAAAGTGGTGAGTAGAGATAAGCCTCAAGCGGTAGGTAGCTTCTTTTAATTTAGCCTCTAGGTCTTCTGAATACTGAAGCCACTTGTAGGCGCGGTCTGACTCATGGCTAACCTTTACCTTTAAGTCTTTTAGCTGCCTTTTTAGTTTTCTAATTTCTTCGTCGAGAGTCATTTTAAACAAGCCTCTAGTTTTGTTTTCTCAAAGCATAAAAGCTTTCTACTTTGAATCTCGCAGCTAACCATAGAGGTAAAAGCTAGGCACGCCGAAGCCAGTAGTGAAGCTATAACCACGCCCTCTAGAATTGAAAGCCATTCTTCGCGGCTCATAGCACTACCGCTTTAAAGGTAAACCCGTCGAAGGTGTAGGCCGTACCATTGATAGAATTGACGAAGCGCTTAACGTCTTTCTCTAAAAGCGTTTCAACGCGGTAGCAGTCTCGTGCGTAGTATGACTCTCTGATATAAAGCGTAACCATTTTTACCCCTCTAAAAATATTTAGACCGCTCGCCAGTAATCAGCCAAGAAAACAACGAGCGGCCTAAAAAGATAACGCTACTTCACCGACGCTATCAAGCGGTTAAACTTAAAACTTTACGTGGCCTACGGCTTTAGCTTTCGCCTTAGCTTCTTTCTGCCTACGCTTTAATTCTTTAGCGAAGGCTTTCTCTGCTAGCTTAGCAGTCTCAAGCCTAAGAGTATCAAAGGCTTCTGACTCGTCGCTATGATTCCATATGTTCGGCACGCCTTTGCTAACGAGGTCGAAATGATCGGCCACTCGCATGGCAGCTTCTAAAAGCATGAGGGCTTTAATCGTCTCGCGAATATTACCTATAGACGTCTGAGACTTCTTACCTTCTATCTTCGCTACTTGTGAAGCTATCTTAGCTAAGGTCATTTCTTCACCTTCAGTGCTTTGATAACGTCTGCATACTGATCTTCTTCAAGCTCTGAAGGCTGCTCGACTCCAAACTTAGAGAGCACCTTAGCGCGTGCAGAGCGGGCCTTCTTGATATCGTCGAAGCTTTGAGTAAACGCCTTAAAAGCTTTCGATACGTCTTCAAAGGTAGCCGCAGCTTCTTTAGTCGTTTTACCTTTAGCCTTTGGCTTTGCCTCTTCTACTTCATCTTCGTCATCTTCTACTTCGTCTTCGTCGTCTAGGTCTTCTAGATCGTCTTCATCTTCGTCTACTGGCTTAGCCTTTTTAGTTTCTTTAGGCGCTGCTACTTTCGTCTCGCGCTTTTCAGCCGTAGGCGTGGTGGCCTTTGGCTGAAGCATCGCTAGTACGGCGTTAGCCTCTAGCGGCGTTAGGTTATTTAGTGTGAGTGATACTTGAGTCATGCTTCTTACCCCTTTAAAAAAGTTTATTTATCGTCGTGCGCTTTTTAATAACTCTACTTAGAACATACTCGTCAAGCGTATTCGCTAGCGTTATATAATCCACCACTACTCTGCTCTCTTGGCCTATTCTGAAGGCGCGGCTTCTCGCTTGGTCATTATCCGTAGAAGACCAAGACGACTCAGCGAATACGCAGCGCGAGGCACGAGTTAAGTTAAGCCCTACCATGGTGCCTATGTTAGCGATTAAAACTCTAGAGCCCTTGGCTTGAAAGCGTCGCTCTATATCGTCTCTATCTTTCGTTTTAACTTTGCCGTAAATGACGAGCGGCTCGTACTTCGCTAGAGCTTTCTGCATAGCTAAGATAGCTTCGGTATGGTGCAGGAATACGAGCACGCTTTCTTCTGTAGTCTCTAAAATATTTTTAACGTACTCAGCCGAAGGCTTCACCTTCTCTAAAGAGAGAAGCTTTCTATATTCAGCTATAGCGCCTAAGCCTTGACCGCCTACTAATTTCTCTAGCGGCGGGGGCTTGACTAGCAGAGTCCTATCGAGCTTCAAAGTTTTACTTGAGAGCTTCGCGTCTAACACCACCACTCTTTCGGTGAGTAGGCCCTTTAGGCTCTCGACGTGATCTTCAAGCTTCTTAGTTAGAATGAAGCTACCTTCTATCTTTTCTTTTAGGATATCTAAATTAGAAGCGCCCTTGTAATTCCAAGCCGTGCGCCCGTTGAATATTTCTTCTTGGTGGGCGTCGCAGAAGTCTAGGCCGTACTTGTGGCGAGACCTAAAATCTATTTCGTTATATGCGAGGGCTTGAAGAGCGGGCCATAATTCCATAGGTCCTCTACGCATAGGTGTACCGCTGAGTAAAATTACCTTAGCACCTTTATGCACTATGCCTTGGCCCATGGCTTCACCGAAGAGAGCCTTAGTGCGCTTAGAGTCTTCGGTTAAAAAGCGCTGCGCTTCGTCTACTACTATCAGGTCGAAGCTTCGGGCTTTAATCATAGAGACTAAATTATTATCTATAAAGAGGCTATCAGGCACTATAGTTACGTCGCCGAATTGTATCATACGAGAAGTACGAATAGCTAAGGTCGAGATACGCCACGCCTTAAAGGTCTCTATCTCTCTTATCCAATTCGTAATAAGAAATGGTGGCACTATAATTAAAACTTTAGCCGCTTTGTTCTCGAGGTAAAGCTGGTTAATAACCATGATACTTGTAGCCGATTTACCTAGGCCCATATCGAAGGCTAAGTAGGAATGGTTACGGCTCATAGCGAAGTTAAAGCCTTCTATCTGGTGCGGCTTAGCGGCTTGGCCCATGGCTAAAATTGGCACGCGGCTAGACCAAGGCACTTCTATGACTGAGACCCTATTAGTTTTATCTCTCAAGGGTTTATCAAAGTAAGTGCGTAGTCTAGCCGCGTGCTCGAAAGTTGTAGTGTACCAGTATTTATCGTCGGCACTCCAAAGGAATTTAGCACGTCGAGGTATCTCTCGATCTTTCCAGTCGCAGATGCAGACGAAGCGGTTAGGCTTCTCGTAGGTTACTCTCACCAGTACCTCTAGAGCGTTAAGCATTGACTTATTATTTCAGGGACTATTGAAGTAGTAGTTTTCCAAATTTAAGAAGTAAACAGAAAAGAAGATATTACGACGACACGAGTTAGAGGGGTGAGCTTATGTTAGTAGAAGCAAAGCGCTTATATGCGCTAGGTCTAGCCACGCACTGGCTAAATAAGAAATCAAAAGCACCTGTTAAATCAGGCTGGACTAAAGGGCCTAGAGAAGAATGGCCCTCACTGGAAAGGGCCTATAAGGTAGGTTTTAATTTAGGAGTGCGGCTCGGGCGAGCGTCGCAGGTGGGTGACTATTATCTTACGGTAATCGACTGCGACGTAAAGTCTAAATCTAAAAAGCATCTAAAAGAAATGATAGCAAAGCTTGAAGAGCTTATCGGCCAAGTCGATGCACCTACAGTAGTCTCAGGTCGAGGTAACGGGTCTAAGCATCTTTATTTAAAAAGTAAAGCGCCCGTTAAACCGAAAAGACTTTCGCAGAGCAGCGAGTCAGTAAAAGTTTATATGCCTTCAGTTAAGGCATCTAAAAAAGATATCGCTACCCTTACCCCTGAAGAAATTAAAGAGGGCTACCGCCTTCGCGCCGCTTGGGAGATATCTCTTATGGGTGAAGGGCAGCAAGTGGTGCTACCGCCTTCTATTCACCCAGATAGTGGTAAGCCCTATGAGTGGCTGACGCCGTTTACTATTAAAGGTCTACCCGTCTTAAGCCTTGAAGGTATTGAAAACGACTCTCAAGTAGAAGAAAGTGCTACCACAAGCGTGGTAACTAATTTCGTCGAAGTAGACTTACTTGACGGCAGACTTCACGACGACTTAGTAGCCATGATTACAAAGGGTGAAGACGTCGAAGATAGATCGGTAGCACTCTTCAAAGCGGCTAGCACCATGCACGCCGAAGGCTTCAGCGATAGCGAAATACTTTCAGTGCTCACCGATAAAGACTACTATCTCGGTGAAGCTGCCTATGACCATTCTAAGTCTAAACGCCGCGAGCGCGCGGCTCAGTGGCTAAAGAAGTACACTTTAAAGAAGGTGAAGGCAGATAGAGAGGTGGATAATTTCTTCAATGAAGAGATTACAGACTCGCCTCAGCTCACCACTAGCGAAGCAGAAAAGCAGTTTGAGAAGCTAACAGAAGGTGGCGACTGGACTAGGAAGCTTGAGCGCATAAAGTACGATGACGATAAGTCGCCACCGAAGACGACTCTAGCTAACGTGCTTCTCATCTTACGTAACGCTCTTAGCGAGAAGCTTATTTTATTCGATACCTTCGCAGTGCAGGACTCATGGGGCATTGATACGCCTTGGTCTAAGCGTGGCGCGGTGGTTACGGATAAAGACGCTATCGCCTGTAAGGTCTGGCTTAAAAAACATTACCGCTTTGAGCCCTCAGTAAATCTAATCAATGAAGCGTTTATCTATATCGGTACCCGTAATCAGTTTCACCCAGTGAGAGACTGGCTTGATACTCTTAAATGGGACGGCGAGAAGAGAGTAGCTACGTGGCTACGTGATTACTTAAATAGCGAAAAGCAAAGCGCTGAATACTTAGAAGCCGTAGGCACTCTTATGCTGGCAGGCATGGTGGGCCGTATCTATAACCCCGGCTGTAAATTCGACTGGGTACCTATCTTAGAAGGTACTCAAGGCGTGGGTAAAAGCTCGACCCCTAGAATTCTCGCAGGCGATAAATGGTTCTCAGATGCTTCAATTCCTCTAGGCGATAAAGACGCCGTTATGAATTTACAAGGCGTATGGGTCTATGAGCTAGGCGAGCTTACAGCCATGAGTAAGTACGATACGGGTCTTATGAAAGAATTCGTAGCACGTACTACTGATAAGATCAGGCCGCCTTATGGTGAGCGCTTGGCTCAGTTTCCTAGGCAGTGCGTATTCGTGGGCACCACTGATAAAGAGCAGTACTTAAAAGATGACGTAGGCCATAGGCGCTACCTACCTATCAGTGTAGGGCAGGTAGAATTCTCTCACTTAGAGAAAGACCGCGAGCAGCTCTTCGCAGAAGTCGTAGAGATATACAAAGCGGGCTACTCGTTAGTCGAAGAGGGTAAGCGGTGCGAGCTTCTAGCAGCGCCTGAAAACTTGGATAGAGTCGAATTCGACGAGATTCAAAACGACATCGAATCGTTATTAAGTGCTAACGAAAGTACCCTTTTTAACGTCAATTTCTTTACGGTCTCCGACGTCATTTCTGCCCTACCCCTTGGATTGAAGAATGACCGCACCACCCAGATGCGGGTAGCGAATTGCTTAAAAAAGCTCAATTTCGTAAGGGTTAGGTTTATGGAAAACGGCTCAAGAAAGTGGCGGTGGCAGCGTAAAAAGGCTTAGTTGCCCTACCTAGGTAGGGCAAAAGCCCTACCTTTGGAAAGCAGGTAGGGCACCTAGCTACGCTAGGGAAAAGCTCTATAATGCCCTACCTGCCCTACCTTTTACTGTTAAAAGTTTATGGAATAGGGATTTATAGGGGTATAGGGGCTAAATAATAAAGCACTAAAATAGAGAATATTAGGGCCGTATATGAGCTATATGGAATATAGTAGGGCAGTTAGGGCAGTTAGGGCAGTTAGGGCAGGCAGCGTTTTTAGACTGGTGAGTTAATTAAATAAAGAATGAAGGTTATATATTATGAAGTCATGCGTAGCAGTAGACCCCGGTAATAACGGCGCGATAGTTTACCTCACGGCGAGAGGTGTTTTCCAATTCCACGTCATGCCTGTAATCGTAAACGGTAAGAGTACAGAGATAGACTTCGAGGGCGTCGAAAGAATTCTAAGACTCTATCAAGGCGAGCACGTGCTCTTAGAGCGCGCCGTCTCTTTTGGTATGGGCGCAGGTGGTGCCTTTAATTACGGTCGCGGCTTCGCGGCTCTAGAGATAGCTATAAAGCTTTTAGATATGAGCGTTACTTACGTCGAGCCTTCTAAGTGGGCCAAGTGGGCGCATCAAGGAATTGAAAAGGATTTAAAGCCTAAAGCTAAAAGTTTAATCGCAGGTAAAAGACTTTACCCCGTTCTCTTTGATATGATACCGAAAGGGCCAAAGAGCGGTAAGCCGCACGAGGGTATTTTAGATGCTCTGCTTATCGCAGGGTACGGACTAAGAGGGTGAGACTATGAATTTAGACGGCGACGGGTATAGCCCGCCGATATTTTTAGGTGAGTCGCATAGCAGGTTATCGAAGAGGCTTAAAGAAGCCGAAGCTGCTTTGCGTTTTTATGCTGAAGGTGGCTCAGACTTAGAGCCTCGCGCAGAGAAAGCACACCTCTACGATAAAGAGTACCCTGTAGGGTCTGAGCAGTGGCGTAAGCGCTCTATGAGTGACTACCAAACTGGTAGACGTGCTCGCGAGTACTTCAAGAAGTATGGTGTTAAATGGAATACCTAAAAAAGCGCGGGCCACCGAAGCGTATCAAGTTAGACGCTGAAAGATTAGAGCACCTAAAGGCTAAAGAGGCAGAGCATGAGGCTAAGCTTCAAGCGCTCATAGAAGAGCG
>Ga0172380_10001566_pt1 | contig 38969 bp, 36 predicted proteins | sample Leawe162metaG_FD_119747 | JGI IMG/M metagenome (GOLD analysis project Ga0172380, IMG submission 119747) | Leachate microbial communities from a municipal landfill in Southern Ontario, Canada - Leachate well 162 metaG | ecosystem: Engineered > Solid waste > Landfill > Unclassified | place...
AGGGGAGAGGTTCGACGACCTGTCGATAACGCGAGGGAGGGCGAAGCTCCGTCTGAGCCGTAATAAATGGGCTCACACGGAGGTTCGCCCTCCCATCGTTGACGTTACCCGCGGATTTGGGCCTCCTCCGACCGCTTGCCAAGGGGGATCGGATGAATTACCTTGGCGGCTGGAATGCGCCCGGTCATCAATTTGGAAGAAAACATCGGGAAAACCGTGGGGCGGAGGCTGGGTGTCGCCCCATTGCGGGCGCTCCCGTCGGAAACAGAATCCAACAAGCAGTGGAGGGATTCCGGTTGTGGAATTCGTGCCCGCCGGGGGGTCTACCGTTTCAAAAGTCACGAGGAGGCCGATCAATGGCTGATGGACCATTTGACCCGGAAACCGGCGAACTGATTCCCCGCGATCCCTCCTTGTCGGATCTGGTGGAACTCTGCCGTCAACTATCCCAACGGAGAGCCGCATTTTTGGTCGTCGGAGGATTTGCCGTTCGTGCCAACGGATACCCCCGCCACACCGGAGACATCGATCTCCTCATTGATGCCAGCCTGGAAAATGAAGCCAGGGTCTTCGAGGCCCTGGCGACCCTCCCGGACGGATGTGTGCGTGAACTCGATCCCGGCGATGTCTCAAAGTATCTCGTCGTCCGGGTGGCCGACGAAATCCTCGTGGACCTCATGGCCAGCGCCTCAGGCATTGGTTATGCCGAGGCGTCGCACAGCATCGTCGTCCACGAGATCGACGGAGTCGCAATCCCCTTCGCCAGCCCGGAGCTCCTCTGGCGCATGAAATCCCGCACCGGCCGCGAAAAGGACCGCGGCGACCTCTACTTCCTGCGCCAGCTCTTCGCCGCACAGGGAAAATCCCCACCGGAAGACTGAGGGAAGCTGATCAAGCGGGAGCAAGAATCACGCAGACCAGATCGCCAGCAGCACTCTCGATCACCCGGGTGTTTCCCATGAACGAAAGCGATTGAATGATCCCCTTGGCCTTGTCTGGGAATCCGTTCCGGTTAATGAGAATCGCTCGGAATCCAAGGCTGGCAACCTGGCCACTGCGGTCTCGAGAGTGAGGGCGGCAGGCTTGCAGATGGCGCAAGTCTTCGACGGTTGAAAATCGTTTCTCGACGCCTCCCTTGGCGGTCGCCTATAGATACTCCATCCGATGCTCGTCTCCCTGGTCATTCCTGTCCTGAATGAAGAATCCACGATCCAAGTATTATGGGAGCGATTGAGCGCAGTCATTCGCCTGCTGCCAGAACACAAATTTGAAGTTGTGTTCGTCAATGATGGAAGCACGGATCAGACGCCGGGCGTCATTTCCGATCTTCCCTGCGAGCCTGCCATGCATTGGATCCTGGTCAACCTGTCCAGGAATTTCGGCCACCAGGCCGCGCTGTCCGCCGGCCTCGGCCATGCCGCAGGGGAAGCCATCATTTTTCTCGATGCCGATTTGCAGGACCCGCCCGAACTCATCGGAGAATTTTTGAAAAAATACCAGGAGGGCTGCGATGTGGTTTATGGGATCCGGACAAACCGGAAGGAATCCGCCGTCATGCGGCTTTTCTTCTCCCTTTTTTACCGTCTCCACAACCTGCTGGCCGAACATCCCATTCCGGCGGACGCCGGGGAATTCGGCCTGATCAGTCGGCGCGTCGCCAAACTCATCCTTTCCATGCCGGAGAACGACCGGATGATCCGTTGTCTGCGGAGCTGGGTCGGGTTCCGGCAGGCGGGCATTCCCTACTCGCGCCCGGCACGCCACAGTGGAATCACCCGCTACCTTGTCTGGCGGCGGGTGGAAGGGGCTCTGGACGGACTCTTCGGCTACTCCAAACTTCCCATCCGTTTCGCCGCCGCCCTGGGTTTGGTCGTGGTGCTGATCGGTTTTTCCTACCTCGGCTGGGTCTATTCCGGCTGGCTGTTCTTCGGCGGGCAAACAGTGCCAGGGTGGACGTCGCTGATCTCTCTCGGGTTTATTGTCACCGGTGCCAATATCGTGGTCACGGCGATTGTCGGGGAATACGCCTGCCGGGTTTACTTCCAGGCCAAATCCCGCCCGCTTTACGTTGTGGATTCGGTGGAGGAAGGAAAAGAGTAAGAAAATCCGCGGTTATGGGTGGCGGGACTGCAATCTCGCGAGTCCTATGGGCTGGAACGGCTGAAAATCGCAACTCCTCCGAGCTGGTCCTGTTCGGCGATTTTATCAAGCAGAAATCCATTTTCCTTCAAAAAACTTTCTATCTCCGGGAGAGACACATGCCAGTCGTGCCACTCGCATACGATCCCTCGAACAGCCCGACAAATAAAATGAATTTCCTTTCGCAGAAAATCGAGTTCCGCACCCTCAATGTCGATTTTTAGAAGATCGATAACTGTGTCCCCGTGCCGTTGAGTCCATTCCTTCGACAATTCAAGCGCAGGAACCAGGATTTCTCTAAGTGCCCCTTTGATTGGAAATGGATGGTTCACGCCAAACGGTTTTGTGGAGGACTGGGTGTTTGCCGGATTGATGTGAAAAACAATTTCGTTCGTCCCTGACTCGCAACCTAAGGCTCCCGTGATTGCATCGCACGCCAAGAGACCGTTCCTTTTTAAATGCCACTCCGCTTCAGCCACCACCGCCGGATCCGCATCAACTAGCAGACCCTTGAGTTGAACATTGCCCAGCGCTTCCAAAAGAAGGCATGGAAACCACCCTACGTTGCATCCAAGATCGGCAAAGGTCCTGATCTCATGTTTGTTTATTGCGGCAAAGTAGCTGCCGCCGCAGAACATTTCTTCGGCAAGCGCGAGTCCCGCAATGGAGCTGATGCGGATAACCGCGCCGCTCCGGGGTAGAGTCTTCTGCATCGGCCATCTCGCGAGAATATGATTTACCAGCCGGTAAAGCCTGGTTTTTCCCATTGCATGATGGACAAAGCGTGTTTTGCCCAAGTTGTGAATTAGTCCCTTGCGTTCCGTTGATTTCGACATTGATCAGGTGTCTCTTTTCAAAATGCTACCCACCAAGGATCGTGTAAACGGCCTGCCGACCAAGGCTCTTCACGCGAGACTTGATCGCGATGATCCAGCGTTCGGCAAAGCTCAGGCTCACCGTGCCCCGCTTTTCCTGCAACTCGGCCATGTGAAGGAAATCCCGCACTGTCACACCAGCTAGTCCAACGGCTGCTGCTTTGCCGTGGATGCGGTAGCAACCGACTGGCCGGGTGTCGTAATAGAGATTCCCCCCGCCGAGCATTCGTAGCCACATCTCGACGTCGGTGCAATAGAGGACGGACGGATCGAACAAGCACGGCATTTCCATATCCGTGCGGCGCCACATCACGCAGACCGGATCGCCCACAATATTGGTTCCGGCGAGGAGGCACCGGCGGATAATTTCACGCCCGTTGTAAAGGCCTGTGCGACGAATACCGGAACGGGTGAACAATGCGCACCCCCTGGCATTCATGATAGTGCGAGCCCCGGCTGCGACAGTCGCCGAGGGGTGCTCTTTAAGAGAAGTGGACTGCTGCTCAAGGCAATGATCCAGAAGCACATCGTCGTGACACAGGAGTTTGAGAAACCTTCCCCGAGCCTGGCAGACCGCAGCGTTCCAGTTTTCAGCCATCGGCATGCGATCGTGATTGCAAAGCACCCGGATTCGGGGATCATTAAGTTCTAATTGAAGTAGTTCAATACCCTTCGTCGCTTTTTGGGAAAGACAGTTTCCGACAATCACCAGTTCCCAATCTTGGCAGGTTTGTTTGACCACCGAATACACAGCATCCCGTATAAATTCTGCCTCATTGAACGCGGGGATGCAAACAGAAATGGCAGGCGCGGAAGTCATCGTGGAAAGTCTATCTAGGGAGAACCGGATTGGCGCGCGGTTTAAGGATTAGCAGAGCAATTTCCCCGTTGGGATGTTCGATTACTTCCGATTTTCCGGCATCGGCAAGCGCATGAAGGAGTCCCGCACCATAGTCCTGAAAGCCGTTCTTCTGAATGTAAATGGCGCGGAACCCGTATGACTCAAGATCGGAAACCGCTGCAATGATTCCGTTCCTGCCAATCGTAAATTGCCAGTTATCACGAGAACGCCCTTTGATGCTGCCATACGAGTAGCGGAGTGAGCGTGAGAATAGGTAAGGCCTAAAATAGTCATAAGCTGGAATTCCTGGGGCACTTGACTCAGGGTAGGGACAGGGCGGCAACTGAAAGATCATTGCGCCCCGGGGCAATCGTCTCTCGATCTGCAAAACAAACTGCCGGTCTGCGGCGACTATTTCCGCAGTCTGCCTGATAGAAGCCGTAACCGGTGGTGGTGGAATTTGATCCAAAAGAGCTACCATGGTCAGAAGGGTGGCAAAAATGACTACTTTCGACCGCGACCAATTCAGCCTCGAAAGAGATTTCACTGAGAACACTAGAGCGATCGCAAGGATGAAGATGCTCAGCCGATTCGTGGAGCGAAACAACTGTATGCCAAGGGTTCCAAGAAAACCGTTGATACCGCCGATGGTTGAGTAGCAGAAAATCCACATTACCTGCCATGCCTCAACCGGGATAGGCATCCGGGGGCGAGAAACAGTGTTCTTTGCAGCTACCAACACCAGCCAGAAAAGAGAGGCAATGCCTACAAGGCCCAAGTAGTTCGATGGAGGCGTTTCCCCCGGCACCAATACATGCTCACGATAACTGCGCGCATAGTTCGCAAGCCAAGCAATTGGATGATCAGGCGGAGGCATGAAAAGATCAAGCGGTTTCAGAGCGAAGACTTCGAGCCACTCATACACCCTGACGATGGACCCGATGTTGGGGCCTTGCAGGAGATGGTAGAGAACCATATTTGCGTTCATCAGCAAAAAGATCCCGAAAGTTGTTAGGATAATGCTTGCACCGGCCGCAGCTGATTTCCAATCCCTGTCTAAAGCACGGAAGACCGTGGCTAGAGCTGCGAGCTGGAGGAACATGTTTGTGTAGTAAGGATTCTGAATGCCGGTGATCACCCCGATTCCGAGGCCGATCCAATGCAGCTTGTTCCGCCACTGCAACTCGCCTCCGCTGATCCACCAGCAAACAAGCAGGCATAATGGAACGTGCCAGTAGAAGGTAACGGGGAGATGATGAATCTGTCGCGCGATGGCCATACGCGCAAAAGCAAAAACGAGCGCCCCCGACATGGCCCAGGCCCAGTCACACTTCAAACTGCGGCATGTTACATAAAACGCCAGTGCCGCCAAAACCTGCGCTACCAAAACTGCGAGGTTTGCGGCTGTGAACACTCCGCATAGCTTGGCGGCCAAGCCGGTGAGCCAGAACAGCGGCTGCTCGACAAGCGGGCAGTCATCCCAATCGGCTCCATACGGCGCCCCCAGTTCGGGAATGTGCTTCGGGAGGAGGGGAACAATATGACCTTCGGAGCTAGCTTTGATTGATGCAAGAACGCTTTTGGCATCTGCGGTTTCGGGCGTAATTCCATATTCCAAAGGTGTTTCCCATGCTTCAATCGTCCATCGGTTGTAGGTGAAACACCAGATCAGCACAGAAAGCACTAGAAGAATCAGTAGCCTATAAACTTCATGTGATGGGGGGAAACGAAGTTTTCTTGTGTAATCTCGCATTTATTGCTCGGAACGTCCCCGGCTTGATTTTCTAATCTGGCTACTTATCAGAAGAGGATCCCTTTTGTTTTTCGTGGAAGTCCCGCCTAAAAACTTCGACGATGAGGGTCGGGTTCATGAGCGTGTCGAGCTGGTCGTCCTCAAAACGCTGTCCGCCGCAGACGACCACGAGGTCGGAATAGGTATAAAGGCCGTTCGCCTCGACCTTCACCCGCAGGTCGGTGGCGAAGGGTTCGCATGTCCGGCCTTTGAACCGGGCGCGGAGTTCGCCGCCGAAATTCATCACGATCCGCGCATGGTTTTTTGTGGTTCCGGCCATCGCGAACATCTCGCCGTTGAAGAATTCGCTCTTCGTTTCTACAGCACGTTCGATGGCCAGATACCCGGCGGCTGTCAGAGATGTCTTCGGAAGGGTGACGCTCACGGAGTCAAAATGTATCAGGTTGGTGGGAGGGAGTCAAAGAGCACCGGGCAAAAAACCGTGGGACGGAGGCTCTGTGTCGCCCCGCTGCGAGTTCTCCCGTCGGAAACGGAATCCAACAAACAGTGGCGGGATGCCGGTTGCGGAGTGGGTGCCCGCCGGGGGGTCTATCGTTTCAAAAGTCACGAGGAGGCCGATCAATGGCTGATGGACCATCTGACCCGGAAACAGGAGGGCTAATCCTCGAGGTAAAACAGGACGTCGGAGAGCTTGTCGTCGGCCTCCTGGAGGGCGGGCCAGTCGCGGCGGGTGATGGCTGCGGACGAGGTGTCGAGGAGGGCGCGGATCTCGGCGGCGTCCGAGTCGGAGACGCCGCGTTCAAGGAGGGATTCGGCGCGGCGGCGGAGGCTCTTGGCGCTGGCGAGGAGCCCGGACGGGGCCTCCTGGGCGGCGGGTGTCGAAGCGGCGGCGGGCGCGATCTCGATGGCGTCATCCCCATCATCATCCTCACCGTCGCCGTCCGGCCCGGCGAGCGCATCGTCCTCCGCGAAGAGTGCGGCGAGGTTTGTGCGGGCGACGTCGAGGTTGATGCGGTGGTGGCCGGCGGTGTCGATGGTCACGGTTTTTGCAAGGCCGGTCTGCTTTTCCGTGGCGGTGACGTTGAGGAGCCCGTTGAGGTCGATGCCGAATTCGACGACGACATCGTTTCCGGCCGGGGCCTTGGCGAGGCCCTTGACCCAGAACTCCCCGATTTTCAGGTTTTCCTCGGGAACATGGCTTTCGCCTTGGAAGACCTCGATTTCGACTTCGGTCTGGTTGTCGCGCCCGGTGGTGAAGACCTGCGCTTTTTTGACCGGGAGCGGGGTGCCTCGGCGGACGATGTGGCTGCACACGACAACGGGCATGAACATTCCGGGGCCGTGCGCCATCGCGCCGATCCCGTAGCTGTGCGCGGTGATGTCGATGAGGATCGCCGGTGCCGGACGTCCGGCAAGGGCCGCGCCCTGGATGGCCGCGCCCATGGCCACGATCAGGTCGGGATTGATCTCGTGGCGGGGCGTCTTGCCGAGGCGGTTCTCGAGAACTTCCTGCACCAATGGCGTGCGGGTCGCTCCGCCGACGAGCATGATCTTGTCCACTTGCGCGGGGGTGACGGCGGCATCGGCGAGCGCGCGCTGGAGGCACGCCAGGGATTTTTCGATCCAGGGTTCGATGAGTGCCTCGTAATCCGAGCGGGCGACTTCGGTCGTGAGGTGGGCGGTGGCGGTGAGGAACTCCTCGTGCACTGCGGCAAACGGCTGGTCGGAAAGCGCGATCTTGGCACGTTCCATGACCGCCTTGAGCCGACGGCGCGCGAGCGGGGTGATCCCGCCCGAGGCCCCGCGATCTTTTTCCTCGAACCGGTCTTCGGCCAGTTTCGCGAGCGCCTCGTCGAAGTCGTCGCCGCCGAGCCGCGTGTCGCCGTGGCTGGCGCGGACTTCGACAACCCCATTTTCGACCGTGACGAGCGAGACGTCGAACGTGCCGCCGCCGAGGTCGTAGACGAGGAGGGTTTCGTTCGCGTGGTCGCCGGTGGTTCCGGCCCCGTAGGCGAGCGCGGCGGCGGTCGGCTCGTTGATGATCCGCAGCACATCGAAGCCCGCGAGCCTCCCGGCATCCTGGGTGGCCTGGCGCTGGCGTTCGTTGAAAAATGCGGGGACGGTGATGACCGCGCGGCCGACCGGGTGACCGAGGTGGGATTCCGCCGCGCGCTTGAGTTCGCCGAGGATGATCGAGCTGATTTCCTCCGGGCGGTAGGTTTTCCCGCCGAGTTCGACGGTCTCGTCGGTTCCCATGAGCCGCTTCACGGAGAGCACGGTATTCTCCGGCGACGAGATGGACTGGTTTTTCGCCGGCTGCCCGACAATGAGGTGCCCTGTCGGGTCGAGGCCGACCGCGCTGGGCATGGTCGGCTGGCCGAGGACGGGGATGACGGTGAGCCCATCGTCGAGGACAACGGCGATGGCGCTATTGGTGGTGCCGAGATCAATGCCGACAACGGGGTCGTGGGATGTTTGTTTCATGTGTTTAAAATACTCATCGGGCGCGGGAGACCCGGACGTGGGCGGGACGCACCACCCGTCCGCTGGCCGACTCGCGCCATCCGGGCAGGATTTCGGCAAGCACGGTATGGTCATCGACGGAGGAATCCAGCACCGCCTCGTCGGCGCGCATGCAGGATGGGTCGAAAAGCCCGCCTTCGCATGCAATCCTCTCAACCCCGGAATTTTTCAGGAGCGCACGGACGTGCGTGGAGAGGATCGCAAACGAGTCGCCGAGACGCGCGCGGTCGGCGCGCCAGGCATCGATCGCGCGGCGGGCCGGAGGCCACCAGGGGAGGACTGCGGACGGCTCGCGGGCGAAGGCGGCGGCGATCCGGTCCACCCGGTCGGCCAGCTCGATGATGTCCGGCGCTTGGTCGGTCGCGCGTGCCGCTGGCTGCGCCTGGGCGCGCGCGGTGGAATGGATGTCGTTGACCGTCGCCGAAAGCGCGTCGAGGATGCCGCCGAATTGCTTCAACGCATCAAAGATCCTCCGCGTGTTTCGCCGGTTCTCTGTCGAGGTCGCGGCGAGCTCGTCCCGAATTTCGACCAAAATTTCGCCATGCGGGTCTTCGGCCTCTTCTTCGTCCTCCTGAGCTTCCTCTTCGACGTCCTCCTCGTCCTGCTCTCCGGGTTCATTCTCCCCCACTTTTTCGCCCGCCTCCCCGAGTGCCTCCTCGTCGCCGATCTCCTCCGCAGCATCAGGGTTCGAAGACACGGCAAGCGGTTCTGGCTCCTTTTCAGCCGGCGCGGCGTTCGGTCCGGCGATCACCCCGGGATCGAGGGGTGTTGTGGGAGGGTCGAAGACAAACTCGATTTCGGAATCAGATTTGAAAGATTTCATGGGTTTGTGGATTGCCTGGCGGCGGACGCGCACGCGCGGAGGAGGGATTTGAACGCGGGGAATCCCGGCGGGCGAGCCCGCCCTGGAAGACGGGAGAATTTATTGAGCACCCCGAGCGGGGACTCCGTGTCGGTGGGCAGTCGGAAGAGGTGGCAACGCCATCGGTCGCGCGCGGTCTTGAGTGCGGTCGCCGACTCCTGGATCACCTGAAACTCGGCGGGGAACAACTCCGGCGGGTATTTCCGCAGGAGATCGTGATAGGCGCCGCGCACCTGCTCATCGGTGCAGTCGGGAGGAAGGTCGAGAACGATGAACGGGTTCATGGAGGGATTAGAAGGGGAACTCACCTTGGTTGCCACCTGCAGGTTTCGACTTGGCTTTTTTTGGGGGGGGACTTGCGGGGCCCGGGCGGGAACGCCCGGCGGGCTGCGCCTTCGGGCTCCGTGCTGGCGGAACCATGCCGATGGCCCCCATGACCGCCCGCAGGTCTTTGACCCGCTTCCTGTTTCCCGAGGCGAGCGCCTGCATGAAGTCCTCGATGATGTGGGAGAACGGCCCCGGGCGTGAGAAATCCGGCGCATCCTCCCCGTCAGACTCCCTGTCCTTCCGGTAATCCAAGAGGAATTTGCGCGCGACCTCCGCCAAGTCCCCCGCCCCGGCCTTTTCGGCATCGGCAATGAACGAGGCGATCTCCTTCCTGCCTTTGGTCTCGCCGAGGCTCATGTCGTAGCTTTCCCTCAGCGACAAATCCAGAAGGCGAAGCGGGAGGCTGGCCGCGACGACTTTTTTCGGAAGGCGGCGGACGACCTCATGCATTCGCTCCATCGCGTCGTCCGCAATGTCCCCCAAAAAATAGCTCGACGCCTTATCCGTCCGCTCAAGCTGCTGAAAGACCCGCAATGCCCCGGACGGATCCTTGACAAAGAGAGCGTCCCGTGCGGCAAAATTCACGGATTCGACCAGAAGCGATGACGCACGCTTCGTTGCATATTTTTTAAACCCATCGATTTTTTCCGCAAACGAGATGGCGTGGAACACCCCGCCAACGGCACTCCATGTGACCGGCGGCACCGCCTGCCAGTCCGCCTGCCAATCCTTCCGCGGCGGGAGGTTGTAGCACCCGCCCAACAGGCTTTCCATGGCCAGGAACTCCAGGCGCGACGGGGCGAATTTTTCCGCATCCGCGCGGGCGGCCGGGGCATTGGCGAAATCCCACAGCGCGCGCCGCACGCGCATCACCCACTTTGCGCACATGAGATCCCCGCAGTCGGGAGAGGCGTCGAGGAGGGGCTCGATCTGCTCCCAGATCGAGCCGGTCTCCTTGACGTTTTGGTGGGCGTCGCGCGCGCGGTGCACGAGGGCGACCAGCATCTGGGTGCGCACCATGGGATCCAGCGGATCAAGCGCGCGGGCCTGCTCCAGAAAGCCGAGCCCCTTGGAAAAGGCCCCCCGCTCGACCGCCATCGCTCCCGCCCGGATGAGGACGCGCTTGTTGTGCGGAAACCGTTTGACCATGACGTCCAGAAGCCGGTTCCGCTTCGCAGTCGCCCGGGTTTTGTCGTAAACGCCCAGGAGCCCGAGCCAGGCCGCTTCGTTCTCCGGGTCGCTCTTCGTGGCGGATTCGAAGGCGCGGGCCGCTCCGGCGGCATCGCGCAGGGGCGGCTGCTCGCGCATCATGGGGAAGCGCGAGAGAGCCGCCCCGGAGAGCTTTTCGCCGAGCCACTGCCACCCCTGGCTGTCGCGGACAGGGTCCGGCCCGTGCAACTCGGACTCGAACAGCAGGAGGTCGCCGACTTCCTTTGTCAGCGGCCCGGGCGGCATCTCCGGCTCTTCCGACACCATCAGAGTCCGCAGGGCTGCGACGAACGATGCGCGGGGAGGCCTTTCCATCTGGCAAAGCCGTTGCCAGAAGCCCGCGAACTGGCGTTTCCGTTTGATGCACGCATCCTCGCGCGAGTCTTCGACAAAAAACAGGGCGTCCGTGAGTGCCGCCGCCAACCCGTGCCCGCAGCTGGGAAACCCGCCCCTGAACGCCTTTGTCAGCGCCTCCTTGGCGGACGTCCAATCGCCTTTGCGCCAGGCCGCGTCAGCTGCGGCGATCTCCCCCGCCGCATCGGTCGGTTCGCCGGAAAGCGCCAGATCCCACGAGGCCCTGGCGGCCGGGCGGATGGCCGATGAGGGCTTGCGACCCGGCATCGAAGCCGCCGCCATCGCACAGGCACCGCCGGGCGGCAGGAGATTAAAACACTGCTCCGCGCCACCGGTGTCCCCTTGAAACGCCAGTCGCATACCTCGCAGAAACAGCCGCCAGTAGCGGAAAACCGAATGCGAGGGGAGTGGGCGGACAGCCTCTGCCGCTTCCTCCCACCGGCCTTCGGAGGCCGCCTCACAGGCGGCATGAATCGCCTCCAGCTCCGCTGACAGACTGGCGGACAGGTCGTCGCCAGCAACAACCGGTGCCGGCGAAAACGCGGTGACGATATCATCGATGACTGTGATGTCCCGGCTGGCAGGCTCCCTGGAGGGATTCGCCGCAATCCTCAAAAGTTCCGGCCAGAGCCGGACAGTCGCGGCCCCGGGATGGCCGTCGCTTCCTGGTGACCGCGGCGTGGCGGCCTGGGGAGACGACAGGAACGCCTCCAGCGAGGCGACGCGCTCCGGCGGGGCGATGGTTTTCAGATGGTCGACGACCGTCCGTGCATCCGAGAGCAGCCCTCTGGATGCCAGGTCGTGCGCCAGCCCCGCGTTCGCTTCGACGAGGAGCGGCAGGTAGCGGACACGGTCTTTTTTGCAGAGGTCCTTCGCAAGGTCGCGGGCATTGCGCCACTTTCCCTTCTCCAAAGCGGCAAGGACAGGCGAGGCCGCAGCATCACCGACAAAATCCGACACGGCCCGCCCCATCATTCAACAGGTCTCCGCTCGCCCGATACGAGCGGCGCGGGCACAGGAAACTCCACCCGCTCGTAGATCTCTGCAAACGGGATCTCGCATCCGATGGACGGGAGGTTGACGGTGGCGGCGGGGTCGGTGGTGGCGCGGAAGTTCCATCCGCCGTCAGGCTGGCGGAGGAACTGCTCGACGCGGGGTTCGGACTGCGAGACGAGGACGTATTCCAGCAGCGATGGCAGCGCCCGGTAGAGGTCGAACTTTTTCACGCGATCGTAGCGCTCGGTCGTCTCGGAAAGCACCTCGACGATGAAGGTCGGGTTCAGGAGCGTGTCAAGCCGGTCGTCCTCGAAATGCTGTTCGCCGCAGACGACCACAAGGTCGGGATAGGTGTAAAGCCCGTTCGCCTCGACCTTCACCCGCAGGTCGGTCGCGAAGGGCTCGCATGTCCGGCCTTTCAGCCGGGCGCGGAGCTCGCCGCCGAAATTCATCACGATCCGCGCGTGGTTCTTGGTGGTTCCGGCCATCGCGAACATCTCGCCGTCGAAGAATTCGCTCTTCGTCTCTGCGGCGCGCTCGATGGCCAGATACCCGGCGGCAGTCAGAGAAGTTTTTGGAAGCGCGCTCATTTACGCGGGCTGTTTACCACAATGGCAGGAGAGAGTCAAAGGCCGCAGAGCTTCCCAAATCCGTCGCGTAACGCCAACGATGGGAGGGCGAACCTCCGTGTGAGCCCATTTATTACGGCTCAGACGGAGCTTCGCCCTCCCTCGCGCGCGGATTTTGGAGCTTCATGTTGCTGGGGAAAAACACGATCAACACCCCCCGGGCGTTTCCTGCAGATGTTTGAGGCACTCGAAAATCGCGGGGATGAGCGGGGGCAGGCATTCGGCGATTGCCTGCGGATTTCCGGGCAGGTTGACGATGAGCGTTCTTCCGCGCGTGCCGGCGGTCGCGCGAGACAAAATCGCGGTCGGCACTTTCGCGAAATTGACTACTCTCATGGCCTCGCCGAATCCCGGCAGTTCCCGATCGAGGACCGCCCTCGTGGCCTCGGGCGTCACATCCCTCGACGCGGGCCCGGTGCCGCCGGTCGTCACGATCAGATCGCACCCGCGCGCATCGCTCAGATCGGTGAGGGCGGCTTCGATTGCCTTTTTCTCGTCGGGCAGAAGGCGGACCAGGAATTCGGCGGTCGCATCCAGATGCCTGCGGACGACGCGCTCGATCTCCGGCCCGCTGAGATCCTCGTAGACACCGGCGTGGGCCCGGTCGCTGAGCGTGACCCGTCCGATTTTCATCGCTTGGTTTTTCGCTTGACCCGGACCCCCTCGATCCGCATCGATTTGTCCACCGCCTTCATCATGTCATAAAGCGTAAGCGCGGCGACGCTGGCGGCGGTGAGCGCCTCCATTTCCACGCCGGTCCGGGCGCGGGTTTTGGCCTCGGCAAGAATATCGATCCGGTCCTCTCCGACGGTGAAATCCACAGAAACCTTGTCGAGCGGCAGGCTGTGGCAGAGCGGGATCAGGTCGGAAGTCCGCTTGGCGGCCTGGATGCCGGCGATGCGGGCGACGGCGAGGACATCCCCCTTCGGCAGGGCGTGCTTTTTGAGAAGCGCCAGCGTGGGTTTCTGGCAATGGATCTCCGCCGTGGCCTGCGCCGTCCGGATTTGCACGGGCTTGTCCCCCACATCCACCATGCGGGCGTCTCCGGATTCGTCGAAATGGCTGAAGGGTTTTGTTTTCATAGGATCAGCATCCGGGCTGTCCCTTCATCCGTCGGATCCAGGATAAGGGCGTTCGCATCGACAAGGGGCGTGAGGTCGCCGGAGTGTTTCCAAGGAAGCGGGCGGACCCGCCCACTCCCGGAATCCCAGGCTCCGGGAGTCCATGTTCTCCGCCCGTCGCGGGAGGGGGCGATCTTCGCGGACATCCGGGTGCCGAGCATCTCCGGCACCGGCAGGCCATGCAGGCGGAGGATCGCCCGCTTCACGAAGACCTGGAAACAGACCCAGTGGGAAAGCGGGTTTCCCGGCAGACCGAAGGCGATCCCCGGTCCCTTGGTGGCAAAGATCAACGGTTTCCCGGGGCGGCTGTTGAGGCGTGAAGAATGGATGGCATACCCGGCGGACTTCAACGCATCCAAGGCGTGGTCCCGCTCCCCCGGACCCGCCCCTCCGGAAATCAGGAGCAGGTCGGCCGGTGTTTCGCGGACACGGTTCACGAGGGAATCACCGTCATCGGGGACATGGCGACTTTCGGCGGCAAGGCCCATGTCCGCGAGCAAAGCGGAAATCATCGGGCCGTTGCTGTCATGGATCTGGCCCGGCAAAAGCGATGTGGCGGATCCGACAACCTCGTCGCCCGTCACGAGGTGCAGGACGCTTGCCGGTCCGGTCACCTTGAGGGACCTGACGCCGACCGACGCCAGCAACGCGATTGCACCGGGCGTAATGGCGGTCCCCGACCTGACCAAGATGTCCCCCTTTCGAAAGACCCCTCCCCGCCGCCTGATATTTTCTCCGAAAGCGATCCGAGCGCCCGGAGACAGGGAAACATCCTCACCCTCCACGGCGCAGTCCTCCTGCCTGGCGATCGCGGCGGTGCCTTCCGGAATGCAAGCCCCCGTGAGAATCCGGACCGCAGTTCCCGAGGCGACTTGAAGCGGCAGCGGTCGGCCGGCGGCGATCGTGCCCGTGACCCGGCATCTTCCCGGCTGCACGGACGAAAACGCGAACCCATCCATCGAGCTGTGGTCAAATGCGGGAAACTCGCCGGGCGACAGGATGTCCTCCGCAGCAGCACGGTGAAGCGCCTGCATCAATCCGGTTTGCCGGGCGGGAAGACAGGCCACCCGCGAGTCGATCTCTTCCCAGAGCTGCTCGATCTCCATCATGGCAACGACCGGATGCGGTCACGGGGATTTGCGCCCCGAGGCCCTTCCACACCACCGGACGTGCGGTTTTCCGCATCCGGCGGTCGGACAAGACCGATGTCAGCTGCCTGATTCCGCGAAGTCCCACGCTGTGATGGACCCGTGGTCACTTCATGGAGCAATTTCATTCCCCGGAAAGTTCTCCGGCGCGGCGGGCCGCCGCGCGCACGGCCTCGATGAACGCGCTGCGGACCCCCCGGGCCTCCAACTCGCTCAACCCCGCCATCGTGGTGCCCGCCGGGCTGGTGACCATTTCCCGCAAAACGGCGGGATGTTCGGAGGTGGCTCCGAGCATCTCCGCCGCACCGATCACCGTCTGCACGGCCAGATCGAGCGCGAGCTTTCGCGGGAGCCCGCAGGCAACCCCCCCGTCCGAAAGCGCCTCGATCATCAGGTAAACATACGCGGGCCCGCTCCCGCTCAAACCGGTGACCGCGTCGAGCATGTCTTCCCCGACCGGATAGACCCCGCCAATGCTGGAAAAAACGGCTGCGGCAACGGATTTGTCGGATGCGCCGACCGTGGCATCGCAGGCATACGCCGTGGCCGCCCTGCCAACCATGGCCGCAGTGTTGGGCATCGCCCGGATCACGCGCGAGCCGGGGGCCAAAGCCTTCAGGGAACAGATTTTTTGCCCGGCCACGATGGAAATGAGCAGCTTGCCGTCCAGCGAAGCCCCGGCCTGCCCGAGCGCCGTCGCGACATCGCTCGGCTTGACGCAAAGGATCACCACCGAAGCCGGCGAGACGGCCTCCGCATTCGAAGCGATGACGTTGACCGAGGTCGCGTCCCGCAGGTTCTCGAGCAATTCCGGCTCGGGGCACGAGGCGGTGATGTCCGACGCGGAGCAGACCCTGGCGCGGAGCATCCCCTGCACGATTGCGGACGCCATTTTTCCCGCACCCAAAAACGCATATTTCATCGCGGCACCCTACCAGCCCCGCCCCGCGAGCGCGAGCGCCGTTTTTCTGCCCTGCCCCGAACGGGGCGCATCTGTGACGGCTTCCGGCGTCCTTTTATTCTGAAATGCTCAGTTTCCCGAAGGTTCGTCCCAGAGGAAGTTTTCCAGCCGGATTTGGTTGATGCGGGAAGTTGCCTCCTCGCTCCGCGGTCCGCCGACGGCGGCGATCATCTCGTAGAGTTTGATCGCCTGGTCCCAGCGTTTGGAGGACTCGAGCAGGCGCGCGGCGGCGAACCCGGCTTTGTAAAACCAGAAGAATGCCTGGGGGGCAAGCTTGCCATCCTTGACGACATCGTAATAGGCCGCCACGGCGGCTTCCGGCTCGCCGAGATTTTCGTAGGCGGACCCGATCCGGGCGAGGGCCTGGCTGCGCCAGGACGGGGTGGAGGCAGGATCGCCCACGACCTGCCTCCAGACGTCGATGGCCGCGCGGTAGGATTTCGGGTCCTTGCCGCCGAGGCCGTAGAGGGTCTTTCCTTTTTCGACGAGCGAGGCGGACCGGATTTCCGGGGTGCCGTTCGATTTGATGATCTGGTCGAGGATCACGATGGCCTCGTCCGGCTTGCCAAGGACATTTTGAAGCACGGCCTGCTCGAATCTCGCACGCTGGGCGAGCGGGCTCTTCGACGAGGCCACCTCCTCGAACAGGAGCATGGCGTCGTTCATCGCGGATGGCGTCTGCAGATGCGAGGCGGACTGCGCGGCCAGAAACAGCGCGGGAAATTCCATGACGGTGCCGGGGTGTTTTTTGGCGAGGGATTCCAGCCGGACCCGCGCCCCGGCAAAGTCCCCCTTCCGGTAAAGGAGCTCGCCGAGTTTCATCATCACTTCCGGTTCGGCGGGGGCCCCCTCGTGCGCGGAGAGGAATTTCGTCGCGGCGGCAATCGCGGCATCATCCGATCTTCCGTCGTCGGCAAGAAAAACCGAAAGTGCGTCCGCCTGCGGGTCCTTTTCGCCGGCGCCGGAAGCCGAGACCCGCCGCAGGTGGCCGAGCGCCGCCTGGCGGTCGTTGTTTTCATACTCCCATTCGGCGAGGGCGAGGTTGGCGGCGGCCGCAAGATTTCCGTCCCCGGCTTTGGAAAGATTTTCAAAGACCCCGAGGGCGTCACCGTCGTTCCGCCTCGCCAGCTCGTATCCTTTCCTGAGCCTCAATCCATCCAGCCTGGGGCTTGCGGGATACCGTTCCTTCAAGAGGTTGAAACCCCGGGATTTTGTCCCGCCCGCGAAGAGGTCGCAGACAGCCGCGTTGTAAAGCGCCACCTCGGCCAGGGATTTGTCGGAGGAGGCCGAGATGAAAAGCTCGGAGGCCTTGGCCGGATCATCCAGCGCCGCCAGGGCCAGTCCCCTGAGAAAATCCGCCTGGGCGGAAGCCCCTGGGGCGGGAAGGAGTTTCAGCGCCTCTTCCGGATGGCCCTGTTTCAGGCGGAGTTGGGCCAGTTCCAGGAACGCCACGTCGAGAGCGGGGTTGCCGGCGGAACCGGCCACCGCATTCTCCAGGAGTTTTTCCATGCGGTTCTCCCTGCCCAACCGCGCTTCGAAGCGCGCGAGGTAATAGCCGGCGAGCTTTTTCCTCGGAGAAACGTCCCCGTCCTCGGCCCAGCGTTTCAGCTCGCTCGGAGAGGCGGCCGTCTGGGCGGCGTAAACGGAGTCCAGCAGGGAAAAGACGCCCTCCAGTCCGGGAAGGTCGGGGTTCTTTGCGAGGAAATCCTCCAAAAGCGTCTCCGCGATCGCGGGCTGGCCGATCCGGACCAGGGACCGGGCCCGCCCTGCAACCACGCCCACCGCCATGTCCGGGTCCAGCGGATGCACGCCGTCGAAAAGCATCAGAGCCCCGGAATCGTCTCCGGAAAGGGAAAGCGATCTCGCCATCAGGTAGTCGCGGCGGACTTTCTCCCGCCGGTCGCCTGGCGATACGGTCTCCAGGACCAGCTTGGCGTCCTGCGGGCGGTTGAGTTCCATGAGCGCCTCCGCCCGCTCGAAATCCGCAAGGTGCCGGAGCGGGCTTTCCGGCCAACCCTTCGCGGGCTCAAGCGCGGCGAGAGCCTCCGGACATCTCCCGAGATTGCGCAGCATGCGGGCCTGGCCGATGACAGCCTCGCCGGACACGGCGGCCTCATTGCGACACGCCCGATACATCTCCAGCGCCTCCTCCCACCGGCCCAACCCGGCGTAGGATTGCGCCAGCCAGAAGTCCCCGACCGTCCCTGCGGGATGCGATTTCAACAGGTCGACCGCCTTGCCGGGCTTCCCATCCTCGAGATACGCGCGCGCCAGGACCAGCACCGCGTCCTTCGCCGGACGGGGAGAGCCCTCCAATTTGTTGATGGCGACGGCGGGGAGTCCGGCCTCGAGGGCGGATTTCGCGGCGGCGATGTTATCGGGAGCCGAGGCGAGCAGGAGCAGGGCGAGCGGGAAAATCATGGCGTGAAATACCTGGCAAGGTAACGCCCCGTGTGGCTGCCCGTCGAGCGTGCGACTTCTTCCGGGGTGCCCTCCGCGACGATTTTTCCACCCCCGGCCCCGCCCTCCGGCCCGAGATCGATGATCCAGTCGGCGCACTTGATGACCTCGAGGTTGTGCTCGATGACAATCACGGTATTCCTGCTGTCGCGCAACTTCATCAGAACTTCGAGCAGTTTGTGGATGTCCGCGAAATGCAGGCCGGTGGTCGGCTCGTCCAGGATGTAAACCGTCCGCCCGGTCGCGCGTTTCGAGAGTTCCGCCGAGAGCTTGATCCTCTGCGCCTCGCCGCCCGAAAGCGTCGTGGCCGATTGGCCGAGCCTCAGGTAGCCGAGTCCGACGTCCTGCATGGTTTCCAGCTTGTTGCAGAGGGCGGGGACATTCCGGAAAAAGCGGGCGGCGTCATCGACCGTCATGTCGAGCACGTCGGCGATATTCTTGCCCTTGTAGGTAACCTCGAGCGTCTCGCGGTTGTAGCGCCGCCCGCGGCAGACCTCGCACTCGACGTAGACGTCGGCCAAAAAATGCATCTCGATCTTGATGAACCCGTCGCCCTGGCAATGCTCGCAGCGACCGCCTTTCGCGTTGAACGAGAACCTGCTCGCATCGTAGCCCCTCACGCGCGAGGACGGCAGCTCGCTGAAGAGATCGCGGATCGGCCCGAGCGCCCCGGTATAGGTGGCCGGGTTCGAGCGGGGGGTCCTCCCGACGGGGCTCTGGTCGATCACGACGACTTTGTCGAACTGCTCGATCCCGGAAATCGCGGCATGTTTTCCCGGGCGGGACTTCGCCCGGTTCAGGTCGCGTTCGAGCGCGTTCCGCAAAATGTCGTTCACCAGCGTGGATTTCCCGCTCCCGGAAACCCCGGTCACGCAGGTCAGGCAACCGGCGGGGAAGGACGCATCGATTTTTTGCAGGTTGTTTTCCGCCGCCCCCAGGACCCTCAGCCAGCCATCCCCGACATCTCCCGCCTTGGCCCCGGTCCTGCGCGGGGCCGTGCGGAGGCGGGGGACGGGAATCCGGATCGACCCCTTCAGATACTGGGCGGTGAGGGATTCCTCGCTGTGCAGGATTTCTTCGAGCGTGCCTTCGGCGACGAGCCGCCCCCCACGGGGTCCCGCCCCCGGACCGAGGTCGAGAATATGGTCTGCGGACCGGATGGTGTCCTCGTCGTGTTCGACGACGATCACGGAGTTGCCGAGATCCCGGAGATCGCGAAGCGTCTGGATCAGGCGGTCGTTGTCGCGCTGGTGCAGGCCGATGCTCGGTTCATCGAGGACATACATCACGCCCGAAAGCCCGGAGCCAATCTGCGTGGCGAGGCGGATTCTTTGGGCTTCCCCGCCGGAGAGGGTGCCGCTCTCCCGGTTGAGCTGCAAGTACCCCAACCCGACCTCATTCAAAAATTTCAGCCGCTGCCGGACTTCGCGCAGGACGTCTTTCACGATTTCCTCCTGCGAGGGCGAGAGCGCGAGCCGACCGAGGACCTCGCCCGCTTCCCCGATGCTCAGCGAGCAAAGGGTTTCGATGCCGAATTCCCGTCCGTCCGGCCCGGAAACCGTAACGGCCAGGATTTCCGGGATCAGCCTTGCCCCGCGGCATGTCCCACAAATCCTCCGGCCCTGAAACGCGCGCAGACGCTTTTTGGAAAATTCGCTCTGGCTGGTCTCGTAGAGACGCCGCGCGTGGGCCACCACCCCCTCGAACGGCTTCGTCACCACGCGGCCTGCCCCGGTGGAAATCGCGATGCCCCGGTCGCGCGAACCGAACAGGACCAGTTCCCGGAAACCCTCCGGCAATTCGCTCCACGGCACGTTTAGCGGAACCGGCGTGTCGGCCACCAACCCTTGCAGCAAAACCGCGTAGTAGGAACGCATGCGCTTGTTGGCGGACTTCCAAGGCCGCACGGCCCCCTGCGCCAGCGTCTTGTCGGCATCCACCATGAGGTCCGGATCAAAGTAGAGTTCGGTGCCGATTCCGTGGCAAACCGGGCAGGCCCCCAGGTGGCTGTTGAACGAAAAGTGCTTGGGGGTGAGCTTCGGCATGGTGAATCCGGTCTCCGGATTGCAGTAGTCGGTCGAGAACTTCTCTTCGACCCATGCCGTGCCGCCGGGTTCCTGGCGGCTTGTGGACAGCTTTCCGCCTCCCCACCGCAGGGCGGTCTCGATCGAGTCCGCAAGCCGCTGCCCAAGCCCCTCCCGGATGCTGAGCCGGTCGACCACCGCCTCGATGGTATGCCGCGCCGCCTTGTTGAGCTTGATGCCGTCGGGCTTTGTCAGCTCGACAACTTCCCCGTCCACGCGGACCCTCACGAACCCCTCGCGGCGGGCTTTTTCGATCACGTCACGAAACTCCCCGACCTGCCCGCTGACGAGCGGCGCCAGCACGAGGAACTTCGTCCCCTCCGGCCAGCGGAGGATCGCATCCGCAATCTCCTGCGGGGTCTGCCGGGAAACCTTCTGGCCAGTCGCCGGATCGTGCGGAACACCGATGGCCGAGTAGAGAAGACGAAGGTAGTCGTAGATCTCGGTCGTCGTCGCAATCGTCGAGCGCGGGTTCGCGCCGGACGACCGCTGCTCGATCGCAATCGCAGGCGAAAGACCCTCGATATAGTCCACGTCCGGCTTCTGCATCTGGTCCAAAAACTGCCGCGCATACGCGGAAAGACTCTCGACGTATTTTCGCTGGCCCTCGGCAAAAAGCGTGTCAAACGCGAGCGACGACTTCCCCGAGCCGCTCAGCCCGGTCACCACGACCAGCTTGTGCCGCGGGATCCGGACATCCAGGTTTTTCAGGTTGTGCTGCCGGGCTCCCTTGATCCGGATGAACTTTTGCTTGTCGAATGGCATTTCGCGCGAAGGGGCTGGCGTCTCAGGTGCTCAATATATCGGTCGGCCGCCAGTTCATCGTGTTCGGCGATGAACTCCCAGATATCCACCAGATCATCCCTCGCCGACTGCGAAATCTGCAGCTTCATCCTCCGCGCCGCCTGCGGCCCATCTCCTTGACTTCCTTGGACACCTTTTCATCCCAGTCCGAAAGATGGCCTTGGTCAGCCGCCGCAATCCCCAACTGAATTGCATCCCGAAGGCTGGCGAGTTTCGTGCGGTTGCGTGTCTCCTTCTCATGGAGCGTGCGAATCGCCTCGCGCACGACCTCGCTCGCCGAGGTGTAAAGACCACTCCCCACTTTCCCAGGCACCCACTTTTCCATCTCGGATGTCAGTGAAACATTCATCGTGCGGACGGTAATCGGGGCGACAAGAATTGTCAATTTCTGGCAGGCGATTTGCGGTGCCGGAAAAAAGCAGGGAGGCGAACGGCAGTCAGGCGTTGTTGCTCACTACATCGAGGGGCTTTGTCTTCCTGGCGGCAATGATCAGTGGCTCAGGCGAAGGATGCTGCGCGCGCTCTGCCCGGGATAGGAAAATGATCCGGCGGCAAAGACAGCTCCTTCCTGGCCGATCCCAAGGGCGCTGACCCTGCCGCTCAGCGTGTCGGATTCCTTGTCGGCCTTCGCGACGGTGCCATCGGCGTTGAGGCGGGCGATGCTGCGCCGGGGCTGGCCGTAAAATGTCGTGAAATTCCCTCCCACAACAATGCTGCCATCCGGCTGGAGCGCGAGCGCGGAGACCGAGCCATTGGTGGCAACCCCGCCCTCCATGGCCCCGAATTCCGCGTCGGCCGTTCCGTCGGGCGTGTATTTGACAAGATCCCCGCGCACGAGATTTCCTGCGGTCGTGAAATCCCCGCCGACGATCACCGAACCATCGGGCAACAGCAACAGGGCCGCGACGGGACCGTTGGGTCCCTCGACGGACTGCGGGATAACCCCCTTGTCCAGAGTGCCATCCGTGTTCAGGCGCGCCAGGTTCTGCCGGGACACGCCGTTCACCGCAGAGAATGAACCGCCGAGGATGATTTGCCCGTCCTTCTGCGCCACCAGCGCCAGCACGCTCCCGGTCACCCCTTCCCCGTTTCGAAAAGCCGACAGGTCCTGGGCCGGAAGCAGGCAGGATGTGACGAAGAAACCGAGGAGGGCGAAAGTGTGCTTCATACCGGCTCCAGTGGACGCCCCAGCCGCAGAAAGATCAAGTCAGAGTTCGTAGCGCTCCTGAAATATCCTCGAACGGTCCGGGCTGAATTCCGCCGCCGTCCCGTCCGGAAGCCCCGCGACAAACAACCCCGTGGGCGAAGTCGTGAAATGCGTGACTTTATCCAGATTCACGATCGTCGAAGTGTTCACCCGGAAAAAATACTCGCGGTCCAGCCCGGCCTCCATGTCACCAAGACGGTGCGGGACCACGACGCTGTGATTCCCGAAAAAAACCCGAGTGGATCCCCTCTCCTCGGTGAGGTGGGTGAAATCCAAGACGTGCACCATGTGGATCCCGTTGCGGTCCCGCAGAAGCACCCGGCTTTCGGAACCAGGTTCGAAGGAGGATGCCTGGCTGTCGGCTTTGGGCGGCGCATCGGCGATCGCCTTCATCTGGGAATAGGCGCGGCGCAGGCGTTGCTGGTCAACCGGCTTGAGCAGGCAGCCGATGACCCCGAGCCCGAACGCATCCAGCGCCATCATCGCGTGGGCGGTCACGAGAATCGTCGGGGGGAGCGGCTTCGGGAGACGTTCCAGCATTTGGATGCCGCTCATCCCCGGAAGCTCGATATCCAAAAAAATCCCGTCGAATGTCTTCGGATTGTCGTTTTTTCTGGAACCAAGCAACTCCAATGCCTCCATCGCCGTCTGCACGCCGACAATTTCCAATCCGGGATCAATCTCCAAAAGCGAATCTCTCAGATCTTCAAGAGCCACTCCTTCATCTTCGACCACAAGGACAGTTTTCATAAAGAGGGATGCAACAAATCATGCAACACCAGACGTGCTTTGCACAACACTATTCGCACCGGGAACCAAATAATCATTATGCCGCCTTCGTATCTCCCCCGGTTTCAAGTGCCGCCACAGAATCTGTCCTCCTGGCATTGTCCTGCCAGTGAAACCGTTCATCGAATGGCAGCAGCACGATCGCTTCGACACGCGGCCCCGGGATTTCATGGATTTCGAAGCTTCCCCGTCCTTCGGTGGCAAGCAGTATGCGCTCGCGGGTGTTGTCGAGCCCCTGCCCGCTATAGGTGCTTCTTTCGTTGTCCTCCACCGACAACTTCCCGTCGTTCACCACGAAGACCACCAGCGCGCCGGAATCCGGAGCATGGGCGATGATGACTTCGATTCCCCCTCCTTTCTCGAGCTTTGAAACCCCGTGCTTCACCGCATTTTCCACCAGGGTGAGGACCAGCATGCCGGGCACCCGCTGCGAAAGCAATTCCGGAGGGCATTCGATCCGATACCGCAAGCGATCCCCGAAACGGATGGCCTCGACTTCGAGGTAATCCCGCACGATCTCGATCTCCTTCTCCACGGATTGCATCTTGGCGTCCTTGCCGGCCAGGACCTCCCGGAGAAGGCTCCCCAGCGAGGTGATCATCGATTTTGCCTTCGCATCCTGCCGCCCGATCAGCGCCCGGACGCTGTTGAGGGCGTTGAAAAGAAAATGGGGGTTGATCTGGCTTCGCAGCGTGCGGAGCTGGGCTTCGGTCTCAATCGCCGAAATCCTGTTCTGAACGGCCTGGCGCTCGCCCGTGATATCCCGCATGACTCCCGCCACCGCCGCGATTTCATCGTCGGCGGTGCGCCGAACCGGCTTGGCGTCAAGCTGGATCCAAAGCCATCGCCCCTCCGCGTCCCTCATCCGGCAGACCTGGCTCCACTGCGGGATTTCCGACGAGGCGAGCCGCCGGAAATTTTCCTCGAACTCGGCGAGATCGTCCGGATGCACGAGGCCGCGGACCACCTCCTCGGAAATCACCTTCGAGCCGGTCAGCCCGAATTTGTCGCTCCAGGACGGGGTGTGGCACGCCCAGCCGGACGGGCTCCAATCCCAGACGCAGAGATCGGCGGAGGACATCGCCAGGGCGAACTTCATGCGCAGCGAGGACAGCTCGTCCCGAAACGCCGCCACCAGCAGGCACCCCAGGCTGGTTATGAAGGCGAGCCCGTGCGCGGAAAGCTGGAACCCCCCTCCGCCCGGAACCGTCCTGATGTCGATCAGGCGCGCGGGAACCATCGCGGCAAAGGCGGGGACCAGGAAGATCAGCATGGCCTGAAAAAGCGTCGCCGTGCGCAGCCCGAACCGGATCGACACCACCAAAAAGAGCAGGAGGATCCCGCCGATGGACACAAACCGGACGCTTTGTTCGGCACCCGGAACATTGATCAATACCCAGACGAAACCCGCGAGCGCCGCCGAGTATCCGAGCAGCTCGTAGCGCCCGATCGCCGTCGGCGGACGGAAATCCTGCCGCCTCAACACGAAGAGAAAAAACGGGCAGAAGACCAGCGTGCCGAAGGCGTTGGTTTGGACGTAGCCAAGATACCCCGACGCCATCTGCGAGGCCGAGAGGTTCTGGCTCAACTGGAGGACCAGCACGCCATAAAACCCGGCGAGCAGCGGCCCGGGAAGGCAGCCGAGAACAACGAATTTCCCAAAATCCCGCACCCTGGAGAACGTCAGGTCGATCCTCACGCTCTTGGTGAGAAGCGCCCAGCTCAGAACCAGTTCGAGAACATACCCGACCGGCCCCGCATACAGGAAGGCCACCGGCTCGCCGTTCAGGAGATTGCTGGCCAGCGTGCCGAGGTAAACCGCCGGAAAGGCCCGCTCGAGCCCGTAGATCAACGCGACCGCCAGCGCGAACCCCGCCGAGGGCCAGATCGGACTGATAATCCCGGAGGAGGACTTCGAAAACCAGCCGCCCGCCTGGGAAAGCAGGAAGACGGCGAACGTCATCCACCCGATCTGAAAAAGGAACTGCGGCAGCCCCGCTTCCTCCATGGGCTGCGAGGATTTCATCTGCGGTGTCGGAGGAGAGTCCATCGCGGCAAGCATAAGGCAGAGATTCCCCCGCGTAAAGGAAAGCAAAAATGCAGAGGCGGCGGGAGCTCTCCTTCTCCCGCCGCCCTGCGTCCTGTCGTTTCTCTCGGGCTAGACCGCTTTCTCGCCGGTCTCGTCGGTGCGGATGCGGATCGCTTCCTCGACCGGCGAAACGAAGACTTTTCCGTCCCCGATCTTCCCGGTCTTGGCCGCCTTCACGATCGCCGCCAGCGCGCTCTCCAAGGAGGCGTCCGCCAGCACCACCTCGATCTTGATCTTCGGAAGGAAGTCCACCGTGTATTCGCTGCCGCGATAGATTTCCGTGTGGCCCTTCTGCCGCCCGAACCCTTTGACTTCGCTCACCGTCATCCCCTCGATCCCGAGGTCGGCCATCGCGTCTTTGACTTCTTCCAGCTTGAACGGCTTGATGATTGCTTCGACTTTTTTCATGGTCTTTATATTTTGTTGATTATTGGTTCAGGACAGTTAATCCAGCAGGTAGCCTTCTTCGCCGTGATCGGTGGTATCCAGCCCCTGGCTTTCAGCTTCGGAACTCGGACGAAGACCAAGAGTGAACTTGATGAGCAATGCGATGACTGTGGTCGCAACAACCGACAGGACAATCGTCACCAGAGCCGCTTTCACCTGGTTGAGCACCAGCCCGTTTTTGAGGCCTTCCACGACAGGGTTGGCGGAAGCATCCGCAAAAACGCCCGTCAAGATGGCCCCGAGCGTTCCCCCGACTCCATGGACACCGAAGGTATCCAAGGCGTCATCGTAGCCGAAGAGTTTCTTCATATATACAACCGCGAAGAAGGGAACAATGCCTGCGGCAACGGCCATGATCATGGCGCTGGTCGGGGTCACAAATCCCGCTGCGGGAGTGATGACCACCAAGCCGGCGACGATACCGGAACAAAAACCGAGCACGCTGGGTTTGCCTTTCATGACCCACTCGACAACCGCCCAGACGAATCCCGCTGTCGCGGCACAGAGGAAGGTTGTGGTAAAGGCGTTCGAGGCGATCGCATCAGCACCGAGAGCAGACCCGGCATTGAAGCCGAACCAGCCGACATAGAGCATCCCTGTGCCAACCATACAAAGGACCATGGAATGCGGGGGCATCGGCTCTTTTCCAAATCCCAGACGAGGCCCGAGGATCAGGCACAGGATCAGGGCAGACCAACCGGAACTCATGTGAACCACCGTGCCGCCGGCAAAGTCAATCGCCTTGATTCCGGCGTTTGGATTGAGCGGACCACACATGAAGCCAGCGGTAGACCACACCATATGGGCCAAGGGGAAGTATACCACGAACATCCAGATCGCGGTGAAAAGCAGCACGGCGCTGAATTTCATGCGTTCGGCTGTCGCCCCGAAAATCAGGGCCGGAGTGATGATCGCAAACGTGAGCTGGAACATCGCCCAGATATAGTCGGAGATCCAGTAGTATCCGGCTCCCGTAGCCCCGGGCGACATGCCCTTAAACATCGCGTTTGCGAGATCCCCCACGAAAGGATTGCTGCCCGCAAAAGTGAGGCTGTATCCAACCGCCCACCAGAGGATCGAAACCAAACCGGCGATCCCGAGACACATGGCCAGAATGGAAAGCACGTTCTTCGAACGGACAAGCCCGCCGTAGAAAAGCGCCAATCCCGGCAGTGTCATGAAGAGCACGAGCGCCGTGCTGGTCATCTGCCAGGCATTGTGGCCAGGGCCGGGGCCCGAGATCTTCGAAGCCACGTCCGGCGTCCTCGCCGCGTTGTTCACGTAAGCCTCCAAGTCGGCCACCCGCTGCTCCACTGTCGGTTCGGCAGGTGTCGCAGCCGCTGGTGCAGGGGTCGGAGCGTCTTGCGCGGACGCCATATTCGGGGTGATGAACGATCCGGCCGCAATAAGCGCAGCAGCCAAGGTCGCCAGTAGATGTTTGGTTCTGAACATGGATGTTTGTTTGTTGGTTGTTTGCAGACGAAATGGCCTGCAAGTGACCAGAAAAGCAATCATCGTGCCAACTATTGAAGCCCGCTGAACCCCGGCGAGTGACCGTTCCGCTGACAAAAAATCGCCAGAGACGGCCCGGCTGCGCAAAAAAAACCGACGCTCTCGAGCCTAATTGCCAGCGCCTGGCCCAGGCTTGGATGGCATGAGGGCGCTGAACCCAACCTGGCTGATCCCGGCCTCGCGACAATAATCCAGAACCTTCAGCACCCGCTCATACGGAACATGCCGGTCCGCGCGGACGACGGCGACTTGGCCGGGCTGAAGCCGGACAAGCTGATCGAGCATCCGGATCAGATCGTTGTCGGAAATATCTTTTTGGTTCACCGCCATCGACCCGTCCACCCGCACGTTGACGATCACCGGAGTCGGGGCCGGATTTCTCGGGGCGGACGAACTCGATGTCGGAAGCTGGATGCCCACGTCGGACTCGATTTTCGCGGTCGACCAGGCGACGAGCATGAAGATCACCAGCACCATGAGAATATCCACAAAGGAAGTGACGTTGAAATACAACGGGCCCGCGCCCACTTGGCTGGTCTGGAATTTCATGGTTCGCAAATATGGGCAGTGAGGGGATCGAACCCCCGACCAATAGTGTGTAAAACTACCGCTCTACCGCTGAGCTAACTGCCCGGATCAAGGCAGAAGCTAGCAACGCGGACGGCCTGGCACAAACCCAAAAGCACGGGGCTTCGGTCCACGGGCAGGGCTCATTTTCAAGAAGTGGAGCTGAGGGGATTCGAACCCCTGACCCCCGCATTGCGAACGCGGTGCTCTACCAACTGAGCTACAACCCCGAATTTCTCCGGTCGCTTCCTGCCGCCCCCCAAGCACACGCAGCACCGGAAAGGTCCCTGTTCTCTCGCACGGAACAAGATCCGAGGCAAGGACATTTCGCGTGAAAAAGTGATGCCTGATTGTGTCTCAAACCACCTTTCCGTAAAGCGTAGACGACGTGGCGCGTTCGATCCTCACATCAAGGATTTGCCCGGCGTGGCGGGAGGCCCCCTCGAAGACGACGATTTTGTTCGTGCGCGTGCGGCCGGAGAGCCGACGCGGGTTGTTCCGGCTCGCGCCCTCGCAGAGGATTTCAACCTGCCGACCGACGAGTGCGCCGAGATGCCTTGCAACATGTCTGTTTACGACTTCCAGCAGATCCTTGTTGCGCCGTTCTTTGATGTCTTCGGGAACTTGTTCCTCCATGTTTGCAGCCGGGGTGTTCTGGCGGGGCGAGTAGCGGAAAACGAAGGCGTTGTCGAATCCCACCTCGTCGGCCAGGGCGCGCGTGGCGGCGTAGTCTTCCTCCGTCTCGCCCGGGAATCCGACGATGATGTCCGTCGTGATGGCGATCCCCGGACGCCCCGCCCGGAGCCGGGCAACCAGCTTGCGGAAGGCATCTGCCGTGTATCCCCGGCGCATGCTTTTCAAAATCCTGTCGGAGCCACTCTGGAGGGGGAGGTGGACGTGTTCGACGAGTTTCGGAAGTCGGCCGAAAGCGGCTGTCAAATCCGCCTTGAACCCGATCGGATGCGGGGACGTGAAACGCACCCGCTCGATCCCGTCCACGCCAGACACCGCCTCGAGGAGCTGGACGAACGGGCTGGTCCCGTTCTTCGTGGGAAATTCGTGCCGCCCGTAGAAATTGACAATCTGCCCGAGGAGCGTGACCTCTCGGACCCCACGTCCGGCCAACCCCCTCACCTCCGCGACGATTTCCCCGATCGCTCTCCCGCGTTCCGCGCCGCGGGTTTGGGGCACGATGCAGAACGCGCAATGCATGTTGCATCCCTGCATGATCGAAACGAAAGCCGCGCACTGTCCGGCGGCGAGATCCTGCTCGCGGATCGTCGCCTCCGAACCCGCCTCCTCGCCCACATCGACAATCGGGAGCCGCTGGTCATCGATCCTCGACTCCAGACGGCGGCGCAGCAGATCGTCCACGTAGTCGGCAACGCGGTGGAATTTCTGGGTCCCGACCACGAGGTCCACATGCGGCGAGGTTTTTGTGAGCGAGTCCCCCCGGGCCTGCGCCATGCAGCCGAGGTAGCCGAGAACCAGGTGCGGGCGCGCCTGCCGGAGCTTGCGGAGCATCCCCATTTTCCCGATCGCCTTCTGCTCGGCCATGTCCCGGACGCTGCACGTGTTGAGAAGGATGACATCCGCGTCCGCCTCGTCCGAAGTCATCCGGTAGCCGCGTTCGCCGAGCATTTTCGCAACCTGCTCCGAATCGCGCTCGTTCATCTGGCAGCCGTAGGTTTTGATGTGGACGCTGGGCATGGAAGGCAGGGAAAGTAGTCCAGGATGCGCACATTGCCAAACTCCATCCGAAAAAAACACGGTTGCGGAGGGCTCTTGGCTTGAGCGCCACTCTACGCAGGCCCACAGTCAGATGAATGGCGACAGCGATGGCATTCCCGGCATATTCGGCCCCCTGTTTGCCTGTCCATTCCAGAACCGCGCCTCAATGAACCGGCCGTTGCGAACAAGGAGCCCCTTCACTTTCCGATTGCGCGAATCGCGGACGGCGGTAAACTGCGGCCTGTGATAGTTTGTGCCAGAGCTACAGTTTGCAGCGTCCGCTTTGCAGTGCGGTTCATGGTAATTCTCTAGCACAATATATTTCTGATGATCAGTGTGATTTTTCCGTGATTTACTCTTAAGTTAAGCCGGCGTGGCGGAATTGGCAGACGCGCACGACTCAAAATCGTGTTCCTTCGGGAGTGTGGGTTCGAGACCCTCCGCCGGTAATTTTCGGACGTCTCCGGGATTTCCCAACAAACCATCAGGACTTCGGAACCATTTTCTTCCAACCGACATTTCATGCCCACCGCCCCATCTCCCTACATCCTGGCCGGCGACATCGGAGGAACCAAGTCGAACATCGCGACGTTCCGCGTCATCGGACGGAAACTCCTCCTCGTCCGCAACCAGCGCTTCACCAGCGCCTCGTATGCCGGGCTGAATGCGATCCTCCGCGAGTATCTGGCCGAGGACGAGCGACCGATCCTGGCGGCCTGCTTCGGCATCCCGGGCCCGGTCCACAACGGACGCGCGAAGCCGACGAACCTCACCTGGGGAGTGGATGCGACCGAGATCTCCCGGGAATTCGAAATTCCGCATGTGTCCGTGTTGAACGACCTCGAAGCCAATGCCTACGGGATCCCGCATCTCGAAGCCCGGGACTTCGCCGTGGTGCAGAAGGGGGCGCCGGACGCCTCCGGAAACCGCTGCGTCGTCTCGCCGGGAACAGGACTCGGAGAGGCGGGAATGTATTGGGACGGCAAGCGCTACCATGTCTGGGCGAGCGAGGGCGGCCACACCGACTTCGGTCCCCGCAGCCCGCTGGAAATCGCGTTCCTGGAATTTCTGATGAAACAATACGGTCACGTGAGCACCGAGCGGGTCGTTTCGGGAATGGGCATCGAAAACATTTACAAATTCCTCCGCGAAACCGGCTGCGGCAGCGAACTCCCGGCCGTGGCCGCCGAAATGAAGAAAAGCGACCCGAATCGCGTCATTTCGAAATTCGCGGATTCCGGGGATTGCCCGATGTGTGTGCAGACGCTGGAGATCTTTGTCGGCTGCCTCGGGGCGGAGGCGGGCAACATGGCGCTCAAGACGATGGCCGTCGGCGGCGTCTATCTCGGCGGCGGAATTCCCGCAAAAATGCTGCGGCGCATCCAGTCGGTCGGGTTCCTCCATGCGTTCAACGACAAAGGCCGCCTCTCCTCGATCATGGAAAACATGCCGGTCCTCGTCATCCTCAACGACCAGGCGGCGCTCATCGGAGCCGGGTATTACGCCCTCGAAGCTGATGGCTCCCCGTTGTCTGACGCGCGCCGGGAAAGGGCTGATGATTCCCCGCCCAATCCAAGCGGATGCCTGAACCTGCCAAACACCTTGTGAAAACAGTCATACTCGATGGATACACTTGCAATCCCGGCGATCTGTCCTGGGAAGGATTTCAAGCATTCGGCCCGTGCGAGATTTACGACCGCACCCCCACCTCCGAGGTGGTGGATCGCGCCCGCAATGCGGAGATCGTGCTTACGAACAAGACCGTGCTGGACCGCGAAACCCTCAGATCCCTGCCGGAGTTGCGATATATCGGGGTGCTGGCCACCGGTAAAATATCAGGCCCCCTCTTCCGGGCCTCTCTTTCGGTCGTGAACCGTCTCATTCGACCGGAGGGGCTCACCCCCCGTGCTCGTGTGGATCGTGACATCCTTCACCAGCACGCCCATGCAGGCATTGAAACAGATCGCCCGGGGGCCGTAGATGCCTGCGGCGGCGAAGGAATTACTGGCATCCCCGGGAATCCGGCTGTATACGTGCGGCATGACGCCTCCACTATTCGCCTTTTCGATGCCCGGCGGGCCGGAACTCATATTCATCTTGGTGATCGTCCTTTTGCTTTTCGGAGCGAAGAAGCTTCCCGAGCTCGCGAGAGGCCTCGGCCAAAGCCTGGGCGAATTCAAAAAAGCGCGAGAGGAATTCGAGAGGGAGATCCACAAAACCGCTGCGGAGGTCAAGTCGGCCCCCGACAAGGAACCGTTCGCAAAACCCGCTGCGGAAGCGCAGGCAGGCACGATCAAGGAACCGCCGAAGACCGCCTGACCCGCGAGGCCCTCGTTTCGCTTTGAAACGGCTCTTTATCAGGTTGCTTCTCCCGGGGGTGTTGCTCGCGGGAAATCTGTTTGCCCGCGAAGTCATCGTCGCTTCCTACAACGTGGAGAACTACCTCGAAATGGAACGCCGGGTGGGTGGCAAGACCGTTCCCGACGCCCCGAAGCCAGAGGAGGAAATCGCGGCGGTGATCGAAGTCGTCAAGGAAATCAATCCCGACATCTTGGGCATCGTCGAAATCGGCGACGAGACGGTGCTGGAAGATTTTCGCGCAAGGCTGAAAGCCGCCGGTCTCGACTACCCACACAAGGAATGGGTGAAGGGGGCGGACGCGGCGCGGCATCTCGCCCTGCTCAGCCGGTTTCCCATCGTGGCCCGGAATTCGAGGGACGAGGTGCCATTCGAAATGAACGGCACCCTGATGCGGGTCGGGCGGGGGATTTTGGATGTGACGGTCCAGCTTGCGGACAACCACCCGCTCCGCCTGGTGGGTGCCCACTTGAAATCCCGCCGGGAAGTTCCGGGCTTCGACCAGGCGGAGATGCGCGCGAAAGAGGCATGGCTTCTGCGCAGGCACCTCGACGCGATCCTCGAGGCCAACCCCCAGGAAAACCTCCTGCTCTTCGGCGACCTGAACGACACGAAAAACGAATACCCGATCAAGGAATTGACCGGCTCCGCGAAAGATCCGCTCCGCATGAAAGACCTTTTCCTGACCGACCGTTACGGCTACCGGTGGACGCATTACTGGTCGGCGGCAGACATTTATTCCCGCATCGATTACCTGCTGGTGAGCCGGGGGCTCTGGCCCGAAATCAACATGGACAAGAGCGGCATCAGCAGTTCCAAAATCTGGTTCAAAGCCAGCGACCACCGCGCGGTTTTCACCGCCATCAAGACCCCAGAAAAATGAAAAAGTTTTTGATGGCGGCGGTCCTGGCATGCTCGGCATGCGCGCGCGCGACTCCCGACACCGATTGGACGGAGATCGTGGCGATGGATGCCGGCCCATCCAGGAAGCCGACAACGCGCGAGGAGGCGCAGGTCCTGGCACGGGCCCACCTGGCCAAACAGAAAAATCTGATCGGGGTGTTTCTCGCGCGCCACCCTTCCGATCCGCGGGCGTTCGACGCCCGGCTCCGGCTCGCCGCGATCCTTGCGGCCACGGGGAAAATGGACAATATCCGGCAGCAAACCGACGAGGCCACCCGCATTCTGGCCGCACTGGAAAAGTCGCCCGATGCGCCTGCGGAAAAGCGCGCTGACGCGGGGTTCCGCCGGGTCTCGCTTTTCCTGCAGGGCGCGATCGGGAGGGAGACAGAAATGCGGGATTCCATCGTCGGCGCGGCGAGGGGGTTTGTGGCCAAATACCCCGGAGACAGGCGCGGTCCGCGCCTTCTGGTCGAGGCGGCCACTGTTTGCGACGATGACCCAGCGCTCAAGCGAAGGCTTCTCAACGATGCCCGCGCCCTCTCCAAGGAAGAGGAACTCAACCGCCGGATCGCCGACGACCTGGTCCGCCTCAATCATCTCGGCAAGCCGCTGGATCTGGAGTTTCCGACCATCCGGGGAGCCGGCTTTGACACCCGCAGGCAGAAGGGAAAGGTGGTGGTCGTGGTGTTCTGGTCGGCGGAATCCCCACACAGCCTGATGTGGATGCAAAATTTCCGGGACACGATCGGAAAGCTTGCGGGAGCCAACCTCCAGGTCGCCACGGTGAGTTTGGACACCGACAGCAAGGCCCTCGATCGGAGGCTCAAGGAATTTCAGATCGGGGGCTGGCCCACGAATTACGACGGCAAGGGCTGGGACAATGCCGTCGCCCGCCCGCTCGGGATCAATGCGCTCCCGACCGTTTTCGTCCTCGACAAATCCGGCGTGCTCCGGGCGCTCAACGCCCGCGACAACTACGGGGCGTGGATCGCGAAACTGCTGAAGGAATAGGTGATCCGCTCAGCGCGAAATTTCCAGCATCCGGCGCACCGAGCGCTCCGCTTTGGCGCGGATCTCCTCGGCAATGGTGATCTCCGGACGGAGGTTGGCGAGGCAGTCGCGCAGCTTGTCCAGGGTGTTGAGCTTCATATACCGGCAGTCCCCGCAGGAACATAGCTCGGTGGGACCCGCGATAAAAATCTTGTCCGGCACCTCGCGGCGGAGGCGGTGCAGCATGCCGCTCTCGGTGACGATGACGAACTCCCGCGCCGGGTTGTCGCGGCAATAAGCGACCATTTTCTCCGTGGAACAAACCTCGTCGGCGAGAAGCCGGACCGCATGCGTGCACTCCGGATGGGCGACGACCTTGGCATTCGGATATTCCGCGCGAATCCTCCCGATGCTGTCGCGCGTGAACTCGACATGCACGTAACAATTCCCGCGCCAGAGGTCCATGTGCCGCCCGGTTTTTTCCATCACCCAGGCACCGAGATTCTGGTCCGGAACGAAGAGGATGTTCCGGTCGGCCGGCGCGGACTCGACGATTTTCACCGCGTTGCCACTCGTGCAGATGACATCCGCCAGCGCTTTGACCCCGGCACTGCAGTTGATGTAGGCGATGACGAAATAGTTTTTTTCGCAGTTCGCGCCGAGAAACTCCCCGAGCTTGTCGGCGGGGCAGGACTCCGAAAGCGAACACCCGGCGTCCATGTCCGGGATCACGACGGTTTTCGTGGGGCTGATGATTTTTGCTGTCTCGCCCATGAAGTGGACCCCGCAAAACGCGATCACATCGGCACCCGTCTCGGCGGCTTTGTAGCTCAGCCCGAGCGAATCACCGACAAAATCGGCAAGTTCCTGGATGTCCGCCGTCTGGTAGTTGTGGGCCAAAATCACGGCGTTCCGCTCGCGCTTGAGCTCAAGAATTTCCGAAACAAGATCCGTGGAATTCGCAGTCATATTCAAAGGATGGACGAGCGGGCGGCCCCGATCAAGTTCCGCCGCAAGACGTCCGCCGCAAGACGGCCATCACCCCCCGCAGGCGGGCGCGCCAGAAGGTGCCGGAAAAAATGCTCCGGCTTCAGCCTGCGACGAGCAAAGCCACGGCTTCGTCGAGCGTGGCCACGTTGGAAACGGAGACGACAGGGGTTCCCTTGCGGATGCGTCCGACGAGTCCGGCGAGGATTCCTCCGGGCCCGAGCTCGAGGAAATTTGTGATGTGGAGATGGTCGATCATATATTCGATGCCCTGCGACCAGCAGACGCTGCCGGTCACTTGGTCGGCGAGCGTGCGGCGGATGTTCTCCGCGTCACCCACGGCGGCGGCATCGACGTTGGAAACGACCGGGACCCGGGGTTCGAGCATGGGGGTCTCCTCCAGCGCCTGACCCAGCGTTTGGTAGGCCGACTCCATGAGACGGGAATGAAAGGCCCCCGCGACCGTCAGCTCGACCGCCTTGCGCGCGCCGTATTCTTTCGCCAGCGAGACGGCGAGCGCGATTTTTGAGGACTCGCCGGAGAGGACGATTTGTCCCGGCGAGTTCAGGTTCGCGACATCGACATCCGCAGCGGAAGCCAGATCGCGCACGCGGTCTTCATCGCCACCGATGATGGCTGCCATGGCCCCCTCGGTCGAATCGCATGCCATCTGCATCGCGCGGGCCCGTTTGTCCACGAGCCGGAGGCCGGTCCCGAAATCGAAGGTCCCTGCGGCGGCATGCGCCGTGAACTCGCCCAGCGACAGGCCCGCAGCCGCGTGAAACTCCAAACCCGGCAATTTCTCTTTCACCGCCGCCAGACAAGCCAGCCCGTGAACGTAAAGCGCCGGCTGGCAGACGGCAGTCTTGGTGAGATCTTCGGCCGGGCCTTCGAATGCGATTTGCGAGAGCGGGTAACCCAAAATTTCATCCGCCTCTTTGAAAAGTCCGGCCGCAACGGGGAATTCCGCAGCAAGATCTTTTCCCATTCCGACGGATTGGGCACCCTGGCCCGAAAAAAGGAGAGCGAGTTTTTTTGTCATGATGAAAGTGACCGCGCCACTTTGATGGCGGCGGCTCGGAGCGATTGTGCCCCACGGGCGAGGTTGTCCGCAAGCCCGATTGCGGGATCGCCGATGGAAACGCACCGGGAAAATATCTCCGGGGCGGGCATCTCCACGCGCCCGGCAAATGCGATGCAGGGCTTCCCGTGCTTCTTCGCCAGCGCGGCGAGCGCGCCGGGCCCCTTGCCCTCGATCGTCTGCGAATCAATCGATCCCTCTCCCGTGATCACCAGATCGCAGGCGGCCACCCGCGCCTCCAGCCCGAGACGTCCCGCGATCCAGTCGAATCCGGAAAGGATCTCCGCCCCGCAGAAAGTGAGCAAACCAAACCCCAATCCTCCCGCAGCCCCCGCCCCCGGCGTGTCGCGGTGGCTGGTGCCAAACGTCTTTTCGCAGACATCCGCAAAATGTTCGAGATGCAACTCCAGCATCCCGATTTCCTCTTCTGTCGCACCCTTTTGCGGACCATAAACCCGGCTGCATCCCCGCGCTCCCAAAAGAGGATTTTTCACGTCGGACAGGGCGAGGATTTTCGCTGCGGCCCGCCTGTCGGGAGGAACGATCCCGGCGATCTCGCAGAGCGTCCGGGGCGTGGGTTCCATGTCCCGGCCCAGGCGGTCCTGAAACCTCCAGCCGAGAGCCGAAGCCAATCCCACTCCGCCATCGTTTGTGGCGCTGCCACCCAATCCCACGGCAACGGTGGCCGGGCCCTGTGCCATGGCATCAAGAACCAATTGCCCGGTTCCGAATGTCGTGGATCGAAGGATGTCCCGCTCGCTCTCGGGAATCTTTGCCAGACCCGAAGCCGCACTCATCTCGATCACCGCCAGCCGCTCACCGGGAACCCAAACATATTCCGCGAACAACGCACGTCCCAAGGCATCGCAAACATCCGCCCGCCTCATTTCCGCGCCATCCCATGAGGAAAACACATCCACAGTCCCCTCTCCGCCATCCGCCAGACAGGCCCGGTCAAAAATCGCCCCCGGCATCACCTCCCCCCATCCCCGCTCGATCGCCTCCGCCGCCTCCACCGCTGTGAGCGAGCCTTTGAACTTGTCCGGAGCGGTAAGAATTCTCATGCAAACCACCCTGCCATCTGCTACAGGATCGGGCACGCTCATTCTGGAGGGGTGGCAGAGTGGTCTATTGCGCCGGTCTTGAAAACCGGAGAGTCGAAAGGCTCCGTGGGTTCGAATCCCACCCCCTCCGAATCTGCAAAGCACGAGGAGGGGAATCCCTCAGTCCGAAGTCAAAATGGAAAGGCGAAGCCAATCCCACCCCCTCCGCCATGACCCTCAATCGCCCGCAAACCCTGATAAATACAGGGACTCGTGTTTTTGGCACAGCATCAAAAAGGCCGTTTTTGGGGCAAGTGTCCCTGAAAGTGTCCCTTCTTCGACGGGAAAATCAGAATTCTCACGAAAGCAGCCACAAGGCGGGCAATACTCCCCCACTGCCCATTAACGGGGTTCCGGGATTCTCGGATAAGGTTCTGCATACTCTGAAAGGAGCTTCAAAATGCAGTTGAAATATCGTCTCTATCGCCGGTCCAACCGGTCAAATGGAACCTTCTACGCGCAGAATTGCGATACCGGAGCCCGGGAGAGTCTGGGAACAAAAAATCGAACCGAGGCAGAAAAACTCCTCCAGGCCAAAAACGATGCCCATGCCCAGCCCACCGAACAAGGAGTATAGGATCTATTTTGAACTCCTGTGGCATACGGGAGGAAGTCAGACGGATATCGCGAATCTTCGGGCCGAGGATATCGACTGGAATACCCGTCGCCTGTTTTATGCCCGGCAAAAACTGAAATCATCCGGACAAGGAAATGCCTGTCTGGTCATCGGTAAGGCTCTGGAGTCGGTTCTGAAACAACTTCCCTCCGAAGGGCCTCTCTTCCCGCATCTTCGCGAACTGAAAGAGAGCAAGCGGAGCAACTACTTTTGGACGAAACGGGTCAAAGCGGGCCTGCCCGACGGGATCGTCCTTCACTCATACCGCTACGGCTGGGCTGAGCGTGCCCAAACAGCAGGGATGCCGGAGCGCGAAGCCATGGCCCATCTGGGACACGGAAGCAAGGCAGTCCACCGGGCGTATGCGCGCTCAGCGGATCGCGTTACCATGCCGCTGGAATGGTATGAGAGCCAGAGCACTAAACCGACCGTCACAATCTCGTTGTGACCGGCAACCGCTGGTTCGATAATAAGACCGGAACGGGCGGCGCGGGGGCGATTGACCTGCAAATGCACCTGACCGGGCAAGAGTTTCCTGCCGCCTGCCAGACTCTCGCCAATCAATTTCGGTCCGTTGTCGCTGTCAGTTCGGGCATCGCATTTCCTCCCGGAAAACCATCCGAGCGGTTTCCCTTTCCTAAACTCATGGCGAAATACGCCGTGCGGGATGATCGCAATTGGCCGGTGGCCCGCGCCTATCTTGGTCGAAACCCGAAAAATTGAACCGGCCATTATGGACGAACTCCATGCGGGAGGTTCCATCTACGCCAACGATCACCGACCGAATCCCGGCCTTGTGTTCCTTCACCGCACGGATTGCGGGAAGGTTGTCGGGGCCACCTTGCGGGACACCCGGCACGAATCGGCATTCCGCCCGACCTTGGGAAACAAGCTCTCGGCTTGGTTCGTCGTTGGCAACAGCCGACCGGTTTGATACCATCGCCCGATGGGTCTATCCTACTGTATGTTGACACTTTCCAACCCGCGCTTTTCTGAGCAGAAACCTGTTGATGTAGAGGCGCTTGCTGACACTGGCGCCACATATCTTGTCATCCCTGATCACATTCGCATCCAGCTTGCACTTGAAGAGACAAGCAAGAAGGAAGTCACATTGGCCGACGGATCGAAAAAAATGGTTCCCTACGTTGGCCCCATTGAAACAAAATTTAAGAATCGCGTTGCGTATGTCGGTGCCATCGTCATGGGGGACGAGGTTCTTCTCGGCGCGATCCCAATGGAAGACATGGATTTGGTGGTTGCTCCTCAGCAGCGGATTGTGGACGTTAATCCATTGAATCCCAACTATGCTGCGGCCAAGGCAAAATAAACCGGCGGGTCGCCCGCCCGCATTTCCGAGAGGACGTCCTCGGTGGGGATGCTGCGGTCCATGATCCAGATCCGCTCGGCCTTGCCGTATTGGGTTTCGATCTTGCGCAGGAAGTCGCGCAGCGTCGTCTTGTCCGACGTGTTGCCCGGCAAGACTTCGTAGGCCAGGGGAAAGCC
>Ga0172380_10001568_pt1 | contig 38953 bp, 45 predicted proteins | sample Leawe162metaG_FD_119747 | JGI IMG/M metagenome (GOLD analysis project Ga0172380, IMG submission 119747) | Leachate microbial communities from a municipal landfill in Southern Ontario, Canada - Leachate well 162 metaG | ecosystem: Engineered > Solid waste > Landfill > Unclassified | place...
ACATGGTATTCGGGAGCAGCTCGACAACTTTACCTTCTACTTCAATAGCGTCTTTCTTGGCCATGTCAATACTTCCGGCAGGTTGTCGGTGACCAGCACCGTGTGCTCGAAATGGGCGGAGGGGAGGCCGTCCTCGGTGACGGCGGTCCACTTGTCCGCAAGGACGCGGACTTTCGCCCGGCCCATGTTGATCATGGGCTCGATGGCGATCGTCATTCCGGCCTTCAGTCTGGGTCCGGTGCCGCGTTTTCCGAAGTTGGGAACCTGCGGGTCCTCGTGCATTTGGCGGCCGACTCCGTGGCCGACAAATTCGCGCACGACGCTGAAGCCGTTTTTCTGGGCCTCGGATTCCACGTAGTGCGAAATATCGCCGATCCGGTTGGCGGGGCGGGCGAGATCCACGGCGCCTTGGAGGATCTCCTCGGTGACCCTGAGGAGGCGCTCGATCTCGGGATCGACAATTCCGACGGGAACCGACATCGCGGTGTCTCCGATCCAGCCATCGCGGACAATTCCCACGTCCAGTTTCACCACGTCGCCATAGGCGATTCTCCGGGGGCCACCGATTCCATGCACGACCTCCTCGTTGAGGCTGATGCAGATATGGCCTGGAAATTTCCGGTAGCCGAGAAAAGCGCTGCGGACTCCGGCTTCGGACATGAGCTGTGAAGCGGCGTGGTCGATCTCGCCGGTCGTCGCTCCGGGTACGATCCGGGTGGCCAGTTCGTTGAGAATCTGGGCGGCGGACTCTCCGGCGCGCCGCATCTTCTCGATTTCATGGGGACGCTTGATGGTGATCATGCGTCCACCCTCAGGTCGTTGTAGAGAAGCTGGAAAACCGCATCGCGGCCGAACCGGACATCGACTTTCTTCAAAAGCCCGGCCGCCTCGTAGTAATTGGAGATCGGCTTGGTGAACTCGTGATATTGGGCGAGGCGCTGGTCGAGGGCCTCCAGTGTGTCATCCTCCCTGCGGGCGAGCGCGCCCCCGCATTTCGGGCATGGCGCCTCCACGGAAATCTTGTGGAATCTCTCGTTGAAAACCGCGCCGCAGTCGCGGCATGTGAGGCGTCCCAGCATCCGGATGCGGACTTCCTCGTCGGGGAGTTCGAGAAGGTAGACGGTCTGGAGCCCGACGGATTTCGATTCGAGGAGCGAATGCAGGGCAACCGCCTGCCCGAGGGTGCGGGGGAATCCGTCGAAGATAAACCGGGAGTGGGTTCCCAGCCACTGGCGGACGAACCGGAGCGCCAGCTCGTCGGGAAAAAGCAGCCCGCGGCTCGCGTAAGAGTCCGCCTCGACACCGATGGCGGTCCCCTTCGCGCGCTCCTGACGCACAATGGCTCCCGTGGAGACGTGCGGGATGCCGAAGACCGCCCCGAGGAGGGAGGCTTGCGTGCCCTTTCCGGAGGCCGGCGGACCGAGCAGGACGATGCGGTTCTTCAATTTTTCGGGGCGCGCACTATTGGTGCGTCGCGAGATAAATGGTCACTCCTGCGATGATGAGGATGCCGAGAGCGGCATACATCCAGACGAGTGTCTGATCGTTGAGAAGGTTGCCCGAGCCCATCCGCGGACGTTGGTCGCGCGCGCCGCGGATCCGCCCCTTGCGCAGGAACCCGTCGTAGTGGCGCTGGAGGAGGTGGGTCTCCACCTGGCGCATCGTGTCGAGCACGACGCCGACAATGATCAGGAGGCCGGTGCCGCCGAAAAACTGGGAGGTCATGTATGGCACGTTGAGGCCCTGGGTGAGCATCTGCGGAAGGACCGCGATGATCGTGAGGAAGGCCGCCCCGGCAAATGTCAGGCGCGTCATCGTGTAATCGAGGAAATCCGCCGTCGGCTTTCCGGGGCGGACTCCGGGGATGAAGCCCCCGTATTTTTTGAGATCGTCCGCGATCTGGACCGGCTGGAACTGCGTGGCCACCCAAAAATAGCTGAAGAAGAAAATCATGACGGCGTAGAGCGCGTAATGAAGCCAGCCATAGGTGAGGAGATTGGACAATTCCTGGGCCCAGCGCTGGCCGGGGAAGGCCATGTTGAAAATGGTCGAGGGGAAAAGCAGGATCGCCTGGGCGAAGATGATCGGCATGACGCCGGCATAATTGATCTTGAGCGGCATGTATTGGGTTTGCCCCCCATAGACTTTGCGTCCGACGACGCGCTTCGCGTACTGGATGCTGACTTTTCGCTGCGCCTGGGTGACCGCGATGACGGCGGCCACGACGAAAACCAGGAACGCCACCATGAGGACGAGCACGACCGGGCTGACGGTGGACTGCGAGTCCGCGGTCGCGGGCACGAAGGTTCTCCAGGCCTGGATCAAGCCGGCGGGAAGCTGGGCCAAGATGCCGATTGTGATGATCAGGGAGACACCATTGCCGATGCCGCGCTCGGTGACCTGGTCGCCGACCCACATCAGGAACATCGTTCCGGCGGTCATTGTCAGAATGATGGTCAGTTGGAATCCGAAGCCGGGAGAGGGCACGAGGTTGACTCCCATCCGGTTGATCGTCTCCATGATCCCCGGCAGGAAGGGATTGTGCAGCGGGTTCTCGAAGGATCGGGCGAGCAGGTACGCTTGGAAGGCGCAAAGCCCGATCGTCGCATACCGGGTGTATTGCATGATCTTTTGGCGGCCGCCGTCCTCGCGCGAGAGCTTCCCGAGCTGGGGGATCACCGCCGTGAGAAGCTGCATCATGATGGAGGCGCTGATGAACGGCATCACACCGAGCGAAAAGATCGCGCAATTGGCGAGGGCTCCACCGCTGAACAGGTTGAAGAGATCCGCCACGCCTCCCGTCGAAGCGGCGTTGGCACGGTCCAGGAACCAGTGCCGGAGGACATCGGCATTGACGCCGGGGGCCGTGATCGCCGAACCGGCGCGCACGACAACAATCATCGCCATGGTGAACAGCACACGCGTGCGCAGTTCAGGAATCTTGAAGATGTTGGCGAAGGCGGCGATCATGCGGAGTGCCGCAGAAGGGTTAACCGCAGATTGACAGGATTCCCGCAGATCAAGGACAAGACGGAGAAGGCAGAGATCCTGTGGTCTCCGGCTGTCGAATGCGGGACAGAGGTTGGCACAAGCTGCGTTCTGCCAGTAAAAAATCTGTGAAATCTGTTCATCTGCGGTTGATGTGCTCCGGTGGCGTTACTTTGCTTTTTCCGCCTGGGGGATCTCAACCGTTCCGCCGGCTTTCTCGATTTTTTCCCGGGCGGAAGCGCTGACTTCATCGACGAGGACATGGAGGGCCTTGGTGATTTCCCCGCGGCCAAGGATCTTGACGCCGTCGAAGCGGCCGTTGACAAGCCCCGCCTTGCGGAGGGAATCTTCGGTCACCGAATCCCCGGCGGAAAACTTCTTTTCCAGCGAGTCGAGGTTGACGACCCCGTAAACGGTTTTGAAGGCGGCGTTGTTGAAGCCCCGCTTTGGCAGGCGGCGGAACAACGGCATCTGGCCGCCCTCGAATCCCGGGCGAATCGATCCGCCCGAGCGGGCTTTCTGGCCTTTGTGGCCTTTTCCGGAGGTCTTTCCCTTGCCGGAACTTTCGCCGATACCGAGGCGTTTGCGGCGGTGTTTGGCACCGGGATTGGGTTTCAGGTCGTGAAGTCTCATGGGATCAGGCAACGGCGGGTTCCGCAACCGCGGCTTTGGCACGGATGGCCTTGCCGCGCAGGCGGAAAATTTCCTCTTTCGGGCGGAGCTGGGCCAGGGCCGCGAGGGTCGCATGCACGACGTTCGCATGGTTGCTCGATCCGAGCGATTTGGCCAGGACGTCACGGATGCCGACCGCCTCGATGACGGCACGGACGCCGCCGCCGGCGATGACCCCGGTTCCGGGAGAGGCGGGACGAAGGAGGACGCGTCCGCCGCCGAATTCCCCGAGCACCTGGTGCGGGATCGTGTTTTCGTGAACCGCGATCCTGACCATGTGCTTCTTCGAGGCATCCGTGGCTTTGCGGATCGCCTCGCTCACTTCGTTGGCCTTGCCGAACCCGACGCCGACCTTGCCCTTGTGGTCGCCCGAGACGATGAGCGCGCTGAAGCTGAAGCGGCGTCCGCCTTTCACGACCTTGGCGCATCGGTTGATGAACACGACTTTCTCCGTCGTCTCCTTGGGTTCGCTGGGAGTGTCCGAGCGTGAATTCCTTCTATCTCTGGGTTTCGGAGGCATGATGTGTTTTGATTAAAATTCGAATCCGCCTTCGCGGGCGGCATCGGCCAGGGCTTTGACCTTGCCATGATATTTGAAGCCGCCGCGATCGAAGACCACCTTGGTGACTTTTTTGGAGGCGGCACGTTCCGCGACGAGTTTGCCGACTTTCCGGGCCCCCTCGACATTCGCGCGTGTCTTGGCGCCCGAGCGGAGATCCGCTTCGGTGGTGTTGACGGAGACGATGGTCTTTCCGGCCTCGTCATCGATGACCTGCGCGGTGATGTGGCGTCCGGAAAAATGGACGGCCAGACGCGGACGGTCTGCGGATCCCGTGACTTTCTTGCGCAGGCGGGCGTGGCGGTGTTGGCGTTTGTCGGTGGCGGACATGATTTATTGGACGGTTTTGCCTTCTTTGCGGCGGATTTGCTCGCCAACGAAACGCACGCCTTTGCCCTTGTAGGGTTCCGGCGGATAAAATGCGCGGATATCGGCGGCGCACTGGCCCACGATGTGGTTGTCGATGCCTTCGATGGTGATTTTCGTGTTGTCCGCGACGGTGATTTTGATTTCCGCCGGGATCGGGAAAAGGATGGGGTGGGACTTGCCGAGGCTGAGGTTCAGGGTTTTGCCTTGGACGGCCGCCTTGAAGCCGACGCCCTGGATTTCGAGCTCGCGCTTGAAGCCCTCGCTGACGCCGGTGACCATGTTGGCGACGAGCGCGCGGGAGAGCCCGTGCAGGGCCTTTTCCTGACGGGAATCGCCGGGGCGGGTGAGCGCCAGTTCGGCGCCTTCGACCTTGGCCTTGATGGGAGCCGGCAGCGTCCACGCGAGCTTTCCCTTGGGACCTTCCACAGCGACAGATCCGGACTCGGAGACCGAGACCTTCACCTTCGCGGGAAGCGTGATTTTTTTGTTGCCGATACGTGACATGGTTACCAGATGTAGGCGAGCACTTCGCCGCCGACGTTTTGTTTGCGCGCTTCCTGGCCGGAGAGGACCCCCCGCGGAGTCGAGAGCACCGCGATGCCCATGCCGCCGAGGACGCGGGGGATTTCCCCCGCTCCCACATAACGGCGAAGGCCGGGACGGCTGACTCGCTTGAGACCGGCGATGGCGCTGGTTTTGTTGATGAATTTGGTGCGGATTTTCAGCTGGGGATGCTTTTCCGTGGTATCGAGCTCGTAGTCGCTGATGTAGCCTTCCTTTTTGAGGATTTTGGCGACTTCGCTCTTGAGCTTCGAATAGGGCATCTTGAACTCGGATTTCTTGGTGCCGGTGGCGTTGCGCAACCGGGTCAGAAGGTCTGCGATGGGATCATTCATGGTCTTGTGGTTCCTCAGGCGGCGGCTTCCGCGACCTTGGCTTTCCTGGCTTTGTCCGCGAACGGCATGCCGAGTTCGCTCAGGAGGGACTTCGCCTCCTCGTTGGTGGCGGCCGTCGTGACGATCGTCACGTCGAAGCCGATGTTCTTCTTGATGCGGTCGAGCTCGATTTCCGGGAAGATCGACTGGTCGGAGACGCCGAGCGTGTAATTTCCGTTCCCGTCGAACGCGCGGGTCGAGACTCCGCGGAAGTCGCGGATGCGCGGGAGGGCGGTCTTGATCAGGCGCTCGAGGAACTCATACATGATGCGCCCGCGGAGTGTGACCTTGGCGCCGATGGCCTGGTTGTCGCGGAGCTTGAAATTCGAGATCGCCTTCTTCGAGGTGGTCGTGACCGGCTTTTGCCCGGTGATCGTGGTGAGCTCGGTCTTCGCGATTTCGAGGGCCTCCTTCGTATCCGGGGCGGAGCCGATGCAGGTATTGACAACGACCTTCGAGATCTTCGGGATCTCGTTCACGTTTTTATACCCGTGTTTTTCGCGCAGGGCGGGAAGGACACGCGTTTTGTATTCGATGAGAAGTTCGGGTTCCTGGGTCATGGCTTAGGCGGCCTTCTTTTTGGCCGGTTTGTCGGAAGCGGCCTTTTCGACCAGTTTGACGTTCGAGATGTGGAGCGGGCCTTCGCGCTCGATGATCGCGCCGTTCGGCTGGTCCTGGGTTTTGCGCTGGTGCTTCTTGATCATGCGGACGCCTTCGACGATCACCTGGCTTTTGGCCGCGATGATTTGAAGGACCTTGCCGCTGGCGCCTTTGTGGTTGCCGGAGATCACCTGGACGATGTCGCCGTGACGGACATGGAAATGGGGTCTGCTCATAGGACCTCCGGGGCCAGCGAGATGATTTTCATGAAATTCTTTTCGCGCAACTCGCGGGCGACAGGCCCGAAGATGCGGGTGCCGCGCGGATTCCTGTCCTTGTCGATGATGACGATCGCGTTGTTGTCGAAGCGCAGGTAGGAGCCATCCTCCCGGCGGACGGGTTGCTTGGTGCGGACGACCACGGCGCGGACGACGTCGCCTTTCTTCACGGTCCCCCCGGAGGAGGCTTCCTTGACGTTGGCGGTGATGATGTCGCCGACATGGGCGTTGGGCGAGGCCTTGCCGATGACGCCGATCATGGTGGCCATGCGGGCGCCGGTGTTGTCGGCCACATCGATACGGGAGCGGAGCTGGATCATATCAGTGCTTGAGGATTTCGACCAGGCGCCAGCGTTTTTGGCGGCTGAGAGGACGGGTTTCCATGATGCTCACGCGATCGCCGACCTTGGCTTCGTTTTTCTCGTCGTGGGCATGAAATTTCGAGACCTGCTTGGTGATCTTGCCGAACTTGGGGTGCGGCACACGGGTGACCGTGCGGACGACGATGGTCTTGTCCATGGCGTCGGAGACAACCTCGCCGACACGGGTTTTCCGGAGTGAGCGGGCGCGGACGGACGGGGTTTCGGGAGTGGTGATGGTTTCGCTCATTTACTTGGCGGGTGTTGGCCGTGTCTTTTTGGTGAGCACGGTTTCAATTCTGGCGATATTGCGGCGGAGAGCGTGAAGCATGTGGGGCTTCTCGAGCTGGCCGCTCTGTTGTTGCACGCGAAGGTTGAAGATTTCCTCGCGCAGCTCGCGCTTGCGGGAGAGAAGTTCCTTGGCGGTGAGTTCTTGGATGTCAGCGATCTTCATGGCGGGAATCAACCGGCGTGGTGACGGGCGATGAAACGGGTGCGAACCGGCAGTTTGTTGGCCGCGAGGCGCAGGGATTCGCGGGCGACGGTCTCGGAGACGCCGTCGAGTTCGAAGAGGATATTCCCGGGACGCACGACGGCGACCCAGTATTCCGGCTGGCCTTTGCCTTTGCCCATGCGGGTTTCCGGCGGGCGGGCGGTGACGGATTTGTCGGGGAAGATCCGGATCCAGAGTTTGCCCTTGCGTTTCATGTTGCGGGTGAGCGCGACGCGGGCGGCCTCGATCTGGGTGTTGGTGATCCAGGCGCGTTCCAGCGTCTGGAGCCCGAATTCCCCGAAGTCGATATGGATATTGCGCGAGGCGAGCCCCTTGCGGCTTCCCCGCTGGGTCTTGCGATACTTCACGCGTTTGGGCATCAATGGCATGTCAGGTCCCTTCTAAAATTGGATGTTCGATCAGGCGGTTGGCGCGAGCGATTCCTTGGGTTCAGGTTTGCGGGAGGCTTCGGCCTTTTCGGCTTCCACGACTTCCTGCTTCTTGCAGATCCAGCATTTGATGCCGATCTTTCCGGCGACGGTCATGGCTTCGGTGAAGCCATAATCGATCGGGGTGCGGAGAGTGTGGAGAGGAACTTTTCCCTCGCGGTACCATTCGGTGCGGGCGATTTCCGCGCCGCCGAGACGGCCCGAGCAGCGGATCTTGATTCCCAGAGCGCCCTGCTCCATCGAAATTTGGACCGCGCGCTTCATGGCGCGGCGGAAGGAAATGCGGCGTTCGAGCTGGGAGGCGACATTTTCGGCGACCAGTTGGGCGTCGAGATCCGGGCTCTTGATTTCGACGATGTCGATCTTCACCGATTTGCCGCCGGCGAGATCGCTGACCTCTTTGGTGAGGTTTTCGATTTCCGAGCCGCGGCGTCCGATGACCACCCCGGGGCGGGCCGTGTGGATCGTGACGCGCAGGCTGTTCCAGGCGCGTTCGATCACGATGCGGGCGACCGCGGCCTGCTTGAGTTTCTTCTTGAGGGATTCCCGGATCCTGGCATCGGTGAGAAGGTAGTCGGCAAAATCCTTGCGCGAGGCATACCAGCGCGATCCCCAGTCACGGGTGAGCGGGAGGCGGAATCCGATTGGGTTGACTTTTTGTCCCATGATTTACTCCTTGGAATCCGCGGCGGGGGCGGATGTTTCTGTGGCTGGCTCTGCGGGGGCCGGTTTGGCGGCCGCTTTTTTGGAGCGGGGCTTTTTGGTTTTTGCCGCGGGTTCGCGGCGTTTGATTTCGACTTCGTCGGTGAGAGTGATGCGGATGTGGCTGGTGCGCTTGCGGATCGGGCCGGCGCTTCCTCGGGCCTTTGGCTGCGAGCGCTTGAACGTCGGCCCCTCCCCCACGACGGCTTCCTGGACAACGAGGTCCGCAGCGTTGAGGTTGTTGTTGTTTTCCGCGTTGGCGATCGCGCTTTTGAGCGTTTTGATGACGAGCAAAGCGGCCTTTTTCGGGGTGAAGCGGAGGATGTCCAAGGCATCCGTCGCCGGAAGGCCCTGGATCTCACGGGTGACCTCACGCGCCTTGAAGGCGGAGATCCGCGCGAACTTGTAAATGGATTTTACCTGCATGTCGTTGTTGTTTGAAAATTTATGGTTTGGCATCCACCCGGAGGCGGTCGCCGGTTTTCACGGTTTCTTTTTCCGATTCGAGATTTTGAATCACTGCGCCACAGATCCGGTCCCTGACATCCACGACGCGCACGTTTCCGATCCGGCGGTTGTCGCGCCAGACTTGGAACGGCATGCCGACCTTGACGCCGTGCCTGGCGCCGATGTTGGCGACAACGAGCGAAAGGTCTTCCTTGGTATCGACCACCATCCCGTCCGAGAGCGTTGCCTCGATGCTCTGCGCCTTGGCGGCATTCGGCGTTCCGAGGATTTCGCTGGTTTTCCGCAGTTCGGTTTCCACGGCCATCCGCGCCTGCGGGTGGATTCCCTCGGTCGTCTTGATGAGGATCTGGATGCTTTCCGAGAGCCTCACCAGCTGGTTCACGGCATCCTCGTTCTGCTTTTTGAGCAAACGGAGGTCGCGGACCGCGGCCAGAAGGCGCTGTTCGATTTTTTCCGGTTCCCTGTCGAGCCCGGCGAGCCCATAAGCATCCAGTTTGAGCTGGAGTTCGGCGGCCTGGCGCTTGAAGACCTCGGCTTCACTGTTGGACATCGCCAAGCTGTCGGTGAGCGCCTTGATCGAGGTGCGCGCCAGCACCAGCTTTTCCTCCAGGCTTCCCTGTTCGGCCGCATCCGGAGCGGGAACGGAAATTTCCTGCCCCAGAGGGACTGATTCAAAATCTGTCAAAGAGCGATTGTCCTGGGCCGTTGATCCGAAGATCCCCGGCAGGACGATGAACGCTGCCGCCGTGGCGACAACTTTCATGGGTTATTTGGTCACTTTTGCGGTGTGAGAACCGTGTTTCTTGAAGATGCGGGTCGGGGAAAATTCCCCCAACTTGTGGCCGACCATGTTCTCCGTCACAAAGACCGGGATGAACGTCTTGCCATTGTGGACATTGAAGGTGTGTCCGACAAAGTCGGGAGTCACCGTGCTGCGGCGCGACCAGGTTTTGATCGGTTTCTTGATGCCGGAGTCGTTCATCCGGTCAATTTTGTCGAGGAGTTTCCACTCGACGAACGGGCCTTTTTTTAGGGAGCGTGCCATGTTTAGTTTTTCGCTTTGGCCTTGCGGCGCTGGACGATGAAGGTGTCGGAAGGCTTGTGTTTGCGGCGGGTCTTGAACCCTTTGGCCAGCTGGCCCCACGGGGACATCGGATGGTGGCGCCCGCCACCGCCCTTGCTCTTGCCCTGGCCGCCGCCCATCGGGTGATCCACCGGGTTCATGACCATCCCGCGGACATGGGGACGGCGTCCGAGCCAGCGGGTGCGCCCGGCTTTGCCCGCGGAGACATTCATGTGGTCGGTGTTTCCAACCTGGCCCATGGTCGCGTAGCAGTTCTCGTTGATTTTTCGGATTTCGCCCGAAGCGAGTTTCACGAGGGCGAAGCCCCCTTCGCGGTTTGCAAGCACGGCGACCGATCCGGCGCTGCGGATGATCTGCCCGCCGCGTCCGGGAGTGAGTTCCACGTTGTGGATGGAGGAACCGAGGGGGATGGACTTCAGCGGGAGAGCGTTTCCGATCGAGGGATCCGCCTTTTCGCCGGCTGTGATTTTTCCGCCGACATCGAGGCCCACGGGCGCAAGGATATAGGCTTTCTCGCCGTCCGTGTATTGGAGCAGGGCGAGGCGGGCGGAGCGATTCGGGTCGTATTCGATGGCGAGGACCTCGGCGACGACGTCCCGTTTCGAGCGCTTGAAATCGATGACCCGGTAACGGCGCTTGTGGCCCCCTCCGCGGTGCCGCATGGTCATGCGGCCCTGGTTGTTGCGGCCACCGGTCCTTTTGATCGCCTCGGTGAGCTTCTTTTCCGGCTTGTCCTTGGTGATTTCGGCAAAATCCGGCAGGGCCTTGAAACGGCTTGCAGGGGTGAGAGGTCTGAAAGTCTTGAGTGCCATGATAGTTCCTTAGACGAGGTCGAGTTTTTCGCCCGATTTGAGCGTGACGATGGCCTTTTTCCAATGCGGTCGGCGTCCGAAATCGGCCTTGCGCTCGCGCTTTTTCTTGCCGGCGTAATTGGCGGTGTTCACGTCGAGGACCTTCTTCTTGAAGATCACTTCGATCGCGCGCTTGATCTGGAGCTTGTTGGCGGCCGGGCTGACGCGGAAGACGTATTTGTTGAGCTTTTCCGAGAGGAGCGTGGCCTTCTCGGTCAGGATGACGGATTGGATATGGTCGTGGACTTCGTTCATGACGCGAGCCTTTCGGAGAGTTTTTCGAGGGCGTCCCTGGTGAGGACAATTTTGTCGAAAGCGAGGAGTTGTTCCGTATTCACGTCGTCCGCCCGGGTGAGCTGGGCGCTGGAGACATTCCGGGCCGCCTTGAACGTGATTTCATCGAACGCGGTCGAGACGATGAGCGTTTTGCGGGCCTTGGCGGAGGTTTCGGAGAGGAGGGCGACGAAGAGTTTGGTTTTCGGCTCGGCAACAGCGAAGTGGTCGACGAGGAAAACATCCCCGTCGAGGATCCGGGCGCTGAGGGCTTTGCGGAGAGCGAGTTTTTTGACAGCTTTCGGCGTGTTTTTGGTATAGTCCCGGGGGACCGGCCCGTGGGCTGCGCCGCCACCCACCCACACGGGGCTGGAAAAATATCCGGCGCGGGCGCGCCCGGTTCCCTTTTGCCGCCAGGGCTTGCGGCCCGAGAGGTTGACCTCGGCCTTGGTCTTGGCGCAGGCGGTGCCGCTGCGGCGGGCCGCCTGGATGGCGACGACGACGTCGTGGACGGCCTGCCGGCCTTTGGCTTCTTCGGTGATCAGTTGGATTTTCGCCTTCTCTGCATCGGCGGCGGTAAGGACAGTCGCGCTCATGGTCAAATTCGCTGCGGACAAACCGCGGCGGCACCTTCCGTGGAGACGGCGGTTGCGTGGTTGTCGGTGTGCATGTTCATTTCAAAAAAGTTTCCCGTCGAACCCTTGGATTGATCTGGGGGGACAAAAAAACCACGCTAACGTGGCAATGCGTCCACCCGACGACTCGCGGGAGGGAGGAGTTTACGAATCGATGTTCGAGTAGCAAGAATAAAAATCAAAAATGTGAAACTTTTTTATTGTGCTCCACCGCATGGCGTTTTCGGAAAACAGGAGGCTCACACGAAGGCGCGAAGAAGTCTCAGGACATTCTGGGAAGAGCCGATTCCCGGAATCCGAATGTATCATGCCGGGGAGTACCCCCTTGTTCCGCCTTCAGAAAGCGGTTTGGATTTTCCAGCCTGAATCCTAAACCCGAAAACCGCTTTTCTCCGCGATCTCTGCGGCTCTGCGTGGGAAATCGTTGAATCCGGGCTAAAGGGGTTTTTGAACGGCGGCTTTGCCCGGTGAATAGGCCATGAAGTAGAGGACCGGGACGGCCATGCGGCTGATGAGGAGCGAGGCGACTTCTCCGGCCATGAGCGAGATGGCGAGGCCCTGGAAGATCGGGTCGAAGAGGATCACTCCCGCGCCGACGACGACGGCCATCGCGGTGAGGAGCATCGGACGGAAGCGCACGGCTCCGGCATCGACGACCGCCTCGGCGAGCGGCATCCCCTCGCGGAGCCGGAGTTCGATGAAATCCACGAGGATGATCGAGTTGCGGACGACGATGCCCGCTCCGGCCATGAAGCCGATCATCGAGGTCGCGGTGAAGAACGCGCCGAGCATTCCGTGCGCGGGGAGGATGCCGACGAGTGAAAACGGGATCGCGGCCATCACGATCAGCGGCGTGCGGAACGAGCGGAACCATCCGACCATCAGCACGTAGATGAGCACGAGCACGGCGGCGAAGGCTTTGCCGAGATCGCGGAAGACCTCGATCGTGATATGCCACTCGCCGTCCCATTTGAGGGCGGGCTGCTCGCCGGTGAACGGCAGCGTGGAATTGAAGACCTCGAGCTTTGCGCCGTTGCCGCCGAACTCGCGCGTGTCGAGTTTCGCGAGCGCGCTGTTCATTTTGAGGATCGCGTAGACCGGGCTTTCGATCGTTCCGGCGACATCGCCGATGACGTAGGTCACGGGCATCAGGTTTTTGTGGTAGATGCTTTTGTCGGTGATCGTCTTTTCAATGGTCACCAGCTCGCGCAGCGGCACGAGCGGGGTCTCGCCGGAGACTCCGGGTTCGGGGAGGGCGTTGGCGTCGCCGGAACGCACGCGCAAGGCGAGAAGTTCCTCCGGCGTGACGCGGGCCGAGCGCGGGAGTTCGAGGGCGATGTTCACGTCCTCCTTCTCGCGCGGGAGGTGGAGGAGATCGATCGATTGGCCGCCCACCGCGATCTGGAGCGTCTGCGAGATCGTCTCGGCGCTGATGCCGTTGAGGGCGGCCTTTTCCTTGTCGATGACGAACTTCGCTTTCGGCTGGTCGGCTTCGACATACCAATCGACGTCGACGACGCCGTCCACGCCCTTGAAAATGTCCCGCACCTTCCCGGCCATCTTGAGGCGCGACTCCCCGGTCGGCCCGTAAATCTCGGCGACCAGCGTCTGGAGGACCGGCGGTCCGGGCGGCACCTCGGCCACGGCGACCCGCGCGCCGAATTTCTCCGCGATCGCCGCGACCCGCGGGCGGATGCGCTTGGCGATGTCATGGCTCCTGGCTTTCCGGTCGTCCTTGCCGACGAGGTTCACCTGGATGTCGGCAACGTTCGCGCCGTTGCGCATGAAATAGTGGCGCACGAGCCCGTTGAAGTTGAACGGGGAGGCGACCCCGGCATAGACCTGATAGTCCCTGACCTCGGGTTCGTCGCGCACGGCGGCGGCCATTTCCAGCGCGGCCTGGGCGGTTCGTTCCAGGGCGCTGCCTTCGGGCATGTTCAGGATGATCTGGAATTCGCTCTTGTTGTCGAACGGCAGCATTTTCACCTTCACGGACCCGATGCCGACAAGCGCCATGGCGCCAAGCAGGAGTCCGACGATCGCGGCGAGGAACGTCCACCGCCAGCGGGCGTGCGCGAGGAGCGGTCCCATGATCCGGCGGTAGAGGCGGGTGAAAAAATCCTCCTCGTGCTCGAAGTGGGAATGCGGTGTCCCATCTGCTTGTGCGGCGGTTTGCGTGTCGCCCTTTGCTCTCTTCAAAATCCGGATCGCCGCCCACGGGGTCACGATGAACGCGATGGCGAGGGAGAAAAACATCGCGGCGCTGGATCCGATCGGGATCGGCCGCATGTAGGGCCCCATGAGCCCGCCGACGAAGGCCATCGGCAGAACGGCCGCGATGACGGCAAAGGTGGCCAGGATCGTCGGGTTGCCGACTTCGTTGACCGCCTCGAGGGCGATCTCCGTCGCATTCCTGCCTTTGTTGTGCGGCAGATGGAAATGGCGCACGATGTTCTCGACCACGACGATGGCATCATCGACGAGGATGCCGATCGAGAAGATCAGCGCGAACAGCGTGATGCGGTTCAGCGTGTAGCCGTAGAGATAAAAAACCAGCAACGTGAGCGCGAGCGTGCAGGGGATCGCGATCCCCACGATGAGCGACTCCCGCCACCCGAGCGTCAGCAGGACGAGGACCGACACCCCGACGACCGCGATCAGCATGTGGAAGAGCAATTCGTTGGATTTCTCCGCGGCGGTCTCCGCGTAGTCGCGCGTGACCGACACCGTCACGTCCGAGGGGATGAGGGTGCCCTTGAGCGAGTCCACTTTCTTCAACACACGGCCCGCCACATCGATCGCATTCACGCCCGGGCGCTTCGCGACGGTCAGCGTGACGGCGGGTTCCCCGGCGTTCGCCTTGTCGCCGTAAAACACATAGTTCGACGGTTCCCCGGCCCCGTCCACGATGTCCGCGACATCGCGGAGATAGATCGGCTTGCCATCCGAAACCCCGACGACGACATTTTCGACATCTTCGGCGTTCTGGAGGAACGCGCCGGTTTCGACGACGATCTCGCGGTTCTCGCTGGTGAGCCCTCCCGACGTGAACTGCCGGTTGGCCTGGCGCAAAAGGGGAATGAGGCCGGCCGGGGTCAGCCCGCGGGAGGCGAGGCGAGGCGGGTCGAGCAGGACCCTCAATTCGCGCCGCGCGCCGCCCAGCATTTTCGTCTCGGCGACCATCGGCACCTGCTTGACGGCGTCATCGACCTGTGCGGCGAGCCTCCGCAGTGTCAGGTGGTCATGGGTTGCGCTGTGCAACGTCAACGCCAAGATCGGCACATCGTCGATGGAGCGCAGCTTGATGAGCGGATGCGAGACGCCGTGGGGAAGGATGTCAAAGTTGGCCTGCAGCTTTTGGTTGAGCAGAACGATGCTCTGTTCGGCATCCGAGCCGACGACAAACCTCACGATGACGAGGCTCTGGCCGGGGCTGGAGGTGGAATAAAGATATTCGACTCCGGGAATTTCCCAGAGGAGTTTTTCCATCGGGCGGGTGACGCGTTCCTCGATTTCCTTCGAGCCGGTGCCCGGCATCGAAACCAGCACGTCGATCATCGGCACCTTGATCTGGGGTTCCTCCTCGCGCGGCAGCAGCAGGACGGCGGCCACGCCGAGCAGCACCGACGAGACCATGATCAGCGGCGTCAGCTTCGAGTTGATGAATGCGCGGGCGATCCGGCCCGCGATGCCGAGGGGTTCGCTCATGGCTTGACCTCGACCGGCTGTCCGTCAACCACGTTGCCGACACCTTCCGTGATGACCTCCTCGCCGGCATCGACTCCCGAGACGACTTCGATTTCTTCCCCGATCGGCTTTCCGGTCTTCACGATCCGCAGCCGCGCGTGGTTGCCGTCGCGGACAAAGAGCAATTCCATCTGCCCGCGGCGGATGACTGCGGCGGCCGGCACCCGCAGGACCGAGGTCTCCGCGACAGGCACCGCAACGCGGCCGAATTGCCCCGTCCGTAATCCCGGGGTGGCCGGCAGGTCGAGCTTGACGAGAAGAGTCCGGCTGTTCGGGTCGGCGGTGGGAGAAATTTCCCTGACCACGCCCTCGAGTTCGTTCGATCCGACGCGGGCGCCGAGTTTCGAGCCGAGGGTGACCCGGTCGATGATGGCCTCCGGAACACCGGCCTCGAGACGCAACGCGCCGGGATCTTCCATCTCGACGAGCGGTTTGCCCGGCGTGGCAAGATCGCCGACATCGGCCATCTTGCGCGTGATCACCCCGTCGAATGGCGCGGTGACTTTTGCGTAGCCGAGCATGGTCTCCGCTTCGATGACCGCCGCGCGGGCAACCCGCACCTTCGCTTGCGCGGACTCGAACTCCTGTTGCGTGATCACGCGCTTGGCCAGCAGGTCCGTGAAGCGTTTCAGGTCTTTTTCGGCCTGCTCGCGGACCGGTGTCGCCTGGTCGAGTTTGGCCTGGATCTCGCGGACGTCGAGCTGGACGAGAAGGTCGCCCGCTTTGACCTTTTGGCCGTCCGTGACAAGCATCTTGTCAATCCGTCCGCTGATCTTGGATTCGATGACGGAACGCAGCTTCGCGTTGACGGTGGCGACCACGTCTTCGCTGGCGACATGGGGCTTCGCTTCGATGGTCTGGACCCGGACTGAAACAGCGGGCAACGGCTTGCCGGCCCGCGTGTGCTTTTTCCCGCAGCCGGCGCCCGTGAGTACCAGCGCCAATAGAAGCAGAAGCGCGCCTCTGTCGAAAATTGGACGGAGCATGGGCAATGCTTCACTTCGTTTCGGTTGTGCTCCTGCACCAAACATTTGACTCGTTCGCTCCCGCTCATCTCGCCCTGCGGGCTGCCTCCGGCAGTCTCCCGAGCGGCTGCCCTCGCCGCCTGGGTGTCTTTCCCATTTTACCATGCGCTGTCGCGCTGGTTTTCTGCCCATGTCTTGCTGGATTGTTTCGCATGGGCAGGATGCCCGTGCCACGGAAGAAGAGCGAGCAACTGTCGTTGGGAGGATGGTTTCTGCCAAGGGTGATGGGGTCATAGGGGACGATCGAGGGGGGAGGCATCGGGGGCTTCACCTTTCGAAATCTGGCTGTGTGCGGGCGGCTCATTTTTCGGTTTTCCGTGCTTCCTTTCCGGTCCGCCGCCGTGATGTCGTTCGATCGGAAAAACAAGAAGCGCGGCGATAATCGCGGCCCCTGCCAGCAATCCGGCCGCCAGCCGCCAGGCATGCCCCTGGGCGGCGCATCTGACGAGCCACCCCCAGCTCATGACAAGGTGTGCCGCGATGAGTGCCATGAAGAAATAGGCGGTCCATGTGTGAAGCTCGCCCCATTCATGCCGGTTCCACCCCAGCATCTCCAATCCCTGCCCGCCACGGCTGCCGGGCACCAGGCGGCAAGCCATCAGCAGACCGGTTCCGATCATGAGGCAGAAGCCCAGATAAAGAGAGAGGTTCAAAACCCGGCGGATGGCGAGTTTCATATTTTGTCAGGAAGGGTTCGTGGTGGCCTTGATCAACTCATAGGTCAGGTATCCGCCGGGGAGGTTTCTTGCCCGGAACCCATGCTGCATGAGCAGGCGGGTTGCGTAATACCCCCGCTGTCCGACGCGGCAGTAGAGCCAGAGTTCCCGGTCGCGCGGCAACTCGCCAAGCCGGGTGCGGAGTTCGTTCAGGGGAAGATTGACCGCGCCGGGAAGGTGTCCTTCCGCGAATTCGTCCGGATCGCGGACATCCACGAGAACCGCGGAGTCGGGAGTCAGTTGTTTCCAGTCCGCGAGCGGGTGATCCCCCCGCAGGGAATTCGCGGCGATCATGCCCGCATGGTTCACGGGATCTTTGGCGGCGCCGAATTGCGGCGCGTAGCAGAGTTCCGCTTCCTCGAGGTCGAAGACGGTTCCGCCGAACTGGATCGCGGTCGCGATGACATCGATGCGCTTGTCCACGCCCGCCTCGCCGACGGCCTGCGCGCCGAGGATTCTTCCGTCGGAATTGTGGAAGAGGAGTTTCAAGTGGACCGGTTTCGCGCCCGGATAATAACCCACATGATTCGCGGGGTGGAGATAAACTTTTTCGTAGTCGGTGATCCCGGCGCGCAGGAGGCTCTTCTCGCTTGCGCCAGTGCTTGCGACCGCGATGTCAAAAATCCCGCAGACCGCCGTTCCCTGGACTCCGCGGAACCTGGCATCGCGCCCGCAGATCACGTCGGCGGCAACGCGCCCCTGCCGGTTCGCCGGGCCCGCGAGCGGGATCAAGGTCCATTCTCCGGTGACTGCATCCCTCGCTTCGACCGCATCGCCGACCGCCCAGATGTTCGGGTCGTTCGTGCGCATCCGTTCGTCCACCCGGATCCCGCCACGGGCGCCGAGTTCCAGCCCCGCAGCCTTTGCCAGAGCGGTTTCCGGGCGGACGCCGATCGCGAGGATGACGATGTCGGCGGTGTGAGCGGCACCGGATTTGGTTTTCACCGAAAGCTGTCCGCCGCTGGGCTCGAAGCCCGCGACGCCGTCGCCGAGAGCCACTTTCACGCCGTGCTTTTCGAGGTGCTCCTGGACCGGCCGGGCCATCTCGGGATCGAGTGGCGGCATCACTTGGTCGAGCATTTCGACAACCGTTACGGAAAGCCCGCGATGCGCGAGGTTTTCCGCCATTTCCAGGCCGATGAATCCCCCGCCGACAATGACCGCGCGCTTCGTGGCCTTCCCGTCGATCCACGCGCGGATCTGCCGGGTGTCCGGAATCGTGCGCACGACAAAAATTCCCGGAAGATCGATGCCCGGCAGCGGCGGGCGCACTGCCGCGGCCCCCGGCGAGAGCACGAGCGCGCCATACTTCTCGCGATACAAGCGGCCGGTGGGGAGTTCCTTCACCTCGATCTCCCGCGCCTCGCGGTCAATCGCCACAGCTTCATGCTTTGTGCGGACTTCGATGTTGAAGCGCTCCCGGAACAGCACGGGATTTGCGACGAGGAGTTCGGCCTCATCCTTGATCACATCCCCCACGTAGTAGGGCAGGCCGCAGTTCGCGAAGGAAACGTATGGCCCCCGGTCCAACATGAGGATTTCCGCGGTTTCATCCAGTCTCCGGCACCGGCCCGCGCAGGATGCCCCGCCCGCCACGCCGCCAACAATCACAATTCGTTTTCGGTTCATGGAATCTGGTTCAGGCTCCGCAGCAAGTGCCCTTGCACTTGGCCCCGCCCTGGTTCCACGGCATTTGAGCGACGACCGAGCGCAGCGGACAAATTCCGGTGAGTCCGGCAAAGATCAGCCCGCAGCCCGCGAATCCCGAAAGCCAGATCCATGCGGGGCTCAGGAAGTGGGAAAGCAGGACACCAGCCAGGACGATCAATCCGATGATGAGTTGCATCTGCCGGTCGAGAGGGAGCACCCCGCGTTCGCCGCGTGCGACCGGAAATCCAGCCTCCACCCAGGCATGGGTTCCGCCTTCCACAACCAGGCAGTCCTGGAATCCAACGGCCGCAAAATTTTCCGCTGCCTGTTTGGCCCGGACCCCGCTATGGCAGAGGATGTGAATCGGGGAGGCGTCGCCGGATTTGTCGCGACCGGCAAGGATCCCCGCGCAATCGAGAGTGTCCAGAGGCATCGAGCGCGCTCCCGGCACGTGAACGGCCTCGAATTCGGCCGGGGTGCGCACGTCGATCAGATTGGGGGGAGGCGTGCCGGAGAGGAGGCTTTTGAGTTCGCTGACGGTGATAGCTTTCATTGGGTTTCTTATTGTCGTTTGGTTTGGTGGATCTGAAAATGTATTAGGTCACGTTTTCCGGCTCTTGGCAGGGCCGGGACGGAAAACGCCGGCCTGGGCGTCGATGCGGCGCTGGAGGCTGCCGCAAACATGGTCGCACATGTCGAAGATCGATTTGTCGGCGATGCGGTAGATGACGTGCAGCCCCTCTTTCCTTCGCCCGAGCAGGCCCGCCTCGGTCAGGACCTGGAGCTGGCGGGACACATTGGCCTGGGTCTGTCCGGTGAGCGCGACAAGGGCGGAGACATTTTTCTCCCCGCCCTCCAGGGCGATGATCAGCTTCAGTCGGCTCGCCTCGCCCAGCACCCGGAACCGCGCCGCGATCATCTCCAGGACTGCCTCCCCCATGTTTGCCCGCATCGAATGGTTTGTCATGGCCCGGAATCTTCATCGGCTGCCGGAAAAGGCAAAGAGCCCGCCGAGAGTCGCGCCATAAAGCGCGCCACGCCACCAGGTCGAGGTCAGCGGGTACGCCCCGGAAGAGCACTGCCCGAAATATCCCATCGCCGCACCGATCGCGCAGCCAATCAATATGGGAATGAGAAATCGGCTCATTTTCCGCCCGCCTTCCCTTCATTTTTCCAACCGGAGAATTTTTTGTTCATGAAATAACTATATGTTTATATAATCATATAAACAACCGGAAAAATAAAATGTTTTTGCAGCGCTTCATTCCGGTCTCCGCGGGATGATTCCGGGCGGGATCACGGGGATTTTTCGATCCGGAGAGCGTGGCCATGAACGAGGGCGGTGGCCACTTTGCAGCGGGCTTTGTGAATGATCCGGTCGAAGGTTTGGCGTGAGATCCCCATGCGTTTGGCCGCGTCGGCATGGTAAAGGCCTTCGCCGCACGCGAGCCGCAGTGTTTCGAGTTCATCGGCGGCAAGGACCACTTCTTCCAGGTCGCGGAGCGGGATGCCGTCCGGCTTGAAATAAGTGGCCGAGGTCTTCCTCCTGGGAGCCATCGACCAGCTTCCCCACAAGGAGCACCCATCATCGGCATTTCGCCCAAGGCGGTCGATGCACGCATCTATCGGGCGAGAAAAATTCTCGCCGACCGGCTGGCCGGCGAAGGGATCGTGGCTTTGTAAGTCCGCAAAACCCCGATGACCACCGAAGCGGTTCGAGATTTTTTTCTTCTCACATCCCCTCGCGTTTCCGGGCGACGAATTTCTTTGAATAAAATCCTTTTCACCAAGATTCGCGCCATATATGAGATTGCGTCTCACGCGCATTAAATGAATATTAAAAATCACATTCTTGTCACATCACTTACACTACTCGTTGGTGGACTGATTGTTATAAATACAGCAGAAGCTGGCGAGCGGCGATTCACCTACGTTTATGAGGCAACGACCGCAGTGAAGGGGGAAATTGAAATTGAGAACTGGGTCACATGGAAGACCCGGCGCGAAGGGGGTGGGCGTGGCAATGAAATCGATTTTCGGCACGAGATTGAGTTCGGCTTGACCGACCGATTGCAGATGGGTGTTTACGTGGCCGACTGGAAAGTCCTCGACAAGGTAGCCGGCGGTGAGGACGGAGCGCATGCGGCTTACCAGGACAGCGCCGTGGAGCTCATCTATAATCTGACCAATCCGGTCACGGACATCCTCGGTTCGGCGGTCTATGCGGAAGTCAAACTGGGAGACCAAAAACTGGAAGTGGAAGGAAAGCTCATCCTTCAGAAAAATTTCGGGCCGCTGGTGCTTGCCTACAATGCGGTTCTCGAAGCGGAATGGGAAGGCGAGCGGTTCGGGTATTTCAACGAACGCACGGGCGCTTTCGAGCAAACCCTTGGCGCCAGCTACCAATTCTCGCCGAACTTTCTGCTCGGAGCAGAATTTCTCCACGAAATCGATTTTTCCGATTGGGCGGAAGCCGGGGATTCCGTCGTGTATGCCGGTCCGAATGCGTCGTTTCGCTACGACCGATTTTATGTCACGACCACAGCGCTTGTCCAGGTGACAGGAATTTCCGAGGAACCGGATTTCCAACTTCGGACGATCTTTGGATTTCATTTCTAAAGGAGTCGCATGACGAAGCATCGGAAAATTGTCTTCGCCTCACTACTTGCGAGTGGCCTTGCGGGGTGCGAGGCCATGAAATCAGGTGCGCCCGCCGTCAATCCGGAGATGACGCGGGCGGCGGCGGCGAACGGCGATTCGATCGGGACACTTGCCGCCGGTCGGCGCGCTTTTGCCACCCGCTGCACGAGTTGCCACGCGCCGGTGCCGATCGCGAAATATAATTCCGCAGAATGGCGGGCCAAAGTTCTCCGGATGTCAGATCGGGCACGGCTCAACGAAGCTGAGGCAAAGCAGATCACCGCTTATCTTGTGGCTGCCCGCGAGAGCCTGTAATCAGCGGAAGACATCACCTTTCTTGCAGGGCAATCTTCTGGAATCCAGGCGCCGCCCTTTTTCCGTCAGGTCGCGGTTCTTTTGAACAGCGCATAGACATAGGGGCGTGGATCACCATAGGGATTGATGAAGGTGAAGTCCTCGCTTTTGGCGAGCTGGAACGCGGGTCCAAGGCGCTCCGCCATCTCTGCTGCAGAGTAGCGGTGCAAATCCAGTCCGGCACATCTCGGGGCTCCGGATGTGGAGAATTCGGCAAGCAAAACATGACCCTCTGGAGCGAGCGCGGATCGGAGATTGTTGAAGTAGGATTGAATGTCGCCCTCAGACAAAAGGAAATGTAGCACCGCGCGGCCGATCCATATGTCCGCTTTGGAAAGACCAGCAGAAAGAGGCTTGGAAATATCATGACGGAGCCACCGGACCTGCCCTTCAACGCTTCCTGTTCTTTCCTTCAATTTGTTCAGGGCTTCCTCGCTGATGTCATTGAGGAGAAGCCGTGAACCCCGGCAAAGAAGCTCGTCCACGAGCACCGAAGTTCCGGCCCCGGGAAGAAAGATCGTGGCGGTTTTGTTCCCGGGAATGAGGTCGAGGAACTTGAGGGGCTGTGAGGCATCGCTTTCATACCAGCCAAGTTCCGGGTCCGTTTTGCTCGAGAAGATCGCGTTCCAGTGGTGATTGGATGCAGTCATATAGCCGCAGCACCGAGGCGTCCGTCCTCCATCTCATAGGTCCGGTCGAAGACATCGAGCGAACGGTGGTCGTGCGTCACCACGATCACGGCGGTGCCGCGCTCGCGGGCGACTTTGCGGAACAGCTCCATCACCTGCCGACCGCGAGCGCTGTCGAGCGCGGCGGTCGGTTCGTCGGCGAGAATCAGGCTCGGCCGGTTGGCGAGTGCCCGAGCCACGGCCACGCGCTGCTGCTGCCCGCCGGAGAGCGCGTCCGGCAGGTTGTTCGCCCGGTCGGCCACGCCGAGGTAATCGAGCAATTCCATCGCGCGGTTGTGGGCCGCCCGCGGGGCGACATCGTTGATCTCCAGCGCAACCTGCACGTTTTGCACGGCGTTGAGGAACGCGATCAGGTTCGCCTTCTGGAAGACAAAGCCCAGGTGCTTGCGGCGGAAGGCCGAGAGGTTCACCATCTCGCGATCTGCGTCCATCACCGGTTGGCCACCAATGAAAATGCGCCCGGAGGTCGGGGGATTGATAAGTCCGATGGCGGTCAGCAAAGTGGATTTGCCCGCGCCGCTCGGGCCGAGCAATGCTGCGACTTCGCCCTTGGCCACGGAGAAGCTCACGTCCTTCATGGCCGCGACTTCGGTATTGCCGCTGCCATAGATTTTCGTGAGATTGCGAACCTCCACGGCATGCGTGTTGTCAGTGGAATGGCTCATCAGGAGAGCACCTTGTTCGGCTCGACGCGCATGGCCTTGGCGATGCCCAGCAGGCTGGCCAGGACGGAGATGGCCAGGACGATGCCCGCCAGAATCCAAAGGTCCGTCGTCGTAATCATCACCCGCCTCGGAAACAGAGGGAAAAGCCATTGGCCGATGTAGTAAGCGATGCCGTAGCCGAGCGCCCCCAGCAGCAAGGCCTGTTGCAGGATGAGACCCGCGATGACCCGGTGGCGCGCTCCCATCAGTTTGAGCATGGCGATGTCGTGTGTCTTGTCCAGAGTGAGCGTGTAGATGATGAGCGCCATGATGATCGTCGAGACGGCGACGAGAATGACGCGGAACAGACCGAGCTGGCGGCGCGCGCGGTCCACATTGCCCCGCAGCAGGAGCTGCCGTTGGCCTTCGTGCGTGTGGACCGTCACGTCGGGCCATGCGGAAATTGTCGCAAGGACCGCGTTCGAATCCGCCCCCGGCGCGAGGTTGACCAAAATGGCGCTCACGAGCGGGGTCGCCAGAGCGGGCAGGGCGCTGGAAGGGCCGCCAGCGCGTTCGAGAAATTCCGGTTGCAGACGTCCGACATCCTGCCGCGCCGTGCGCGCGCGCCGCGCCGCACGTTCCAGGCGGGCCGCCTCGCCGGACACGTCGAACTGCACGGCCATCGCATCGCGCGAGGTGAAGAACGCCATGCCATCGCCGGATGAGGAGGCCATGCCTTGGGTGAGTCCGACGACGGTGTAAACGTCCTTGCCGAGCGGAATTTTATCCCCGAGATCGAAGCCGATGATTTTGTCGGCGATCATCTCATAATGGCCCTGAGCCAGCGGACGCCCTGCAATCAACCGCAGCCATTCGCCGCGATCATCCGGCCAGTCCAGCCCTTGCACGAACATGCGCAACGGCCTCCCCTGAGCCTCGCGTTGCACCGTGTGCGAAACAAAGCTGCGCGCGCTTTGCACCCCAGGCACAGCCAGCAGGCGAAATTTCAGATTGGCCGGAAGCCGGGAGATTTCTGCGAACGGCCCGCGCGTGTCCTTTTGCACGACCCAAAAATCCGCGCCGACCTGGTCCACCAGTTGGGTGGCCTCGAAAGACAATCCCTGGTAAATACCGCCCATGCCCAGCACGAGCATCAGCAACAGGCCGATGCCCAGCGCGGTGAGCACGAATCGCCCGAGGTTCCGCCGGATGTCCTGCGCGGCAAGGTTCATGGTCCTGCCACCCGCTGGCCGTCCGCCAGAAGTGATTTCTTGTCGCGCGGTCTGCATACCACGGTGCCCGCCGACAAGCCTTCGAGCACTTCAACCTCCTCCCGCCCGCGCAGGCCAAGCTTTGCCCCGCGCCAGCGCGCCCGCCCGTTTTCAACCGCGAAGACGCCCGGTTTTCCCCCGCGCCACGCGAGAAAACGCGGCGGCACGGTGAGGGCGGATGATTTTTTTCCGGTCTCGATGAACGCTTCGGCGCGCTGGCCCACGGTCCAGTTTGGGGGCAATTCGTGAACGCCCACATCCACGAGAAACTCGCGGGTCTCACGGTCCGTCTCGCGGCCCAACCGCGCCACCTCGCCGGGATACTGCTTCCCCGGCTCGGAGCGGAAAACGACGCGCGCGGGCTGACCGACGGCCAGTCCCGCGGATGCGGTCTCGTCCACCCAGGCGGAAATCCAGATTTCCTTCGTCGAGATGAGTTGCATGAGCGAACTGCCCGGAACAACGACGCCTCCCGTGTCGCGGTCGCGGCGTATGATCAGGCCGTCATACGGGCTGAGAATTTGCGCGAAACCCAGCCGCTCCCGTTGGTGGGCGAGAGTTTTCTCTGCCGTGATGACCTGTTGTTGGGCTTCTGTTGTGGCGGCCAGGGCGAGCTCCCTTCCGGACTCCGCGATGCGCAGTTGTTCGATGGATTTGTCGAAATCGGATGCGGAGGTGATCTTCGCTCCGGCAAGTTTGGTCGTTCGTTCGTGGCTCTCCCGCGCTTGGCGTTCCACCGCTGCGGCGCGGACTTCATCCACCCGCACGCGCTCTTCGGTCGCCCGCGCCGAGGCCAGAGCCGCCTGCGCGACATCCACCTGGCGCTGGAGTTCTCCGTCATCCAGCCGCGCGAGCAACTGTCCGGACCTGACCGTGTCGCCCTGGTCCACGAGCACTTCGACGAGCCGCTCCTGAATCCGCGGGCTGATGGTCGTTTGCACATGTGGCTGCAACACCCCCGTGCCCATCACTTCGCCCCGCACTTCCCCGAGGGCGACGGTGTGCATCTCCACCGGAAGAGGACGAAATTTGATAAAATAGACGACGGCACTCAAAACGGCCAGGGTCGCCAGCCAGGGCAGAAGTTTGCGGAAGGAAATGCGTTTCATTGTTTCCTTTTATAGAGGGCATAGATATACGGACGCGGATCGCCATACGGATTGATGAAGGTGTATTCCTCGTGTTTGAGAAGCGCGAAACCGGTTCCAAGGCGCTCCGTCATCTCCTCCACGGAATAGCGGTGCAAATCCAATCCGGCACATTTTGGCGCGCCGTCTGTGGCGAATTCGGCGAGTAAAATATATCCCTCGGGACTTACCGCCGACCGGAGATTATTGAAGTAGGATTGAATGTCTGCTTCCTCCAAAAGGAAGTGCAACACGGCGCGGTCGATCCATATATCCGCATGGGGGAGCCCCTCAGGAAGAGGCGTTGATATATCGTGGTGAAGCCACGAGATCTGTCCTTCCATATTTCCTGTTCTTTCCTTCAATTTGTTCAGCGCTTCTTCGCTGATATCATTGAGAATGAGCCGTGAACCCCGGGACAGAAGCTCGTCCACGAGCACCGAAGTTCCGGCCCCGGGAAGAAAGATCGTGGCGGTTTTGTTCCCGGGAATGAGGTCGAGGAACTTGAGGGTCTGTGAGGCATCGCTTTCATACCAGCCAAGTTCCGGGTCCGTTTTGGTCGAGAAGATCGCGTTCCAGTGGTGATTCGGGGCGGTCATATTTTGTCTGCCTTGCGGTTCGGTGTTGAAATAATCAGATGGAATGCCCGATCAATCCATAGTGCCAGGGCGGCAGATCGATGATCGCTCCCGGCACAGAAAAACTGTCCAGTCCCACAACACGGCCTTCGATCCTCTTCGCCGCGGGAAGGGAGAACGTGCCGTAGCCACATCCGAAATCCACGACGAGCCGAGTGACCGGTTTGAGTCCAAGCTTCTCCAAAATCGATTCGGGCTGGAAAAATGTTTCCCACAGCTCCTCCTCGGGCATTCCGCTTTCTCGTGTTTTCATTTTCCGGTGCCTTCCCACGCCGAAACCGTTTTCCGTAGCAACGCGAGCAAATCCGTATTCCCGTTCTCCTTGCCCTTTTCGAAATCGTTTTCAGATGGCAGGTTGTTCTGACGCCGCGATTCGCGCATCAACCCGGCAGGGTCAAAGATCGACGGGGCCAAGTGGGCTCTGGGTGTCTGAGTCATGCCGCAATTCCTCCGGCGGCCACGGTTTCGATTTCAAATCCAAGCCCACGCCAGTCGTGGACTCCGAGATCAAAGCGTTGTGCCCGATAGCCGCGCCTTCGCAGCAATTCGACCGCCTCGACCGAAAGCACGCAATGCGGCCCCCGGCAATAGGCGACGATCCCCCGATCTTTCGGAATCCCGCGCAGCCGTTTCCGGAGATCGTCCAAGGGAACCGAAATCGCTCCCGGCAAATGCCCCGCCGCATATTCTTCGCGCGGACGCACGTCAAGGACCGTGACCTCCCCGGCTCGAACCTGACGAAGCAGTTCCCTGCGGCCCACCGGCTTGAACCCGATGCGTTCTCCCAAAAACGCCTGCGTGGTCGCATTCACCTCGGCCAACCTCGACTCGGCCAGAAGCCGGAACTGACGCAGGAAAGCCGACACCCGTTCGTCCGAAACCCGATAAGTCACAAAAAGCCCGGAGCGATCTCCCTCGACCAAGCGAGCCCCGCGCAAGACCTGGAGATGCCGGGAAGTGTTGGCGACCGAGCACTCAGCTTCCCGAGCCAACACTTCGACCGTCCGAGGCCCTTGGCTCAGCACATCCAACAGCTCCACCCTCTTCGGGCTGGCCAGCGCCTTTCCGATCCGGGCGAACTGCCGGAAAATCTCGTCCTTAAAATGACGGGGCGGAAGGGAAGCATATATTGTCATATTCAAGTGAATTGTTGAATAACGGCCGCCATGTTTGAAGTCCAGATGTTTCTCAGGAATAATGCGCCTCTGTTGGTCCGTTTGAAATTGCTAAAAACAGATCCCGTCAATCAGAAGCAGAAGAAACTGCCCGGAGCTTCAACGGGTTTTTTTCAAGGGAGCCGGAGAGGTGGAGTGAATTTAGAACCGCATCGAAAAGCCGGCAAACGGATTGAAATCCTCGGCGGCTTCCGTGACCCCGAAGTTGATGCCGACGTCGAGCAGGATGTCGACCGTGAATGCATAAGTCAGCCCGACATCGAGCGTGACGATTGGAGCAATGCCTGTGTCCGGCAGCAATGTGTAGCACTCGGCGTATCCCGCAAGGTTGCCGATGATGTTTCGACTGAAGGTGATTGAATTAACGAAATCCACTCCGCAGCCGCTCACGTCGCGCACCACGAAATCCACCTCCGTCATCATTCCCATGCCGAAGCCCCACGGCAATTCCACCGCGAGGGGAATAACGAGTCCTCCCTCGACCTTTTTGTTCCCGAACCCGTCTGTGTTCGTTGGCCAGTTGATGTAGGGCATCACGGCGAGTGCCGTCGTGCCGCCGTCGTTGCCCCACAGATTGACTTTCAGCCTGGTCTGGATGCCGCCAAATCCGGACTTTTTCACAGTTGATCCATCGGTCCGCACGCGTTCATAGAGATAATTTTCCACCACGACTTGAAAGTCAGCGTTGTTGGTCAGCCCCACCTTGAGGTTGACATTCCCGGCGTTGATTCCCCAAACCTTTTCCCCCTCCGCATTCCAGGTATCAACGCCAAATTGAACGAGTGTGGCCTCGATCTGGAAATGCCCGGCATCCACCGTATAGGCGCTTTCCGTCTTGTCTGGTCGGTCGGTGCTCATCTCGCGCATTAAGGAACGCGGCGTCGGATGGAAGAGATTGTATTGCCACTTGTCCCGCGCGGGAGGGAAGACCGGAATAGCAGGGGGCGCGCTGTGCGAGGGAGGCTGATGCGTATAGGGTTCGGCAGCATCAGCCGCCATGATTACCAACCCGGAAAGAATGCAGGCAATTGAAATGTGTTTGATGGGATTCCTCATAATTACAGTTTCTGTTTTCCATTTTAATGTTGCATCTGCTACATTACGGAGCAACGGCTACATATTAAAGCCGACGCCTGTCAACCGTCATTTTTTGTGAGACATGTCCCCGGAACCGCTCCGTCGGGCAACACAGCCGCAGGGATCGACCCCAACGTTCGCGGAGTAAACCTCTGTTATTCCGCGCCACGCGCCGGCCGGAGGAGCCGGAGCGCATTTGCAATAACAAGCAAGGTTGCACCGGTGTCGGCAAGGACTGCCATCCACAGGCTTGCATACCCGAGGAGGGCAAGAGCGAGAAACACGGCTTTGATGCCGAGGGCAAAGGCGATGTTGAAGCGGATGATTCCGAGCGTGCGACGTCCCAGGCGGATGGCTTCGGACACCATCATGAGATCGTCCCGCATGAGTGCGACATCGGCGGTTTCGATCGCCGTGTCTGTGCCCGCAAGCCCCATTGCGATGCCCACGTCCGCGGCGGCGAGTGCGGGGGCGTCGTTCACCCCGTCGCCGATCATGCCGACACCGCCGAACTCGGCGGCGAGCTTTTTGACCTGTTCGATTTTGCCGGCGGGCAGAAGGTCGCCCCGTGCTTCATCGATGCCCGCCTGTTTCGCGATGGCCATGGCGGTGCGGGTGTTGTCGCCACTGAGCATCACCACCCTGCGAATGCCGGCCGCGTGAATCCGGCGGAGGGCTTCCGCGGCATTTGGACGGATGGCATCCCCGACCGTGACAATGCCCAGGACTTCCCCGGCGCAGTCGGCGTGCGGACGATGGCCGACGATCACGACCGATTTTGCCTGCGCTTCGATTTCGGCCAGGCGGGCTTCGAGTTTGCCGGAACAGACGCCAAGCTCATGGGCGAAGCGATGGTTTCCGACGAAATAGTCGTGGCCTGCGATGGCGGCTTCCGCGCCTCTCCCCGTCTTTGCCTGGTAGTCATCGGCGGAGTCGAAGGCGATGCCCGCCCCCCTGGCATGTCGGACGACCGCCTGGGCAAGCGGGTGGGTGGAATGCGTGTCGATGGCCGCGGCTATACGCAGGATTTCTTCCGTGGTGGTGTTGGAAAAAGGCATCACGTCGAACACGCGCGGTTTGCCCTCGGTAATGGTGCCGGTCTTATCCACGGCCAGGGCGCGCAACCTTCCAAGGGCTTCGAGGTGTGCCCCGCCTTTGATGAGGACGCCACGACGGGCCATCGCGGTGAGGCCCGCGACCACGCTTACCGGAGTGGAGATGACCAGCGCGCAGGGACAGGCAATGACGAGAAGGACGAGTGCCCGGTAAATCCAATCCATCCAGGGGGCGGCCAGCAGCAGCGGAGGAACGAGGCAGACAAGCACCGCCAGAATCATCACGGCGGGAGTGTAGTATTTGGCGAAGACATCCACGAAGCGTTGAACCGGAGCCTTTTTCTCCCGCGCCTCCTCCACCATTTTGATGATTCTCGCGATGGTCGTATCGCCCGCGGCTTTGGTCGTCTGGATTTCCAGCGAGCCCCCGCCATTGATGGTCCCCGCAAAAACGGTATCCCCGGGACCCTTTTCAACGGGCATGGATTCGCCGGTAATGGGGGCTTGGTCAACAGTGGAGGCTCCCGCCGTAATCGTGCCATCGAGCGGGATTTTCGCGCCTGACTTGACTTGGATGCTTTCGCCTATGGAAACCTCGTTTGCCGGAACTTCCTGGAACCCCCCCTCCCGCCTGACGAGTGCCACATCGGGAGTGAGTTGCATGAGCGCCTGGATGGCGCGGCGGGCGCGGCCCACGCTCCACGATTCGAGCAGTTCGGACAGGGAGAACAGAAAAACAACCGCTGCGCCTTCGGCATGTTGTCCGATGGAGACCGCGCCGATGACAGCCACGGTCATGAGCACATTCATATCCAGCGAAAACGACCTCAGAGAACGGAGGGCTTTGGGTGCCACCAGCCATCCTCCGGCAAGGATTGCCGTGAGAAATGCAACATCCGGTTGCCAGCCGGGCCGGAATCCCGCCCATTCCAAAAAGAGACCAACGCCCGTCGCAATCCCCGAGATGCCTACGAGTATGGCGGGCACTGAAAGCCTTGATTGCGGCGGTTGTCCGCCCGCCACCGTCACCCCGCTCTTGTTGATTTTTTCCGCGATGCTCCCTCGTGCAAGCGTGCCATTGTGAAAAACGGTGACTTTTGAAGCGATGAGATCTGCCCGGACACCTCTCACGCCGGGCAGCGGGCTCAAAGACCGCTCAATCGCCGCAACTTCCTCCGAGCAGTCCATGCCGGAAACCGTGAAGACCTCTTGCGGGCCATCTTGGATATTGGAGTCAGCGGATGGAGCCAGCTCGGGTGAGCCGCAGCAGGCACAGCCATCCTGTTTGTGTTCAGTGCTCATGTCGGTGATGATGGGTGTCGGGTAATGCGGACGGGTATGGGAGAGGCGTTGGTGCCTGTGGGAATGTGCATGAGGCTCACCGGGCGGATCATCCGCAGAATGCCATCGCAAAAAAATCCGCTTGTTGCACCAAATGTCCATCATCCCCAAGGAACTTCCTCGCGCTTCGAACTGTTTCCGGTGAAAAATCCACAGCGTCCATTATTTCTTGCTGTATTCTATACTATACGACACGAGCCTTCCGTCATCGTCAATTCAGGGAAGCTCTGTGGTCAGCGGCGGATTTGGAAGAGGAGTCGCGCTCGCTTTCGACTTCCGCTCGAAGGCCCGGTAAAGCGTCGGCAGGATGAAGAGGGTGAGAAGCGTGGAACTGACCAGCCCGCCGATGACGACAGCGGCGAGCGGTTTCTGGATTTCGCTTCCCGGTCCAGTGGCGAAGAGCATGGGGATCAGCCCAAGCCCGGCCGCGCTGGCAGTGATGAGGACGGGCCGCAGCCGCAGGACGGCCCCTTGGATGACGGCGAGGCCAACAGACATGCCCTCGCGGCGCAGTTCGTTGAAGTAGCTCACCATCACGACCCCGTTGAGCACGGCGACGCCGAAAAGCGCGATGAAGCCGACGCTGGCGCTGACGCTCATGTTGAATCCTCCCAGGACGACGGCGACGATGCCGCCGATCATCGCGAAAGGAATGTTCATGATGATAAGGAACGCCTGCTTCACCGAGCCGAAGGAACCGAAAAGCAGGAGGAAGATCCCGGCGATCGTGATGGGCACCACGATGGCGAAGCGTTTCATCGCTCGCTGCTGGTTCTCGAACTGCCCGCCCCACGTCATGATGTAACCGGGAGGCAGTTTCACGGCGACGTCGATTTTGCGCTGTGCCTCGGCCACAAATCCGCCGATGTCGCGACCCGTGACGTTGCACTCGATGACGATGCGGCGCTGCCCCATTTCGCGGCTGATTTGTGCGGGCCCTTCGCTCACGTAAACCTTCGCGAGCTGGCCCAGCGGGATGAGCGCGCCGGAGGGTGACGGAATCAGGATCTCGCGGATCGGTTCCACGTCGTTGCGTGCGGCCTCGGGGAAGCGCACGGCGAGGCCGAAGACCTTCACGCCGTCATAGACTTTGCTCGCCTCCTTGCCGCCAATGGCCGCCTCGATCACGTCCTGCACGTCGGCAACGTTGATGCCGTAACGGGCGATTTTATCGCGGTCGATTTCGATTTGCAGGTAAGCGAGGCCGCTGACCTTTTCGACCGCCACGTCGGCGGCCCCGGACACTTTTGTCAGTACGCGAGCCACGGCGTCCCCCTTTTGCTTGAGCACGTCGAGGTCGTCGCCGAAGATTTTGATTCCGATGGCGGATTTCACGCCACTCACGAGTTCATCCACACGCAGCGCGATGGGCTGCGAGAAACTGGAGGCGACTCCGGGCAGCTCCGCAAGAGCTTCACGCATTTTTTCCACCAGTTCTTCCTTGGATTGCCCGGACTTCCATTCTTCTTTCGACTTGAGTGTCACGATCACGTCGCTGATTTCAACGCCCATGGGGTCCGAGGCGATGTCGGCCCGCCCGGTCTTTGAAACCACATCAATAACCTCGGGAAATTGCTTGAGGATCTTTTCCGCCTTGGTTTGCAACGCGAGAGACTCCGTCAATGAGATGCTCGGGATGCGGAAGGTTTGCACGGCGATTGAGCCTTCGTCGAGGGAGGGCAAAAATTCGGTGCCGATGCTTGGCACGAGGGCGAAGGCACCCCCCAACGCGAGGATGGCGGGGACGACCACCACTGCGGGAAACCGCACGGCGGGCTTGAGCAGGGCGAGGTAGGCGTTTTTCAACCAACGGATGTGAAACGGATCGTGCTCATGCGGAACTTGCTTGAGGAAGAAAGTGCAGAGCATGGGCACCATTGTGAGGGAGAGGATGAGCGAACCCAGCAGGCCGAAAGAAATGGTGAACGCGAGCGGGCCAAACATCTTTCCCTCGAAGCCTTGCAGCGTGAAGAGCGGCAGGAAGACGAGAATGATGATGAAAATGCCAAAGACCACCGGCCGGCCGACTTCCTTCGCGGCGTAGAGCACGGTCTCGATTTTTCCGGCGCGTTCGTGGCGCACCTCGTCGCGCTTTTCGGTGAGATGGCGGTGGATGTTTTCCACCATCACCACGGCGGCATCGGCCATCATGCCAATCCCGATTGCCAAACCGCCGAGCGACATCAAATTCGCGCTGAGGCCAAACCACTGCATCATGATGAAGGCAAAGAGCGCCGCCAGCGGCAGAACCAACGTTACGATGATGGCACTGCGCACATCGGCCAGCAGGATGACAAGAATGACGAGCACAAAAACCGCGCCCTCTTCGAGCGCCTTGGTGACGGTACGGATGGCCTTTTTGACGAGATCGGTGCGGTCATAGTACGGCACGAGAGTCACTCCCTTGGGCAGAGCCTTTTGGATTGCGGGAAGTTTTTCCTTCACGGCCTCCACCACGTCACGACCGCTCGCCCCTTTGAGCATGAGGACAATGCCAGCGACGGCCTCGCCTTTCCCGTTCGCAGTGACGGCCCCCTGGCGCAACTCCGCGCCGATCTTCACTTCCGCAATATCGCGAACATAAATCGGGGAGTGATCCTTTGTGGCGACGATGATGTTGGCGATGTCCTTCTCGTCTTTCACGAGGCCGATGCCGCGCACGACGTACTGCTCGGAGCCGTGCTCGATAAAGTTGCCGCTGGCGTTCGCGTTATTCTTCTCAAGGGCCTCGAAGACCTCCGTGAGCGTGACCCCGTAGGACGTGAGGCGGTCGGGATTGACGATGGCCTGGAATTGCTTGGTGAGACCGCCGAAGGAGTTTACGTCAGTAACCCCTGGCACGGTGCGCAGGAGCGGACGGACGATGTAGTCCTGAATGGTGCGCAACTCCGTGATGTCGATCTTGGGTTCGGTGCTGGCGAGGGTGTATTGAAACACCTCACCCAAGCCCGTGGTAATTGGCCCGAGATTGACCTCGACGCTCCCGGGGAGATTTCCGCGCACGCTTTGCAGCCGCTCGGCGACGAGTTGGCGGGCGAAATAATCATCCACCCCATCCTCGAAAACGATGGTGATGGCGCAAAGACCGATTTTTGAAACAGAGCGCACTTCCTCAAGACGGGGAAGTCCGGCCATCTGGATCTCGATAGGCCGGGTGACGAGCTTTTCCACCTCGGGCGGCGACATTCCGCCTGCCGTGGCCAGCACTTGCACCTGGACGTTTGTCACATCGGGAAAGGCGTCAATGGGAATTTGCTTCACAGCCATCGCGCCCACGCCGATGAGGACGACAGTCGCCAGAATGACGAGCATCCGCTGTCGGACGGAAAAATTGAGAATCGCGTTGATCATAATTTATTCCTCTCCGAGTTCGCCTTTGAGCAGTTCGGATTTCAAGATGAAGCTCCCTTGAGTGACAACCGTCTCCCCGGCCTTGATACCGTCGAGAATCTGCACGCGCCCGCGATGCTCCATGCCCAGCGTGACAGTCCGCTTTTCGAACTTGCCGTCACCGAAGGCAACAAATACGACCTGCGCCTCCCCGTCGCTTTGCAGCGAGGTATCGGGAATGACAAGCACGTCCTTCAACACGGTGGTGGTGATCTCGACATCCGCAAACATGCCCGGTTTCAAGCGTCCATCTGCGTTGCTGGTCTCGATACGGACCTCCAGGGTGCGTGAGTCGCTTTCGAGTTGGTTGCCGAGCCGAACGACTTTGCCGTGAAACTCTGCCTCGGGGTAAGGCAGCACTTTGAACGTGGCGTCCTGGCCGACCTTCACGGCGGCAATATCACGTTCCTTCACTTCCGCAATCACCCACAAATCCGCCGGATCGCTGATGGTGTAAATGTCACTGCCTTTGTCAACAAGTTCTCCAACCGTGCTGTTTCGCGCGACAATCAAGCCATCAATCGGCGCCTTGAGTTCCAGCGGCTTGCCCAGCAACTCCGGAGTCTGCACAAGGGCGAGAACATCACCGGCTTTCACCCGGTCGTTGATGTCGAAATTCAGCTTGACGAGCCGCCCTTCAAGGGTGCTGGCGACCTTCGCGGTTTTGTTCATGTTCTCGCTTACGCGCCCCGCCGCTTTCAACGTGGTTTCGAGACTGCCGAGACTCACCTGTGAGGTCTTGATTTCGACATGTTCGAGATTCTGTTTGGTCAGCGTGACGATTTTTTCCTCGTGAGCTCCCTCGCTTGCAGCGGTTTCCTCGGGAGCGGGTTTTTCGCAACCCGTCACGAAGGCGAGAGCAAAAAGGGCAAGCAGTGGATAAGTGATTTTGTTCATGGATGTTTTGGTGAAGTTCAAGGTTTGAGTTCCAAGGGGACACCGACGGCGGATTCGAGTTCGGCACGGCTTTCGGCCACGCGGCCAAGCGTTTCGTAATAACTGGCAAGCGTGTCGAAATACGTCCGCTTCGCGTCGAGGTAGATGATAAGGGTGGTGGCGCTCTGCGCGTAACCTTCCTCGGCCTGGCTGACGAAATCGCGCATCTTGGCAAGGAACGCCGGGGAATAAAGCGCGAGTTGGTCTCGCGCGACAGAGAGGTTCGAGGCCGCCGCAGTGACTCCTCCTCCGATTTCAAGCCGGAGACGTTGGATTTCCGCCAAAGTCTGTTTTTGCCGGGCGGTTGCGGCCTGGATTTCGCCTTTTTTCCGATCCCACACCGGCAGGGTCGCGCTTGCGCTGATGGAAACAATTTGCTCGTCCTTGTAATATTCAAAGTTCGGCCCGACGGCGAAATCGGGCAGATTTTCCATGCGTGTGCGTTTCAGATTCAGGCCGGATTTCTCCGCCTCAATTTCCAGAGCCCGCAATGCCGGGTTCCTCGCCAAAGCCAGGCCTATAAAGTCGTTCGGGGTTCCCTTCGGGTTGAGATGATCGAGCGATCCGGACAGGGACAACGACGCGGTCGGCGAGCGGGCCATCAAGGTGTTGAGCACAATTCGTGCAGAAGCCACCCGCCCCTCGGCTTCCCGCAGCGCCGATTGTGCGATGATGAGATCCGCCTGACTTTTCAGAGTTTCGAAGTCCCCCGCGTATCCGCTCTCCATCCGTTTTTGCGCGGACTCGACAAAGACTTTCGCGGACCCGACCTGCTCGGTGCGGGCCTCAATGATCTTCTGAGCCGCAAGCAAATCGTAGAATGCCCGGCTGACTTTCGCCGCCATTTGAAACCGAAAGGCTTCGATGGCCAATGCCCTCAATTTTACGTCAGATTGCGCGATGGCGACTTCCAGCGCGCGTTTGCCGGGAAATTTAAACGGCTGGCTCAGTGAAATCACTCCATTGAAGGCCGTAACAAACGACGTGTCTTCCAATGCCCGTCGCACGCCTGGCTCGATGGTAAGTTCAGGGTTTGCCCAGGTTTTTGCCGTGGCAACACCTCCGGCGGCAGAAGCGACCGCCGCTTCCAGTGCCAGCATTTCGGGATTATTTGCACGGGCCACCAAGATCGCTTCAGGCAATGTGAATTTTGTTTTGGCGTTGTCCGCTGAATCGGTTGTCCGGGCACTGTCCGCAGGCAACGCGGGGGACGCAGTCGTTTTCTTTTCCTGGGCGTGGAGCGCTGTGGCTGTGACAAGCCATAGCGCACACGCCAATGTATGTTTTATTTTCGTCATTTGAAAAACTTCCGAGGCGCTGATAGTTGGCCTGATTAGGAGATGTGTCCGTCCAAGTGGTAGCGGACAATAATCTTCGTTGCTTTCCGGGCCTCACCGGTTGGAAAACTCGTCACGTAGCTGATTCGGCCCGACCTGCTGCTGGCAGTGCGTGGATGCGATGGATCTATGGCGTCTTGTTTTTCGGCAATAATCCTCCCCGCAGTGTCGATGAGTTGCACATCGACGTGGGCGGCATATGGGATGTGTCGGCCAAACGATTTCTGGATGCTTCCTGAGACATATAGTCGGTCCGAAGATTCATACGCATGGGTGCCGGAGACTTTTCCTCCCGTAGAGTCGATTGTTTCAATGGGAAGCGACGAGACGGTCGTCCAAAAGAACGAGCCAACGGAGGCGCAGGCTGTTACTGTAATCAGCACTGTCAGAGTGCAGGCGATTTTTGTGATGCGGAAAATCCGCGTGAGAAATGAGTTTGAATGAGATGTTTCCATGGTTGTTCCGCTGAAAGGAAGAGCGTGGCATCAAACCGACGCAGGTTGTATGTGTGGATTCGCCCAACGAAGCGGGCGAATTTTGGGGTGAGGACCCCGAATCAAAATGCACCACGGACGCACCGCGTCCGTGATTTATCAGGACAGCTGAGGAGGGTAATCAATCTCCCTGCAAGGCCCGGCACCCCAAGTCTCGCATTTGGCGGCGAGTGACCTCGAAGGCGATGTCACGAAAAGGAATCCGGGGTGCTCGGTCATCACCACGCTGCAGCATGCATGTGCATGGCAGCAATGCCCGATGGGGCAGTCCTGCTGGTCCGGGCAAGACGACTGCTGTTCCGCCGCTTTCGCCTTGTCGCACTTCACGTCCACGCAGGCATGAAGAGCCTGTCCGCCAGCCATCATAAAAATGGCCAGCGCGCAAACGACCCAAATTTGCCTGCGTAGTAAAAGCATCGTAGCGGATACGTCGCCGATAAGTGAAAGATTGTCAACCCCGAATGCGACAGGTGGATGAAGGGCGGAGGGGAAGCGGTGGGCTGCGAGGCGATCGGAAAGTGAAGCCCCTCCGAGGAGGACGGGCCTTCACTGGAAGACAGTGAAGAAGGTTTGGCGAAGAGCGCGCCATCGGGCTGTCGGCGGACGTGTCTTTCCACTCGAACCCCGCCCTTTCCCATCAGAGACGGACGAGGACAATCTGCCATTCACTGCCTGATTTTTCCCAGCAGCCGAAGAGCATTGGCCACGACCAGCAGGGTCGTTCCGGGTGTCGGCAAGGACGGCCATCCACAGGGTCGCATAACCGAAAATCGCGAGCGAAAGAAACACGGCTTTGTGCGTGTGTTGTCACCGCTGGGCATGACAACCTTGCGTATGCCGAACGCGTGAATCCGGCGGAGAGCCTCTGCGGCATTGGGGCGGATGGCATCCCCGACGGTGAGAATGCCCAGGACTTCCCCGGCGCAATCGGCGTGCGGACGATGTCCGACGATCACGACCGATTTTGCCTGTGATTCAATCCCGGCCAACCGGGCTTCGAGTTTGTCGGAACAAACGCCCAGTTCATGGGCAAGGCGATGGTTTCCGACGAAATAGGCGTGGCCTGCGATGGTGGCTTCCGCCCCTTTCCCGTTGATCGCCCGGTAGTTTTCGGCGTGTTCCAAGGAAGGGCCGGAATCCTTGGCGTGGCGAACGACGGCCAAGGCAAGCGGATGCGTGGAATGCGAGTCGATGGCTGCGGCTATTCGCAGGATTTCCTCAGTGGATGCGTTGGCAAAAGGGAGCACGTCAAACACCCGGGGCTTGCCCTCGGTAATCGTGCCGGTCTTGTCCGCCCACAACCGTCACCCCGCTTTTGTTGATTTTTTCCGCAATGCTCCGTGCAAGCGTGCCATTGTGAAAAACGGTGACTTTTGAAGCGATGAGATCTGCCCGGACACCTCTCACGCCGGTCAGGGGGCTCAATGCCCGCTCATCCGAATCGATTTGGACATTTCTGACTATCAACGCCGGGATTTCGCTTGAAGTCACGATTTGTGGTGCGCCAGGTGACGGGCCGGAGGCAAGCAGTGTTGTGCTGGCCAGTGCGACCAAGGCGAGGCTGGTCCAGATTCTTTTCATACCAAGTGAAACGATTCCCTTGTCAAAATCCCTCAATCTCCGAGGGATTTTTGGTGTCCTCCCGTTGAAGAAGACATGAAAACCACCCCGGAAGTTTGTCTTCACGGGGTGGCGTGACGGTGTTGAGTTATTTACTGAGCTTCGCGAAGAACATGCAGGGTTCGCCTTTTTCGTTCACGGCAACAACTGTTGATCGATTGCCTGTCCCTTTGCCATTAGGAGTTCCCAAAGTGAAGGTGGCGCATTCGGCGCAGGACTGGCGACGGGCGAAGGAAGCCCACGGGCGGGAGCACGGGTTGGGGGCCGGGAGCGAAAAGAAAGAACCGCAAACGCCCGAAAGCCACACCCGCG